>FTEM01001997.1_pt1 | contig 42310 bp, 39 predicted proteins | sample 1640201 | NCBI WGS metagenome assembly FTEM01 (sample SAMEA3914816, study PRJEB12502) | metagenome | biome: forest; material: soil | place: USA | collected 2011-09-16 | depth 0.3 m | reverse complement strand
TCGCCGATCTCGCGCCGCCGCGCATCGAGAGTGCGCCGCAGGCGGTGATAGCCGTTAGCGCTGGATGTCGGAGCGTCGTGTACGTCGAAGTAGTCTTCTTCGATCCGATCGCCGAGGCCGTTGTACGAGTTTACCGATCGATGTACGCCTCCAGCTATGCCGAGCGGTTGTTGGTCGACGCCGAAGTACGCCACTTCCGTCAAGTTTCCGCGTGCGTCGAACACGTTGACTGTGCGGTGCGATCCCGCTGCGCCGATGCTCGGCTTGCCGTCGGTACCGAAGCATGACAGCTCTGTCGTGTTGCCGTGGGCATCGTATTTGGAGACCAGCCGATGGCAGTCTCCCTGGTTGGTCACCGGCTCGCCGTGAATGCCAAAGAAATCGGTGACCAGCAGGTTTCCCTTGGCATCGAAGCCGTGGGTGGCGCGGTAGAAGCCTGTCGAAGTGAGGATGGGCTCGCCATTGACGCCGAAGGAGCGATCTTCGATTGCCCGCCCGCGCTCGTCGTACGTCGTCACGGTGCGGTGAAAACCCAGCGCACGGTTCACAACCGGAGCTCCGTCAACTCCGAAATAAGCCATCTCAGAAAGGTTGCCGCCGTTGTCGTAGGTCTGCGTTTGGCGATGATGTCCGCTGACGCCGCTGACCACCGGCCGCTCGCCGTCGTAGAGCCGCACGTCGATCAGGTTGCCGCGCTCGTCGAACTTCTGCCGATAACGTGTGAAAGTGTCCCCGAGCGGGGACTCGGCCTGGCCGCGCACATCGAAGTAAGCCGCATCGACCACGTTGCCGCTGTCATCGAGAACCAGCGTCGCCCGGTGATAGCGTTTGCCATCGTTGAGGCCCGCCTCGACGGGCTCGCCGCTTAAGCCGAAATAGGCAGCCTCGATGACGTTGCCGTGCCTGTCGAAACGCTGGTCGATGCGGTGATAGCGCTCACGTACGAGTACCGGCTTGCCATCGGTTCCATAGAAGGAGACACGAACCGTATTGCCGGCGGAATCGAATGTCTGTCGCAGCGAGTGATATCCGGCGGGGAGGTACACTGGTCTGTCATCGGCCCCGAAGAAGGCGTCCTCAACCGCGTTGCCACGAGCGTCGTTATGTTGCGTGCGCCGATGAAAGCCTGCAGTGCTGAAAACGGGCTCGCCGTTGACACCGAAATACGCGTGGTCCTCGCGAGTTCCGCGCTTGTCCAGCGTCACAGTCTCACTGTGATAGCCGCCACGAGTCAGCGCGGGCTTGCCATCGATGCCGAAGTATTCCACCCGCGTGCTGTCGGTCTTCGCATCGAATGCGACCACTCGCTCCGAGTAGCCGTCGGGCATGAGCGCAGGCGCGTGCGCCGCGTCGTAGTAATGCTCTCGATGTGAGCCGTTTACAGGGTCGGTCTCCTGCCGCAACCCCAGGATTCCGGTTCGATCCGGCTCGGGTGTGCCGTCATAGCCCAGGTATTCGCCCGCGGCGGGGGTGGGCGAGGCTCCGGCATACGTCACGCGCTGGCCGTAAACCCCTTGGGCGTTGGCACGCTTGCGATGATACGCATTCAGGTAGGAGACTTTTACCGGACGGCCGGCAGTATCGTAGAAGAACTCCTTTGCCGTGATGTCGGAGCGTGTTGACGAATCCTGCGCCGCTGCGAAGTCGAGCGAGTCGACGTTGGCGTTCAAGGTCAGCGGCGCGTCCTGGTTTTCCTGCCGGTAATCGACGAATTGGACCTGGCCCTCGTTCGTGTTGCGCAGCTCGCTGTAAATCTTGCGCATCACCAGCTTGCCGTTGGGCCGCCTGACGTCGATCTCTTCTACCGACCCGTCTTCGCGATATGACACGTCCTGGATGGAACCGTGGTCGCCCTCCGAGTCCTCGGCAGCACGCCCCGCACGGTCGACGTAGGTCGCGCGGCGAACGCGACCGCGACGAGACTCGACACGGTAATAGAATACATGGCCGAGAGTAGCCGAGCCTTCCAGCGGCATGACTCCTACGGGGGCTCCCCATTGGATCGCTACGTCCGCGTAGTTCTCGATCTTGAGACGGTTATAGTCCCAGGCCCATGCCACACATACCAACAGCAACGTTGCCGCGATTCCAGCAGCGATCTGCCGCCGCCGCCGGCGCTTGCGCTCGCGCCTCGCGAACGCGTCAAAGCCGAGTCCGGTGATGCCGGCAACGGCCTTGAGAAAAACGTTGTGCCAACCGTCGCCGCCGGGGCGCAGATCGCCTGCTATCGGCTCGGTGCGCTGCTCCGTGATCCGCGCGTTCGCATCGATCCGGTAGCGCAGCGCTGGAGGAAAGCACTCCTGGTCGGCGGTGGCCGGCTGATCCGAGGCGTTCGGCTCGCCGTCGGCAATGATCGCCAGAATGCGATTCTCGCGCCCCAGCGACTTGAAGAAGCGAATCTCCTCATTGACCCAGCGGGAGCGGGCCGCGGCGCGCGAGCACAGCACCACGAGGAATCTGGATGCACGCAGCGCGTCCTCGATGGTGGCGCCGAGGTCCGACGACAATGGAAGCTCGTCGCGGTCACGGAATATCGGGAATATCTTCTTCGGAACGGGCACGCCCAGTCCGGGCCGGCCCCGCAGATCGCGCGGTATCGAATAGCTCTCCAGCCGCCGGTGGAGCTTGCGCGCGAGCGGCGCATCCTTGGACGAGTACGAAATGAATGCCCAGTACCGATACGTGTCGGTCGAGTCGGCCATCGGTGTCCTGTACGGAACAGCGTGAGCGTAGGCGAGTGTAACCCGGCGGGCTAAATCAAGTTAGGCGCAAGGCGCAGAGGAACCATACCCATTGCGCGCCATTGTGATGACGCGTTTGCCGTTCGCGGACGAGTGCGCAGCGCAGTTGAAGTTTCAAGTTACGAGGAGTGCCACTATGACGAGCGCCACTGGGCATACATCAGCAATCCGCGCGAAGAAAGTGATCGGGACGAATGTCACCGATCCGGCCGGCAAGAAGATCGGCGAGGTCGAGGACATCGTGCTCGACAAGCAGTCGAACAGCATTCTGTTCGCTGTCGTCGGGTTCGGAGGCTTTCTGGGCATGGCGGAGAAATATCACCCGTTGCCGTGGTCGGCGTTGGATTACGACCCGCAAAGCGGTTCCTACGTCGTCGATTACACAAAGGAACAGCTCAAGGCCGCACCGGCGGGCTCCATCGACGAGCTGACTCGCGGCGACGGCGCTGCGTATCGCGATCGGGTGTTCGATTACTACAAGGTGACCGTGACGGACCAACCCCGCAACAGTTAGGTGAGTACCAGCCTGCGGCCGCCGGTGTGCGGCAGCCGCTAGGCCTGCAAAAGGTCGGGGCGGCCGGGGCGCTGGCGTATCAATCGTGTCAGGTTCCGGCCGCTCGATGCGTCTGCCGGGCAGAACAGCAGCAACCGCAGGTGCGCCGAACCTTCAATCGTATATGAGGTGTGCTCGAACGCGATCTCACCTACGTCTGCGTAGTTCGTCGAGTACACGCCCTCCGAGCAGTTGACGATTTCCGAACTGCGCCACAGGCGATGAAACACGGGGCATGCGGCCGTCAATTCCTCGATCAGGCGGTCGAACGCCGGATCGTCTGCGGACTGACTGTAGTCGAGCCGCACCTTTGCGAGCACGCGGCGCGCGATGTCCTCCTGTTCGCTCGGATCGCGCTGGAAGTCGGCCTCGGTCAGCAGGATCTTCAGCAGATTGCGCTCGTTCGCGGGCCGGGTGCCGAAGTCCGGAAAGCAGCGGCTCCAGATCTGATTCCACGCAACCACATCCCAGCGCCGCGTGTGCACGAGGGCTGGCACATTCACGGAATCGAGCATTCTGCGCACGGCGGGACGCACCTCTTCGCCTCCGACTGGCGCGAGCGGCGGCGGGCGCTTCTGCGTGAGCATGAACAGGTAATCGCGCTCCGCGGGTGACAGGCCCAGGGCGCCGCTCAGTCTCTCCAGCACCCGTTCGGACGGGTGCACGTCACGGCCCTGCTCGAGCCACGTGTACCAAGTGGCGCTCAGGCCAGCGAGTGCGGCGACGTCTTCACGTCTGAGTCCCTTGGAGCGCCGGCGGCTGGCGGGCGTGAGACCCACGGATGTCGGCGCCGTGCGGGCACGGCAGCTTTTGAGGAAATCGGAAAGTTGTACGCGCTGTAAGGTATTGCTCATCGGTCCCCCCGGTGCCCACTAGCATGCGACAACCCGTGCTCGCCGGCAAACTGGTAGTACTGATACTAGCAGAGGGTCCTGCTCTACACTGGGCCGGCAAGGCTGCCCATACTGCTTGCGATCCAGCCGCCAAGTAAATGAGGGGTCGATGGCATGAATGAGCCGTTCCGCGGCGCGGTCGCGCAGCACCCGGGCAAATTGTCCGTCGAAGACCGCATCGCCATTCAGGACCTCATCGCCCGTTACGCCTGGGCGCTCGATACGGGGGATATCGACTCCTTCGTGGCCTGCTTCGCGCCCGACGCCGTCGTCGTCGAGGAAGTGTTCGAGGATCCGGATCGGTGGGAAGGCCATGACGGATTACGTCGGCTCGCGCAGCACTACAGCTCTGCGCCCGGGTTCCCCGGACGGCAGCACCATGTCAGCCAGTCGCTTGTCGAGGGCGACGGCGAACGCTGCTCGGTCAAGTCGTTCACGTTCGTTACCGAGTGCCGTGGGGAGCCGCCGTACGTCTTGCGGTTCGCCGGCTACTACGACGATCAGCTCATCAAGACGGGCGGCGACTGGGTGTTCAAGGAGCGGGTGATTCGCCTTTGGGACGGTCCCGTGCTGGCGCGTTTTCCCGGCCACGGAGCGCGCATTGCCCGCAAGCGGCCGCCCGAGCTCGTCGTGAAACCCAAGAGCAAGTGAGCATGACCGGATCGCTCCCACAGCTCGAGTTTGCCTTTGAGTTGCGTTTACGTTTCACACGCGTGCAGAACATTTCTGCGATGCCAAGCGGCGCCGGCCGCGGCGCCGTGTACGTCGACAGCGGCGAATTCCAGGGTCCGCGTCTGCGCGGCAAGGCTGTTCCTGACAGCGGCGGTGACTACGCGCTGTTTCGTCCCGACGGTGTGCTCGGCTTCGACGCCCGTTACATGCTGCAGGAGGACGACGGCACACTCATCCTCCTCTACAACAAGGGCTATCTGTGGGGACGCCAGCCCGACACGATGCAACGCCTGCGTGAGATGGCGTTCGCCGGCGGCCCGACAGTTGAGCCCGCCGACTATTACCTGCGGGCCACCCCGACCTTCGAGGTCGAGACCGGCCGACATGACTGGCTCATGCGCCATGTGTTCGTCGGTGTGGGCGAGCGCAAGTCCGATGGCAACCTGATTCGCTACTACGCCGTGCTGTAGAGTCCCATGTCGCAACCACCTGTACTGCCGCCCGGCCTCAGCGCCGCGGATTTCAAGAGCGCCCTGCGGGGTTTCGCCGACGCAGTCGGCGAGCAATGGGTGTTGGTTTCCGATGAGGATCGGCATTCCTATCTCGATGCCTTTGCGCCAGGAGATGCCGACGAGCACGCGTGTGCGGCGGCCGTGGCGCCGAAGTCGGCGGAGGAAGTACAGGCGGTCGTCAAGGTTGCCGCCCGCTACGGCATTCCCTTGTGGCCGGTTTCCTCTGGAAGAAATCTCGCGTACGGCGGGTCGGCGCCGGTGCTGCGCGGCAGCGTCGTTCTCGATCTGAAGCGCATGAATCGCGTGCTGGAGATCGACGAGAAGCTCGGTTATGCGCTGGTCGAGCCGGGCGTGAGCTTCTTCGATCTGTTCAATGCCCTGCAGGCCGCGGGCGGCAAGCTGTGGATCTCGACTCCGGCTCCCGGGTGGGGCAGCGTCATCGGTAACGCTCTCGAGCACGGTGTTGGTTACACGCCGTACGGCGTGCATGCCGACACGATCTGCGGCATGGAAGTGGTGCTGGCCAACGGCGAAATCGTCCGCACGGGGATGGGGGCGGTCGCCGGCAGCCGCGAGTGGCAAGTCTTCAAATACGGCTATGGACCGGTGTGGGACCTGCTGTTCACTCAATCCAACTTCGGCGTCGTGACGAAGATGGGACTGTGGCTGATGCCCGAGCCCGAAGCCGTCGCCAACGTGGCCATCGGCCTGCCCAACGCCGGCGACCTGGCGGTGATGGTCGACACGCTGCGCCCGCTGCGAGTGGACAATACGATCAACGCTCCGTACACGATCCAGAATCCGTTCCGTTCCGTGATGGACGATTTTCTGGGCGAGGGCAGGACGCGCGAGTCTCTCTACAAGGAGCGGGGCAGCCTGCCGCTGGAGGTCATCGCCAAGGAGCTGCAGGCACGCGGTAAAGGCATGTGGAACGTCAGCTTCAACCTCTTCGATTCGGAAGCCGGAATCGAGTTGCGCCTGGCGCGGATCCAGGCGGCATTCGCCGCGGTGCCCGGAGCCAGGATCCAGACCCGCAAGTGGCGTCGCGGCCAGCCACTCGAGTCGTGGATGCGTGTGCAGCCCGGATTGTTTGCTCTCGGCGGCGTGGATTGGTACGGCGGTCCGGGCGGCCATATCAATTTCGCGCCCGTGGTCGCACCGCTCGGCGATCGTGTCACCCGGCTGTATGAGGCGATCAACAAACGCTTCATCGAATTCGGGGTGGACTACTACTGCGGTCTGCTCAACATCGGTCCGCGGGCGTTGGTGGTCAATGCCGTGACGTTTTTCAACCGGGACGATGCAGACATGACGGCGCGGGGCCGGGAGATGTACCGCGTTCTGGCGAAGGACGGCGCCGCAATGGGATTCGGCGACTACCGCGCGCACATCTCGTTCATGGACGACATCGCCGACATGTACGGCTTCAACGGCCACGCGATGAGAAAACTGAACGAGCGCGTCAAGGACGCCCTCGATCCGCGCGGCATCCTTGCCCCCGGAAAGCAGGGCATCTGGCCGGCGGCGCATCGAGCCAAGAGGGGCCCGCAGAAATGAAACTCATCGCCGCGTTCGCGTTCGGCGCCATCGCCGGCTGGTCGGCCGCCGTCCAAGCCGCCGATCCGGGCGAGCTGACACCGGCGCAGGCGCAAGGCAAGCAGCTCTACTACCACACGTGTATCCATTGTCACGCGCCAGGCGTGTGGGGCACCAACCGGCTCGCGAAGCGCATGGACAAGGAACACGCGGTCCTCGAGAACCGCACTGACCTGACTGCCGCGGGCATTCGCGCAGTCGTTCGCATGGGAGTCGGCAGCATGCCGCCGTTTCGCCGCACCGAGGTCTCCGATGCCGACGCCGACGCAATCGCCGCCTACCTTACGAGGCAAGCTCGTTAGAGCGATGGGAAACCCACCATGATCACAAAACGCGCATTGCTCACGGGGGCCGCGTCTGTCGCCGCCCTTGCAGCCACCACCTCATGGCGTTCTGTGGTTTCTGCTGAATCCGCTGCGGCGAGCGTGACGCCGTTCGATGCCATCGTTTTCAACGACCGGTACGCCGACGCGCGTGCGTTCGCCCAGTCGTTCGCGGCCCAAGGCACGCAGACACTGCCGATCGGCGGGGATGCGGGGACGCTTTGGTACGGCACGCTTCGCAAACGGACCGCGGCGGGGCAAACACGGCTCGCCGGGATCGGGACCTACATGGATTTCTTCATTTTCGAAACGCTGGCCCGGGATGTCGATCTCAAGGCGCGTTTCCGCGGCCAACATGATTGCCGCGGCCGCCGCACTCTGACTCACTCGTTGTTCTCGGGGGAGTGCGCGCCGCAGGTCGCACGCGCAGTCGAGCTTGCGGGCGCCGAATGGCCTGCGGGACTCGCTGCGGCATTGCCGCGTGTCGGCAATTCCGCCTCGCGATCGTACGGCGTAGGGTCCCCGCCGTCGCTCAAAGCCGCTGCGATCGTTGCCACGAGCGTGGAGCGCTCTCACGATCATCCGGGGTTGCTCGTTTCCTGGATTCTTGACTCCCGTGTGCATAGTGACCCGGTCCCCGCTTGAGTCTCTTCCCGCGACGAGAGAACACGTGAATACAGTGATCACAGGCGCATCCGGCGCATTCGGCAGAATGGTTACCGAGATCCTGCTGCAGAAAATGCCGCCTTCTGAGCTCATCCTGGTAACCCGGAAACCCGCCGCACTGGCGGACTTGAGTTCGCGCGGCGTCCGCGTTCGCTATGGAGACTTCGACGACCGCGATTCGCTGGTTGCCGCATTTGCGGGCGCTGGCCGCATGCTTCTCATCAGCACGTTGGACGTAGGTGAGCGTCGCCGCCGCCAGCACAAGACGGCGATCGAGGCAGGTGTGAGCGCGGGAGTCCGGCATATCGTCTACACATCGAGCGCGGGGATTCATCCGCGCAGCCCTGCGTTCGTCGTCGCCGATCACATGGACACCGAGGAGCTGTTGAGGAAGAGCGGCCTCGAGTTCACGATCCTGCGCGACAGCCAGTATGCGGAAGTGCTTGCGACGATGATTGCGCCGTTGGCCGTCAACAGCGGCAAGTGGGTGACGAGCGCAGCCGAAGGGTGTATGGCATTCGTGTCGAAAAGGGATTGCGTGGAAGCGGCAGCGGCGGTGTTGACGACGCCCGGACATGAGGGTGCCGTCTACGAGATCACGGGACCTGACCTCCTGTCTTTTCGGGACGCCGCGAGGATCGCATCCGAGGTGTCAGGCAAACCGATCGAGTACGTGGTTGTCAGCCATGAGGAAATGCAGGCTCGATTTGATGCAGCCGGATTTCCGCGCCGATTTGTCGAAGGCATGTCCGTCGAGCGCAGTGGGCCTTGGGGAAGCGAAGAAATGATGTCATATGAACGCGCGATCCGCGAAGGATACTTCGCGGTGTGCTCCAAGCATGTGCAACTGATTACCGGCAGACCCGCAGCCTCGCTGCGCGAGGTCTATCTCGCCAACCAGGACGCCTTGAGCGGGAGAGCGTCATGAATGCTCCGCAAGCACTGCCAGACCCGGCTGGGTTGAAAAACCGCTTCCGCGGGCGGCCGCAACAATTGCTGATCGGCGGGCAATGGCGCGCAGCCGTCTCCGGCAAGACGCTCGATGTGTTCGATCCGGCGACCGGCGATGTTTTTGCGCAAGCCGCGGCCGGTGAGGCGGCGGACATCGACCTGGCTGTCAGGGCGGCGCGCAAAGCCTTCGAGCAGGGACCTTGGCGCTCGACGCCCCCGAACGAGCGGGCGCGTCTGTTGTGGAAGCTGTCCGATGCAATCGAGGCAAACGCGGCGGAGCTGGCGCTCCTGGAAACTCTCGACAACGGCATGCCTCTATGGCTCGCACAGATGTGGAACGTGCCGAAAGCTGTTGACTGCCTGCGCTACTACGCCGGGTGGCCGACGCGGCTGACCGGTGAGACGTTGCCGGTTTCAAGTCCAGGGGAATACCACACGTACACACGTCCGGAACCCGTGGGTGTCGTGGGCCAGATCGTGGCGTGGAATATGCCATTTGGGATGGCGGTCGGAAAGATTGCGCCCGCGCTTGCAGCCGGATGCACCGTAGTTCTGAAGCCGGCGGAGCAGACGCCTCTGTCGGCGATCCGTCTCGGGCAGCTCATTCAGGAAGTCGGCTTTCCCGAGGGCGTCGTCAATATCGTGACCGGTACCGGCGAGTCGGCTGGCCGGCCGCTGGTCGAGCATTCCGATGTCGACAAGATCGCCTTCACCGGCTCGACGCGGGTTGGCAAGTCGATTCTGGCGGCGGCGTCGGCCAATCTCAAAAGGGTGACGCTGGAGCTGGGTGGCAAGTCACCCGTCATCATCTTTCCCGATGCGGACCTGGAAGGCGCGACGGCCGCGGCGGCGAACGGGATCTTCATCAACACGGGGCAGATCTGCGCTGCCGGCTCGCGCCTGTTCATCCATGAGCGCATCTACGATCGTGTCCTCGAAGGAGTGGTCGGGCAGGCGAAGAATCTGAAGATCGGACCGGGTGTGGAGCAGGGCACTTTCATGGGCCCCGTCGTGTCCGCGCAGCAGCTCGAGCGCGTCACGGGATACATTCGCGCCGGGGAGAGCCAAGGGGCGCAGATCGTTTCGGGCAACCAGGTGTTGCCAGGCAAAGGATTTTTCGTACGTCCCACGATCATGAGCGACGTGCGCCCGGAAATGTCAGTCATGCGCGACGAGATCTTCGGGCCCGTCGTGTGCGCGCTGCGCTTCGGAGACGAGGACCTCGACAGCATCGCACGCTTGGCGAACGACACTTCCTACGGCCTCTCGGCGTATATCTGGACACGCAACGTGAGCATCGCTCACAAGCTCGCCAGTCGGATCAAAGCCGGCAGCATCTCGGTGAACGGCGGAGCCGGAATGGATTTCACGATGCCCTTCGGCGGCTTCAAGCAGTCAGGTATCGGACGTGAGCACGGACGCGAGGGGATGGAGGCGTATACGGAGACAAAGACGGTCTCGATCACTTTGTGACTGCCCAATCGGGCTCAACCGGCACGCAACGCGTGGACTACGTCGTCGTCGGCGCGGGCTCCGCAGGATGCGTCGTTGCCAGCCGGCTTTCGGAGGATATCGGCAGTTCCGTGCTGCTGCTCGAAGCCGGTGGTAAGGACGATCATCTGTTCGTGCGGATGCCTTTGGGATTCCTGAAGGCGATGTTCGATCCGCGCTTCGCCTGGGGATTCATGAGCGAGCCTGAGCCCCGGCTCGGCGGGCGGCCACTGTGGGTGCCGCGCGGCCGAATCCTGGGCGGGTGCTCGTCGATCAACGGCATGTTCCATATGCGCGGGCATCCGAAAGACTTCGATGAGTGGCGGGAGCTCGGGTGCGATGGCTGGGGCTACACCGACGTGTTGCCCTACTTCAAGCGCTCCGAAACGAGTTGGCGCGGTGCCGGCGAGTATCACGGCGCTCAGGGTCCACTGCACGTCGTGCCGATAGACACGACCAGGCTGCTTCACGAACCCATCATGGCGGCGGCTCTGGCCGCGGGATACCCGATTTCTGCGGACATCAATGGTGCGCAGCCTGAAGGCTTCGCGCGTGGCGAAGTGACGATCGACCCCCGCGGCAGACGAGCGAGTGCCTCACGCGCATACCTTGCAGGCGCTGCGAGCCGACATAACCTGCAAATCGGACTGAATGCCCTGACGACGAAGATTCTCGTCGAGAGAGGGCGCGCAGTCGGTGTCGAGTATGTGCAGCACGGTCAGAAGCACGTGGTGCGTGCAGAACGCGAGGTGATCGTTTGCGGTGGAGCCTACAACTCACCGCAGTTACTCCTGTTGTCCGGCATCGGACCGGCCGATGAGCTTGCGAGCCTCGGCATCGAGTCCGCCGTGGACTTACCGGGCGTTGGCGGAAATCTCGCGGATCATCCCGCGGTGATGCTGGAATTCGCAGCAACGCGCCCCGTGACGTTTCTCAATGAGCTACGCATCGACCGCGCACTCGTATCCACGGCACGGTGGGCAATGTTCGGCTCCGGGCCGTTCGCGACGCAAATCAACAGTGCCAACGGAATCGTCCGCACCGACAGCTCTCTCGATCGGCCCGATGTGCAGTACATGTGCAATCCCGTGCGGATGGATGCGAATCTGTGGTGCCCCGGATTCGCGCCGGCGAAACCGCATGTGTTCTCGGTCGGAGTCGTGGGCCTGCATCCACGAAGCCGCGGAAGGGTGACGCTGCGGTCAGCCGATCCACGCGATCCGCCACGGATCCATATGAACCTCCTTGCAGAGCCGGCGGATCGGGCGACTCTGCGTCGTGGCATTCGCGAGGCGCGGCGAATCTATCGAACGGCGCCACAGGCCGAGCTGACGGGAGAAGAACTTACCCCCGGCACGGCGGTCGAGTCGGATGCCGAGCTGGATGCATTCATTCTGCGGACCGCGCAACTCACTCAGCATCCCGTCGGCACGTGCAGGATGGGAAAGGGTCCGGAGTCGGTCGTCGACTCACAGGCCCGCGTCCATGGCGTGTCGGGGTTGCGCGTGGTCGATGCTTCGATCATGCCCACCGTGCCGGGCGGCAATACCAACGCGGCCGTCATCATGCTCGGAGAGAAAGTCTCGGACCTGCTGCGGGCACGCTGATTGGACGCGCTCGAGCAGAAGACGCGGCAGCTCACGGAAGGGCCGCTCCTCAAGCCGCTGCTGCGGCTCGCAGTGCCCGTGATCGTCTCGATCACATTGCAGACCCTGTATCAGTTGGTCAACGCTTTCTGGCTCGGCCGACTGGGAGCAGTGCCGGTCGCAGTGGTGTCGGTCACGACGCCGCTCACGGTGCTGCTGGTCATGATCGGCAGCGGATTGTCAATTTCGGGAGCGGTCCTCGTCGCGCAGTTCAGCGGAGCGCGCAACCGGGCGATGGTGAATCGCGTTGCCGCGCAGACCATTCTGATGATCATCGCGCTGTCGATCGTGCTCAGTGTCGTTGGAATAGTCTCCGCCCGTCCCGTGCTGTACGCGCTCGGAGTGCCGGCGGACGTTGCCACCGGAGCGACCCGTTACCTGCAGATCTCATACGCCGGACTGACGGCCTCCTACGCGTTCGTGGTGTGCCAGTCGATCATGCAGGGCGCCGGGGAAGTCCGCTTTCCGCTCCTGGTGGTGACCGGTAGCGTGGTTCTGAACGCGTTGCTCGACCCGATCCTGATCTTCGGCTGGTGGCGGGTGCCTGCGCTTGGAGTTGCGGGCGCGGCGTGGGCGACCGTCGGCGCGCAGGCAGTCGCAGCGGTTGTGGGTTTGATCCCGTTGTTCAGCGGACGCGACGGAATTCTGTTACGGAGCGCGGACTTCAAAATCGACCCGAAGCTGATCAGGCTGGCGGCGGGCATCGCGCTGCCCGCCTCGGTGGAGCAGTCGACCCGCACCCTCGGGAGCCTCCTGCTGACCGGGATGTCCGCCCACTTCGGAACGCGCGCGTTGGCCTCCTTCGGCCTCGGCATGCGGATCATCATGCTGTTCTTCATTCCGGCCTTGGGATTCGCTGCGGCGACCGCGACGCTGGTGGGCCAGAATCTTGGCGCCGGTTCACCCGAGCGGGCGCGGCAAGCGGCCAGGATCGGTGGCGGGTTCATCTTCGGCACGTTGACCGCGGCCGGACTGCTGTTCATGCCGATTGCAGGCTGGGTCGCCTACCTGCTGGTGCCCACTGACAACACGGTTGTCGAGCTTGCGGCCGGGTTTGTACGCGTGGTCGCGCCGGCATTCGGGATCATCGGCGCGCAACAAGTCCTGGCGGGTGCATTCCGCGGCGCCGGACAGACCCTGCAGGCGATGGCGCTCTCGCTCCTGATGCAGTGGGGATTCCAGCTCCCGATCTCCTTCGCGCTGGCCCACTTCACTTCGCTCGGCCTGATGGGTCTGTGGTGGGGATTCCCCGCTGCCAACCTGCTCGCGCTGCTGCTCACCGTCGCCTGGTTTCGACGCAGCGTATGGACGAGTCGCGTGCGCAGGTAGCGCTGATGTCCAAGCTTGCCTGCCGGCACATTTGACGTGATTGTGCGCAGCACTACAGACATGCCATGCGGACTAGCGCGCCATGACTCTCTCCCCGCACACGGAATTTTCGCTCATCGCGGAGCATCTGAAAAAGCAGCGCAAACAGATTCTGGCGCGCTGGCGTATTGCCGTAGACAGCGACCCGAAGGTGAGTGCATCGGCATCCCTGGCCCGCACTCAATTCATCGATCACATTCCCCGCATTCTGGATGCGTTCGATCGAGCGCTGCGTGCGCGCGATCGCGCTGACGAATCTGCCGCCGAGGCTGAGGAGCGTGCGGGCGCGGCGGATCATGGCGAACATCGATGGCTGCATGGCTACAACTCTCGCGAGACCATGCGCGAGTGGGGCCATCTGCACATCTGTATGCTGCAGGACCTCGAATCCTTCGCACTGGCCGATGCTGCTGTGTCCCCGGTCACTGTCAGCGTGGCGCGCACCATGCTTGCCCAGCTATTTGTTGATTGCATGGTCGAGAGTGCGGGAAGCCACGCCGCGCTGGAACGGGCGGAGGCCGAAGGTCGACTCAGTGAGCTGGAGCGCGTGCTGCACCAGCTCCGGACGCTCGATCGCGAACGCACGGAGCTGTGGCGCGAGGCAGCCCACGATCTGCGCGGGACCGTGGGTGCCGTGAAACTTGCGGCGACGGCACTCGGACACGCCGCGGCCACGCCCCAGCTACCGACCTTTGTGAGTCGTGTCCGCCGGAGCGCGGAGTCGCTCGACACGCTGTTAAGCGATTTGATCGAGCTTACCCGTCTCGAGGCGGGCCGAGAGCACCGCGAAGTGTCGACGTTCGATGCCGGCAGCACGATCTGCGAGCTGTGCGATTCACTTCAGCCCGTCGCGGCGCAGCGCCGGCTATTTCTGAAAACAGAAGTGCCGAGCGAGCTGGTCGTCGATGGCGACGCCGTAAAAGTCAGGCGCATCGCGCAGAACCTCATTCTCAACGCTCTGAAGTACACGGACAGCGGCGGGGTCGTCGTGTCGTGTACGGAAATCAAGTCGGGCGACGTACGGCGCTGGGCGCTGTGTGTACAGGACACAGGCGTTGGCTTCGAGCGCCTTGCGGTGACGCCGCTCGCTCATGTGATCAACGAAGCGACGCAGGAAGCTCACGCGATCGCACGGGAGGCGGCAGCGCGAGAGCCGCAATCGCCGGATTTGCAGACCGCACCCACGCTGCCGTCGGAATCCGAGGACGGGCAGCGGACCGGAGAAGGAATCGGTTTGTCCATCGTCAAGCGGCTGTGTGAGCTGCTGGATGCGAGCATCGAGCTGGAGACGCAGCGCGGCCGGGGAACGACTTTTCGGATCACCTTCCCGAGCCAGTACGCGAGCTGACGCGTCAGGTCGCTGCCGGCTCCCGGGCCAGTCGGGCAAATACGGCTGCGATGACGCTGTCGCAATGAGCGCCGCCGAATTCGAACAGGTCGCGCTCCGCCAGATCGATTTCCTGCGCAAGCGATTCGCGCAGGAGGCTCTTGGCGCGAAAGTGCCGGCTGCGGACCGTTTCCACGGGAATGCCGAGGCACTGCGCCGTATCCTCGACGCTCATCTCCTCCACCGAGCGCAGTACGAACACGACGCGGAAGTTTTCCGGCAGCTCGCTTACTTTGCGTTCCAGGACGGCGCGTATCTGGGCGCGCCCGAATGCCCTGTCGGGTAACTCCAGCGGATCGGCCACGCGCGCCACTGCGTCCAGGTTGGATTCGGCGCTCACGATCGGAATGACGTTGTGGCGGCGGGTCGAGCGGCGCTGGCGGGTAAGACATTCGTTGAGGACCAGGCGCGAAAGCCAGGTGGCGAGGGCGGAGTCGCCCCGAAACTGGCCCATCGAACGATACGCGTTCAGGTACGCATCCTGTAGCGCATCTTTTGCCTCTGTCTCATCACGCAACGAGGCGCGAGCGAGTCGATACAGCCGCCGGTTGTGCTCGCGCATGAGCTGCTCGAATGCGGCCCGATCTCCGTTCACGACACGGTGAACGAGCGAACGCTCGTCGTTTGCGTTGAGTGCGAGCCGGGCAGCCTCGGTGTTCATGCTTGGCATCGTTGGGTTACTTAACATCACCGGACGGTGAGCTTGCCTTTCATCGTCGGGTGAAACGTACAGGCGTAAGAATACTCTCCCGGCTTACGCACGATGTAGGTCCATGACGCATTCGGAGCGATGTTCCCGGAATCGAACGACTTGCCATTTGCGGTGGCGGTGTGGGGAAACAGGTCCTTGTTGACCCAAACGATGCGGTCGCCTCGCTGCACCGTCAGCTCCTGCGGGTTGAACTGAACATTCTCGATCGTAATGACGTGAGTTCTTGGCGCGGTACCGCCCAGCAACAGGAGGGCGAGTGCGGCGGCGCACAGCCGCCGCACCAGTTCACGCGCCACTGCCACCCAGGGTGCTCTGGAGGTGCTTCGCATGCTCCAGATGCGCCACGAAGGCGGGGCGGACCTTGACCAGCAGCGCCTTGAGTTCTGCGTTCTGAGCGCTGGGGATAAGCGTCTTGTCCACGGCGTCCAGCACGGCCTGGTGATATACGACCTCATGGTCGATATAGGCTTTGTCGAACGCGCTGCCGCTGAGCTTCTTCAAGCTCGCAAGATTCTGCTCGCCACCCTGCTTGAGGCTCTGGCTGGTCGGGTTCGGCTCCGGCGTCACGTGCAGCTTGGTAACGAGCGCCACGGCAGAGGCATTCACGCCGCCGTGATCCGTGATCATGAGCTGTGCAAAGTCCTTCACTTCCTTGGACTTGGATTTCGTCTTCGCGAGCTGCCCCGCATCGATGTCCACCTGGTTGGCAGTGACGACAATCGCGGCAATCTGGGGGTCGGTCGGACCTGCGCCCTGGGCCCATGCGCCCGCGGCGCTGAAGCTCAGCAGTGCGGTGCAGAGTGCATGGATCGGTCGTTTCATTGTGAGGCTCCTGCGGCGGTTTGAGGGTCCAGTCATGACATTAGACGTCACGGCGGGACGGCGCGTTCCGGCGCCGGCAAGTGTCATGCGATCGTCAAACTGCGCGCCGATCATCGATGGTTTGGGTCGAAACCGTCGGCGCCATCGGCGCGAAGGTCAGGCATGGCGATATCGAGGCGGCGTCTGTTGGCATTGGGCGTGGGTTCGTTGGTCGCGGCGCAGCGGCCGCGAGAATGGGCAGATGCTGCGGAGCTCGCGGCAATACCCGCCACCGCGGCCGCGTTGAATCCCAATTCACTCGAGCGTTACGTCGATGCGTTGCCCATTCCGCCGCTCGCCCGCAGCACGCAGACACGCGCCAGCCCGGATCACCCCCAGATACGATTGCCTTACTACCGAATCGCGCTGCGCGAATTCGAGTCCGTCATGCACCGCGATCTGCCGCCCACCCGGCAATGGGGATATGACGGCAGCGTTCCCGGCCCGACGTTCGAGACACGCAGTGGCGAAGGGTTACTGATCGAGTGGGCGAACGAGCTTCCCGAGCGACATCTGTTCGCCGTAGATCACACGATTCATGGAGCGGAGGCTGAGAAGCCGGAGGTGCGCGTCGTTACGCACGTGCATGGCGCGAAAGCTCCGCCCGGAAGCGACGGCTTCCCCGAAGATTGGTACGTGCGCGGGAAGTCTCGTACTTCGCACTACCCGAACGCCCAGGACGCATCGCTGCTGTGGTACCACGATCACGCAATGGGCATCACGCGTCTCAATCTATACGCGGGGTTGATAGGCGCATTCATAGTCCGCGACGCCTCTGAAGAGACACTGGGACTACCAAGTGGCGCGTACGAGATTCCACTGATTCTTTACGATCGAAACTTTTCCCGGGATGGACAACTTTCCTATCCCACCTCTGGCGATCCGCAGGCGCCCTGGGTGTCGGAGATGTACGGCAGCACCACGGTGTGCAACGGAAAGATCTTTCCGTTCCTGGAAGTCGAGCCGCGCAAATATCGGTTGCGCGTGGTGAACGCCGCCAACGGGCGAAACTTCAATCTGCTGCTCTCCAACGGTCAAAGCTTCCAGCAGATCGGCAGCGACATGGGATTGCTGCCGCAGCCGGTCACGCTCAACAGCGTGCTGCTCTTTCCGGCTGAGCGCATCGACCTGATCATCGATTTCACCGGGCGCGCGGGCGACGATATTCGCCTCAAGAATCAGTCGAACGAAATCATGCAGTTTCGCGTGCTGGCAGCGGGTAAGAAAGACACGAGCACTGTTCCCGCGATCTTGCGCGAGGTGCCGCGAATGCCGGAATCATCTGCGGTCCTTACGCGAACGCTCACATTGAACGATCACGGCGACCATGCCGGGAGATCGATGCGCATGTTGCTCAATGACATGCACTGGGACATGCCGGTGAGTGAGAAGCCGGTGATCGATACGGTGGAGATCTGGAGCCTGGTCAATCTCACAGACGACACTCATCCTATTCATCTGCATCTGGTGCGCTTCCAGGTACTGGACCGCCGGCCTTTCGATCTGTTCGCATACAACGCGACGCGCGAGCTGAAATACACGGGTCCCGCGGTGCCGCCGCAGGCTAACGAAGCGGGTTGGAAAGATACGGTGCGCACCGATCCGAGGAGCGTCACGCGAATCATCGTCCGGTTCGAAGGCTTCGTCGGCCGTTACGTGTGGCATTGTCATCTGCTGGAGCACGAGGACAACGAGATGATGCGTCCATACGAAATCATTGCCGCTCACAGTCGCGTTTGAGTCGAGAGACGGCAGCGCCCAAGTCCTGCTGAACGTCTGCATCGCCAAGGTCACACCGGCGTCATCAATCTTTCACGGCGCTTCGCGACACTCCCGCTGCGGTGTTCCACCGCGTCGCAATCGTAAAGGGAGTGAGTCATGAAGCAGCGGTCTCGAACTCAACGGCTCGCGGTGGTCGCCGGCAGTGCGGCAGTCGCTTTCGTCGCTGGAATTTCAGCCTCGTCCGGCTCTCCCGCCGAACGGAACACGGACGCGAAGTTTCGCGCCAACGTCGAAGCGCATATGCGCGATGCGACCGCCCACCATCATGGCCCTGGCCAGAATCCCCCGGGCCACGACCCTCAAGACCTTAGTCGCGCCACGCGTACTCCGATCAAACACGTGATCCTGATCATCGGCGAGAACCGTACCTTCGATCACGTCTTTGCGACTTATCAGCCGCCACGAGGCGAGAGCGTCTGGAATCTGCTCTCCCGTGGCATCGTCAACGTCGACGGCACACCCGGTCCCAAAGTTGCGCTCGCGAAGCAGTGGCAGGCGCAGACCGACGCCACGTTCGATCCGAGCCCGAAGAAGACCCAGGCATACGGCACCTTGCCGGATATCAATACGGACGGTGCGCCGAAGAATGCTCCGGCGACCAGCGCGGCCGAGGCTCAGGCCATCGAGCCCGCTCTCCCCGATGCCGATTACGGCGAGCTTGCCAACGGCGGCACGGGCTTGGCTGGCGATGTGGTCGATACCCGTTTCCCGCCGAACCTGGCCAATGCGCCGGTGGACATGACGCGCTCGATCGCCTACGACGACTACGCCAGCAGTCCCGTGCACCGCTTCTTCCAGATGTGGCAGCAACTCGATTGCGACGCGAAGACGGCCGGTTTCGGCAATCCGAGCGGCTGCAAGAGCGATCTGTTCCCGTGGGTCGAGGTCACGATCGGCGCCGGCAACAACGGCGCGGCGCAGCCTGCGGGCTTCACCGACCAGAGCACCGGCGAAGGCTCGACTGCGATGCAGTTCTATAACGTTGCCAAGGGCGACGTGCCGTACTTCACGCAGTTGGCGCGCCAGTACACGATGAGCGACAACTTCCATCAGTCGATCATGGGCGGCACCGGCGCGAATCACATCATGCTCGGCTTTGGCAGTCTGATCTACTACGCCGACGGCAACGGCCAGCCTGCCACGCCGCCGTCCAATCAGATCGAGAATCCGAATCCGCAGCCCAACACCAACAACTGGTACACGCAGGACGGCTATGGCGGCGGCTCCTACGTCAATTGCGCCGACATCAGCCAGCCTGGCGTCGCGCCCATCAAGGCGTACTTCAAGGGGCTGTCCTATCGTCCGTTCCAGAACGGGGACTGCGCGACGAACGCGTACTACCTGGTGAACAACTACAATCCCGGCTACCTCGGCGATGGCACGGCCGCGCCGCTGGGAGCCACGCAGTTCACGATCCCGCCGACGCAGCAGAACAACATTGCGCTGCTGCTCACGAAGCATCATGTGAGCTGGAAGTACTACGGCGAAGGCTTCGATGGCGGCAAGGAGGACGGCGAAGCGGCGACCTTCTGCAATATCTGCGATCCGTTCCTGTATTCCACGCAGGTCATGACCAACCCGGAGCTGCGCAAGAACAACCAGGACATCGAGGATCTGTATGACGACATCCAGAACGATACGCTGCCGGCAGTCTCGATCGTGAAGCCCGACGGCATCCTGGACGGCCATCCGGCGTCCTCGAAGCTCGATCTGTTCGAGGGCTTCACGCAGAAGATCATCGAGATGGTGCAAGCCAATCCCGACGTGTGGAAGGAGACCGCCGTGATGATTACGTTCGATGAGGGCGGCGGCTACTGGGATTCGGGTTACGTGCAGACGATCGACTTCTTCGGCGACGGCACGCGCATTCCCTTCATCACGGTGTCACCGTACTCGAAGGGCGGCCATATCTCGCACAGCTACACGGACCATGTGTCATTCGACAAGTTCGTGGAAGCCAACTGGAACCTGCGCGAGACGATCTCGCCGCGCGGCCGCGACAACCTGCCGAATCCGCTCGTGCTGCCTGTCAACCCGTATGTGCCGCTCAACCAGCCTGCGATCGGCGATCTGATGGACCAGTTCGACTTCGACACTCGCGGGCACCGTTGAGGTTTCTCTTAAGCCTGCTGGCAGGGCTCGCCGTGCCGCTGATTGCAGCGGCCGGCGAGTTCATGGCTTTCCCGGGCCTGTGGAAGACGACCGTGCAAGTTGCAGGTCCCGCAGGTGCGCATGGCGAGCCAACAGTGACGTGGCATTGCGTGGATGAAGTCGAAGACCCCTGGAGCGCCTATGCGCAGTTGACCCTGCCGCCGGGCGACCTGTGCACGCAGACAAAGTCCGAGCGCACCGGTACGACCCTGGCGTGGACCGTGGAATGCAAAGGTCCGGTCGCCATCGTCAACAGCGGCCGGATTGTGTTCGATTCGGCTTCTCACTACCGCGGTGAGGTACAGCTCAGCGGCGCCTTCATGGGGTTCCCGCTGAACAGCCGGTTCACCGTGGAAGGGCAGCGCTACGCTGCGTGCACGAGTCCGCGAGACTGACGACTCAAGCTGGCGGGCCTGGCGCGGCGATTCTGTCCCGTACCTGCGCTGTAATCTCCAATGAGCGCAGCCTGGCGGCATGATCGTAGAAGTGTCCCGCGATCATCAGTTCCTGCGGCTGCGTTCTGGCGAGGAACGCACGCAGGCCGGCCTCGATCGTAGCGGCCGCGCCCACGAAGGAATAAGCGAGCGCGTGCGCAACGCCGGCCTTCTCATCCGGTGACCAGAAACTTTCGATGTCATCGATGGGGGGCGGGACCTTGCCGGGATTGCCGCGCCTGAGACTCAAGAATGCCTGCTGCAGAGATGTGAAATGCCGTTGCGCCTGGGCATCCGTGTCGGCCGCGAAGACATTTACGGTGAGCATGGCGTAGGGGCGGTCGAGTTGCGCCGAGCTGCGGAAGGTTGACCGGTACACATCGAGCGCCCGCATCATCTCATCCGGGGCGAAATGCGAGGCGAATGCATAGGGCAGCCCCAGGAGGGCTGCGAGCTGCGCGCCGTACAGGCTCGATCCCAACAACCACAGCGGTACGTTCAGCCCTTCTCCCGGAACTGCGCGAATCCTCTGTCCCGGGACCGCAGGTGCGAAGTAGGACTGCAACTCCTGGATGTCATGCGCGAATTCCTCGGCGCGAGTGACGAGATCGCGCCGCAAGGCTCGCGCCGTGAGCTGATCGGTGCCGGGAGCGCGCCCCAGGCCGAGATCGATGCGGTCTGGAAACAGCGAAGCCAGCGTTCCGAATTGCTCGGCGATCACCAGGGGAGCGTGGTTCGGAAGCATGATCCCGCCGGAGCCCACTCGAATCGTGCGCGTGCCGCCGGCGACATGCCCGATCACTACTGCGGTCGCGGCGCTCGCAATTCCGGCCATGCCATGGTGCTCGGCGAGCCAAAAGCGGTGGTAGCCGAGCGCCTCCGCCTTCTGCGCCAGGCTCAAGGAGTTACGCAGCGCATCGGCGGCGGTGGCGCCCAGGGCGATCGGCGCCAGGTCGAGGATTGAGAACGGCAGCATGACGCCTCGTTTGTAAGCCTGAACAGTAGCAGACTGGGTGCATGAGTAAGTCGTGCGCAGCGCTTTTCCACGTGCCAGGCCCCGGACCGTACGCGCTGAGTCATTCAGTGGGCTGCCTCCCCAGGGCGGCGCCGGCGGCTCTGGAATCGAGCTTCGTCAGGCCATGGCAGGAAAAGGGCGGTGCTGCCTGGGACGACTGGCTGCAGGCAATCGCGGCTTTCCGCAGCGCGCTGGCGCGGCTTTTCGGCGGTGCGCCGGCCGACTACTGCCCGCAATCGAATCTGTCCTCCGCCCTGGCGAAGCTGTTGTCCGCATTGCCCGGGTCGCCGGATCCGGGTAGCAAACGCGTGCTGCTCGCAACCGAGGATGCCTTCCCATCGCTGGGCTTCGTGCTGAGCCAGGCACGGCGAATGGGTTACGAGATGAGGTTGATCCCGCGCATCCTTGATCCTACGCGGATCGGGACTTGGGCGGCGGCCGTCGGCTCAGACGTGCGTGCGGTTCTCGTTACTCACGTTCATTCAAACACCGGGGACGTAGCTCCCGTGGAGGAAATCGCGCGATTGTGTGCCGAGCGGGACGTGCTTTGCATCCTGGACGCGGCGCAGTCGGCGGGGATCCTGCCCCTGTCCTTCCCGGAGAGCGGTGCTCACGCCGTGTTGGGAAGCTGTGTGAAGTGGTTATGCGGCGGCCCGGGTGCCGGATTCATGTGGATATCGCCCGCGGTCGTGGGGACTTTGCAGCCGACGGACGTTGGCTGGTTCTCGCACGCGGCTCCGTTCGAAGCCGACATTCATCATTTCGAATATGCACCGGACGCACAGCGCTTCTGGGGCGGAACGCCAACGGTTGCGCCGTTCGTGATGGCAGCGGCGAGCCTGGGGGTCATTGCCGAACTGGGCGTGGCGGCGATTCATGCACACAATCGGCGGCTCATGAATACCTTCGTCGAGGCGTTACCCGGCGCCTGGCGTCCGCGCATCCGGCTCGAGAATATCGGCGGCACTTTGTGCATTCCCGCCGCCGCGGCGGTTGCAGCGATCGAGGCGTCGTTGCTTGCCGCCGACGTGCGCTTTGACTGCCGCGGCCCCATCGTTCGCCTCTCCTTTCATGCTTACAACACGGACGCGGACGCGCTGCGAATCGCGCAGGCGTGGCCCAAATGATTCTTTCGATGAGGCGCCGATGAGCAGCAAAGTGGATGCCTTCGATCGATGGATCCGGACGTCCTTCGTCGAGTTGAATACCGAGCTGGAAAATCTCTACTTCCAGCAGGAGGATCGCGCGCAGGTGATCGGCCGCGGCGACCCTGCAAAGCGGGTCCTCAGGGACGAAGGTCACGTGCATGTCGTTGCGTTGCTGGCTGAGGGCAACACGGGGGACGGGTTCGACAGCGCCTTTGCCGTGCTGGGGAATGTGGGCATGTATCTCGGCGCGCTGCGCAGACACGAGCTCACCAACCCGGCACGTGAAGTCAAATCGCCGTTTGCCGAAGCCTCCTCCCTGGCTTTGCATGTCGGCGCCTCGTTGGGCATGGCGCCGAGGTTTTCAACCGGCCACCTGGCAACTTACAACAGGGCGGTCGCAGGGGTCCGCAAGAGCTTCACATCGCTCCCGGACGAATTCCTGTTCATCGATGAGAATACGCGCGGCATCCTGTCCCTGCAGCGCGCGGCAGATGCGCTGACGAACATCGTCCACCTCGGCGTTTCCAGTCCGGTCGCAGGTCTGATGTTTGCCACGGCGAAACAAGCGCTCCACGAGCTGATGCAGTTCAACACCCGGCTGTTCGAGAAGCTCGATGTGCAGCGCTTCTTCTATTCGGTGCGGCCGTACTACAAACCGTACCGGGTCGGTCGCCAGGAGTATCGTGGCGCCAATGCGGGCGACTTCTCCGGCATCAATGAAATCGATCTGTTGCTGGGCTTGTGCCGTGCGAACGATCCGTATTACGCACAGTTGCTCGTCGACAAGATGCTGTTCATGCTGCCGGCGGACCAGGCCCGGCTGCGGGAGTGCATGACACATACGAGCCTGCTGGATGAGCTGCTGTCGCTGCTCGATGAGCATGCTCACTCGGACTGGTTGCAGCGCAATGCCCGGCAATACCTCGAAGTCTGCGATCTCTTCGGCCAGGCGGCGGCACAGCATCACGATGCCCTGGTAAACCGGTTCATCGTGGGTCCCGCTGCGGGCCTCGATGGAGAGCATCTCGATGCGATCACAGCCAGCGGACCGCCGCTGCCGGTTCTGTTACGGGCGCTCGAAATTCTGCGTGACATGCGGCTCGCAGCCGAACGTCGCGACATAGCGACGAGGCATGACGATCTCGCCCGGCTCCGCGGCGCGCTCGTCGGGCATAATTGAGCCCGGTACCGTCACCGCTGCCGGTGCAGGACCGCGACGTGCGAGTGGAACTGAATATGAGCAAATGGGCTGTCATCGGGGCCGCGCTGCTGTCCTTGGCTGCAGCAGTCGTCGGAGCGGCCGCCGCGCCCGAAAAACTGTCGCTCGCGAGCACCGCGTTTCACAACCATGAGCACATACCCGCGGCACATGTGCTCAACGCGTACGGCTGTGCGGGCAAGAATATTTCTCCGCCACTGCAATGGAGCGGCGTTCCGCCAGGCACGAAGAGTTTTGCGCTGACGGTATTCGACATGGACGAGCACGGAACCCCTTCCGGATGGTGGCACTGGGTCGTGTACGACATTCCGGCGAACGTAACGTCACTGCCTGCCGGCGCCGGTATTGCTCATAGCAGCGCGTTACCGCATGGCGCGATTCTGGGGCGCGTCGACAGCGGCAACATCTCCTATGACGGCCCTTGTCCGGCGGCAGGGGAGCCCGCGCATCGCTACCTGTTCACATTGTATGCCCTGAAAGTGGACAAGCTGCCGGTTCCACAGGAAGCGAGCGGCGCGATGGTCACCTGGACTGCACACGAGCTTACATTGGCGAAAGCCACGCTGATCGGCTTGTACGGCCGGCCCTGATTGATGTTCTTCGTGCGGTCGCAGCTCGCTGTCGTTGGCAGTTTGCTGCTGTCTGCATGTTCCCGGGAGCCGAGTGTATCCACACCGGCCGCCGCGCTCGCGCAGTCGGCGGCGCAGGTTGATTCGGCACGGCTGGCTGCCGCCGCGGCGCAACCCGACCAATGGTTTACACCCGGCCGGGACGGGGAGGGCACGTACTACTCGCCGCTCGAGGACATCAACGATCGCAACGTCGATCGGTTGGGTTTTGCCTGGAGTTACTCGCTCGGAACTCGTCGCGGACAGGAGGCGACTCCCGTGGTTGTCGACGGCGTGATGTACGCAGTCGGAAATTGGGGACGCGTCTACGCGTTGGATGCGGCGAGCGGTACCGAATTGTGGCAGTACGATCCACAGACGGACGGGCAGTGGTGGGGCCGCTACGCTTGTTGCGATGTCGTGAATCGCGGTGTGGCTGTTTGGGAAGGAAAAGTCTACGTCGGCTCGATCGATGGATATCTGCACGCGATCGATGCGCGCACCGGCAAGCGCGTCTGGAAAATCGACACACTCACCGGGCGCGGTCCGAAAGCCTTTCATTACTTCATTACCGGCGCACCGCTCATTGCCGGCGACCAGGTCGTAATCGGCAACGGAGGGTCCGATTTTACCGGGGCGCGTGGCTCAGTCTCTGCATATGACGTGCAGACCGGGACCTTCAAGTGGCGGTTCTACACTGTCCCGCGAGATCCGCGCGCAGGGCCCCAGGATCAGGCTCATCTGGAGTCGGCGGCCAGGACGTGGCCTGTCGCTTACGACTGGTCCGCAGGGGGAGGGGGTTCGGCGTGGGATGGCATGGCCTACGATCCGCAACGGCAACTGGTCTATGTCGGGACTGCAAACCCCATACCGTACCGGGTCGAAATGCATGCGCAAGGCGGCAGCGATGAGCTGTTTGCCGATTCGATCGTCGCGCTGCATGCGCCGGACGGCCAACTCGCCTGGCACTATCAGGAGACTCCCGGTGATGGCTGGGACTATGACGCGACGGCGAAGATGATTCTCGCGGACATCGACGTGGACGGTCGCAGCCGTGCGGTGTTGATGCAAGCCAGCAAGAACGGGTTTCTCTATGTGCTCGACCGCCAGAGCGGTGATGTCATCGCGGCGACTGCGTTCACGCACGTCAATTGGACGCGAGGCATCGACCCGGCGACACACCGGCCGCTGCCAACACCTGATGCGGAGTGGGCCGGCGCGCCGAAACTCATCTTTCCATCGCCCATGGGCGGACACAGTTGGCAGCCCACCTCCTACAGTCCGAAAACCCGGCTCCTGTACGTTCCCGCGATCGATGCCCCGATGGTGTACATCAACACGCAGCAGCGGCGCGCAGGGTTGCTGGAAGGCAGTTTCGAGCTGGCCTTCGTGGCTCCCGAAGACTACGACCCACGGGGCCTGCGCAGCCTGTTCGGGAACCTGCCGCCTCTGGATCAGCTTGTGAAGGCGGCGGGAGCAGTGCAACCTCCGCGTTCGCGCGGGGTGCTGCGCGCCATCGATCCGGCCACCGGCAAGGTTGTCTGGGAGCAGCAGGGCCAATCGGTCTGGGACGGGGGCGTACTTTCGACCGCAGGAAACCTCGTGGTGCGCGGTGATTCTGCTGGCCGCTTGAGCATTTACCAGGCGGACGGCGGCAGGCTGCTCAAACAGATCGATGTGGGCACCTCCATCATGGCCGCGCCGATGACGTACCGGGTGAAGGGTGTGCAATTCGTTTCGGTCATGGCAGGCTACGGTGGAGGTGTGTTGTACGCGCCGTTTCCGGCAGAGAGCGCCGCCCGAAAATACGGCAACGCGAATCGGATCGTCACTTTCAGGCTTGACGGCACTGCCGTTCCGAAGCCTGCCGCATTGACCGACGTTGTGTTCCCGGAGCCGCCGCAACCGGAAGGGACTGCGGCGCAGATCGCAAGCGGAGAAGTGCTCTACAACCGCTACTGCGCGCGTTGCCACGCGTTCGGACCGGGACTGCTTCCCGACCTGCGCCGGCTGTCCGCGCCCACCCACAAGCTGTTCTACGAAATCGTGCTCAATGGCGCGTATCAGGCGAAGGGCATGGCTCGTTGGGACGACGTACTGTCACGCGCGGATGCTGAAGCGATTCACGCCTACCTGGTCGATCAGGCGTGGCAGGCTTTCAAAAGTCACTAGCGCGGCAGGAGTTACTAGCGCGTCACGTGGCGTCAGCGAGGTCGCAGAGCTTCGGCCAAGGCCATTCCAGTCGTTCGCAGGGCACGCGCCAGAGTGTGCGCCGGGCAACGGGACTCTTCTGACAGCCACGCCACCACAGGTGTCAACAGCGCCTCGGCAAGCTGGGTGGCGGCCAAGCGCGTCGGAATGATGAGGCAACCCCGGCCGCCGGCCCTTTTCGGCGCTAGCCGGTGTTCGATGTGCTCGACGAGCACCGCGGTGCATTTGCGCCGGGGCGTGCCTGCGAACAGGATCAATCCCAGTCTGCGATTGAACCAGAAGTGCTCGAGGAGACCGGTCAGCCTCGAGGTGTTGTCCGCCGGCAGGATCGCGTCTGCCAGGATCGCGAATGGACCCCTCAGGCTGACCTCCAGAATCGCGTCCTTGCTGGAAAAGTGCTCGTACAACGTGGAGCGTCCGACACCTGAGCGTTTGACGATATCGTCCATCCTCACGGCGTCGTAGGGGCGTTTTGTTACGAGGCTTGCGAACGCGCCAAGCACGGCTGCGCGAGTGCGTTGTACGCGCTTGTCATGTGTCGGTGCCTTGCGGTGGGGGGTCATCGTTGCTTCGCCATATGCGATGACGGACTTTCCGCACCAGGTGTCCGGAAACTCCGGTGGGCGCGCGACTATCGTAACCGAATCCGCAAGCGAGGAGTTGCCATGAGCGAGACCACCATGTTGAAGAATCGCAGCGGCGAATCCGGATCCGCGCGCGTTACGGGTGCGGTGCTTGTCGCCGCAACCGTCCTGGAGGTGCTCGTGATGGCGCATCACCCTTCGGTTCGGGCGCCCGACCTTGCAACTGCAGTCGAGCAACTGGGAAAAATCGCCGGCCTGTCGGCTGTCGTGCATGGCACGCTGATCGTGCTGCTGCTGGTCGGCTTCTACTGTCTGACGGAATTCTCTCGGCTGCTGGGCTTGCATCGTCCGGCAGTGCGGGCCGGGCTCGTCGCCTACGCCGTGGGAGTGATCGCAATGGTTGGAGCGGCGACCGTGGACGGACTGGTCACCGGTCAGGTCGCCGCCCACGTACTGCACGATGGCGCGGAGAATCTACAGATTACCCGGCAGATTCTCGTGTTGTGCGAGGTGCTGAACCAGGCGCTGGCACGCATGGGAACAGTCGCGACCGCCATCGGCATCGCGGCTTGGTCGGCGGCGCTCTGGAGAATCGGCGGGCTCGCGCGGGCTATCGGCGTGTTCGGAATTCTGCTCGGCGTCCTCTCAGCCGCGGCGTTGCTGTCCGGTGCGCTGCAGTTGGACGTCCACCGGATGCTGTTGGTCGTTACGCTCGAGGGGGTTTGGACGGTCGGCGCCGGTGTATTGCTCCTCCGGCGGAGCGTTTGACTGCAGCTACCGCGTGGCTACAGCGACTGCCGCGCCCGCCATTACGGTACCCGTGCCACGATTCAACCACCGGATAGCAGGCTGGCTGCGGAAGAGGCGCCGCGCCCGGTGGGCGGCCGCCGCGTAGGCACTCAACACGCCGCTCAGAATGATGCACATGGCCACGGCGATTTCCAAAACCCCCGGCACAGTGACGGCCGTCAGGTCGATCACCGTCGGCAGCAGCGCAAGGAAAAAGATCATGACCTTCGGATTGCCCAGGGTCAGCGACAGGCCGGCAAGAAACAAGCGCAGGCCGCTCTCCGGACGGGAATCGCCAGTCGTGGCAACCGCGCCAACGGGAGCCGTCCACAGCCGGAACGCGAGAAAGAGCAGATAGGCGGCTCCCGCGTACTTGATCGCGACGAACACGGCGTGCGCCGTCTGTGCCAACACCGCCATGCCGGCAGCGGCGAGCGCGAGCCACGTGAGGTCCGCTATTACGAATCCGGCAATGAAGAATCCTATGCCACGCGTACCGCGTGAGATGACGCGAGCAACGACCGCACCGATACCGGGCCCCGGGGTCGCCGTCGCGAGCAGGTAGACGAGACAGAACAGAGCGAGACCGTGAATCGACATGCTGGCATCCTCAATTGGCGTGTGCCGCTGCGCTCGGTGACTTTCCCAGCAGGAAGGATAGCGCCGTTGCGCACGATTCGACGACCTTCAAAGTCAGCAAGCCGTCCGCCCGGGTGCGGCCGAGATTGATTGCCGCAACAGGCTTGCCGCTCTGCGCGGCCGCCAGTACGAAGCGGTAACCGGAATACACCATGAGCGAAGAGCCGACCACGAGCACGGCGTCGGAGTGCTCGAGGCTGCGCATTGCCCTGGCGACGCGATCGGCAGGCACGCTCTCGCCGAAGAAGACGACTTCCGGCTTCAGCACTCCGCCGCACCGAGAACACTCCGGTACGTGAAAGGCCGAGAAGTCCGCGGCTTCAATATCAGCATCGCCATCCGGAGCTGCGCGCCCGTCGAGATGCGCCCAATCGCCGTTGTGACGCAGCAGCGCGGTTTGCATTTCGTCACGTGGCATCTGGTGCGCGCATTGCATGCATCTGACCAGGTCGAGCCGTCCATGCAGGTCGAGCACGTCCGAGCTGCCGGCGGCCTGATGGAGGCGATCGACGTTTTGGGTGACCAGCAGCTCGATGCGGTCCTCCCGTTCTAATTGCGCCAACGCATGATGCGCATCGTTGGGCAGCGCACCGCCGAACCTGCTCCAGCCAACGAGGCTGCGCGCCCAGTAGCGCTGTCGAGTCGCCGGCTCGTCCATGAAAGCTCGAAACATGACCGGTGGCGCCCGCTTCCAACCGCCCTCGCGGTCGCGATAGTCGGGGATTCCCGAATCGGTGCTGCAACCGGCGCCCGTCAGGATGAGCAGCCGCTCGTGCCGGTAGAGAAACTCACGCAAGGCATTCTGTTCCATAGCCCGTACAGTGTCTGGATCGCGGCGCGGGATTTCAAGGCAGCGGCAGGGGCTGAGGCTATACTTCGGCCCCGTGACATCGGAAGCTGCGATCGTAATGGGCGGACTGCTGGCGATAGCCCTCGCCGGTATCGCCGTGCTGGCGATTCTTCGAGCCGGCGCCGGCCGTCGTGCGGCGGAGCATGACTTACGGGAGTCGAGCCTCCGCCTGGAAGAGCGGGTGCGGGAGCATACCGCGGAGCTGTCGACAACCAATCGGCGGCTGCTCGACAGCGAACGTCTGCTCGAGGAAATGGGGCACCTGGCGGAAGTCGGCGGCTGGGAGTTCGATCCCGCCACCGGCCAAGGCCAGTGGACCACCGAGGTCGCGCGAATCCACGACCTGGATGTAGACATCGAGCCGAGCAAGGAGCTGGGGTTCGAATTCTATCCAGGCGAGTCGCGGGTCAAGATCGAGACGGCCGTGAAAGAGGCGATCGCGCACGGCGCTCCATACGATCTGGAGCTGGAATTCGTCAGCGCCAAAGGGGTGGCGAAGTGGGTGCGCACGATCGGCCGCCCGCTGGTAGAGAATGGCGCGGTCGTCAAGGTACGCGGCGCCATCCAGGACATCTCGGAGCGCAGGCGGGCGGAAATCAAGCTGCGTGCGCAACTGATGCGCTTCGCCCTCCTCGATCGGATCACGCGCGCCATTGGTGAGCGTCAGGATACCGCCAGCATCTTCCAGGCAGTCGTCGGCACGCTCGAAGAGGAAATGCCGGCGGATTTTGCCTGCATCGGCGTCTACGCGGCCGCGACCCAGGAGCTGACCGTCACGAGCGTGGGGCTGCGCAGCGCAGCTCTCGCGGCAGAGCTGGAACTCGTCCACGGCTCGCACCTGCACATCGATCAGAATGGCTTGTCGCGCTGTGTGCGGGGCCAGCTTGTTTACGAGCCGCAGCTCGGCGCCGTGCCGTTCGCATTTCCACAGCGCCTGCAGCGCGCCGGCCTGGAATCGATGGTCGCCGCGCCGCTGCAACTGGAAAGCGCGGTGGTGGGCGTCCTGCTCGTAGCTCGCCGCCGCGCTGAAGGGTTCAGCAGCGACGATTGCGAGTTCCTGCGGCAATTGAGCGAGCATGTCGCGTTGGCCACGCAGCACGCGCAGCTCTATGGCGCGCTGCAGCTCGCTTACGACGACCTGCGTCGAACACAGCAGGCTGTGATGCAACAGGAACGGTTGCAGGCGCTGGGGGAAATGGCAAGCGGCGTTGCCCACGACATCAACAATGCAATCTCCCCTGTGATGCTCTACACGGAGTCGCTGTTGGATAGCGAGCCGAATTTGAGTGCACGGGCCCGCGACTACCTGGAAACGATTCAGCGCTCGATCGGCGATGTCGCCAACACCGTGACGCGCATGCGGGAATTCTACCGCCCACGGGAAGCCCAGCTTGCATCCGTGCCTGTGAATTTGAATGAGCTGGCGCAGCAGGTGATGGATCTCACGAAAGTTCGTTGGGCCGATATGCCGCAACAACGCGGCATCGTGGTGCGGATGAGGACGGAGCTTGACGGCGAGCTGCCGGCGGTTCTCGGAGCCGCGAGCGAAATCCGCGAGGCCCTGACGAATCTGATTTTCAATGCGGTGGATGCGATGCCGAAGGGCGGAACGTTGACGCTGCGCACGACACATACGCAGCCTGGGATGCATTCGCCTGACAGCGACGAGCGTCCGGTCGTGTCGATCGAAGTCGTCGACTCCGGATCCGGCATGGATGAAGAAACTCGCCGCCGTTGTCTCGAGCCGTTCTTCACTACCAAGGGAGAGCGCGGCACGGGACTCGGGCTCGCCATGGTTTACGGTGTTGCGGAGCGCAACGGCGCGCGGATCGATATCGAAAGCGCGCTCGGGCTTGGGACGACCGTACGCCTGATCTTTCCTGTCCCCACGGCCGCAGGCTCGGAGACCGTCGCGCCGGTCGCCGCGCATTCTGCGCAAACACCATTGCGAATCCTCGTCGTCGACGACGATCCGATGCTGCTCAAGTCGCTGCGCGACACACTTGAGGGCGATGGGCACACCATCGTAACGGCGAGCGGCGGTCGTGAGGGAATCGAAGTATTCCGCCAGGCTCTGGGCACGAATCAGGAGTTTGCAGCCGTCATCACCGATCTGGGCATGCCATATGTGGACGGCCGCCAGGTTGCGGCGGCGGTGAAGGAAGCCTCTGCGTCGACACGGCTCGTGATGCTGACGGGATGGGGCCAGCGCCTGGAAAGCCGCGGAGAAATTCCACCGTACGTGGACAGGCTCCTCAGTAAACCTCCCAAGTTACGCGAGCTGCGGCAGGCTCTGAGCGGAGCGGTGGAGGAGCGCGAACGAACCGCGTCCTAGCTGTGAGGCCCGGTGATCGGAGTCTGTGCGGGCTTTGACATGACGACGCCAACTTTGACGTCAGAAAAGGTCTCCACGGCATAACCGGCAGCGATCCAGGCGTCCAGACCGCCATACAGCGGACGCACCCGTTTGAAACCATAGCTCATCAGCAGCTTGGCGACCTTTGCAGCGGATGCCTCGTTCGGGCAACTGCAATAGAGAACGATTTCGCGGTCGCGCGGCAATTCCTTGATGTGCCGCTCGATGTCCAGTACGGGAACGTGCAGTGCGCCGGGAATCCGGCGGGGCTCCAACGACCGCGCCGTCTGCGAGCGCACATCGACGATGAGAGGCGCCGCACCGGCATCCATCATCTGGTAGAGCTCGCTGACACTGATCCGCGCCATGCGCAGAAACGCGAAGAACCGCCGCCGCTCCCACCACTTGAATGCGATATACGCCGCGAGCAGGGCGGCGATGCTGGCGACGGCTGCGCCTCCGACGGCCTGCAGATGCGGCAGAAGCTGATCGATCTGCGGCCTGAGCAGCATGCCGGCTCCCACGCACGCCCCCACCCAAAGTGTCGAACCCAACACACTGAAGACCGTGAACCGCACAAACGTCATCTGCGTAGCGCCGGCGAGCGGCGGTGCGATGATTGCGAGTCCCGGCACGAACTTGGCAGCCAGAAGTGCGTTGACGCCCCAGCGTTCGAAGCGCGCCTGCGTCTGGCTCACGCAGGAGTCAGGCGTGAGTGAAATCCTGCACAACATTTTCATGACTCGGTTGCCGTACCAGCGGCCGGCGAGATACCAAGCCGTGTCGCCGACGAAACAGGCTGCCACAGCGGCGGCGACCAGCGCGCTCATCGACAGCCGGCCGTCGGCGGCGAGCGCTCCGGCCAGGATCAAAGTCGGAATGGCGGGTATCGGCAGGCCGAGCTGATCGAACAACACGTTGATGAACACCGCGGTAACACCGAACGGAACGACCGACGAGTCCACGCAGGCTCCCTGTAGTAGCACGCTTCAGACGCAAACATTATCGCAGCAAAAGACCTGCTGGATGGCGCGGATGCGCGCGCTCTCTCTAACGGGACAGGACGAGCACCGTCAGTTTCAGCTCCGCTCGCTGCGCGACCCGAAGCGTGAACTGCTCGTAGAGGCAACGTCCACGTTGCGAATGCTGAAAACTACGCAAACCTCCCTCGCGCGAAAGCACGTTCTGCAAGCGCCAGGCTGTCGCGAACGCCGCACTGTTCCAGCTCAACTCATCGACGAGGGCCCGGCGTACCGGATCGTCGTGCCAGGCCGCCGTGTCGGCGCGATACTCTGCTACCAACCGGCGCGAGCGCTCCGGCCAGTCGACGATGAACGACTCGGCGCGCGGATGCAGAAAAACGTAACGCAGAAGGTTGCAACTGGCGCTGTGTGCGGCGGTCGCCGGCGCGCCGATCCAGTCCTCGAACAGTTCGGCTGCGGGCTCATTCCACGCTATCGCATCCCAATGACGGTCCAGTACATACGCAGGTGTTTGTATGGCACGCAGCAGTGATGTGAGCTGGTGAGGATCTGAATCCTCGGGACGCGGCGGAGTTGGATCGGCACGGGACGCCAGCTCGAAGAGATAAGCCCGCTCGGCGTGCGACAGGCGCAAGCCGCGCGAGATTGCACCCAGCGTCGCCACCGATACGGCATTGGTGCGGCCTTGCTCGATCCAGGTGTACCAGGTGGGACTGATTCCGCACAGCGTCGCCACTTCCTCGCGCCGCAAACCAGGCGCGCGTCGCCTGAAACCGCCGGGCAGCCCGAAATCCTCGGGGCGCGATCGGTCGCGCCGTGCGCGCAAAAATTCGCCCAGCCGGGGTGGTGCCTGCATGTTGCGCGACATAATAGGATAAGTTACCGCCTTGTACCCGGATATATCGCGCGTAACGTGCTTCCGCAGACGGTCTTTGGAAGCACTCCCATGCGCACGCACGATCAGGCAATTCAGGATCAATTTGACTCCCGGTCACAGGCTTACCTGCACAGCGAAGTCCATGCTCAGGGTCCGGATCTGCTGCACGCGCGGCAGCTCCTGGTGCAAAGGGTGCCGGCGCATGGCGCGGCGGTGGATGTGGGCTGCGGCGCCGGGCATCTCAGTTTTGCCCTTGCCGCCAGCCTCGGTACCGTGGTCGCGGTGGACCCTTCACCTCGAATGCTTGCCACCGTCGCTGAGGCGGCCGCCGAACGCGGGTTGGCACAGATCAGTACCTGCCAGGGCGGTGCGGAGTCGCTGCCGTTCCCGGACTCCACCTTCGGGCTCGCGGCAACGCGCTTCAGCGCCCACCACTGGAGATCTTTGGAGGCAGGACTGCGGGAAATGCGCCGGGTGCTCGCGCCTGCGGGTCAGATCCTGGTGATCGACGTGCTGGGTCACGAAGATCCCCTCGTAGATACCCATTTGCAGGCGGTCGAATTGCTGCGCGATCCGTCCCACGTGCGCAATCGTTCGGCCAGCGAATGGCGGGCTCTGCTGCAAGCTGGAGGGTTCGTCGACGTGGAGCGCGTCGAGTGGCCGCTGCGGCTCGAATTCGCTTCGTGGGTGGAGCGGATGCGGACGCCGCGGACGCGCGTCGAGGTCATTCGCGAGCTGCAGAGCTCTGCAGCCCGCGAAGTTCAGGAAGCCTTAGGTCTCGAGGCCGATGGAGCCTTTACCGTGCGAACGGGCTTGTTCTGGGCCCGCAAGGCGCCCTGATCAGGCGCCGGACTTGGCGGCCGCTTTCGCGCCCGACAGGCCCTGCACGATTTCCAGTGACTTTTCGACGTTCTCGGCCGGCTTCATGCCGCCGACCGTGGCCGCGACCTTGCCATCGGGAGTGACGATGAACGTCGTCCGCTCGGCGAAGCCGTGGTCAATCGCATCGCCACGCGTGTTCTTGAACCCGGACCCGGCCGCCGGTGCGTCCGTGACCTTCAGATCGTAGCTGTGAGCGATCTTGCCGTCGGCGTCGGAGGCCACCGGCAGCTTGCCCGCGCAGTATTCCGGATCGGCGGAAAACTGGTTCAGCGTCGCGATCTTGTCGAGCGACACGCCGATGACCGTCGCGCCGGCCGCATGGAACTTGTCCATGTTCTCGGCGAAGGTATGCGCCTGGATGTTGCAGCCGCCCGTGAACGCCGACGGGTAGAAGTAAACGACAACCGGGCCCTTCTTCAGGGCGTCCGCCAGCGCAAACTTGAATTCTTTCCCGGCAAGCGAGGCTTGCGCGGTGAAGGTGGGAGCGGGGACGCCCGGAGCGAGCGCCGCGAAGGCGGGAACGGCCACCGCGCACGACAGGCAGGCGGCCAGCAGAAGACGATTCATGGATACACCCCTTGTGATCGACCGGCATTGACGAACTGCCCCAAGTCTAGCCTGTATGGAGGGGGTGGCAAGGCTGGGAACGCCGTCGCGACCACTGTGCGCAATCGTACAGACGCCTCTACGCGATTGGCTCGATCCTGCTGCAATGACTCGCAGTCCGACCGTGAGCGCGCGTGAGCTGTGCGCGGGCTTTGCCAAGCCGTCGTTGGGTCGGGGACTCTGGCAGCTCGCCAACACGCTCCCCCCATTCATACTTCTATGGTTGCTGATGGCGGTGAGCGTCAAATCCGGGTGGGCCTACGGGTGGACGCTGCTTCTGGCGGTGCCCGCGGCGGGAATGTATGTGCGCCTGTTCATCATCCAGCACGATTGCGGGCACGGCTCGTTTTTCGCGAGCAGCCGTGCGAACCAGTGGGTCGGCGCATGCCTGGGACTGATCACGCTGTTTCCGTTCGGGTATTGGAAGAAAACTCATGCCGTGCACCACGGCACCTCCGGGAATCTGGATCGCCGCGAGTTCGGTGACGTTCGAACGTTGACGTTAGATGAGTACCGGGCACTTTCTCCGTGGCGCCGCCTCGGCTACCGGTGCTATCGCAGCATGCCCGTGCTGTTGGGCATCGGGCCGATCTACCAGTTCGTGATCAAGCACCGGATCCCGTTCGATCTGCCGCTTTCCTGGAAGCGCGAATGGGCCAGCGTGCTGCTCAACGATCTCGTCCTGCTGTCCGTGGCAATGGCGTGCAGTTTCGCGTTTGGCCGGTATACGGTCCTGATGGTGCATGTGCCCATCGTGGGTCTCGCCGGGGCGTTGGGCGTGTGGCTGTTCTATGTGCAACACACGTTCGAGCACGCCTACTGGTCAAGGCAGAAAGAGTGGGATTCCAACAGGGCCGCGCTGGAGGGCAGCTCCTACTACGATCTGCCGCGAGTGCTGCATTGGTTCACGGGCAATATCGGCTACCACCATATTCATCACGTCGCGCCGCGTATTCCGAACTATCGGTTGCGTGCGGCGTTTCAGTCCAGTCCGCACTTGCAGTGTGCGCCGCGCCTCACGATGCGCGCCAGCCTGGCTTGCGCCCACATGAAACTGTGGGACGAGAAGCTGGGGCGGATGGTCGCCTTTCCGGAGTCAAGAGAATGAAAAGCGAATTCATGCGGCGGTACGCCTCGTTACCGAGAGTGTTGGCGGCGGCCCTGTTGACAGCGGGCCTGTTGGCGGCAGGCCTGTTGGTCGCGGCTGGCGGGTCGTCCCAGGCTGCTACTCCTTCGGCACTGGCCAGGCCTGCGAACTCGGCCACACCTGCGGACCTGGCCACACCTGCGACACCGGCCGCGTCTGCCAAACCGGCGGTGCCTGCGATACCGAGCAATGCCCGCGCGAGCCTGTACGGGGGTGCCTATGGCAGTGATTGGGAGTGCGTGCGGGGATTTCACCGGGTGAGCGACGCGTGCGCTGCTATCAAAGTGCCCACGAACGCGTATCTGAATTCCTCCGGCGGCGACTGGGATTGCAACCGGGGTTACCTCAAGGTGGAGCAGAAATGCGCACTGGTCAAAGTGCCTGCGGGCGCCCACGCTGTCGATGTGCCTTTTGGAGCAGGTTGGCAGTGCGATCGCGGCTTTCGCGAAAAAGCCGACGGCTGCGTTCGCACTGTAATTCCAACGAACGCCTTCGCTTCGGATGCAGCTTACGGGCGCGGCTGGGAGTGTAATCGCGGCTATCGCATGGAGGCGCAAACGTGCGCGCCCGTGCGCGTACCGCAAAACGGATTTCTGGTGAGCGGCGGGGATGATTGGGACTGCGAGCGAGGCTTCGCCAAAGGCTCGGGAGCGTGTGTGCCGGTCCAGGTCCCCGCGAACGGCTACCTGGACGCGAACGGCAACGGCTGGAAGTGTGAGCGCGGCTTTCGGCCGGAAGGCGCGACCTGTGTCGCGCTCACGTTGCCGCAGAACGCGTTGATCGACTACTCCGGCAACGACTGGACCTGCGTCGACGGCCTGCGCAAGCGAGGCGAAACGTGTACCGCCAACCGATGACGAAAGTAGCGTTGGGGCGCCGGTCAGTAGCGGAGGGCGCCGGTCAGTAGCGGAGGGTGATGCTCAGTAGCGGAGGGTGATCGTCATGTTCAGCGTGTCGCCATCGTAGACGAAACTTGCCTGGGAGAATGTTGGGGCGGCCAGCATGCCCTTGGCGTCCTTGGAGAAGCCGTAGCCTTCCTTCGGAATGCCGAGCCAGTTGTAATCGGCGCGGGCATTCATGTTCTCATCGTGCAGCACGACCAGCGCGTAGGTACCGGCCGGAATGTCTTCGAAGTCGCAGCGCGCCGTGCGGTTGGGAACCTTCATGGCGGTGAGTCGCATCGCGGAGCGCAGCACGTCGGCCGGAAAGCCCGTTGGCGAATTGAAGAGCGCGCAGTCGACCGTGCCGATCGAGTTGCGGATATTCAGAATCGTCACGTGGATTCCGGGGCAGGCGGCCGCTGCCGCGCGGGTGGCTGCAGGGACCAGGAGCAGCGCGCAGCCGACTAATACCGCGGTCGCCGCTGCAGCGGCTCGATCCGCGCTGAATACGGCTGTTCGGTGACGCGTCAGAGCCATTCGCCTTCCCGGATACTTCTGGTAATCAGCAGCGTACCGAATCGGATTCGCGTGGAGTATAGGGCGTGCGTGTACAGGAACATGTTCCTCGTAGAACGGCTGAGCTTGGGACGGGCACGAATGGCGTCCGCTCTGGCGTGTTTTCCCTGGTGTGTTTTCCTGGGGCGTCTGTCCGGGGGACGTCGACACAGGGCGCCGACGCGGGCGGGTCAAGCCGTAGGACGGGTGCCGATCAGTGAGAGGCGATCGGTCTCTTTCTTGACCACGCTGTAGCACTCGCAACACAACTCTTCCAGCTTCGGCCGGTCGAGCACGGTGATCTGGCCGCGTGCGTAGCGAATGACTCCCAGCTTTTGCAGCTTGCCGGCGGCATCGGTGACGCCTTCGCGCCGCACGCCGAGCATGTTTGCAATGAGCTCCTGGGTCATGGTCAGTTTGTTGGAAGGCAGGCGGTCCAGGGACAACAACAGCCAGCGACACAACTGCTGATCGACGGAGTGATGCCGGTTGCAGACAGCGGTCTGCGCCATCTGCGTGATCAGTGCCTGGGTGTAGCGCAACAGCAGCAACTGCATCTCGCCGTTGCGATGAAACTCCTCCTTGAGCAATTGGCCGATCAGCCGATAAGCGTGGCCGGCGCTCTGCACGATCGCGCGGCTCGGTGTCGTCTCCCCGCCCATGAACAGCGCGACGCCGATCAGGCCTTCATTGCCTACGACCGAGATCTCTGCCGAAGCGCCGTCTGCCATGACGTACAGCAGGGACACGATGCAATCGATGGGGAAATAGACGTGCCGCAGGACGTCGCCCGACTCATATAGCACCCTGCCCAACGGCATCGCGACCAGTTGCAGGTGCGGCAGGATCCGATCGCGCTCAGCGACCGTCAAGGTCGCGAGCAGGCGATTCTGCAGCGGGTCGCTGGTTCGTGAGATTGAGCCGGGAATGGAGGATGTCTCCGAGGCGAGCGGGAGCGCCGCCGAGTTTGATTGTACAGCAAACGCGGTATCTCTGTACGGAAGCGTACCAAACGCCTGCGGCGCCGCATGCGTGTGCCGAGGTACAGACCGGGCGTCCTGCCCGGCGTAGCCTCGCCGCAAGCCTTGCGCTTCAGCACCATATCAACACCATCTGGAGTATCACCTCATGTACCCGATCAAGACTGTTACCGCGCTGTTATCCACCATCGTCCTGTTGGCAAGCCTGGGATGCGCGTCCACGCGCACTCAACGCCGGCAGTCGCGGGCGGACACGCTTGATTGAACTACCAAGCTCGCGCAACATGTGTTGCGCGAGCTTTTCTGTGCGCGCGTCACTACGAGGCACCTGAACCGTGGCAGCCCAGATGAAAATCCCCGGACCCGATCATCCGATCACGATCGAGCGCAATCCGGCGCGCGTCGTCGTGTCGGTTGCGGGCAAGGTCATTGCGGATACCCGTGATGCGCTGACGTTACGTGAATCCACTTACCCTGCGACACAATACGTCCCGCGCAAGGATGTGGACATGTCGCAACTCGAGCGCACGGCGCACACGACCTACTGCCCCTACAAGGGCGAGTGCGCGTACTACAGTGTTCGAGCCGGCGGCGACAGGTCGCTCAATGCGGTGTGGACGTACGAAGCGCCGTATTCAGCCGTCGCCACGATCAAGGACTACGTCGCTTTTTACCCGAGTCGTGTGGACGCGATCGAGGAGCGGCCCGCTCCCTGAATTGGCCGCCCGGAGAATGCGGTGGCGGACCTGTACGTTGGGGCCGCTCTGAACGCTCGGCGCGCGGCGGTTTGCCATCGGCGCGGCTGATGCGCAATTCGACTCCGCGCACGCGAACGGCCTGCAAGTCGTTGAAGGTCTCTTTCGGCATGCCTACCGGGAGATCGACGAAACTGTGATCCTCTCGGATGTCGATATGCCCGATGTTGCGGCCATCGAGCCCGGCCTCGTTCGCGATGGCGCCGACGATGTTTCCAGGCTGAACGCCATGTGCGTGGCCAACCTCGATGCGATATGTCTCGAGGCGCGGGCCGCCTTTGCGTGACGGGCCACGCGGTTCGCCTGCTTGGCCGGAATCACGCTCAGCCTGTCCGGACTCGCGGTCGGCGAGCTTTGGCCGGCGGTCGGCCAGTTTTGAGTCGCGGTCCGCCAACTTCGACCTGCGGTCCGGTTGAGTCGGATCATGCTCGGGCTGCCGCGAATCGCGTTCAGACCGGCCGGGCTCCCGCTGCGGTTCGTCACCCCACGTGTTGGAGCCGGTATTTTCCTGGGAGGCACCCGGTTTCAGCGCCAGAAGGAACGGGGCGGCGCCTTGCAGCAGGCTGGCGAGCGCCGCGGCGATCTCGATAGCCGGAAGATTCTGGTCGCGCTCCATCTGTTCCAACAGCGGCTGGAATACCTTCCCTTCGCCGCTTTGCACAGCGTTTGCTATGCGCTCCTTGAACTTGAGGACGCGCTGCTCGTTGACATCCTGCGCGCTCGGCAGCCGCATCGGCTCGATGGGTTGCTTTGTCACCCGCTCGATGATGCGCAACATGTTCCGTTCGCGCGGAGCGACGAATAAAATGGCCTCGCCACTGCGGCCGGCGCGGCCGGTTCGCCCGATGCGATGGATGTAGGTTTCCGAGTCGTAAGGTATGTCGTAGTTGATGACATGCGAGATGCGCTCGACGTCCAATCCACGCGCCGCAACATCCGTGGCGACAAGGATGTCGAGGTGCCCGGCCTTCAAACGTGCGACCGTACGTTCGCGTTGTTGCTGCGGAATGTCGCCGTTCAGTGGCGCCGCGCCGAAGCCACGCGCCTGCAACCGTTCAGCGAGGTCCGTAGTTTCGAGCTTGGTGCGCACGAAGATGAGCATCGCCTCGAAACGCTCCGCCTCGAGGACACGAGTCAGGGCGTCGAGCTTGTGCAAGCCGCTCACCAGCCAGTAGCGCTGTCGGATCTTCGGGGTCGTGCTTGCCCGGTTCTGGATCGTCACCTCGACCGGCGAGCGCATGTGCTTCTGTGCGATGCGGCGGATTGCGCCCGGCATGGTGGCCGAGAACAAGGCGATCTGCCGCTCCCGCGGCGCCTGCTCGAGGATCCACTCGATGTCATCGATGAAGCCCATCTGCAGCATCTCGTCGCCCTCGTCGAGGACGATGAAGCGCAGGGTGGCCAGATCCAGCGCGCCCCGTTTCATGTGATCCATCACTCGCCCGGGCGTGCCGACGATCACCTGTGCACCGCGCTTGAGTCCCTTCAGTTGCGGCGTATAGCTCTGGCCGCCGTAGATGGGCAAGACGTGAAAGCCTTTCAGGTTCACGGCATAGCGTTGAAACGCCTCCGCCACCTGGATGGCCAGCTCGCGCGTCGGCACCATCACGAGTGCCTGCGGCGCGCTGCGCTTGAGGTCGATTTTCTCCAACACCGGCAGCGCAAACGCGGCCGTCTTGCCGGTGCCCGTCTGCGCCTGTCCCAACATGTCGGAGCCAGCCAGGAGCAGCGGGATGGTTTGCGCCTGGATGGGCGAGGGCGTCTCGTAGCCGACCGCCGTCAGCGCATCCAGAATGGGGTCGGTCAGCCCGAGCTCGCGAAAGCCGGGTGTCTGGGGTTCTTCGCTCATAAGGGGTACTCGGAATCTAGTTTTCCCGGCCAAGCTGCCGGCGAATGGCTTCTTCGCGCGCATCGTCGATCACGCGCATGACGCCAGTGGAATCGGCTGGCGCCTCGTCCCGGACGAAGACGCCTGTCAGTTTGCTGTCCGGCCGCAGCTCGCCCTGCTCGTAGAGCGACCACATTTCCCGAGCATATTCGGTCGTCAACAGCTCGGGCGCAAATCGGCCGAGCGTGGCCCTGATGTTGTTCGTGTCGCGTTCGAGCATGGCGAGGGCGCCGTTGTTGCCGGCCGCATTCACGACCTGCGGCAGATCGATGATCACCGGGCCGTCGGGCGCCACGAGCACGTTGAATTCGGACAGGTCGCCGTGAATCAGCCCGATGGCCAGCATTCGCACGATCTGCCGTACCAGAAAGCTGTGGTACTCCCGTGCGGTCTCGGGTGAAAGATCGATTTCACCGAGGCGCGGGGCAGGCTCGCCCACGGAGTCCGTTACCAGCTCCATGATCAGCACGTCGTTGAAATAGCCGAACGGCTTCGGCACCCGCACGCCTGCCTCCACGAGCCGGTAGAGAGCGTCGACTTCCGCGTTCTTCCATTCGTGCTCCTGCTCCTTGCGGCCGAAGCGGGTGTTCTTGCCCAT
>FTEM01002314.1_pt1 | contig 45961 bp, 38 predicted proteins | sample 1640201 | NCBI WGS metagenome assembly FTEM01 (sample SAMEA3914816, study PRJEB12502) | metagenome | biome: forest; material: soil | place: USA | collected 2011-09-16 | depth 0.3 m | reverse complement strand
GTGCGTGAGGTCGATCGCCTGTTGAATAGTTCGATTCAGGTCGACCCGCGCAAGCGTCAGTTGCGTTTCGCGCTGCCGGTAGAATTCGCGCATGCGGGCGACGGTACCGGCGACATCGTCGATCGCTCTTTGGATCGTCGTCAGGTAACTGCGGGCGCGATCGCTGAGGTTCGGTTCGCGTTCGAGCAGCGATTCAGTGTAGAGCGATACGGGCGAGATCGCGTTGTTGATGTCATGCGCGATGCCGCTGGCCATCTGCCCGAGTGCGCGCAGCCGCTCTTGCTGCATCACCGTTTGCTGGGTCTGGCGTAAATCGTCGTAAGCCTGTTGCAGGGCGCTGTTGAGTTGCGCCTGTTTGACGGCGAGGGCGACGTGTTCGCTCAATTGCTTGAGAAACTCGCAATCGGCGCTTGAAAACCCGTCCTGCGCACGCCGCGCCGCGACCAGGGCGCCGAAAAAGGTGCCTTCGGCGATCAGAGGTGCGATGACAACGGAGGCGAGTCCGCTGTCCGCCAAGCGCTGCAGCAGAGGGAGCGCCACCGCGCGTGTGTCCGGCTCGTACAGCAACTGTCCTTCGACGCACGCGGAGAATCCATTCGGCTCCACTGCCAGCACGGCCTCTTCGCTGAGCGCCAACCCTTCGCAGTACGGCCGGCTCGCCGCGCCAATCGTGCTCACCGTAAGGGTACCGGACGCCGCGTCGCGGCAGACGCACCCGAAGTCGACGGGCAGGTTCTGCTCGAGATTCGTGAGCACCACCTGGAAGATACTGGCGAGATCCTGGCGTTCGCTGATGGCGCGGGTGATGTGCTGCAGCAGGCTCAAGTGGCTCAACTGCACCCGCAGGCGGCTCTCCGAGCTTTGTATCTGCGTGAGCATGTGGTTGAACGCACCGGTGAGGATGTCCAACTCGTAGGCGTTGGCAGGAGCTGCGCGTACCGAATAGTCCCGCCGCGTCGAGATCGCAGTGGCCGTCTCGGCCAGGTCGAGGATCGGACGCGAGATGCGGCGCTGGAGCTGATGCGAAATCGCGTATGCGAGCAGTCCCGAAGCGGCGATGAGGGCGGCAACGATACCGCCGTAGACACGGATACGATCTTCGATCGCCCGTGCGTCGGACCTGACGAACAGTGTCCCCAGGCGCCGGCCACCCTCGATCACCGGCACGTAGCCTGAGAGTTGCGAGGCTTCGAACCTGTAGGCAGACAGCGTGCCATCCGGATGGGATGGAAACTGGTCTGCGGCGGCGCCTTTCGGGTACTGCGCGAAAACGACGCCGTTCATGTCGTACAGCGCTGCAGCGACGATGTGCCGGTCGGCCTCGAATGCGGCCAGGACCGATTCGGCGTCATCGCGGTTGTCGAAAGCGAGCGCGGCCGTCGCGTTGGCCGCGATCGCTTTGCCGAGCGTGTCGAGCTGCTGGCGGCTGCTCTGTCTGAAGGTCACGAAGTCATAAGCGAAGAGCGACGCAGTCGTGAGCAGCAGCACGGCGCCGCTCGTCAGCAGCACCATGCGGATGAGTTGTTTGCGTATCGGTGTCGCCTGCGTACTCATGCTCAGCCGGCCCCGCTCGTGCCGATCACCTGCGCAGGCCGCAACAGCTTGGAGCTGATCGTGAGGCCCGCGTCGCGTGCGGAATCGACGTTGATCCGCAGGCGGATTTTCTTATCCTCGTTGAGGAAGCGGATGATGACGTCGTGCGGGCTTGCGGAGTCGAAATCGCTGACCGTGAGCGTGCCTTTGTGGGCGAGCGTCTCCAGCGCTTTGGCGGCCTCGCCACTGACCGACCGGTCGATGAACAGGATCTGGCAGGGACGCAGGTCCGCCACGTTGGAGTAGCGCTGGATGACCAGCGATCGGCCGTTGACGGACTCGCCACGCACGGCCTCATCGAGAGCCGCGCCGAATGGATCGCGTCCCAGCACCCCGATTACGAAAGGAGCGCGCGAGTCCGCGAAGGAGTCGGGGGGCCACGCCACGAACTGAGTGAAGTTGAACAGGAATACGGCCTTGACCTGGTACTCGCCCGCCGCCGGGGCCGCGGGAGCCGAATTGATGACGAGCAGCAGCGCCAGCAGCGCAGCGCCTGCGATTCGAGCGACGAACATGCTTGCGCGCCTCGGCATCAGACTCCCGTCCGATCCTCTTCCAAGCGATCCAGCGGGCGACCGTAGCACGCGCCCTGGGTCGCGCCTGTGAACCAGAGGCAATCTGTGAAATTCGAGTGTGACCGGCTTCACACGCTCGCGAGCGTCTCGCCGTCGGCGGCAGCGTTGCCGTGCTGCACATGCCAAAAATGCCGGAAATTCAACTTTCTTCGCATTCCCGCGCGCCGTGCGCGCGGCTGTCGGGGACAACCGCGCGAGCGACGGGAGTAAACATAAGGAGACCTAGAGGGAATTAAGGAAAGCGACGAGCTGCATCTGTTGCGGGTGGCTGAGATTCATCTGGAAGCGCTTGTCGTAGAACTCCACGACCTGCGTCAGGTTGGCCGCCGCACCGTTGTGGAAGTAGGGCGCACGCGCGGCGAGGCCCCGCAGGATCGGCCCCTTCAAGCGATTCAGATCCCCGCATTGCCCGCTGACCAGCGCCTTGCCCGGGTCCGTCGTATAAGCCGGTGCAGTCACCGCGGGATTGAATGGGTCAGGGCAACCATCGATCCTGAAGATTGGCAGGTTCGCGGCATCGACTTCCGCCAGCGCCGCCACGATGTTGGGATCCGACTCGAAATTCGGCAGCGTCGGATGGCCGATCCCGATATCCAACGGCAACGGCAGGGAATGATGGCCCACGTTGGGTGAATCGTGGCACGTCGTGCAGGTGCCCTGGAACGAGGCCGGTTTGCCCAACGCCGCGTTGTCGTTCAAACCGCGTACGGCGGTGATGGTGAGCGGCGTCGTGTTGAAGATCTGCTCGCCGGCGGCGATCGCCCTGCGTGCCGCGGCCCCGCCGTCCTCGTTGCGATCGGCGCGAGTTTTGCCTGCTTGCGACCAGGCGGCGAAGGCGCTCATGGCGCTCGAGTCGAAGGCCTCGCCGGTGGGATCTGCGCCGAGAACGTCGTTGATTCCCGGGTAATACTCCTGGTTTGCCAGTTGCACCGGTCCTCCGCGCGCGCCGTGCGCCGCAAGATCGCCCGCGGACCAATCCCAGACCTGTGCCGTGAAAAGGCCCAACTCGAAGTTGACGATCTGAGTCAGTTGCGCAGTCGTCGGCGGGGTCGCCGCTTGCGCATGCGTGTTGACGGCGGAGGTGGCCTGATGACTGAGGTCACCCTGTAGATTTCCCAGGAAAGTTGACCCGGTCGTGAGCGGGGAGATCGTCTCCCGTCCGTCCCACATCACTGCGCTCAGGAAACTGATGTTTGCCGTCGGTAATGGCCGGCGGTAGATCGAGGCAGTCACCTGACCTGTCGCGCGATCGGTTACGAGCGCACATCCATATGGATCGTGCACTACTGAGATCGTAAATTGCGCCGTGGGCGGTACGACCATCCCGATGCGAATCAGACCGTTCTCCAGCACGAGACTGTGGCCCGAGCGATCGCCGCGCTTCACGTTGGGGCAGTTCGCGCCGTCGACGCCCGCGAACAGGGGATCCTGGCCCCGGGTCGAGTCGAAGCGGCGGCGAACGTCCGGTGGCGAGATGCTCATGGCCTGGCTCGCCACGTGGCAGGTAGCGCAACTGCGGCCGTTCGTGCCCAGGCTCTGGAAGAACGCGTTGCGCGTGTCAATCCTGCCGTTGGCGTTATATGTCGCCACGATCCCGGCGGGATCCACGAAGGGCTCGAGATTGAACAGAAGGGTCTGCGGAGCGGAATCGTCGTGGGCGTCGTGCGCCCGGGCGAGCTGCGGAAAACATGCAGCGCTGGCTGCGAGCGCGACCGTTGCCGCGAGCAAAGACCTGTAGGTCGAGATCATTGGCGACTCCCCTCGCGGTGCGTGCTTTTTGTACCGCTGCGTCTTAGGAAACGCGATCTGTATGGAGATGCGGACATTTGCTCAGCTCACGCACTGCGCCGGCTGCCCGCTCTGCGGATGAACCCGGTTCCTTGCCTGCCGCGGCAGAGGGCCTCAAGATCGGTCTTTATGGGTGATCTCACGCGACTGCTGCAGGCCATGAAGGACGGCGACAGCGGGGCCATCGATCAGGTGTTCGAGCTGACATATCGCGAGCTTCACCATCTCGCCCACCAGCGGCTGCATGGCGCGTCGAAGCTCACCGAGCTCAATACGACTTCCCTGGTGCACGAGTGCTACCTGCGCCTGGTGCACCTGGGGCAGCTCGAGACCCGGGATCGGACGCACTTCATCGCTTATGCAGCGCGCGTGATGCGCTCGATCGTCGTCGACTTCGTGCGTCGAAGGCTCGCTCAGCGGCGAGGGGGTCGGGAGTTGCACATAACCCTCGCCACCGACATCCCGGATGCGGCGACATTTCGCGAACAAGAGCTGCTTCGGGTCGATGAGATGCTGCAGGAGTTGGACAGGCTGGACCCCCGCCTGGTGCAGGTCGTCGAGATGCGCTATTTCGCCGGGCTCACCGAGGAGCAGATCGCCGAGTCGCTCGGTCTCACGGCACGCACCGTTCGCAGGGATTGGGAAAAGGCCCGACTGCTCCTGTTTGCCGCGCTCCAGGAATCCCCGCCGTCATGAGCTTCGGAGCCTGGCGCGCGTTCGATCCGGTGGAATGGGCTGTCCTGTCGAAGTTGCTGGACGCGGCATTGGATGTCGCGCCCGAACAGCGGGAGCGGTGGCTCGATTCCCTGCCGGCTCAGGACAGCGTGCACACAGGCAAACTGCGGCAGCTTCTCGAGCAACATGCCGCAGCCGAGACGCGGGATTTTCTCGACACCCTGCCGAAGCTGCTCGCGGAAGACGAGGCGGGCAAGAACGCCATTGCGCCACCGGGATTGCCTCCAGGGACGCAGGTGGGGCCGTATGTCATCGAGGAGGAAATCGGCCGCGGTGGCATGGGAGCAGTCTGGCGCGCTCGCCGCAGTGATGGCGTGATCAACCGTACTGTCGCGCTGAAGCTGCCCCACGCGGGACTCTACAGCCGCGAGTTGATCGAGCGATTCAGCCGCGAGCGCGAAATACTCGCAAAGCTCGCGCACCCCAACATCGCGCGGTTGTACGACGCGGGGCTCAGTTCGTCGGGGCAACCGTATCTGGCGCTCGAATACGTCGCCGGTGAGCCGGTGACGGCGTACTGCGATGCGAACCGCCTCGATGTCCGGCAGCGCTTGCGAATATTTCAACAGATTCTGCGAGCCGTGCAGTACGCGCACGGGCATCTTGTCATTCATCGCGACTTGAAGCCTACGAACGTCATCGTCGATGCAGACGGACAGGCGATGCTGCTCGACTTCGGCATCGCGAAACTGATCGAACCCGACGCCGCAGAGGCGCTCGACACGGCGCGGCGGACCCAAGTCGGAGTCGTGCCGCTCACGCCGGACTATGCATCCCCGGAGCAGATCGGGCATCACCCGGTGACGACGGCGAGCGACATCTACTCCCTCGGCGTGCTGCTGTTCGAATTGCTGACCGGCGATCGGCCGTACCGGCTCAAGCGCGGCTCGCGCGCCGTACTGGAAGAAGCGATTCTCGGCGCCGAGCCGCAATGGCCCAGCCGCGCATGCCGCGACAAAGAGGCCGCCTTGCGCGGCAGCACGGCAGCGGCCCTTGCGAAGCGGCTGCAGGGCGACCTGGATACGATCATCCTCAAGGCGCTCAAGAAATCCCCGACCGAGCGCTATGCGACCGCGGACGCGTTTTCGCAGGACATCGAGCGTTACTTGCGCGGCGAACCGGTATCTGCGCGTCCCGACAGCGGCTGGTACCGGACGGTTAAATTCATCGCCCGCCACAAAATCCCGGTAGCCGCGGGCGCGACGGCAGTGTTTGTAATCGTTGCGGTCGCTGCGATCGCGCTCTTCGAGGCCCACGAAGCGGACGTGCAACGCGACCGGGCGTTGGCGCTGTCGTCACGCAATGAGGCGGTGACGGACTTTCTGGAGGTCCTCATCACGGAGGCGGCGCAGGCCGCAAGGCCCGTCACGGTCAGCGACATGCTGGCCAGGAGTGAGGCGCTTGCCAACTCCGAATATCGCGGCGACCCGCAAGATCGGGCTGCGGTTCTGAGCATGCTCGGCATCCACTTCCACACGATGGGCGACGACGCTCGTGCGGAGCCGTTGTTGCGCGCGGGTCTGGCCGCCGCCGAGAGCTCCGGTGACCCGGATCTGCTGCGCAAGCTGGCCTGCAATCATGCAATGGCGCTCGCAGGGCAGGGACAGGTTGTCGCGGCGGCCCAGATTCTGCATGGCGTGATTGCCGACAGGCACACGACGGTGCTGCAGTCCGCACTGTGTCTCGAGTACCTCGCTTACATGGCGCAAGACGCGGTCGATGCCGTCAACGCCGTAAAGTACGGCAACCTTGCGCTGGCGCGCCTGTCGGAGTTGAAGAGCCCACCGCGGTATCTGCACGCGACCTTCCTGGGAAGTGTCGGTTTTGCCGAGCACCTGCGTGGTCGCAATGCCGCGGCGAACGGTTATTACCAGCAGTCGCTCGCAGAGTATGCCCGCGCCGGGCGTGAGCGCAGTCCCGATGCAATCGCGGTCCGCAACAATTGGGCGATTGTCAGCGACGGCGCCGGGGAGCCGCGACGCTCCCTGGAGTTGTACGACCAGACGCTTGGCATCGTTGCGCAGAATGATCCTACCGGCCGTGCGCCGCCGTATCTGCTGGGCAATCGGGCCAAGGCGTTGGAATCCATCGGACGCCTCGATGCTGCACGTGAGGCTTACGGGCGCTGTATGGGCGCGGCCGAGCCGGCAGGCGCGAGCACTTTCATGGCGTTCTGCCAGATCGGACTGTCGTCGGTCTTGCGGGCCCTGGGGGATCTCGCAGCCGCCCGTGAATCCATCGACAAGGCTGCCGCGATGATCGGCTCGGCACCGCCTGGATCGCCACCGGTGGTCGCACTCAAGAGTCAGCGTGGCGAGATTGCTCTTGCGGAGGGTCGCCTTGATGCGGCCCGCACGGATCTTGATTCGGCGCTCGCCGCAGGTCCGACTCGCTATATGACTATGGGAGCGCTCCGGTCCCGCGCGGAGCTGGCCATCGCGGAAGGAAACCTCGCCGCTGCAGAAACGGATGCTCGCGGTACGCTCGCGCTCGCGCGAGAACAGCAGGGCGGCGTCCCGTATTCGAATCGGACCGGACTCGCGTGGCTCACATTGGGGAAGGTACTGGCGAAGAAAGGCGAGGCCCGACAGGCCCATGATGCATTTCAAGCGGCGGTGGCGAATCTTGCAAACACCGTCGATGCCGGGCACCCGATGTTGCGCGCCGCGCAACAGCTTGCCGCAGAGGTCAATTAGCCGCCGCCGCCTCGAGATAGTCGCCGATCCCGGCGCGGACGGCGGACGCAATGAGAGTGCGCCGGTCGCTCGTGCGCAGATCGTTTGTAACCTCGAGCTGCGCGCCGCGACCTCGCGCGCTTCGGTTGCAGATGTTGAGCGGATTGCGTCCCGGATAGCGGTGGCCGTCCAGACTCGCGGAGAAGCCCGCCGAGCGAAGCCTCTCGCCCAGTCGGCAGCTCAGCTCGTTATCGAGTCCTCCAACGTAGATGTGCGATTCGCCGACGCAGCCATGGACCGCAATCGTCACGGCGCGTGCTGTGGTCAGTGCAAGACAATGCGGGTGATCGAATCGATGGCTCGTGATGTGCAGCTCGCGGTTCGCGCCGCGCGGCTTGAGACCTTCGAAAATGAAGAGACTGTGCTCCGTTCCCGCAATCAATTCGGCCAGCTCGGATGTTCCGACCTCGATTGTGCCGCCGTGCGGCGCTAGGATGATTACCGGCGAGTCCGCTCGCTCGAGCGCGCGGACCCGGTAGTCACGTCCCAGCGTTTCGCGCGCGGCAAGCTCGGCAAAAGATTCGTATTTGTCAACCATCGGCACACGTTAGCACAGCGATGAAAACTCTTCGCATCCTCGCCCTCTGCGGCAGCCTGCGGGCGGCGTCCTCGAACAAGTCGCTGTTGCAGGCAGCGCAGCGGCTCGCGCCCGACAACATCGACATCCAGTTTTACGACGGGTTGGCCGGCCTGCCGCACTTCAATCCCGATCTGGACGGGGACGCGCCGGCGGCCAGCGTGTTGGACTTGAGGCGCCAGGTCGGATGGGCGGATGGCCTGCTGGTCTCGACGCCGGAATATGCGCGCGGCGTGCCTGGCTCGTTGAAAAACGCGTTGGACTGGCTCGTGAGCAGCAGTGAATTTCCCGACAAGCCCGTAGCCCTGTTCAATGCCTCACAGCGCAGTACGCATGCACCTGAGTCGTTGCGAATCACGTTGCAGACGATGTCGGCGCGTCTGATCGACGAAGCCTGCATCACGGTGCCGCTGCTCGGCCGGAAGTTGGACGCGGCGCAGATTGCAGACGATGCCGAGTTGGGTCCGCAAGTGCGCGCCGCGCTGGTCACGTTTGCGGCGGCGATTTCGCCAAGCGAGAGCTGAGCAAACGTTCGAGCTCTGCGGAGTCCACCGGCTTGGTGAGGTGCTCGTCGAAGCCGGCCGCGAGCGCCTTGTGTTTGTCCGCGTCCTGGCCCCAACCCGTCAGCGCGACGAGCAGCGCGTTGTGCCCCCACGCTTCCAGCCGTATGCGCCGTGCAACTTCGTAGCCGCTCATGCCTGGCATGCCGATATCGAGCAGTGCCCCGTCCGGCCGCTCGCGAGCACCGACCTCCAGGGCTTGTGCACCCGAGAACGCAGTGACTACGCGGTAACCGGCCAACTCCAGCAGCGCCGCAAGTGTTATGGCTGAATCGCGGTTGTCGTCGGCCACGAGAATCTTCTCGTGGCGCCGCAGGCGCGGCGCATCGGCGGGATCGATTGCTTCGCCGGTGGAGTTTTTCTGGACGAGCACTGCGCGTGGCAGTCGCACGATGAATTCGCTTCCGCAGCCGAGCCCGCCACTCGCCGCTTCGACGGTTCCTCCATGCAGCGCAATCAGGCCCTTCACCAGTGCAAGGCCAATCCCCAAGCCGCCCTCGGCGCGATCGACCGCCGAGTTGACTTGCGAGAACATGGTGAACAGGCGCGGAATCGCCGCCGCACTCAGTCCGATGCCCGAGTCCTTTACCGACACGACGAGCTGCGTGTCGGCAACGCTCGCCGAGAGCGCGATGGCGCCGCCCGGGTCGGTATATTTCGCAGCGTTGGTGAGCAGGTTGGCGATGACCTGTGACAGGCGCAACGGATCGGCTTCGAGCTGCACGGGCACGGACAGCGCACGAACGGTGAGCGTGTGGCGTTTTGCATCAATGAGCGGACGCGCCGTCTCGACGGCGACGTCGAGGATCGAGCCGAGATCCACATACTCCTTCCTCAGCTCCAACTGACCACGCGTGATGCGCGACAGATCGAGGAGGTCATCCAGCAGCAGCGCCATGTGGCGCACCTGTCTGCCGATGACCTCCCTGGCCGAGAGGCGTTGTCCGTCCGTAGCGGCCGGGGCGCCAAGAATCGCCACGGCATTGCGGATCGGCGCGAGCGGATTGCGCAGCTCGTGCGCGAGAGTCGCCAGGAATTCGTCCTTGCGGCGGTCGGCCTCGCGCAGCGATTCGCTGATCTGCCGATAGGATCGCTCGCTGTCGCGCAGTGCGTTTTCGGCGGCGAGACGCACTGTAATCTGTTCCTGCAGCGCCTGGTTCGAATCCTCGAGCGCGCGTGTCCTGGCCTGCACCTCATCCAACATACTGTTGAATGCGTCGATGACCACTCCGATCTCATCGCCGGTCGTCTTCGTCGCGCGCAGGGAATAGTCGCGCCGCTCCACGATCTGCCGGGCGACTGCCGCAATCGAATCCATCGGGCCCGTCAACGCGCTCTGGAACCATCCCGATGCGAGCAGCGCGACGCCGAGGCTCAGAATCATGACGATCGCGAGGATTCCCAGATACGCTCTAACGCGCCCGGTCCGGTCGTAATGCGCGACGATGTAGATCGAGCCCAGCCGCTCGCCGTTCTGAACTATTGGCTGCAGCAGGGCGACTTGCTCGCCGTCGATGCGCACGCCAACCGGCACCGCGGGGATTCTTGGAGGAGCGGGTGTCTCGCCGCGCCGCACGTAGTCGGCATAACGCGAGCCATCTGAAGAGTACAACGCGGCGGCGAGCACCGAGTCGCGGGCCTTCAATGCGGCGAGGTTGCGTTGCGCACCGGCGCGATCGTCGAACGACAGAGCGGGAGCAGTCGAGAGCGAAAGAATGCTCGCCTCGGTCGCAAGTTCACGCGCCCAGGACTCCCGATTGTCGCGCAGATCGGTGAACAGCAGCGCAAGGCCTGCCACCGACAGGGCGATTGCCGTCGTCAGCAGCACGATAAGCATGAGCTTGCCGGTAACCGAACGGCGCACCTGCCGGATGGCTGCCAAAGCCTGCCAAACGGCTATGACGCGTTGTCGCAGGCCGCGCGGTTTCACGTTGTGCTCGCTGTGTGCGCCCTTCACCGTCTCATGCCTTGCCTTGAGCCAGGAAATGCGGTCCACTGCGCCACGGCTACGGCCAAGAACCGGAACGTTAGCAAAGTGTGTTGCATTTGCGCGAGGCAAATTTGTCGTGAGGGTTTGGGCGTCGGGCCTGAAAAGCGGATCGGTCGGCCTGCTATGCACGCTGTGCCTGACTCTTGCGGCAGTCCGGCCGCTCGCGGCGGCAACGTATGAGGAGGACGCGGTCAAAGCCGCGTTCCTGTATCGCTTTGCGGCCTACGTCGAATGGCCGCAGCGCGACGCCACTGACGCGCCATTCACTATCGCGGTACTAGGCTCCGACGGCGTCGCGACTCAGCTCGAGAGACTGCTGCCGGGCCTGAAGATCCAGAACCGGTCCGCGCAGGTCCGCCGGCTCGGCGCGCTGACCGACCTCAACGACGCCCAGATTCTGTACGTGGCTCAAGGCCAGAGCGTCAGCGCGCGCGTGCTGGCGGAAAAGTCCGCTTCCCATCCGATCCTCATCGTCACCGATGAAGCCCGCGGCCTGTCCGACGGCGGCACCATCAATTTCATCCACGTCGGCCGCAATCTGCGCTTCGAGATTTCCCTCACCGCCGCCGAACGCGGCGGCCTGAAGATCGATTCCGGCCTGCTGGCGGTCGCCACGCGGGTTGAAAGGAACGGCTCATGAATAAGAAGCCCCTGGGTGTGCTGTTGGCGGTCGCGCTTCTGGAGAGTGCCCCGCAGGCCCGCGCGCAGGACATCCGCTATGCCGCGGCGGTGGAGGAATTGAGCCGCATGTCGCTGCAGGAGCTGGCCAACGTCGAGGTCACCTCGGTCTCCAAGTCGTCCCAGTCGCTGAGCGCGGCGCCCGCATCGATTTATGTAATTACCCATGAGGAGATCATTCGCTCAGGTGTCAGGAGTGTGCCCGAGGCGTTGCGGCTTGCGCCGAACCTCCAGGTCAGCCAGGCGACAGCTTCGAACTATGCGATGACCGCCCGCGGCTTCGGCGGCAATTCGGCGGCGCAGAATTTTGCCAACAAACTCCTCATCCTCATCGATGGCCGCAGCGTCTATTCGCCGTTATTTTCCGGCGTGTTCTACGATACGCTCGACGTGCCGCTCGATAATATCGAGCGCATCGAAGTAGTCAGCGGTCCCGGCGCCGCGCTTTGGGGCGCGAATGCGATGAATGGCGTCATCAACATCATCACTCGCGCCGCGGCCGATACTGCGGGGACCTTCGTGCGCGTGGCGGGGGGCAACCAGGAACAGTCCGGCGGCGTTCGCTACGGCGGCCAGCTCGCGGAAGGTGCGGCATTCCGTGTGTATGGTGAGGGCTTCAGGCGCGGCTCGATGGAGTTTGCCGACGGCTCGAGCGCACACGATCACTGGAGCAAGGCTCAAGGCGGATTCCGTCTCGACTGGGCCCGTTCGGGCGATGCGATCACTTTTCAAGGCGACGCCTATCACGCCACAGAGGATCAGTTCGGCGCCGGCTCCGTGCCGCTTTCCGGTGCGAACGTCATAGGGCGCTGGACACACTCATCGGAGCGCTCGCAACTCCAGGTGCAGGCGTACTTCGACCACTCGGAAGCCGGCCAGCCCGTAAGCGGTGCGGGTTCCGTCCTGAACACCTATGACCTGGAAATCCAGCAGACACTCAACCTGGGCTCCCGGCAACAGATCATCTGGGGCGCGGGCCGTCGCGAGACCGCCTACGACATCACGAATTCGGCGACCCTGTTGTTCCTGCCGACGCGCCGCACGCTGGGGCTGGAAAATCTGTTCGCGCAGGACGCGATCTCCCTCGGCAGCTCCGTCAAGCTCATCGCCGGGGTCAAGCTCGAAGACGACGAGTTCTCGGGCTGGACGGCGATGCCGGATCTGCGCCTGTCATGGTCGCCGAATCCGGGGCTGCTGCTGTGGTCGGCGGTTGCCAGGGCAATCCGCTCGCCGACTCCTTTCGACGTCGATGTCAACGAGAAGGTGGGAACGACGCTCTTCCTGACCGGCAATCCGGACTTCCAGTCCGAGAAACTGACCTCCTACGAGATCGGCTTCCGCAGTCAACCGGCGGCCTCCGTTTCGATCACGGTATCCGCCTTCTACGACGTCTACGACGATCTGCGCACGATCGAGCTGGCCGGTCCGGCGACGTTCCTGCCTTTGCACTGGGGCAATGCGATGCAGGGGAATGTCTACGGCGTTGAAGGCTGGGCGAGCTTCCAGGTCGCGCCCTGGTGGCGCCTGTCCCCCGGCATGTGGTTCCTGCACGAAAGCCTGCGCTTCAAGCCCGGTGCGAGCGGCCTGTTGGGGTTGTCTCAGGCCGGGGATGATCCGAAGCTGCGCGCCTCTGTGAAGTCCTCGATGGACCTGGGACCCCGCGTGACCTTCGATGCATTCCTGCGCCACGTCGAGCCACTTCCCGATCCTGCGGTTCCTCAATACTACGAGTTGTCAGCACGCCTCGCATGGCGCGCTTCCAAAAGTCTCGAGCTGTCCTTGAGCGGCGCGAATCTCTTGCACGCACACCATCTCGAAGTTGCGCCGCCATCGGGCGAGGATTTAAGCCGAAGTGTTCTAGTCGAGGCGCGTTGCACCTTTTGAACCGGTGCTTGGTCGCCGTTGACACGCAGGCGCACGCGAGCGCCGACACCGCTGGCGGCACGGCTGCTGTTTAGCGAGCGTTCGCTGCCGGCAGCGCTTTCACACTCATCTGGTCGGCGACGTCGTCGATGTTGACGGTGCCGCGGGCGAGTACCGCGATGCTGCCGTGTTGTGCCGGGACGATCACTCCGGCATAGCCATCGTCGTAGAAGCTTTCACGCTTTCTGACGTGCTCGCTGGCCAGGACCATCACCGTTACCGGGCCACTCGTTGTCTGGACTACGAGGTGTGGCACGAAGTGGCCGCGGAACAAGCACGTGCGTGCGTAGACAACATCGCGCGACGTGACATTCGAATCGACGCCCGCCTTCTGCAGGATCGACTCGAGTGAGTGCGCATCGACGGGTCGCGTGCTTTCCCAGCTATTCGGCTCACCGGCCATATGAACGACCAGCTCGTGAGCGAGCGTATCCTTCGGACGCAGCAACCAGACTGCCGAGGTCGCCACGACGGCAACAAGAACGCTTGCTGCGAGTGCCCACCCACGCCAAACGACTCGGCGCACGCTTTCCCGGGGGGCAAAAGACTGGGCCGGTGCGCTTTCCAGCGCCCGGCGGATATTCGCTTCCAGCGCGACCATCTCACTTTGGAATTCGCGGCACTCCGGACAGGCTTGCAGATGCTCGGCAAGCTCCGGTGACGTGGAGTAGGGGGCCGCCCCGATGAGCAGTCGCGCGTCCTGGCAGTTCACGGCGAATCTCCGCTGGCCGAAGGCTCCGCCGTGGGCGTCAAGCCATACAAAGCACGCAGCTTGTTGCGTGCCCGGAACAGGCGGGTCAATACGGCTGTCACCGAGAGGGTCAGCTCCTGAGCGATCTCCTCTGTTGAAAATCCACCGAGCACTTGCATGATCAACGGCTCGCGATACTCCATCGGAAGTTGCAGAATTGCGGCGCGCAGCGCCTGCAGCTCGCTGTCGTCGCCGGCCGAGAAAGCGCCGCCGTTATGCTCGATCTCATCGTCCAAGCTGACCAGCTCCAGCCGCTTGCGCTCGTAAAGTCTTGCGTGCTCGCGGCGAACGATCGTCAGCAGCCACGCTCGCGCGGAGGCCGCATCCTTCAAACTGTCTCGCGAGCGCCACGCGCGCAGAAGCGATTCCTGCACTATGTCCTCGGCGATGCCCCGGTCGCGCGACAGCCAGTGAGCGAAGCGCAGCAGGTCCGGGCGCAGCGACTCGAACAGCCGTGTGACCCTCTGCCTGTCGACCAGGTCTATGGTCTGCACCGCAGTAGAGGAGACCGGGGTTTCGGGTCCAGGATTGCGCATGGAGGTCAGCGATTTCATTGCATAGGCGCCCGGCGGCGCAGGGCGGACGCCCGCGGCAACCTGCTACAGTCGCGCGGCGAGCGGCTCGGGGGCGAATATTACTTCGGCTGCGATTGCGGACGTGAACGGTTTGCGCCCCGCCGCCGGAAAATAACGGCTGGCGCAATAAATGCGGCCGGCGGCCGGTCTACGGTACCGAATTCCGACGGCACAGGGAGCCTCCATGAAATTCATCGTCCGCTGGTTTATCGACTGGCCCGAGGGGGTTGCGCGGCACCTGGCGTGGCTGGCCCCGCTATTTGCCCGCATCACGGTGGGCTGGGTCTTCCTGTGGAGCGGTTGGGGCAAGCTCAATAACCTGGCGCAGGTGGAGGAGAACTTCGTCGGCTGGGGAATCCCGTTGCCGCACCTGCTCACCCCATTCGTGTCCGGAGTCGAATTCTTCGGCGGACTGTTTCTGCTGGCCGGGCTATTGAGCCGGATCTCCGCCGGCGCGCTCGGCATCACCATGATCGTCGCCATCAAGTCGGCGAAATGGGCTGATGTCGATTCCCTGGAGACGCTGCTGGGCTTCGACGAATTCGAGTACCTGGCATTGTTCCTGTGGATCGCCATTGCCGGGCCCGGCAAGCTCTCGGTCGACTACTGGCTGCAGCGTACCTTCGGCGGACCCGCACGTGTCACGGGCTCCCCCGCGGAAGCCCGTGCTCGCTGATCATTCCACCCGGCAACCGGATGACCCGCCGCGACGCCATTACGCACGACGCGACTGGCTGGCGATGCGACCGGAGGCCTACGCGACCGGCCGGCTACGCGACGGGCCGGCTACGCGTCAGCGCTCCCAGTGGCCGTCCTCGAAGTGGTACCTGCCGTTGCGCTCGTCCCAGTGGGCGGGACGCCAGTGATAACCGCGGCGCTCTGCGATATAACGACCGCCGACCCAGACATGTTGCCGGCCGTCCCAGCGGTAGTACCCCGGCGCCCAGACGTAACCGCGCCGCGCTGCAGGCACTACTTCGACGCGCGCAATTGGCGGACGGACGTCAACATCGACAAACGCGCGACCCCGTGGTCCGGGTCCCCCGACAACACACGCCGAAATTCCGGCAAGACTCGTGGCGGCCACGACTGCCAGTACGGTAGTACGAAGCTTCATCTGCATACCTCCAGATAACTGCCAATAGTAACGCTCGAGCCTCAGAAAAGTTACCGGGAACCGAAGAACCTTCCAAACAACATGCGCGGCCGTGCGGCATGCCGGATAATCGGCCCGGCCGGCCCGCAACTACCAGGTGCGCAATGAAAAGAACATTCTCGATCCGTCTTCTCGCAACCCTCCCGGTCGTGGCCTTCGCGACCCTGCTGTTGCCCGCCGCCGCCGGCGCGCAGGGGCCGCCGCCTGTCCTGCGAGGCGTTGTCGTTTCGCTTGCGAACGACACGCTCACGTTGAAGGGGGAGGACGGCCAAACCGACACCGTTGCGCTCGGCAAGGATTGGACCGTCACGGTCCTGAAGCCGGTCGATGTCGGCGCCATCCAGCCCGGCAGTTTCATTGGCACCGCCGAGATGCCGCAGAAGGATGGCAGCGGACGCTCACTCGAGGTACATGTTTTCCCGCCTGGCGTGAAGGCCGGAGAAGGTCACTACGGTTGGGATTCGAAGAAAGGCTCGATGATGACCAACGGCACCGTGGGCAAGGTCACGGCCGGGGCCAAGGGGCGCGAATTGCAGGTCACGTACCCGAATGGCGAGCGCAAGATCGTCGTGCCGAAGGGTGTGCCGATCGTGCTCTTCACGAATGGCGATCGCGCGCTCGTCAAGCCGGGTATCCCTGCATTTCTGATCGCACCGAAGTCGCCGAGCGGCGGATATATGGCGAACGGTATCGTCATCGGCGAGAACGGCGCGAAGCCGCCGATGTAAGCGGCGATGGCGGACCGAAACAACAGGCGGGCACGTGAACGCTGCGGCAGCGGATAGACCGCTCACCGGCGGCCGGGTGGCCTTCTACAGGCACCCGCTGGCGGTGCGCCTCACGCACTGGGTGAATGCCTTGTGCCTGCTCGTACTGTTGATGAGCGGCTTGCAGATTCTCAACGCGCACCCTGCGCTCTACTGGGGGGAAACCTCGCCCTTCGCGCGGCCCGCGATCTCGTTCGGTTCCGGGGAAGGCACGGCCTTTCCGGGGTGGATCACCCTGCCGGGCTGGCAGGACCTTGCCAGCGGCAGGCGCTGGCATTTCTTTTTCGCCTGGCTGTTCGTGCTGAACGGCCTCGCCTACGCGCTGTATGCGATGTTCAGCCACCGGGTGGGGCGCGTGTTGTCGCCGGATCGTACCGAGTTGCAGCATATCGGGCGCTCGCTGCTGGATCATCTGCGCTTGCGCTTCCCGCACGGCGAGGAGGCCCGCAAGTACAACGTCCTGCAGAAGCTGAGTTATCTTGGCGTGCTGTTCGGACTGTTGCCCTTGATGGTGCTCACTGGGCTGACCATGTCTCCCGGCATGGACGCGCGGCTCAACTTTCTAACCGTCGTGTTCGGCGGACGGCAATCCGCGCGGAGCATCCACTTTCTGACGGCGTCGGCACTGGTCCTTTTCTTTCTGATACACATCCTCGCCGTCGTCGCGTCCGGACCGCTGAATGAGATGCGCTCCATCGTGACAGGTTGGTTCGTGATCAGGCCGGAGCGGCGCCCATGAGAAAATCGACAACCGTAAGCCGCCGCAAGTGGTTGCAACGAGCCTTGGGTGCGGTCGGCGGGCTTGGCTTGGTGGGGTGTGATCGAATTGCGCAGTCCGATCGTGTGAATGCCACGCTGGATTGGGCGGAAGGGTGGACGCACGGAGTGCAGCGTCTGCTGCTCGGACGCAGCGCGCTGGCTCGCGAATTCTCCGACAAGGATATTTCACGGGAATTCCGTGCCAATGGCACCACGAATCCGGATACCGACGAGTACAACAAGCTGGCGAGCAACCGGTTCGCCGATTGGCAGCTCGTGGTGGATGGGCTCGTCGAACAGCCACTCAAGCTGTCGCTCAATGACCTCAGGAGCATGCCTGCGCGCACACAGATCACGCGCCACGATTGTGTGGAGGGTTGGAGCTGCATCGCAAAATGGACGGGCGCTCGTTTGAGCTCGATCGTGCAGCGCGCCGGTGTGCGCCCGAACGCGAAGTTCCTGGCGTTCTACTGCGCCGATACTCTCGAGCTCACCCTGGATGGCACCGGTCAATACTACGAGACGATCGACCTGGTCGATGCGCTGCACGAGCAGACGATTCTTGCCTATGACATGAACGGGCAGCCGCTCGGCGTAGCCCACGGAGCGCCGTTGCGCCTGCGCCTCGAGCGGCAGCTCGGATACAAGATGGCGAAATACGTGATGCGCATCGAGGCTGTCGCCAGCTTCGATAAACTGGGCCGCGGTAAGGGCGGGTATTGGGAAGACCGCGGCTACCAGTGGTACGCCGGAATCTGAGGCCCGCGCCACCGGGCCACCGCCGTTGCCATCGGGCGACCCCGCTGCCACGGGCCGCCGCCGCTGCCATCGGGCCACCCCGCTGCCAAGGGCCACCCTTGCTGCCACGGGCCGCCGCCTCCAGTTCAGCTCAGCTCAGAACCGCAAGCGTGGTGCGCTCGATGTGATCGAAGTCGATCGCGGCTCCCAGTCCCGGTCCATTCGGCGCATGCACCAGCCCGTTGCGATCGACGGTGATGTCTTCGATCAGGCCGAACTTATTCGCGGCATCCGGCAACAGGACCTCGAAGAACTCGCAATTGCGGATCGCCATGGCGATGTGCAGGTTGGCGACGTTGTTCAGCGAGTTGCAGCCGTGATGAATCTCGTAATTCATGCCGAAAGCTTCGGCCAGGTGCGCCGTCTTGATGCAGGTGGTGATACCGCCCTTGAAGCAGACATCGCCGCGCAGGTAGTCGGTCGCCTGCGCGAGCAGCCACGGGCTGTATTGATCCAGGCCGCCGACGGGCATCTCCGTTGCCATCAAGGGTACGCTCACCTGTTGGCGCAGTTTGACGTAGCCGTGGATATTCCACTCGGCGAGCGGGTCTTCGTACCAGTAGTAATTCAGCTCTTGGATCGCCCGCCCGACGCGTACCGCTGTCGGATAGTCGTAGCTCCAGGTCGCATCGAGCATCAGCGGGTAGTCATCGCCTACCGCTTTGCGTACGGCGGTGCACACCTTGATGTCTTCCCGCCACGGATGTGGTGGGTGAATCTTGTATGCCGTCCAGCCGTTCGACTTGTAGTAGAGAGCCTGTTCGCAATACTCCTCGATCGAAGGCAGAAGCTGTGAGCTGGCGTAGGCAGGAATGGTGTCGCGGTACGACCCCAGCAGTTGATGAATCGGCAGCCCTGCAACCTTGCCCGTCAGATCCCACAGCGCGACGTCGACGGCGCCGATCGAACGGGTCATGGGCGCCCGGCCCCGGCCCCATAACCGGTGGTTGAGACGCTCACGATCCAAAGGGTTTTGGCCCATCACGACCGGCTTGAGAATCTCGATCAGTCCGGGACCATCGAGATCGGCCCCGCGATTCGCCGCCCCAAGAAAAGAATGTCCCGTCACGCCTTCATCGCTGGTGATGGCCAGCAAGCCCATCGTGCATGACCCACCGGGCAGGGTGATGTTAGGGCCGTACACGACGACAGGCACGCCGTCCCATCTGAACAGCGTCAGCGTGACATCGACAATCTTCATGCGTATTCCTGGCGACGCGGGTCGGCTAGGCAGCCGCGTGCTGCGCGTCCCCCGACGTCAAGCGTCCCTTATCGACGTAGAGGCGGTGAGAGGCATGGTCCGCAGCCCGGGAATCGTGCGTCACCATGATGATCGTCTTGCCGTGCTCACGATTGAGGATCTGCAGCAGTCCGAGGATCTCCTCGGCGGTTTCGCGGTCGAGGTCGCCTGTCGGCTCATCGCAGACCAATAGCGTTGGATCGGCGACGATGGCGCGCGCTATCGCGACACGCTGCTGCTGGCCGCCTGACAGCTCCGAGGGCTTGTGCTTGGCACGATCGGCGAGTCCGACTACTGCAAGTGCCGCGGCCACGTTCTTTTTCCGCTGGCTGCGCGACAAATCGGTGAGCAGCAGCGGCACTTCGACGTTGCGTTCGGCGCTGAGCACCGGCAACAGGTTGTAGAACTGGAAGATGAAACCGATGTGCCGTGCGCGCCATTTTGCGAGCTGGCCGCTCGAAAGTTTGTCGATACGTTCGCCGGCCACGGTGACTTCGCCCTGGTCAGGCCGGTCGAGCCCGCCGATGAGATTGAGCAGCGTGGTTTTGCCTGAGCCGGAGGGGCCCATCAGCGCCAGGAATTCACCGGCCTCCACCTCGAGGTCGATGCCGTGCAGGACTTCAACTTTCTGCTTCCCGCGCGTATAGCGCTTGACGACGTTCTTGATCGAGACGATGGACGCCATGCAATACCCCCTGAACTTCAACGTTTCCGGCTGCTGCGCCGAGCGGCTGCGGTACAGAGTCTACAGCGGCAGCCCCGAGAATGCCGCTCGTGCGCATCGCACGGTCCGTCGATCCTCACGTCTCGCCGCTTTTTTTCCCGCTGCCGCACTTTCGCGCGCTCTATCATTTAGCGCGTGCGCAAACCATTCAGACCGAGTGCCGAGACCAAAGTGTCTGTCAGTCCGGGTTCGCGTCCGCTACGCGGACTGCCTGGACCGGATCTGCTTGCGCGGCTCGAAGCCGCTGTGGCTTCCGGCGACGGCCTCGGCGGAGCCCACTGCGTGCATGAGCTGTGGATGCGCGGGGAGTTCGCGGCCAACATCGAACGGGCACTCGAGCGCCTCTGGCAGAGTGCGGCGAAGTCGATTCCCGACTGGCTGCCGATGCGTTACGTCGACTGGCTCCCCACGGCCTATGAGGTGGCCGCGAAATTTCGCGCCGCCAACAGCGGCCGCTCGAACATCTACCTGGTGCTGCTCGACTTCGAGGATCGACGCGACGGACCGCATGGCCTCTACGTCGGCATGAGCCACTATTCTCCGGCGCAGCGCTTCGACCAGCACAAGGCCGGAATTCGCGCGGCCGGCAGTGTCCTCAAGCGGGGCATCGAAGTGTTGACGGGTCCCGCCCTGCATCTGCAGCACATTTCCCGCAGCGATGCGGTACGCATCGAGGTGGAGCTGGCAGAGGCGTTAGGTGCCGCCGGAATCATCGTGACCGGCGGTCACTGATCCTGGATGTGGTACACGCCGACGCCCAGGCGAATGACAGCGGCCGGGTCTCCCTCGGCGGGCGGCGGCCCGGCCTCGTGTTTCACCAGCCAGTCATCCACCCGTTCGAGGAACGCCTGGCCCTCACGGTTGAGGAACTGGCGGAATTCCGGTAACGCGCTGGCCTGGATGTGTGTATTGGCGGCCGCTCGCTCGAATCGAGCAGCGGCGCTCGGCGAGCGCGTCAGGTTGTGGACGTATGTAGTCGCGATGTCGGCGATGACGGTGCCCCACAGCCGAATGAGCTGCTCGTCCATCGTCTGGGGTATGTAGGCGCGCTGCAGCACCTCCAGATGACCGTCCGCGGTTTCGCGGATTGCGCCTGCATTGCGCAGTTCCTTGAGCAGCGTCGACGGCCGGACATCGCTGGCGCCGCAGCGGCGCAGAAGGGTGGCAAAGCTGGGGTCATCGCCAGCCACGGGCAGGAGCGCCGGCTTCCCATCCGGGCGCAGGAATTCCGCATCCTGGTGCCACGCTGCCAGTACCAGGGAAGCTTTCGAGACGTAGGCTGTCCAGGCCTCGGGAGCGGTGGCGATGCGCTCGCGCTGCTTGCGAACCTCGCGCCGCGCCAGGCCGGTGAGGACGGCGGTGCGTGACACGTTGGTCGGCCGGCCGCGTTTGCCGAATTGCCGGCTCGCCACCTCGACGTAAGTCGTCTTCGCGAGCGCCGCGAAGTCCTTCCATGTGACCCCGCAACGGATCAGCACGTGGATGAGCGGCTTCAGCCATTGGCGTGTTGCCGAAAGAACCTGTGAGTTGGAAGCGGATGCCATGGGCGGAACTATCGCATACGCGGCAGCCGCAGCGCGGGCAAAAGTCTTCAGGCAATCCCGTCGCGGCTGGCGACTTAACGCCTCTTCAGCGGTCGACGAAGGCGCGCTCGATCACATAGTCGCCGGGCTCGCCGATGTGGGGCGAGATCTTGAAGCCGCGCGCATCCAGCAGTGACTGGGTGTCGGCGAGCATCGCGGGGCTGCCGCAGACCATGACCCGGTCGGCCGCGGGGTCGAACGGCGGGAGCGCCAGATCCTGGAACAGGCGGCCGGACTCGATCAGCCCCGTGAGGCGGCCGTAGTTGCGATAGGGTTCGCGGGTAACGGTGGGATAGTAATGCAGCTTCTCGCGCGCAGCTTCCCCGAGGAATTCATGCTCCTTGACGCTGTCGACGACGCTTCTCACGACCGCCGTCTCCCGGGCCCAGCGTACGCCGTGGACCAGCACCACGTGCTCGAAGCGCTCGTAAACTTCGGGGTCCTTGATAACGCTCATGAACGGCGCGGCTCCGGTACCGGTGCTCAACAGGTACAACCTCTTGCCGGGCTTCAAATCGTGCAGTACGAGCGTTCCCGTCGGCTTGCGGCTGACCAGGACCACGTCTCCCTCGCGGATGTGCTGCAACCGGGAGGTGAGCGGGCCGTCGGGTACCTTGATGCTCAGGAATTCGAGGTGCTCCTCGTGATTTGCGCTTGCAATGCTGTACGCCCGCAGTAACGGCCGGCTGTCGATGTGCAGCCCCACCATCACGAATTGGCCGTTCTCGAAGCGCAAACCCGAATCGCGTGTCGTCGTGAACGTAAATTGAGTGTCCGTCCAGTGCTGCACTTTCAGGACATGCTCAGTGCTGATCGCCGCCAAGACCACCTCGTATCGATGCCAAACAGGATGCGAAATGTTACCTAAGCGGCCGCCGCTGACGAGGTCTTTCGGGGCATGGCCTCATAATCTGCCGTTATGAAACAAGGGGAGAGACATGAGCGATACACCTGGGCTCGAGGGCAAGACCCTGTTCGTCACAGGCGCGAGCCGCGGCATTGGCCTGGCGATCGCCCTGCGGGCCGCGCAGGACGGGGCGAATATCGTCATTGCCGCCAAATCGACCCAGGAGCACCCCAAGCTCCCCGGGACGATCTATACCGCGGCAGCGGAAATAGAAGCGGCCGGGGGTAGGGCGCTGCCTTTGCAGGTGGACATTCGCAGCGAGGAGCAGGTCGCCCGGGCGGTCGAGCAGGCCGCGGCCACCTTTGGCGGCATCGATATTCTCGTGAACAACGCGAGCGCCATCAGTCTCACGACCACGCCCCAGACGCAGATGAAGCGCTTCGACCTGATGTATCAGATCAACACGCGCGGAACCTATTTATGCTCCCAGCTCTGCCTGCCGCACCTCGGGCGCGCCGGGAATCCGCATATCCTCACGATCTCGCCGCCGCTGAACCTGGATGAGCGCTGGTTCGCGCCGCACGTCGCCTATTCGATTTCGAAATTCGGCATGAGCCTGTGCGTGCTGGGCCTCGCGGGGGAGCTGCGGCAGCAGGGGATCGCTGTGAATGCCCTGTGGCCGCGTACGGTCATCGGCACGGCTGCGCTCCAGGTCGCGATGGCCGGCATGCCTGAGGAGCAGCGGCGCCGGGTTCGCAAGCCGCAGATCGTGGCCGATGCGGCGTACGCAATCCTTACCCGGCGCAGCCGCGAATTCACCGGAAACTTCTGTATCGACGATGAAGTGCTGCGCTCCGTGGGCGAGACGGACTTTTCGCGCTATCGTCCGCCTGGCGTGAGCGAAGGCGAGCTGCTGCCGGACTTCTTTCTTTGAGGGACGGCGTCGCAGGGCGTACGGCGTCGCACAATGGCGTAACGGGTCCAAGGGAGGTTAGATACCGTGACGACGCTCGAGACCCTGGTCCACGAGTTCCGCCAGCCGCTCACCGCGATCCTGAGCAATGCCCAGGCGGCACAGCGACTGCTCGCTGCGGGTGAGCTCAACGCGAGTGAAGCGCACGAAATCCTGGAGGAGATCGTCGCTTGCGAGCGGCGCGCCGCCGGCATCCTCCAGCAGTTCGAAGCGGCCATCAAAGGGCCGAAGGGCTCGCTGCAGGCCGGGGCGCAGACTCTCGAAGCGCAGGGAGACACGGAATGAGCATATCGCCCGGCACGCTATACATCGTCGACGACGATCCGGAAGTGCGTAAGGCCCTTGGGCGCCTGCTGCGCACGGCAGGTTATCCGACCCGCACGTTCGGTTCCGCGGGCGACTTCCTGGCCGCACACGTCGAAAACAGCGCGGGTTGCCTGATACTCGACCTGGCCATGCCGGGCATGAGCGGACTGGATCTGCAGCAGTCGCTGCTCACGGCAGGCTGTCCCCGGCCCATCGTTTTTTTGAGCGGCAAGGGCGACATTTCGAAAAGTGTGCGCGCCATGAAGCGCGGTGCCGTCAATTTCCTCACCAAGCCCGTCGACGTGCGCGAGCTTCTCGCGGCTGTCGAAGAGGCGTTGCGCATCGACGCACAAGCGCGCGCCGCCTGGACCGAGCGACACGGGGTGACCGAGCGAATTGCGACTCTCACTCCGCGCGAGCGACAGGTACTGAGCCAGGTCGTCTCCGGGAAGATCAATAAGCAGATCGCCGCGGACCTGGGCACGGCGGAAAAGACTGTGAAGGTTCACCGGTCGCGCGTCATGCGCAAGATGAATGCGGCGTCGCTCGTGGAGCTGGTAAAGCTCGCATCGCTGGCCGGCGTCCAGTCTGCCGTTCAGGCCGGTGCGCGCCGACCGCCTCGTGCAGCGCGGCAGCCGGCGCAAAGCCGTCACTAAAACCTCTGGCACCTATGGGCCCAAGGGCCAATTGTCCCGCCGGGTGATCGGAGCATGATCAATCGGCCGATCCCGCGCGGCCTCCGCAGTTCCGCTGCAACGGATCGGCCACAGCACCGCCCCGCGCGAGCTCGGCCGCCTCGCGACTGGGCTCATCCGCGCCAAGGATGGCGCGGGCGGCGTGGTGACCTGCAGCGATGGCTGTCGTGTCGGCCGCGTGCGGGAGAGGGAACGGACTCCCTCTCCTTCGGCCGGCGGCCCGCGCGATCGCAGCCAGCAATTCCGCCTCGTCGAAGGGTTTCGCCAGGTGCTCCGTGAAGCCTGCTGCCCGACAGCGCGCGACATCGTCCTCGAACACCTGACCGCTGATTGCGATTGCTGGCGGTGCATCGAGCCGCTCGAGACGGGCAAATGACTCGCGGACTCGCCGCGGCAGCTCGAGTCCACTGCCATCGGGCAGGTTCAGATCGCAGACAACAACATCAAACAGTGCCATCTCGAGCGCGCTCATTGCACCGGTCAATCCTCCGGTTCGCACGACGTGGAGACCGTGGCTTGCCAGCAGACGTTGGCACGCCTTAGCGATGGCATCGTGATCGTCGACGAGCAATATTCGTAGCGGACGTACGTCGGAGTGGTCCCCGAGCATGTTGGATGACGGGCCCAATGTTTCGAGCGTGTCAGTCCGGGCCGCGGCCGATTTCATCTCAAACGCGGTGGCCACCGTCGCGTCGAGAATGCGTGTGCTCGGCACTCCCGACAATTGCGCGTGCGCGGGCATGGGGATTTGCTCGCTGAGCGGCACGCAAACAGTAAACGTCGCTCCGCGTCCGTCGCCTTCGCTCGTGGCTCTGATCGTGCCTGAATGCAACGAGACGATCCGGTGCGCGATGGCCAGTCCGAGCCCGAGTCCTTGACCGGGCTGTGCGTCGAACTGACCTTGCCAGTAGCGCTCGAACAAGTGAGGCAGTGCTTCAGCTCGAATTCCTCGGCCCGAGTCGCGCACGCTGACTTCGATATCGTTGCCGCGGCGCAGGCAGAACACTTCGATTCTTCCCCCGCTCGGGGTGAAGCGGATCGCGTTCGACAGCAGGTTCGACACAACCTGTTGCAGACGTTCCGGGTCACCCTCGATCGCCCCGGCATCGGCGTCCAGTGTGGAGTGCATGTTGAGCGACTTCGCCTGCGCGATCGGCCGGAACGAATCGACGACGACGCGGATCACCGCGGCTGGCGAAGGGATCGGCTGCAGCTCGATCCGCATCTTGCCGGTCACGACGCGAGCCATGTCCAGCAGATCATCGACCAGTCGGCGCTGGATGCGGGCATTGTGCTCGATGAGGTCCACCGCCGCCGCGTCCTCCGGGTCGAGACGGTCGCTTCGGAGCAGGGCGGTCCAACTTAGAATGGCCATCAGCGGAGTTCGCAATTCGTGTGACAGCATTGCGAAGAAGTCATCGCGTGCGCGATTGGCGCGTTCCGCCGTTTCCCGCGCTCGTCTTTCGGTCGCTCGGAGCTTCGCTTGAGTCAGGCGCGAGTCGATCCTCGCAAGCAGCTCTCGGGCTGAAAACGGTTTGATGACATAGTCGTCTGCTCCGGCGCGCAACGCTTCTGCAGAGGCTTCCTCGCCCGCACGCGCTGACAGAAGCATTACGGGGAGTGCGGCCGTTCTTTGATTTTCGCGTAGCAGCCGAAGCAGGCCGAATCCGTCGATTCCCGGCATCATGATGTCAGCGATCACCAGATCCGGTGCCTCACGGCCGATGACCTCCAGTGCTGCCGCACTGTCCGCAGCCGTGTCGACTTGCCACTGCTTGCCGAGAAGCCTGCTCAGGTAGTCACGCATGTCGGCGTTGTCGTCCACTACCAGAACTCGTGCGGGCGACGTGCCCGGATCGGGCGAGTCCTGGGCTTTGGAAACTGCGATTTCTACTGATGGCCCGTGGTGTTTGGGTCCGGAGGATCGCGAGCCGTGCGGCAGCCAACCGAGAGCCTCCTCGACGAACGGCAAGGCGCCGGTATCGGATCGAGCCAGGGTGCGTACGGCGCCGATTCGATCTGCCGGCAAGTGTTGGACGCCGCGCGGGATTCGAACGGTGAACGTAGTGCCGCGGCCGATCTCACTGCAGGCTTCGACGCTGCCTCCATGAAGCTTCACGAGCTCATGCACGAGTGATAGGCCGATTCCCGATCCCTCGTGCGTACGCGACTGTGGCGGGCGTCCCCGAAAGAAGCGTTCAAACAGCTTGGGCAGATCGTCTGCTGCCACTCCGCACCCGGTATCTGCAACTTCAAGCTCGACGTGAGCTGCGAGCGCCCGCAGCCGGACGCCGACCCTGCCGGCAAACGTGAACTTGAACGCGTTCGAGACCAGGTTGAGAACGATCTTCTCCCACATGTCGCAGTCGACGAAGACCGGCTCGGGCAGGGGAGGACAGTCGATCTGCAATGCGACGCCCGCTCGCTCGAATGCGGAACGAAACACACTGACGAGGTCGGTCGTCAGAATCGCCAGATCCGCGGGCTCATACGCCGCCTCGATCCGGCCGGCTTCGATCCGGGAAAACTCGAGCAGCGAGTTGACGAGCTTCAGCAGCCGCCTGCCGCCGCGGTGTGCGATCTCGAGCAGCTCGCGATCCGAGCGATCGATAGCGCCATGCCCCAGAACGTCATGCAGCGGCCCCAGGAGCAAGGTGAGCGGCGTGCGCAGCTCGTGGCTGATGTTACTGAAGAACAGAGTCTTCGCCCTGTCGAGATCGGCGAGCGCCTGGGCTCGCTCACGCGCGTGCTGCTTGGCGCGGGCATTGGAGATGGAGGTGTCCAGTTGGCTCGCGATGAGCTCGTGGAACGAGCGCGACTCTTCCAACGGCCGCATGGGATTCACACCGGCAATGAGAATGCCTGCGAGTCGCTCGCCGCCGAGGCCGGAGATCGGCAATGCGAATGCGCGGCTCGGCGTGACTTCGGGCATGCAGATGACGCTCCCGATGCGTCTGTCCACGTCGTCTATCAAAGTCGTTGCGCGTCCGGAGGCGACTACGGCCAATGCCCATGGGTCGGCACCGCCGGGCTGGCAGCCGGGCAGGCTGCCCGGTTGGCTGTTGGATTGCGCGGCGGACAGGTCGATCGTTGCCGGGACGCTGGCGGAAAGAGATGTCAGCCCGCACATTCCCGCAAGCCGTGCAACACCCTGGTTGTCGATCAGGTACAGCAGCGCGAAGGGCAGATCGCGTGGGTTTGCGCCGAGCGTCGCGGCTGCGGCCTGGCACGCACCTTCCGGCGTTTCGGCTGACGCGCTGTGTGCTGCCAGCGCGCGCAGGCAATTGAGCTGCCGATCGGCAATTACTCGCGCGGTGGTCTCGTACGCCGTGCAGAAGATTCCATTCGGCAGGTCGTGATCGTCGCGCAGGGCCGCGAACGAGAATGTGATGAAGGTTTCTTCCAGGTAGCCGCTGCGTTGCAGCGGCATGAGCAGATCCTCCTCGCCGGTCGGCTCCCCGGTGCTCAGGGTGTAGCTGAAACGCCGTTCCAGGATCTGCGTCCAGATCTCTTGCCACGCAATCGGTACCGGCAGCCCGAGGGCGGCTGGATGTCGCGCCGGTCCGCCGACCGGAATGAAAGCATCGTTGTAGAAGTAAACGAGCTGCGGGCCCAGGGCGAGCGCAGTTGGAAAGCTCGAGTCGAGGATGATCCTGACAGCGTTGCGCCAGCTCTCGGGCCAATCCCGGGACGCGCCGATCGGCGTGGACGCCCAAGCGAATTCCCTGAAGCGCGTGGCCATCTCGCCACTGATCGCAGACGGGCGCTGGCCGCCCGTCAGGGTCCCTGTCGATGGCGCCTCCATGTGACTCGGCTCCTGGTTTACGCGCTGCGCTGCTCAACAGGCTATCTAATGCGGCAGTGCGCGCGCTAGACTTTCGCCCTTCGCGGGGGGACTACATTATGACGAGTGCGACCATCTGGGGCGTTGCCTGCCTGCTGGCGCTCAGCGTGCCGGCCATGGCCAAGGATACGCCGGCCCTGACGCTCACCAAGGGAGCGCGCGTCGGGGTCGTCAACCTCCTGGATGCGGAGGTCACGCACTTTCACGCCAGCAACGTAATTCAAGACAGCTTTCTGAAGACGCACTCGGTGGACTGGCAGCTCGACGGCATCGTTGCCGACGCCGTCAAACAGCGTCTGACGCAGATGGGCCTCGAACCCGTGCAGGTCGCGCCGAGCACCGGCCTCGAACGCGGCCGGCAGGAGTTTTTCATTGAGGGCTCGGTGACCAAGGGCCTTTCCAGGGCCTGTGCCGCGGAGTTCACGCAGATGGCGGCGTCTGCGCATGTCGATGCGTTCATCGTGCTCGCGCCCGGTGTCAACGACTCGGCGCACGCCGGCGGGCCGCGCCGCAAAGACCTGCCCGACTATTTGCGCGGCTGGGGCTTCGTCACCAAGGCGGAGGATCCACCGGGAACGAAGCCGGCCATTTTCAACATGACACAGATGTTGTTGATCAGCGGCACTGGCGGGACGGCGCTGCTGCGAGCCCGGGAGTGGGGCGGCGATTATGCTTACAACTGGCCGACCTACACGCCGCCGCCTGACCTGAAGGAGATGCCGCAGGCGCAAATCGACCTGCTGAAGCCGATTTTTGCGGAGATCGTCGGCCGCCAGTCGAATCGCCTGTTCGACCAGATCTACGTCGTCGGCGGACCTTAGTCGCGGGCGCGAGGCGCGGCCTTCACGACTTCGACCGTGCCGCGATCGCCATCGACCCTGACCCAGTCACCCGTCTCGATGACCGTCAGCGGATCGCGATCGAGGTCGGTGACCGAAGGGACCCGCATTACCACCGCGCCGAGTGCGATCTTCGTCGTCATCTCATTGAAGATCAGCGCCTTCGGGGCCGTGCCGGTCAGTCGCGTCATGTGGAAGACACCGGACCAGCCGGATGATCCCTTGGCTCCCGGACACACCAGGATCTTGTCCTTGAAGCTCTGGCCACGCAGCTCATGGCGCGTCTCGATGATCGTCCCCGTCATCGGATTGACTCCGCCCCAACCCGAGATCGTGTCGTGAGTCACGAGCGCTTCGCCTTCCGCGACGCCGCCTACCACCTTGCGTCCGCGTAGGGTGATGGTCGTCGTCTCGCTCATGGCGGCTTTCCATTCCAGCGCCCGGTGAGCGCTGCTTCGATGCAGTCCCGGGTGGATCCAAACCACGCCTGGATGCCCATGATTGCCGGCAGATAATGCGTCTGCTTGGCTGAGTCCAGGGCCGCAACCTTGGTGCCTGGCGGAATGGCCTGCCCGATCGCCGAGCAGGTATCCGTCAACACGGCACCGCCCGCGTCCCGGATCGCCTTGGTGAGCCCGCGGCTATCCGCGACGGTTTTCACGGCCCGCGAAGTGAACACCCACAGGTTGCAATTCGCACTGATGCGCTTGCCCTCAAGCAGGCGGCAGATCTCTTCGATCTGCTCCAGCGCGGCATGCGGGCAGCCGAGCATCACGTAGTCGACGTTCGGATCGCTGGCTTTCGAGTTGAGCTCGTCGTAAATGCGGCGCTGTTCGGCCTTGCCGTAAGTCAGGATCTCGACGGGCTCGTTCGGGCCGAACGCCTGTTCGAGGGTTTGCGCCTCCGGCGTGACGCCGACGAGATGGTACATCTCGACGCCGCCGGAAGAGGCCGCAGCCGCGCCGAAATGCTTGTGACGGATGAGGTCGGGCTGTGAATAGCGTCCCGTCAGCACCGGTATCCGCTCCCCAACCGTCGCGCCGGTGAAGTACCCGAGCATGCCCCAGTCCATCAGGCTCTCAACGTCGACCTCGACATCGATGCGGTGGCTGCCGAATCGGTGCTCGTCGCGGTGAAATCCCCAATCCGGGATTCTGCCGGTGAGCATCGCGGAACTCGTACTCTCGCGTCCCTCCGTGTTGGTGCGCGCACCCAGCACGGAATTACAGTAAACGACCGCGGACGACTCCATCCAGGCGCAGTGCTCGCCCTTGGCGGGCACGTTGCCGGCGAGATACGGTGTGCACGTTTTGAGAATCTCGATTCCCTTCGACGTCGCGGCCTTTTCACTATCCACGCTGGCCTGCAGCGCTTCGGGCTTCGCACCGAGCGTTTGCCAACCTTCCGGATCGACTCCGCCCTGCAGGTGGCAGGAATGGACGGTCACGCGCGGGACTTCGACGACCTCGTCGCTGTCCAGGTCGAACAGCGAGTAGACGAGGTCGTACGCGTTCTCGCGTGTTGCCTTGTAATAGTTGAAGAGGAACGGAGTGTAGGAGCCCGGCACGCCGGCGACGTTGTTGGTGATGACGAAACGCTCGGCCCCGAGCGCCTCGGCGTAGCGCACCAGCAGCTCCATCGCCTTCTGTTTCGCCTTGCCTTCGCGACCATCGAGCATGGCGCGTTCGCTGTCCGTGAGTTTCATGTGGCTGCCCGTATTGCGTGAGTGCGTTGGGCTTCAGTCCTTGCGGTCGAGATTGTCGTACAGGCGCTGCTGCAGTTTTCTCAGGTCGATGCCGTGGACCGACCCTGAGCCGGCGAGATCGATTGCGTGAGCCGCCGCCGTTCCCATGGCGATGCACGGTCCCATCACGCGGATTGCCGACAGGGCATGCGAGTCAGCGTCGACGCACCGGCCTGCTGCGACGATGTTGTCCGCGTCCGCCGGGACCATGCAGCTCAGCGGGATGTAGTAAACGTGATCGTCGGGGAACTGCTCCCAATGAACCAGTTCCTTGGTGTCGTGCAGCTCCACCCACCAGGCACAGCGCGCAGCCGCATCGGCCGGCCGTGCCGCCTTGCGAATGTCGTCCACCGTCAATTGCCGCGAGCCGACGATCCACCGCGTCTGGCGCAGCCCCGGGTTGCCGTACACCCTGACTCTGGCGTTGGCGAAAATGGCAGGGAACTCGGTCTTCAGAAAGCGGACGATCGCATCTGCCTGGCGGCGGCCCTCGAACACCATCGACGCGGTTGCCAGCGGGTTCACCGGTGTCTCGAAGTGATTGATGTTGGCCAGCATGAAATTCTTGCCGGGAAAATGCATCAGCCAGCCATCGTGACGCACCAGTCCATAGGGCTCGCCGTGGGTGGCGAGGCGCTTGCGGACATCCTCCATGACGAGGCCTTTGACGGCTTCGAGGTCGTAGCCCTCGATGAGAAAGTTGAGCGAGCCGTACACCGGCGCCTCGGGCTCGCGCACGGGCAAGCCTGCCTCGTAACACAGAGTGGCATCACCGGAAGAATCGATGAATCCGTCCGCTGCAACCCGCAGGCCGCCGAAGCGAGTCGCGAAATCAACATGCTGGACCCTGCGATTCTTGAACGCGACATCGGTGAGTACCGCACCGACGACGGCCTGGATGCCCGCGGCTTGGATCTTCCGCTCCATCCAGCGTCCGAGGCGCACCTCGTCGTACTGGAAAGTGACGGTGGAGCGGTGCATCCGCAACAGCGAACCTTCCGCGGTCATGTCCTTGATCAGGTCGTCGGCGACGCCATGGGTGATCTGATACGCCGCAGGTCCATGCGTGTACAGGCCGATGAGCGTGCCGATGATGGACCCGATGGCCTGACCGCCGAGTGCCGGCGCCCCATCGACCAGAACAACCCTGCGGCCGAGCTTCGCGGCCTCCAGCGCAGCGGAGACTCCCGAGATGCCCGCACCCAGGACGCACACATCGGCCTTGATGGTTTCGAGCGTACGCGCGCCGCTGCGGCGGATCGTTCGCGTGGGAATGAGTTCGGATGCCATTCGTAGTCGCCTCTAGCTAACGCTCGCTCTTGATCAGTACCGCGCCTTTCGACATGGGCTGCACGCTGCGCTGGTAGATTGACAGATACCCCTTCGACTTGGGTAACGGCTGCTCACCGCGGCGTGCGCGTCGCGCCGTAAGCTCTTCCACCGGCACTTCGAGGTCGAGGATGTGCCGATCGACATCGATGTGGATGCGATCGCCGTTCTCGACCAGCGCGAGCGGGCCGCCAACGGCCGACTCCGGGGACACCTCGGCGACGGTCAGGCCCTTGTTGCACAGGCCGGAGAGCTGGCCGTCGCTGACGAATGCAACATCGTTCTGCAGGCCGGCGGCATCGAGCGCAAAGACCACGGAGGAGGCCGGACCCGCCATGCCTGGACCGCCCTTCGGCCCCATTCCGCGTACCACCAGCACGCTGCCGGCTTTGACGTCGCCGCGTGCAATGGCCTCCATTGCGATCCCGCAATCATCGAACACCACCGCGGGGCCTGCAAATTCCGACTTGCGGCCTTCACCGCGCAGCCCGAGCTTGACGATTGCGCTCTCCGGCGCGAGCGTGCCGTGAAGGATGGTGATCGGCTGTTTGTCGGAAAACGGCCGCGTCGTGGGTCGGATTACTTCCTCATCGTATACAACTGCGTCGGAGAGGTTATCGCCGAGCGTACGGCCGGTCGCTGTGAGGACGTTCAGATCCAGCAGCGGCCCGAGTTGTTTCAGCAGGGCCCGCGCGCCGCCGGCCGCCTCGAACTCCTCGATCGAATCGGTGCCGTTGGGGCGTACGGCGCTCAATACGGGAACGCGCGCACCCAGCTCATTGAAGAGCCCGAAAACATCCACATCGACGCCGGCCTCCACCGCAGTGGCCTGCAGATGCTTGATGCAATTGATCGAGCCACTCACGCTCAACACCGCCGCGACGGCGTTGCGGAAGGCGCCGGCCGTCATGATGTCGCGCGGCTTGAGGTCCTCCAGCACCATCCCGACGATGCGCGTTCCGGACTCGCGCGCCTTGGCAATCATCCGCGGGCTGTTGGCCAGCACCGGGGCGCTGCCGGGAAGGGACATGCCGAGCGCCTCGCACACAACGTGCATCGAGTTGGCAGTCGCCATGCCGGAACACACTCCCGGACCGCGAATCGCGTTGTTGCACATGCCGAGCAGCGTCTCGCGCGACATCTTGCCGTACGAAACCTGCACGGAGCCCATGAATACATCTTCGATGTCGACGTGCTTGCCGAGATATTCGCCGCTCGGCTGATAGCCGCCGATGACGAGAATGGTCGGGATGTTGAAGCGGCCCGCGGCCATCAGATGCGCCGGGGGCGTCTTGTCGCACGAGGAAAGACAGATCATGCCGTCGAGCTGTGCGCCTTCGACGGCGATTTCCATGTCGTTCACGATCAGGTCGCGGGAGGCCAGGATGTAACCGCCACCACCGCCCGCACCGATGATGAAGTCGCTCGGAGCCGCCGTGCGGATCTCGAAGGGCAGGCCACCTGCGGCGCGCACCGCTTCCTTCACGAGTTTCGCGATGCCATCGAGGTGGCTGAAGCAGATCGCCAGTTCCGAGGAGCTGTTGACCACCGCGATCTTCGGCTTGAGCATGTCCTCGTCGGAGAGTCCGAGCGCCTTCCACTGCGCCCTGCGGGCCGCCTCGCGCGGCGAACCGGGTTCCAGATTGCTGCGCAATGGCTTGTTCATCGTCGGCTTCCCCCCCCGGTCCTGAAGAAATCGGATGGTAGCCGCGCAGCCAAGCGGACAGAACCCGTTGCACAGCGTGAACTGTCTTCTCGTTTCACGAAAGAACCGGCTACCATGGCTGACGTTGGCATGTGGCGCCTGAGGGGGTAAAGGCCATGGCAGACACCGATGCGCTTGCAGCGCTCGCCGTACAAGTCGGGGGACTCACGGACGAGGTCGCCCGGTTGACGCGGAAGGTCGCCGTTCTCGAAGACACCGACGCGGTGAAGTGCCTGCACTACAAGTACGGCTACTACGTCGACAAGTGCCTGTACGACGAAGCTGTCGATCTGTTCTCGGAGACCGGCGCAGTCCGTTTCCTCAACGGTGTGTATCGCGGCAAGGCGGGCGCGCGCCGGCTGTATTGCCACTGGTTCCGCAATTACTTCACCAAGGGCTACAACGGCCCGGTACGGGGGTTTCTGCTCGATCACCTGCTGTTCCAGGACATCGTGGACATCGCCCCCGACGGGGTGACCGCTAAAGGCCGCTTCCGCTGCGTCCTGCAGGGCGGCTGCCACGAGAGCCTGCGTGAGCCCATTCCTAACCTGCCGAAGCAGTTCTGGGAGGCCGGCATCTATGAGAACGAGTACATCAAGGAAGGCGGCGTCTGGAAGATCAAGCTGCTCAACTACAGCATGCTCTGGCAGGCCAATTACGAGGAAGGCTGGGCGCACAGCGGCGTGCACCTGCCCACAATTACGAAGACCTGGCCCGACGACCCGAACGGCCCCGACGAGCTCATCGCAACGGTGCCGAAAACATGGCCCGAAACGCCCGTCGTTCCGTTCCACTATCCGCACCCAGTGACCGGAAAATTCTGGCAGCAGAGCTGACTCTGCTGCGCGCGGCCAGACCGGCCAGGCCGATGCAGACTCAGCCGGGCCACGCAGACTCAGCCAGGCCGATGCAGACTCAGCCGGGCCACGCAGACTCCGCCAGGCCAACGCACACTCAGCCGGGCCAACGCGGCCGCGTCGGACGCTGCCGCACGGGTTCAGCCCGCCGGCTAGCTGTTCGCCGGCTCGCGTTGCACCGCCAGCCACAGCGGATCCTGTGCTTCGGGCGCGTCCCAGGGAGCCAGCGGCTGCATGCGCGTTTTGAGGAAGCTCACCAGCTCGCGCACGGCGGGCTTGTCGATCTTCATGCGCGGCACCATGGCTTTCAGCCAGACGCGGGCCACGGGAAATTCATCGAGCAGGGCAACGATTCGCCCTGTGCGAATGTCTTCGTCCAGCAGATAGCGCGGCAGAATCGCGATACCCAGGCCCCGGCGCACCGCCTCGAGAATCACGCGACCGTCGTTCGCGTGAAACCGCGATTGCACGTCGACGCTGACCGGAGCGGCCGGATTCTCGAACTGCCAGGTATTTCCCAGCAGGACGGTCGTCATGCATTCGTGGTCGACGAGCTCCTGCGGGTGCAACGGCTTCTCCCGCCCGCGCAGATAGCCTGGCGCACAGCAGCAGACCTGGGGGTAGTGGCACAGCGGCACGTCGACGACGTTCGGATACGAGGTCTGTTGCGCGCCAAAGACCATATCGATGCCTTCCTCCAGGGGGTTGACGGAGCGGTCGACCAGAAGAATCTCCAGCGATACCCGTGGATTGGCCACCTGGAACTCGCTGAACACGGCGCCCAGAAACATCGACGTGACGGTGGTCGGGCCCTGGATGCGCACGTGGCCCTCGATACCCTCCGGATCGGACGTGCAGCCGATGAACAGCTCCTCGAGCTCGGCCACTACCCGCATGAAGCGTGGCAAAAATCGCTCACCTGCCGAAGTGAGCGCGAGCCCCCGGGTCGAGCGCACTATGAGGCGCGTGCGCATCCGCTCCTCGAGGCGGGTGATGCGCTTGGTTACAACTGATGGCGCCACGCTCAATTCGCGAGCTGCGGCGGAAAAACTACCTACCCGTGCGACCACGAGAAAGGCGTTGATGTTCAGTAGAGTGTTGATGGCGTTCTCTCAATGAGAAAGCTGATCGCGCATTTTGTAGCGTTCAACTGCGGCTCCCCGAGTGTTACCGTTTTTTTGTACGAATCGAACCACGATTCAATCGTTAGGGGGGTGGTTGCGATGATATCTCAAGTTGTTGCGCGTTCAATACGCCCATCAGTCAATCGTCGATGGGGATCTGCAACAGGCAGGCTGGCATTGCGTGCAGGAAGCCTTGCAGCCACGCTCGCGCTGCTTACGGGGCTCGCGTTCCAGCCGCTTTTTGCGCAAAACGCGCCAGCGACCGCTGCGGCGGGAACGGCCGAGGGCCCGCTGGAAGAGGTCACGGTAACGGCGCGCTTCAGGTCTGAAAAGCTGCAGGAGACGCCGCTCGCCATCACCGCCGTTACGGGCGATACGCTCGCGGCCCGCGGGCAGACCGATGTGACGCAATTGGCCCAGTTCGTGCCGAACGCCGTCATCAACCCCCTCGGAGCGGGATGGGGCTCGACGATCGCTGCGAGCATTCGCGGCGTCGGCCTCTCCGACAACTCGCTGTCATTTGAACCCGGCGTGCCGATCTACGTGGACGGCGTGTACCTGGGCCGGCCGCAGGGAGCGATCCTGGATCTGCTCGATCTGGACCGGGTAGAGGTCCTTCGCGGTCCGCAGGGCACCCTGTTCGGCAAGAACGCCGTCGGCGGCACGGTGAGCCTCATATCGAAGCAACCGACAGGCGACGGGCACGGCTTTGCCGAAGCTGACTTCGGAGCCTTTAGCAAACGCTATTTCCGCGGCTCGTGGGACATCTCAGTCGTTCCTGACTCGTTGTATGCTCGCGTTTCGTTCTCGAGCAAGCGCCGTGATGGGTACATGGACGTGCTCGACTACGAGTGCGTCAATGGAGCGGGCAGTCTTGGCGGTGGTGGGCCGGGCATCCCCGGTCAGCCGCCCATCAGGCTCGGTAGCGCCGTCACTGCAACTGACACTCGCGGCTGCGTGGTCGACCACCAGGGCGGCGAGAATGTGCAAAGCGCGCGCGTCGCACTGCGCTGGCTCGCCACGGATGTCCTCGATATCGGCCTGACGGGCGATTACACGATCCAGAATCAGGATGGCGCTCCCGACCAGTACACGGCGATGGATCCGACGAACCCGCTCGTTGCCGCATGGAACGGAATCGTCGGTACGCCGGTATTCGGCATCAACTGGGATCAGCGGTTCCTGCCCCCCAGGAACTACACGAACTACGACGGGTACAGCGATCCGGTCACGGGCCACGTGTTTCCGAACGTGAACGATCTGACGGAGTACGGTCTTTCCAACGTCATCAACTGGACGCTCGCGCCCAGCCTCAACCTGAAGGCCATCACCGCGTATCGGCGCTTCAGCAATTCATTCGGCCGCAATTCCTCGGGCTCGCCGCTGCCGATCAATTACACGTGGGATACCAGCGACCACCATCAGTTCAGCGAAGAAATCACGTTGACCGGGACGTCGTTCGAGAAACTCGATTGGACCGTCGGCGCCTTCTACTACGATGCGACCGACTCGAACCAGGGATTCTCCTCGCTGTTCTATCTCGTGCCGTTCCTCGCGGCCGCGAGCTTCAACGACTTCGACACTCAGTCGACCAAGGACTACGCGGCATTTCTGCACGGCGTCTATCACTTCACCGACCAGTTCAGCGGCGAGCTGGGCGTGCGCTACACGTCTGACAAGAAGCACGCCGTCATCTTCCGCCAGGACTACGCGGGCGATATCACGATTCCGTACGCTCCGGTCGACGTCAAATCGACGAAGGTATCGCCGAAGATCGGCCTGACTTACCAGGCCACACCGGACGTGTTGGGCTACATCCAATACTCGACGGGTTTCCGCGGCGGCGGCTTCGGCCCGCGTCCCGGCGATGCGTTCCAGGTCAGGTCGTTCAATCCTGAGGACCTGAAGACCTGGGAGTTGGGCCTGAAGACCGAATGGCTCGATCACCGGCTGCGTTGGAACTCGGCGATCTTCTACAGCAAGTACACGAACCTGCAGGAGGGCTTCAACACGACCGATCCGTTCGGCCAGCCGTGGTTCAGCACGGTCAATGTCGGCGCTTCGCGTATCTACGGCTTTGAAGCGGAGCTGCTGGCCGAGCCGATCCCGGGACTGCAGCTCCAGGGCTCCTTCGGTTACGACAACTACAAGGTGACGGATGCGGGCGGGCCGATCGTCACGACGCCCGGTGATCCTAACTTCGGACAGTCCTCGTTCGGCGTCTGCATCACGCACGCGAACGGTGACAACTGCGTGCCGCCGCGCACTCCGAAATACACCGCGAGCGCCAGTGCGCAATACACGTGGCCGGTCGGTAACGGTGCGCAAGTCACTCTGCGCGGCGACACAACCTATCAGTCCGCTGTGTATTTCACCGATCTCACCTACACGGCTGTGCCGGGACAGGGCGCGTACTCTTTGTACAACGCGCGCCTGACCTGGGACTCGCCGGGCAAGGAATGGTCGGTTGCAGCGTACGGGACGAACTTGGCCAACAAGTTCTATTGGAACGGCAAGCTCACCCTGCAGGTGCTCGGGTTCGAGGAAGGCAATCCCGGAACTCCGCGCATGTGGGGCATCGAGTTGAAGCGCGCCTTCTAGGCGTTCACGGCTACGGCTAAAGCAAAGGCGCGCCCCTCACGGGGCGCGCCTTTTTTTCAGCGCCACGGGAGCTCGCCGACGCTCACCTAGTGAGCGTGGCGAGCATCGATGAGCCCGGAACGCCCGCGGACGCGGTAAGCTTGCCGTCGATCGAGCCGGCCGCGCTGATTCGAGGTGAGTTTTGACGAACCTGAAGATGCAAGCGGAGGGGGCGGCGGTATCCGTGGGGCATGCGGTCGCGAGCAGGACGTATGCCTACTATGTCGTTGCCGTACTGTTCCTTGCCTATGGCGTGAACGTGATGGACCGTTCGGTCCTCGCCGTTTTGCTCGAGTCCATCAAGCATGAGTTCGTCGTCAACGACAAGATGCTGGGACTGCTGAGCGGAATGGCGTTCGCGTTGTTTTACGCAACGCTCGGCATTCCAATCGCCGCGCTGGCGGATCGTACCAGCCGCCGCTCCGTGCTCGCTGGCGCAGCCGCGCTGTGGAGCGCTGCGACAGCGCTATGCGGGCTCGCAACGAATTTCTGGGCGTTACTGCTTGCACGCGTTGGGACGGCAGTGGGCGAGGCGGGCGGAACTCCTCCTTCACACGCGTTGATCTCAGACTATTTTCCGCTGCGCGAGCGCGGGTTCGCGCTATCGCTATACGCACTCGGAGTGCCTTTCGGCGCCATGCTGGGCAGCGGCCTGGGTGGTTGGGGTAACGAGATCGTGGGCTGGAGGATGACGTTCATCCTCGTGGGCGTTCCCGGCCTTCTGGTCGCGCTGCTTGTGCAGTTCACCGTCAGGGAACCGCGCCGCGGGCAGTCCGACAACGTGTCCGCCGCGGTCGCCAAGGGCGACACGCCAAAGCTCGCTGACGCTCTGCGCTATTTGTGGGGCCGGCCGTCATTCCGGCACATGGCTATCGCGGCCGGCCTGCACTCGATGGTTTGGTACAGCGGCAGCCAGCTCAATGCTTCCTTCCTGCAACGCTCGCATCACATGACAAGCGGGCAGGCGGGGTTCTGGCTCGCGATTTTCTCCGCTACGGGCGCGGTCGGCACGCTGCTCGGCGGATACCTGGGGGATCGCTTGAGCGTGCGCACGGGCGATCGGCGGTGGTACATGTGGGTGCCCGGCTGGGCAACGCTTGCGATGCTGCCGTTTCAGTTCACGTCTTATCTTTCCGGCAGCCTCTGGGTCGTCGTGCCGTCATTCATCATGATGCTCATCTTCGGCTCGATGTTCTTCGGGCCGTCGTTCGCGATGTCGCAGGGGTTGGCCACGTTACGGACTCGCGCGGTGGCGACGTCGCTCACTCTGTTCATGCAAACTCTCATAGGTCTCGGCTTGGGTCCGTTGCTCGCGGGAGCGATCAGCGACTACCTGCGCCCCACGACGGGGAATGATTCATTGCGCTACGGACTCGTGATCGTCGGCGTGATCAACGCCTGGGCCGCCGTCCACTATTTCAGGGGCGCGCGCAATCTGAGGGAGGACCTGGACCTCGCCGTGACGATGCCGTGAGGCGGTGGTGGTGACGCTAGGCATGACTGCCGCGCCGCCGTGGTGGCGCCGCCCATGTGCGTGAAGCGCGGCTGCTCCGCGTGCGTGCACGCGACGCGAACCATGCACCGGAATCGAACGCAATTCCCCGCTGATCCCGCGCTAACTCGCGCGCCAGGGCCCTGAACGGATGGCACGGGTCTTGCTTTGTCTTCAGCGGCGGTGGCTCTCGACTGCAGTAACGACTCCGGCGTCGAGCAGTTGAAGGCATCGTTCGCAGCGGCGATTGATCCCCCTCATTCGTCGTCGCGGCGTCAAATAAGGGCGGAGTGGCCCCTCCACTCCGCCCTTTTTTATGCGCCCGGATCTAAGGACCCGGCGCGATCCGCACCTTCAGGTCGATCTTCGCGATCTCATAGCCTTTGCGAAAATCGCGAATGTGCTTGGCCATCCAGCTACGCGCGTCATCCGCGTCGCGCGCCTGCAGCGCCTCGCAAATGCGGCGTTGGGCGACCGCGATGCGTGCGCGAGCTTGCGGCACTTTATCGATCATGACTCGCAGCGAGGGCTCCAGGAGCTGCAACAGCGGCTCTTGCGCAAGTCCCAACACCTGGTTGTGAGTGGCACGCCCCACGAGACGGAAGAATTCCGCGGCGTGATGCGCCGCATGTTCTGTTTTGGCGTTGTCTTCCGAGAATCTCTCACTCGCTGCGACGATCAGCGCCATATCTTCCGCCGAGTGCGCGCGAGCAGCCGCATCTGCGATGGGCGGCTCGAAGATCGTGAGTGCCTCCCAGACCTCGAGAAACGTCACGTTGTGCATGGCCAGCGCGCGACTCACGCCTTCGGCGATGGCCTCGTGTTGAGGGCGACTGACTGACATCCGCTTTGATCCCGGACGCCGTGTTACGAGACCGTTGCTCTCCAGCTCCCGCAACGCCTCGCGGACGGTGGAGCGGTTGACGCCGAATTGACGCGCCAACTCCATTTCCGGCGGCAACCGCTCGCCCTCGCGCAGCCGGCGATCGACGATGCGTTCACCGATCGCGGAGGCGACCTTACGGTACGCCGGCTCGAGCAGGAGCTGGTCGAATTCGACGCTCATGCGGCGGCCTCGAACAGCTCCCGGCCGATGAGCATGCGGCGGATTTCCTGGGTGCCCGCGCCGATCTCATACAGCTTCGCGTCTCTCAACAGGCGGCCCGCCGCGTAGTCGTTGATATAGCCGTTGCCGCCGAGGGCCTGGATCGCCTCGAGTGCGTTGATAGTGGCTCGCTCTGCAGCGAACAGGATGCAACTCGCAGCGTCGCGACGTCGCACGCGACCGGAGTCGCAGGCTCGCGCCACGGAGTAGACGTATGCCCGTGAAGCGTTCAGCGATGCGTACATGTCGGCAAGCTTGGCCTGCATCAACTCGAACGTCCCGATGGGCTGGCCGAATTGCTTGCGCTCGCGGACATACGGCAACACGAGATCGAGCGCCGCCGCCATGAGACCGAGCGGGCCGCCCGCAAGGACTACGCGCTCATAATCGAGTCCGCTCATCAGGACACGCGTGCCGCTGTTCTCTTCTTTCAACACGTTGCTCGCGGGGACGGAGCAGTCTTCGAATACGAGCTCACAGGTCCCGGAGCCGCGCATGCCGAGCTTGTCGAGCTTCTGCGCCGTTGCGAACCCCGGGCTGCTGCGTTCGACGATGAACGCCGTAATTCCTTTCGGTCCAGCCGCTGCATTGGTCTTGGCGTAGATCACGAACACATCCGCGTCAGGGCCGTTGGTGATCCACATTTTGCGTCCATTGAGGACATAGTCGTTGCCGCGCTTCTCTGCGCGCAATTGCATGGAGATGACGTCCGAGCCGGACCCTGGTTCCGACATCGCAAGCGCGCCGACGTGCTCGCCGCTTACCAGCTTTGGCAGATAGCGATCCCGTTGCTCATCGTTGCCGTTCAGGCTGATCTGATTCACGCAAAGATTGGAGTGGGCGCCGTATGAAAGGCCGACCGACCCGGAGGCGCGCGAGATTTCCTCCATCGCCAGGGTATGAGCCAGATATCCGAGACCCGAGCCGCCCCAGCGCTCCGGCACCGTGATGCCGAGGAGACCTTGCGCCCCGAGCGCTGGCCACAGGTCGCGCGGGAATTCATTCGTGCGGTCGATGTTGGCGGCTCGCGGCGCGATCTGCTCGGCGGCGAAGCGGCGCACCTGATTCCGGACCTCGAGGAGCGTTTCGCCGAGGTCGAAGTCACAGTCGCAGATATCCATGGAGCTCATACGCTTGCCTTCCGATTCGGTTGGATCGTATGATTGTCCGACAAACCGACCAGAGTGACAAGTGGATGACGGCACTCGCGACCCGGATCGACCCCCTTTCGGAAGAATTCCGCCAAAACGACCGTTCCTTGCGAGCGTTGTCGGCAGCGTTGCGGCAGGACGTCGCCCGGGCTGCCCGCGGCGGTTCGGCTGCCGCGCTCGAGAAGCACAAGGCTGCCGGAAAGCTCACTGCGCGCGAGCGCATCCGGGTCCTTTTGGATACGGGCAGCCCGTTTCTGGAGCTGTCGCAGCTCGCGGCTCACGGCCTCTACGGGGGCGATATCTCGTGCGCGGGCATAGTTACAGGGATCGGTCGCGTGAGCGGGCGGGAGTGCGTCATCGTCGCGAACGACCCAACCGTAAAGGCTGGCACGTACTATCCAATTACCGTGAAGAAGCATCTCCGTGCACAGGAGATCGCGGCTGAGAATCGATTGCCGTGCGTGTACCTGGTCGAGAGTGGTGGCGCGTTTCTTCCGGCCCAGGACGAAGTGTTCCCGGACAAGGAGCATTTCGGCCGCATCTTCTTCAACCAGGCGCGCCTGTCGGCAGCGGGTATCGCGCAGGTCGCCGTCGTTCACGGCTCCTGCACGGCCGGCGGTGCTTATGTGCCTGCCATGTCGGATGAGAACGTGATCGTGCGCAATCAAGGCCGCGTGTTTCTGGGTGGCCCGCCCTTGGTCAAAGCGGCAACCGGCGAGGACATCGATGCGGAATCGCTCGGTGGCGCCGACGTGCACTGCCGCGAGTCGGGCGTTTGCGATCACTACGCGGAAAACGACACGCACGCGCTTTCGATTGCGCGTCGGATCATCGGGCGGTTACGGCCCGCACGGGCGACACAGGCGAGCCTCGCGAGTCGCGAGCCGATATACGACAGTTCGGAGCTTTACGGAGTCGTCCCGGCGAGCCTGCGCAAACCGTATGACGTCAGAGAAGTGATCGCGCGCATCGTGGACGCCTCGGAGCTCGATGAGTTCAAGCAACTCTACGGTACGACGCTCGTGTGCGGTTACGCGCACATCCATGGATACCCGGTCGGGATCATCGCCAACAACGGCATTCTGTTCTCGGAGAGCGCACTGAAGGGAACGCATTTCATCGAGTTGTGTACCCGCGAACAGATACCGCTGCTGTTCCTGCAAAACATCACCGGATTCATGGTCGGCAGGCGCGCAGAGGCGGGCGGCATTGCGAAGGACGGCGCCAAGCTCGTCACGGCCGTCGCTTGCGCTGAGGTGCCGAAGCTCAGTGTCATCATCGGTGGCAGCTACGGTGCAGGCAACTATGCAATGTGCGGCAGAGCCTATTCACCGCGCTTTCTCTTTCAGTGGCCCAACGCGCGCATTTCCGTAATGGGCGGGGAACAGGCGGCGAGTGTGCTCGCGACCGTGAAGCGCGATCAGTTGCGAGCGGCTGGGCGGGAGTGGCCGGAGGCGGACGAAGAAGCTTTCAAACAGCCCATCCGCGATCAGTACGAGCGCCAGGGCAACCCTTATTATGCGTCGGCGCGCCTCTGGGACGACGGCGTCATCGATCCTGCGGATACCCGTAGACTGCTGGGGTTATGTCTGGCCGCTGCGCACAATGCGCCGCCGCAGCCGACGCAGCTCGGCATCCTGCGCATGTGATTCGGAAACGGGGGAGTCGCCGAAGTGATCGACAGCCTTCTGGTCGCGAATCGCGGCGAAATCGCCTGCCGCATCTTTCGAACCGCGCGCCGCCTCGGGATCCGCACGATCGCCGTTTATTCACAGATCGACGCGTCGGCCCGCCATGTGCGCGAAGCTGACTCTGCCGTATGCATCGGCGATGCCGCTCCCCGCGACAGTTATCTCAACATCGCGCGCATCCTGGACGCGGCGCAGGCGACTGGAGCGCGTGCGATCCATCCCGGCTACGGATTTCTCTCGGAAAACGCGCAATTCGCCGCGGCGTGCGCCGATGCGGGCCGGGTGTTCGTTGGCCCGCCGGCGGCGGCCATCGCCGCGATGGGCTCGAAGAGTGTTGCCAAAGCTCGCATGCGCTCGGCCGGTGTCCCGGTATTGCCCGGATATGACGGCGCAAATCAAGACCTGGCGCACCTGGAGAGCGAAGCGCGCAAGCTGCAGTTGCCGCTGATGATCAAGCCTGCCGCAGGAGGCGGCGGGAAGGGGATGCGCATCGTCACCGCCGAAGCCGAAATCGGCGCAGCTCTCGCTGGCGCTCGCCGCCTGGCCGAGAGCGCCTTTGGTGACGGGACGCTCCTGATCGAGCGGTTTCTGGCAACGCCACGTCATGTGGAAGTTCAGGTCTTTGCGGATGCGCACGGCCACGTCATTCACCTCGGCGACCGCGATTGCTCCATCCAGCGCCGGCACCAGAAACTGATTGAAGAAGCGCCGGCGCCGGATATTCCGGCAGACGCTCGCGGCCGCATGCGTGCGGCGGCAGTCCTGGTCGCACGCGAGATCGGGTATGTCGGGGCGGGCACCGTCGAATTTCTGTTCGACCGCGGCGATTTTTATTTCATGGAAATGAATACCCGCCTGCAGGTGGAGCACACCGTTACCGAGGCGATTACGGGACTGGACCTGGTGGAGTGGCAGCTTCAGGTCGCAAGCGGCGCAACTCTCCCGCTGGAGCAGTCGCAGATCGAGTTGCACGGCCACGCCATCGAGGCCCGGGTCTGCGCCGAGGATCCGGAACGCGACTTCCTTCCAAGCGCCGGACACCTGTCGCTGCTGGCCTGGCCGCACGGCGAGTCGGTACGCGTCGATGCGGGATTCGACAGCGGCGACGAGGTGCCAACGACGTACGATTCCCTGTTAGGGAAAGTCATTGCCTGGGCGCCATCGCGCGACCAGGCGGCCGCCCGTCTCGCAAGTGCTCTCGACCGGACTTACAGCGCCGGCGTGCGTACGAACGAGCGGTGGCTTGCGCGAATTTTGCGAAATGACCGATTTCTCTCGGTCCGCCACAGTGTCGCGTTCCTCCAATCGGCGGCGTCCGAGCTGCGTGGGCCGGCGGAACCGGATGCGCACGCGCTGATCCTCGCAGCGCTGGCGGCGTACCGCGCCGAAAATTCCGTTTTCGCGAGCCCCTGGGATCTGAAAGACGGCTTCGTGCCGAATCTGCCGGCAACGGTGGGATTCGCATTTTCGTGGCACGACCGACCTTATGCGGTCGATCTGAGCCTCGAAAGGGGGGTTCCACGGTCGGCTGCGGTCGGAGCCGCGAGCCAGGTGGAGGTTGCCGATGTGTCATCAACGGCAGATGAGATAAGTGCCCGTATGGGAAAGGTGCTCGTGAAGGGCCACCACCTGTTGGAAGGCGCCCACCTGCACGTCTGGTCCGGGGGCGAGCACTACGATCTGTTGCTGGACGATCCGCGTAACAGGGAATATTCGACTTCGGCAGCCAGTGGCGGGCTCACGACGCCACTTCCGGGAGTGGTAGTAGCCGTACTGGTAGCCGTCGGCCAGAAGGTCGCCGCGGGCGATGTCCTGATGGTGGTCGAGGCCATGAAGATGGAGCACTCCATCACCGCGCCGTTTGCAGGCACCATCGGTGCGATCCACTGTGCACCGGGAGATCGTGTTCCCGAGGGCAAGGCGCTGTTGGAGTTGTCCCGCGCTCAAGACGCATGAGACGATAGCTGCACTGCAAAAATAGTTACACGCCGGGTGAGATATTCTGTCGGGACTCCGCAGATTACCTGTGGCAGCTACTGTCTTCCGCGTGAACGTTGTCGAGCGGGTGGTGTCGAGGGATTACGTGCAGACCGCTATTCGCACGATAGGGAC
>FTEM01002310.1_pt1 | contig 47065 bp, 48 predicted proteins | sample 1640201 | NCBI WGS metagenome assembly FTEM01 (sample SAMEA3914816, study PRJEB12502) | metagenome | biome: forest; material: soil | place: USA | collected 2011-09-16 | depth 0.3 m | reverse complement strand
TATGCTACCGTCTGTAGCATTACACGGCGTAGCGTTATGCCAGAACACGACCTGTCGGATCTCGGGGACCTCGAACGCGAAGTGCTGTTGCTCGTATGGCGGCACGGCACGGCCACGGCCGAGACGGTTCGCGGCGAATTGAGCCGGCCTCTCAAAGAGTCCACCGTGCGCACGGTTCTCCGGCGCCTCGAAGAGAAAGGCCACCTCTCCCACACCGTCGCTAGCCGAACGTTCATCTACCGGGGCGCCGAGCCCCGGGGACGTGCGGCGGCACGCGCCGTGAAGCGAATTGCAGACTGGTTCTGCGAAGGGTCGGTTGAAGAAGTCGTCGCCGGCCTTGTCGACGCGCAGCTACTAGACCGTAAAGAGCTGGCGCGCCTCGCCGAGAAGATCTCCAAAGCCAAGGGAGGACCGCGCAAATGATTGCTTTTCTGCTCGAGGCGGCCATGCGCTCACTGGCGCTTGCGGCTGCCGTGGGACTCGGGGTCGTCGCCCTGCGAATTCGCAATCCGCAAGTCGAGAAGCTCCTCTGGACGACGGTGCTGGCGGGCGCTGCGGCGATTCCAGCGCTCATGAAGCTGTCGCTCGCTCCCGTGTTGCCGGCCGCTTCGTTCGCACTCCCCGACGTCGTCATTCAGACAGTCAGGCACCGCGTGCCTGCCGACTGGCTCGCGGCGCTCTCGCTCCTCCATGTAGCTGTAACAATTGTGCTTCTGCTGCGCGTCGCGATTGGCTTTGGACGTATGACATGGCTGCGGAGCCACTCCGCGCGTGTGCTCGAAGCTTGGACGCGAGGCGCAGACGTGCGTGTCTCGAGGAAACTCTCGAGCGCCATCACGTTTGGCTCGACGATACTTCTGCCCTGGGATCAGAGCACCTGGAGCGAGACGAAGCGTGCTGCCGTCCTCGCCCATGAGCGCGCGCATGTTCGCAATCACGACTGTCAGGTTCAGTGGCTCGCGGCAGCGTACGGATGTGTTTTCTGGTTCAGCCCGCTCGCATGGTGGCTGCGCCGACGTCTTGCCACACTTGCCGAGCGCTCCAGCGATGATGCGGTACTGCGCGAAAGCCCCGATCGGGGCGAATACGCAGCCGTATTGTTGGAAGCCGCGCAGGCGCGGTCCACCGTGCGGATGGCGATTTCGATGGCTGGCGGTGACGTCGCGCGCCGCATAGAACGCATTCTCTCCGGACACTTGCCAAGCAGAGTACCTGCTCCCTGGCACAGCGCCGTTGCGATCCTTCTGGTTGTGCCTGCGGTCGTTCTGGCTGCCGACACGCCGACGGCTGCTCGAGTCGCCGACTCGCAGGACACTCAGTTCGGAATGAGCACGGGCGAGCCGCATATCGTTTCGAGCGGGTCACAGATGGAGCGGTGGTATCCGCAGGAAGCGAAACGCGCCGGCACCGAAGGACTGGTGCAGATTGCCGTTACGCTGGATGAGGCCGGTCGACCTTACGATACAGTGGTGCTCTCGGAGTACCCGCCCGGAGTGGGCTTTGGCGCCGCGGCTTCCGGCCTCGCCCACGACATGACGTACGCGAACCCGACAGGACATCCGGCCACCCTCACCTTCCGCGTGAAGTTCGAGCTGCAAGGTCACGGCGGCTCCGGTACATACGGGACGACGAATTTCGAATCCGATTCGCGCTAGGCCTGACCTGGTATATCCTGCGGCGTAGCCGGGCAACGCATTGGCAGGACGATGATGAAGGCTCGAGGCGCGGCATGAAACATCTGCCGCTCGTCTGGGCGGGTCTGTGGCGGAAGCCCTCCCGCACGATCTTCACGATGGTCTGCATCGCAATCGCCTTCCTGCTGTTCGGGCTGTTGCAAGGTGTCGACTCGGCATTTTCTCTGGTCGTCCAACAACAAAAGCTCGATCGGCTGTTCGTCGATCCGCGCGTTCCTGGCCAACCGCTCCCCATTTCCTACCGCGCGCAGATCGAGCGCATTCCCGGTGTCACGCGCATCACGGAAGTGGCGTTTCTGCCTGGTTATTATCAGGACTCGAAGAACGGCATGCTCGCGGTGACTACGAACCCGGCGCAGTGGCTCGCGATCCGGCCCGAATGGGGGTTCCAGAAGCAGCAGGTCGAAGCGGTTGCGCGCACGCGCACTGGTGCGTTGATCAGCAGTTGGCTGGCGGAAAACAACCACTGGAAAATCGGCGATCGGTTCATGCTGCACAGTCCGCTGCCTACGAAAGACGGCAAACAGGACTGGCCGTTCGACGTCGTCGGCATCCTGACCCCGCCGCCGGATGCCACCGGTCCGGTGCGGCTGTTCCTGGCAAACTTCAAGTACTACGATGAAGCGCACTTCGGCGCGGCCGGCACGGTCAGCCGCTATCTGCTGCGAATCGACGACGCGCGCCATGCCGGAAGGGTCTCGCGGCAGATCGATGCGCTGTTCGCAAGCTCCGGCGCCCCGACTCGCACTCAGTCGGAGCAGGAAATGACCCAGTCCGAGCTTGCAAGCCTCGGCGACATCAACTTCTTCACCCATGCGGTGATGGCGGCCGTGTTCTTCACGCTTCTGATCCTGACCGTGAACACGATGATCGAATCCGTACGCGAGCGAACCTCGGAGCTCGCGGTGTTGATGACACTCGGATTTCCGCATTACGCAGTGCTCGCGCTCGTGGTAGCCGAAGCATTCCTGCTCTGCCTCTTTACGTCGCTGGTGGGTCTTGCGCTCGCCGCCGCCGCTTTCCCGCTTGCCCGGGAATTCGTGGGCACCGCAGTGCTCCCGTTCGAGGTCATCCTGATCGGGGCGGCCTGCGCCGTCGGCGTCGCTCTCATCAGCGCACTTCTTCCGGGCTGGCGCGCGATGCGCTTGAGCATCATCGATGCGCTCGCCGTGCGCTAGGGATCAGCCATGAAACCACTGACTCAGATTCTTGCGGTGACATGGCTGAGCCTGCTGAGCATTCCCCGGCGACTCGGAGCTTCGTTGGTCATCGTCATTGGTGTGGCCGGTGTCGTGGCGGTGTTCATTTGCGTGCTCGCCATGGCGACCAGCTTCACGCAGGCGGCGGTCGGCACGGGGCGCCCCGATCGGGCAATCGTCCTCACCCGCGGTTCGGACAGCGAGGCGTCGAGTGGCTTTTCCAGGGAGAACGCGGCAACCATCCTGAATGGTCCGGGCATCCGTCGCAGTCCCGATGGCAAGCCGATCGTGTCAGCCGAAAATCTTGCGTTCATTCGCCTGACCGACCGGCGAACCGGACTGGATGCGTTCACCACGTTGCGGGGAATCGGGCCACAGGCGTTCGCCCTTCGACCCGAGATCCGAATCATCGCGGGCCGGATGTTCAAGCCCGCGCTTCATGAGGTCATCGTCGGAAAATCTGTGCAGCAGCGTGTCGAGGGCCTGGAGGTCGGAAGCCACATCTCGCTGCCGCAGGGTGACTGGACGGTCGTCGGCGTGTTCGCAAGCAACGGCGATTCGCACGAATCCGAGTTGCTGACGGACGCCGAAACCCTGCTGTCCGCATTTCAACGTAACTTCATCACGAGTGTGACGGTGATGCTCGAATCACCGGACCGATTTGGGCCATTCGCGGCAGCCCTCGGGTCGGACCCGACCTTGTCGGTGGACGTCAAGCGCGAGCCCGATTATTTCATCGCAGCCACGCGCCCAACGAGCCGGTTGTTGAAAATCATCGCGTACGCGATCGGCGGCATCATGGCCTTTGGTGCAGCGTTCGCTGCTCTCAACACCATGTATTCCGCCGTAAGCGCGCGTGGAACGGAGATCGCGACACTACGCGCGATCGGCTTCGGCGGCGGCTCGGTCGTGGCTTCCGTATTCGTGGAGGCCATGTTGCTCGCGCTGATCGGTGCCGCCCTGGGCGCCGCGGCGGCCTGGTTCTTCTTCAACGGCAACACCGTAAGCACGGTCACCGGCACGAGCCCATCCCAAGTGACTTTTGCGCTGAATGTGAGCGCAGGGCTCATAGCAGCCGGCGTCGCCTGCGCCTGCGTGATCGGAGCGATCGGCGGTTTGTTTCCGGCACTGCGCGCCGCGCGACTCTCGGTTGCCGCGGCAATGCGCAGCTCTTGAGCTACACTAGCGCATCCCGCCAGGAGCGCTACGATGTCGAAATTCCCGCAGACCCCCAGCTTTCGCGGCTTCAACCAGCCGTCGCGCATCGAAGCCGACATCCTCGATCTGGAGCTGGACGGGGCCATTCCCCGCGACCTCGACGGCATCTTCTTTCGCGTCGCGCCCGATCCGCAATTCGCCCCGAAATTCGAGAACGACATCTGGTTCAACGGCGACGGCATGGTCTCGGCATTTCGCATCCACGACGGCCGCGTCGATTTTCGCCAGCGCCGCGCACGCACCGACAAAGTAGTGCTGGAGGAAAAGGCGGGACACGCACTGTTCGGCGCCTATCGAAATCCGCTCACGGACGATCCGACTGTCAAGGGACGCATCCGCGGCACAGCGAACACCAACGTCCTGGTCCACAATGGCAAGTTGCTCGCGCTCAAGGAAGACAGCCCTGCCCTCGCCATGGACCCGTGGACGCTGGAGACTCATGGCTACACAGACTTCGACGGCCAGGTCACGAGTCCCACATTTACGGCGCATCCGAAATTCGATCCCGCAACGGGCGATATGTGCGCCTTCGCCTACGCGGCGAAGGGCTTGCTGACGCGCGACATGGTGTATTACGAATTCAGCCCCGACGGCCGCAAGAAACGTGAAGCGTGGTTCGAGGTTCCCTACTACTGCATGATGCATGATTTCGGTGTGACACAGGACTATGCGGTGTTTCACGTCGTCCCGATCGTGAGCTCCTGGGAGCGGTTGGAAAAGGGACTCCCGCACTTCGGCTTCGACACCACCAAGGATGTGTATGTCGGTGTCCTGCCGCGCACGGGCGACGTCGCGGCCATGCGTTGGTTCAGAGCTCCGAACCGCTTCGCCAGCCACGTGATGAACGCGTTCAATGACGGCACGAAAGTTTACTTCGACGTTCCGGAAGCCCAGAACAACATGTTCCCCTTCTTCCCGGACGTGCATGGCGCTCCGTTCAATCCGGCGCAGTCCGCCTCACGGATGACGCGCTGGTGCGTCGATATGAGTTCCCGGTCGGATGAGTTCTCCTCGATGCAACGGCTGACGGAGCTCGTAGGCGAATTTCCGAAAATCGACGAGCGCTATGCCACGCAGCCCTATCGGCACGGCTATCTTCTCGCGCAGGATTTTTCCCGGCCCGTCGAGCTGCCCGGGGGACGGTCGGCCTCCGGCATGATGATGAATCTGCTAGGCCACATCGATCACGCCACCGCCCGCGCGGAAAGCTGGTGGAGCGGCAAGACCACCACGATCCAGGAGCCGGTGTTCATCCCGCGGCCCGGGTCGACCGCCGAAGGCGACGGCTACCTGGCGGCGATTGCCAACCGGCTCGACGAGAATCGCTCCGACCTGCTGCTGTTCGACGCCGGACATCTCACCGATGGTCCGATCGCGGTGGTGAAGCTCGAACTGCGGCTGCGAGGCGGACTGCACGGCAATTGGTCGCCCATCGCGTCACTGCCGCCCGAGCCTTCTACAGCGCGCGCAGGCTAGCGACGACGCGGGACACCGCGCCGATGATTCTGCCCTCGCCCGCGATATCCGCGAGCAAGCCCTCCACCTTGGGCTGAATGAACTCGTCGAGGTCGTTCCAATGCAACGGCCGCGATGCGCTCGGAGCACTGCCTGTGGCAGTGCGAGCCACCTCGTAAAGTTTCGCTGTCTCCGGCGACAGCACAGCGCGCGCATCGTAGGTATCCGCCGCCAGCTTTGCACGCAGCTCGACCGCCTGGACGCCGCACATGAGGGCAACCGCCAGGAAGTGCTCGAGCACATCGATCTGCTCGCGTGCGAGATTGGCAGAGTTCATCGCCTGGCTGTTGATGTTCTGATTGAACTGCTCGGCGTGGGTCGGAAAGCGGTCGACGACCGACTGTCCGTAGTAGCTGATGAGCGGCATCATCTGGTTGCCACCCAGTTGCAGCGACTTCAGGCCGACATTGGCGGCCCCAGCCGAATTCCCCACCAGCGAGGCGGACAGTCCATAGCTGAACTCCGGAGTCATCAGCAGCGCGATCTGCGCATCGATGTGTTTAGCGAGCAGCCCCAGGAAATAGCGCACGCTGTCCATGGCCACGCCCGTGTATTGCGCGAGGAAATTGCCGGTGTGATAGATCTCGCCGCTGTCGGGATCGATCAGCGGATTGTCGTTGGCGCAGTTGGCCTCCACTTCGATCTGCCGCGCGGCGACACTCAGGCCATCGACGATCGGCCCGATGAATTGTGGCAGGCAACGCAGCGAATACCGGTCCTGGATGAGCTTGCCGCTGCGGTGTCCCCGATCGCCGGCCGCCTCGTCGCGCATGAGCTTCGAGCCCGCGAGCAGCTTGGCCATCTCGGCCGCCGTCCATACCTGCCCCGGATGCGGCTTGACCGCGTGAATGAAGGGCGCAAACGTCTGGCTGGTGGACAGCATGGCCTGCGCATACAGCGCGTGTATGCCGAGCGCCAACGCTGTGAGGTTCAGGGCGCGGCCGACTGCATTCGCCGCAACGCCGGTACTGACCCCGGTGCCGTTGTTGAGAGCAAGACCTTCCTTCGGTTGCAGTGTCAGCGGCGCCAGTCCGAGCTTCTTCAGCGCGGCGTGCGAATCCAACTCCTCACCGCCATGATCGACCTTGAAAGCCGGATCCAACCCCAGGATCGCACCGGCGATGTAGGAGAACGGCACGAGATCGCCGCTCGCACCGATTGAGCCGCGCTGATAAACATGCGGCAGCGCATTCGCATTCAAAAACGTCGCAAAGCGCTCGATGATTTCCAGTCGAATTCCTGATGCGCCCTTGATCAAGGAATTCGCGCGCAGCAGCATCGCGGCCCGCACGTCCGCCGCAGGAAGTCTCGGTCCCGTAGTGCTCTTGTGCTGCCAGAGGGCGAGCCGCTGAACGTCGACGAGAAGCTCGGGTCCGACATATTGGTCGGCCATGCCGCCAAAGAGCGTCGTCACCCCGTAAATCTGCTCACCCTTGGCGATTTTTCGTTGCACCGCCTGTCGCGACGCTTCGACGCGTGCGAGCACGGCTTTGTCCGTGCTGAGAACCACCTTCTCACCGCGGGCGACCGCACTGATCTGCGCGATCGTCAGGCCGGCGCCGCTGATTGTGACCGTCATTCCCATCACTCCTCGTTCTATCTTCTGGGCTGCCGGCGCAATCGCAGGTCTTCTAACGCGTCTTGCCGATAGTGATTCGCACCGTGCGAGGCTCTCGGGGGTGCGTATGCAGATCGCTGACCCCATCGGGAGACTCGCCGGCGAGACGGTCGGTGTACCAGAATTCCGCTGCGTTTGCGCGCGTATCGAGGATGTTATAGAGACCGAGGCCGAGCTTCCAGCCGCCATTCAGTTGGTAGGCTGCATCGCCATTCCATTCACCGTTGCCTGCGCCCTGAATCTGGTTATCGGGCGTGAGCGGGTAGCGGCCGAGGTAGCGGAATTCAAGCCCGCCGCTCCAGCGTCCGAGATTCTTCACGTAGGCGTTCAGCGAAGCGATTTCTTTGGGCGAATTCGGAAGGCAAACGGTAGCCGCACGGCGGTGAATAACCATCACCGCAACGTTAACGCAACGCCCGGCTACCCAAGTATCATGCGGGAAACGCTCAACGCGGAAGGTGACTGATGAAAGTTGCAATTATCGGCGCCACCGGTTTCGTGGGGCGGCCGATCCTGGCCGAAGCGCTGGCGCACGATGGACTGTCGGTTACGGGCATCGTTCGCAATATCGATGCCCTCCCGCGGCACGACCGCTTGACTGCGAAATCGTGCGACGTTCGCGATACGCAAGCGCTTGCTGAAGCGCTGCGGGGTCACGACGCGGTGATACATGCGTACCACCCTGGCCGCCAAGGCGTGGGCATCTATCACCAGACCGCCGCCGGCCACCATTCGATCATCGCCGCAGTGAAGATTGCCGGCATTCCCCGCCTGCTGGGCGTCGGGGGTGCCGCAAGCTTGAAAACCCCAGAAGGGGTCGAATACATCGACTCGCCTCGGTGGGACAAGGCATTCGACCCTAACCGCGAAGCGATTCTCGGCACCCGCGCGCTGTACTACATTCTCAAGGATGAGAAGGAGCTCGATTGGGTGGTGCTCGCGCCGTCGGTGATGCTCCGCCCTGGCGAGCGCACGAACAAATTCCGTTACGGCAAGAACGATCTGCTGCTCGACGCGGCCGGCAACAGCCGCATCTCGCTGGAGGACTATGCGCTAGCGATGATCCAGGAGCTGCTGCATCCGGGCCATCATCGCGAGCGCTTCACCGTCGGTTACTGATGTCGCCGCGCCTGCAGGCGCTGCCGAAATCATTTGGCCGCAGGCGCGCTCTTGGGCGCCGGCACACCGGCCTCTTTCGGCAGCATGAAGCCGATTTCCTGGCCCTGCGCCGTCGTGAAGCCGTTGACGAAGCCGCCGTCCTGCCCATCCTTGCGCGGCGCAAACTTCACCTTGATCCGGTCGCCGATCTTGATCATGTTCGGCCGCCAGCCCGAGCGGTAGAAGTTGTTGATGCTGTGGCCCTCGAAGTCCACATCCCGCGTGCCCTTGTCGTCGCTGACGATCAGCGTCAGGCTCATGTGCGGATTGATGACGCGAATCGCCTTCACCTCGCCGGACAACTCGTGATTCTTGCTGAAGTCGTACATCGCCGCCGAATGGTGCGCCAGCACGGGCGACAGGCCGCTCGCGCACAGCAACATTGCCAGGGCCACTTTGATGAGCTTCATGAGCCGCACTCCCCAAAATCGTGACGTGATCGGTGCTAACGCTTGTCCGCCGGCGGCGGGGCACCCTGCTGTTTCTTGAGCTGTTCGAGGCGATCGAGCCAGGCCTCCTCGTTGCACTCGTACGGCAGGAGGATGCCTTTCGGATCGAACGCCCACTTCTTTTCCGCGCTGACCGGCTTCGTATAGAAGATAGGATCCGTCATCGTCCACTGCGCGATGAGAACCTTCGTGCCTTTCGGATCGGTCGTAAGGTTATAGCGCTCGGTGATATGGGCCTGGTCGCTGTGTGGGTAGCCCTGGTCTTCCTGCTCCTTCAGCGATGCGGTTTCCACGACGAGCGTCTGACCCTCCCACCGCGCCGTGGAATAACCGTTGCGCGCCGGCAGCCGGTCCGCTTCGGGGATGATTTTCGCGCCCACGTAAAGGCGCCGCATTTCGCTGTGCGCCTCGTAGACGACCGTGATCTGCTCGGGGCGCTGGATGATCTCCATGGGATAGCCGCCCGAGAACATCATCGATTCAGGCATTCCGGAGCCCAGGCAGTGAGCACCCGGATTGTCGGAGGTTGCACCGACAAGGCCACGGTATTCCTCTACCTTCTGCCTGCCCTCCGCGGTGAGGGGCAGCTCGAGGGCCGAGCGAGGCGGAGCAAACGGCGATTTCCCAGGCTCGATGTACCATGTCCACACTCCGGACAGGTCCGGGTGCGCCTGCGCGGCGCGCGTAACGTCATGGAGGGCGGACAGTCCGAGCGCGCCCGCACTGAGCACTGCGACCACCAGTACGTGGCGCACCCGTTCCCGCTGGGATCCCAACACTTCGAAGCGCTTGGACGTCATTGCGTGCCCCCGTTTTCCGCAAGCTTGGGCTGGATGATACACAATAAAGTCCGCACCCCATCACGGAGCGCCCGCCGATGAACCCACCCATCGCATCGATCGACCAGATCAAGAATACCGTCATCGATCTGGCCATTCGCTTCGGCCCCAAGGTCCTGGTCGCCATCCTGATCCTGATCGTCGGCTTTGCCGTCAGTCGCTGGGTCAGCCGCTGGCTGCTGCGCGCACTGAGCCGCATCGACCTCGAGCCACCGGTGCGCGCGTTGCTGGCGCGGAGCGGATGGACCCTTACATTCACGCTCTTCCTGATCATGGCACTGCAGAATCTCGGCGTGGAGTTGCTGCCCCTCATCGCCGGGCTCGGTGTGGTGGGCGCGGGCCTTGCGCTGGCCACGCAGGGCGTGCTGGGCAACCTCGTCGCGGGACTGTCGATCATCTTTGCCAAACCATTCCGCGTCGGCGAATACATTTCAATTGCCGGCGAAGAAGGCCAGGTCCACGCAATCACCTTGTTCAGCACCACGCTCACGCATGTCGACCGTTCGCGTGTTGTGATCCCGAACCGCAAGATAGTCGGCGAAATCCTGCACAACTTCGGCAACATCCGGCAACTCGACCTGGCAGTCGGAGTGGCTTACGACACGGACCTCAACGGAGCGATGGCCGCGATTGGCGCGGTGCTGCAGGACAATCCGCGGGTGTTGAAAGATCCGGCGCCGATCGTTCAAACGGCCCTGCTTGGCGAGTGGTCCGTGAGCATCGGCGTGCGGCCGTGGGTTCAGGTGCAGGATTTCGTCCCCGCGGCAGGCGAGATCAATCGAGCGATATTGGAATCGTTGCGCGAACGCGGCGTCGTCATGCCGTTTCCACAGCGCGAGGTGCGGTTGCTCGGTGCCGATGCCTGACATCTCGGTGCCGATGCCTGACATGATGACGCTTCGCCACGGCCTCTTCTGCCGTGCCTGCGAGTACCGGTGGACATGTTGCTGGCGGAGTTGAAAGCCGTGATGGCTACACCGCGCACCCGTCCCTAGTCGTCATGCATGCGCCGGTGCGCAGTGGCTCCCATCAACGCCCGCGAGACGACGAGCCTGGTTGCCTGGCGAAGGCGCTCCGACAGGTCGCCTTGCATGTCGCCGACGCAGACCGCCGCCTGTCCGTCGCGCAACTGCGTAAACAAGTGCCGGGCAACTCGCAGCGCCGCGGTGGCCGTGGGGCCGAAGCCGGTGCACTGCGGATATCCCTGCAATTCGGCGCGGAACTGATCGCCGGCGGCAATTCGCTCCACACGATAGTTCGGCAGACCAAGATTCAAAGCATCCTCGAGATCCAGCATGACTCGCTCCCGCAACTGGCGATTCCAGTCGCACAGCAACCGCCGCTCCCGTGGGGTGCGCGCTGTGCCAATCCCGCGACCGCCATCAGATCTCAATCGCGAGCGTTCTGTCGGACCATGACCCAAACGGTGTGCGCTTCAGTCCTACATCGCCATTAAATAGCTTTTATAATTAGTCACTTGCGTGTCTTTTCTAACCCCGAACGACAAGTTGACGGCCAAGCCTCGGCGCGCGATTCTCACCCTCATGGCCAGCGACGCACGCTCGATTGCCTCCCTGACGATCTCCTTCGGTCTCGTGGCCATTCCTGTGAAGTTATATTCAGCGACCGCCTCCTCCGAGCGGATCGCGTTCAATCTCCTGCATGAGAAAGACGGCTCACGGCTGAAACAACAATACGTCTGTCTCGCCGAGGGCAAAGTGGTCGACCGCGCCGAGATCGTCAAGGGATACGAGTTCGCGAAAGACCAGTACGTGATGTTCTCCCCCGCCGAAATCAAAGCGCTGGAGGAAGCGGGCTCTCCCGCGATCGACATCGAGGAATTCGTGCCACTGGAATCGGTGGATCCGATTTACTTCGACCGCACTTACTACCTGACACCGGACCGTGGCGGCCCGAAGCCCTATACGCTTCTCGTGACGGCGCTGCGGGAAACCAAGCGCTGCGCGATCGGCCGGTGGGCAGCGCGCGGCAGGGAGCACATCGTCGTCATACGCGCGATCGACGCCGGGTTGGCCATGCATCAACTGCACTTCCAGGCCGAAGTTCGCACGATCGCCTCCCTTGGCCTCGAGTCAGCTCAAGTGACAGACGCCGAGCTGAAACTGGCGCGCCAGCTCATTGAGCAGCAGACCGCGAAGCGTTTCGATGCCGCCTCATACGTCGACGAATTCCGCGGGCGGGTCGAGGCGGCCATTCAGAAGAAGGTGGAAGGCAAGGAAATCTCGCTGTCCGAAAAGCCGGCCGCCGCTCCGAGCCGCAATGTCATAGACTTGATGGAGGTGCTGCGAGCGAGCATCGCGGCCCGCGAATCCCGCTCTACGGACCTGAAGGCGCGCAAGCCGCCAAAGCGCGCAGCAAAGAGCAGCTCCGCGCGCAAATCTTCCCGAGCGTGACATGCATGTTTACGGTACGAAGGACCTCGTAGGGCTACTGGGCATCTCGCGCGCAAAGATCCGATCGCTGACCCGCAGCGGCCACTTGAGTCCCCGCAAGGGCGAGCGCGGCGAGCTGCAGTTCTCTTTCCAGGATCTCATCGTGTTGCGCACGGCCAAGGCCTTGCGCGCCGCGTCGATTCCAACACGGCGTATCAACAGTTCCCTCAAGCAATTGAAACAAAGTCTGCCGCCGACGGTGCCGCTGACCGGCCTGTCGATCACCTCCGTCGGCGATCGGATCGCCGTCCGCGAAGGGCCGCAGCGGCGCGAGATCGACTCCGGTCAATACGTTCTCGCCCTGGAAGTCATCGCCTCGGGAGGCGATGTAAGAATCATCGACCGTGGCGCCCGCGATGACGATCCTTACACGATCGGCTGCTCGCTCGAAGACGACAACCCGGAAGGGGCGATCGCCGCATACGAAAGATGTCTCGCAAGCAACGCAGGGCATCACGAGGCGCGCCTCAACTGCGGCAGGCTGTTGCACCTGGCGGGACGCTTGGCTGCCGCCGAACGGATTTACCGTGACGCGCAACACCATGACGCAACATTACTTTTCAACCTCGGCGTGCTCCTCGAGGACATGGATCGCGAGGCGGAGGCGATGCACGCGTACCGGGATGCCCTGGACCTGGATCCGGCCTTCGCCGACGCGCACTTCAACCTCGCGCGCCTGCAGGAGCGAGCGAACAATCCACGCGCGGCTCTGCGCCACCTGCTGGCTTACCGTCGCCTGTTGAATCAGCGGGGAACGTAACTTGCTCCTGTGGTAGCTGTCCATCTCGAACGCTTCATGGTTGGCTGCCTCGTGATCTGGTGTTTCTTCAACAATTGTCCCGGTAAGAGCGACGCAACGTTCGCCTTACGAGCCATGAGCGGCAGCATCTTCCGCCCCATCGGCAGCACCGTTCCAACCTGAATCTCCGCCCCACCGAGCCGACGCGCGCATCGCGTCGACCGGGATAGCCCGTGATGCGCGAGCGCGCTGATCGAAATTGGTGGAGCGAGGGATCATGAATGAGAGTCGAAGGTTGCTGTCCGTGGACGCCGTCCGCGGCACGGCGATGCTGTTTGTCGGCATCAGCCATATCAGCGAGTACGTTCAACAATACTCCCTGACGGATGCGGACCGGCTGCGCTGGTTGGGCTATTTCGCTACACCCGCGTTTCTACTGATGAGCGGGATCGCGAGCGGGTATCAGCTTGCAGGGCCTGCCGCGCGGATGGCGGCGATTCGCATCCTCGACCGGGGACTGTTCGTCCTGCTGGTCGGTCACATGCTCGTTTCGGCGTCGCTCGTTTACCTCGTGCCGCGCGGAACGGCATACGAGCACATCGTCATTACGGACTCGATCGGACTGATGCTGTGCACGACTCCCTTCCTGCGGCATCTTTCGATCAAGCAACTCATGCTGTCCGGAGGCGCGATCGTATTCGTGTCCTCCATAGCGTCGGTGGCCTGGGAGCCTGCTTCGTCCTTCACCGCGATCGTGGGCGCCCTGCTGTTTGACATCAAGGGGCCGACCATTCCCGATGCGGGCTGGATCACTGCCACGTTGCCGTACCTCGGCATCTTCGTGGTGGGAATCGGGATCGGGAAGGTCGTGAAAGGCAACACCATCCAGGAGCGCGGGCGGAACCTGTCCTGGCACCTCGCACTCGCGGGAGCCACGCTCATCTTCGCTGGCGTGGCGCTAAACGCCATCGCTCATTTCGCCAAGCCACTCCTGGCGGCCGACTTTCCTGGCTCACATTGGTCCCACGCGTTCCTGGCGGCCCTCGATGTGCGTCACAAGATTCCACCGGGGCCCGCATACGTTTTGTTCTATGGAGGTCTCACCGTCGCACTGGTCGGCGTGCTCGGCTTGCTTCCGGAACGAGGACACCCTTTGCTCATGGCTCCCGTGCGGATCGCAGCAGTCTTCGGACGCGCATCGTTCGTTAGCTACGTCGTGCTGCAGTGGCTGATCGACTTCGTTCCCGGTTGGGCCGGGTTTGGTGACCGGCTGTCGCTCGGGCTCGCCTGGGGATATCTGACGCTGGTGATGCTCGTGACGTTTCAGGTGGCGCGCGCCTGGGACGCCAGGCGGGCCAACCGCTACCTGACGCTCGGCTTGCGGCGCCTGATGTCGGACGATATCCCGCCCAATGCTCCTCGAACCCTACAGATTTGACCCCATGATCGGATCACGATTGATAGACTGGATTGCAAGCCTAGGCTTCGCACCGGGAGGCTTTGTGAAACGACTGATTCCCGCACTGCTGATGATTCCGCTCCTGGCCCTCTCCGCCGCCGCTGCGCACGCGGACGCCGCCGCGAAGACGAGTTCCGCAGCCCAACCCCCGCTCGACCTGCGGGCGCCCAATTTTTCGAGCCCCCAGTGGCAGGAGCGCCTGCAAGGCCCGACACTCGACAATTCGGAATATGTCGTCACCGAGGCCGTGGTCGTGCCCTCGCCCGAGGGCAACTCGAATGTCCGCATTGCGAACGGCGGTTTCGGAGCGCTGCTGTGGGCGTTCATCCACCCGGTGCAAGCATGGCGAATCCTGCTGCCGGTGCAATCAGGTGATCAGTTCGACGCGGACACCGGTATCCGTCTTGCCTTTCTGGACACGCAATCAGAATGCCCCGGATTCGTAGGAACGCCGAACGTGCGGCCGATCTGTCCGTAGATCCGTCAATCTGCCTTTAGATCGGTCGACCTCTCCTCAGATCCGCCGATCTGCCCTTGGATGCCGTGCATTTCCCGGATCCCTGGGCCGGTCACCGCGCTTCACGTCTCGCGGAGCGCGGTAGCCACGGGGAGGCTGGCTGCCCGTAACGCCGGTAGCGAGGCGCCGATCAATCCAATGGCCAGCGCCCAAATGACGCTGACCGCAATCACATGCGGCGTCACGGTCAGCTTGAACACCAGGCCTTCGGTATTCACCACATTGCCGTTGAACAACAGCCACGCGACGGCTGCACCGATGAATGCGCCCGGCAACGCAAGCAACATTCCTTCCAGCAGTACGGAAACGATGATCGGGAGGGCGTTGAAGCCAATGGCGCGCAGCGTGGCGATCTCGCGGCGCCGGGAATCCACCGACGCGTACAGGCTGTTCAGAGCGCCGAAGACGGCGCCGCTCGCCATGACCCCACCGACAAAGTAGGCGATGAAGTCGAACAACTTGTTCAACGGCTCGAAGGTGTGCCGCAGATTCTCCGACACGGTGGAGACATCGACCGCAATGGCAGGATTGGCGGCGAGCGCCGCCTTGAAGCGCGGAATGTCGGCGACCGATTCGAGCTTCACGTTAGCCTGCTGATAGGTGGTGAGGCTGAAGGCGGACATGACGGTGTCCGCATCCGCGCGCAGGATACTGTCGCCAATCGAATCGTTGCCCGCAAAAACGCCTACGACCGTCCAGTCGCTGCCATGCAGGTTGATGCGATCGCCAACCTCCAGTCCCCGATACATCTTGCGCAGCGGCTCCGCAACGAGCAGCTCGTGGACGCCGGGCCGGTAATAACGCCCCTGGATGATCTTGAGATTCGACTGCACGAGCCTGACGCCGGAGCTGAATCCGACCAGGTAGATCGAGTTACGCTTGCCGTCCTTCTTGATCGCGTCGACCCCCATCATGGCGGTGGCCAGCGCGTAGGGTCTGCCGTCCGGGCTGCGCTTCACGCCGGGAGCATCGGCGACCACAGAAAACGTCTCGCGCGTGAGGAAGCTCTGCGGCGCGGATTGGGCGCCTCTGCCCAGTACGACCAGCTCATCCGGCGACGCGCCCTTGCCGGTGAAAATATCCGCGCCGGCGCTCAGCGAAAGGAGCGCGACCAGCACGCCGACCACCATTGTTACGCCGACTACGGTCACCAGGGAGGCGCCGCGTCGCTGACTGATGCCGCGCAGTCCCGTAGTCGCCAGCACGCCCGTTTGTTTCAGAAACGTCATCGTGCCCCCTAGCGTCCTGCGACGGCGTCGACGACCTGGAGCTTCAGACCGCGCCAGGCAGGAGCCGCGCCGCCGATCAGCGCAAGCAGGATCGCGAAACCGATGCCGGCGACCACCACGATGCGCGGCAAGGAAGTGATGCCGATCGTATCCTTCGCCAGCGGCAGGATGAAGGCCGCAAGCGCAAGCCCGAGGCAGGCGCAGAACACGCAGAACGCAACACCCTCCGCGAGAATGAGCAGCATCACGAGTCGATCCGAATAGCCGACGGTCTTGAGCACGGCGAGCTCGGGGATTCGCTCGCGCACCGACTGCATCATAAGTGCGCCGGTCGCGAACAACATGGCAAAGAATACGGCACCGATGATTCCGCCGACGATGAAGTCCAGATCCGCTACCCGTTGCACGGTCGAAGCGACCAGGTCCGCCTCCGACTGGGTGCGCGTTTCGTGCACTGAGTTCGCGAATGCGTTGTCGATGGCGAGCTCGACCGTGCCGGCGTTGGCGGCGGAATCGATCTTGACCACCACCATGTTGATCGTATCGCGAGACCCGAGGCGCGCCTCGTTCAGGTACGCATAGTTGGCGATCACCGCCGTCGCATTGGTCGGTTGATCGGGGTAATCGTAGCTGCCCACGATGTCGAAGGTCCAATCGCGGGAGCCGTCCGCCTTCGGCTGGGGCGATTGCAGAACGATGCGGTCGCCGACCTTCCACCCGTAGCGCTTCATTACGACGGCGCCGACAATTGCTCCGGTGCGATGGCTCTGCAGCGCCTCGATCTGCTCCTTGGAGACTTTCATCTCGTCATAGATCGAGAAGAACGTCCCGGTGTCGACAGCGAGGGCGAAGACGTATTGATTCGGTTTCTGGTAACTGCCGCCGAAGTTTGCCCGCGGCGTCACCATCCGGACGCCGGGAATGGCCCGCACCCGCTCGATCATTCCCAATGGCATGGTGTCGCCCATGCTGACGCGGCTGCCGATGTACAGGCGGTCGCCGTGGGCTTGCGCGACCGCCTGCTTGACCCCGGAATTCAAACCCTGCAGCAGGCCGAACAACAGGAAAGTCGTGGCGATCTGCAACAGCATCAGGATGGCGCGACTGGGCTTGCGCCAGATGCCCGACCACACGAGCGGCAGGTACTTCATTGCTCGGATTCCCCGTGACGACCCTGCGGATTGTACGCGGTCCCGCCAACCGTCAGGCGTGGATTGGGCGTGCCGCGCAATCGGCCTGGCGTCCAGGCGTGCGGCGTGCGCGCAATCGCCCCGGCGTGCGGCGTGTCGCGCAATCGTCCGGGCGTCGCGGCATCCACGCGTCGCAGCATGCCGGCGTGCGCGCAATCAACCTGCCGTCCCGACGCTGTACCGTCCTTTACAGGAGCTTTTCCCAGAGGCGCCAGAACTGCTCGCGTACCTTGGTGAGTATTCCGCGCTTGCGCCACGTGCCGGCATCGATCGGCTGCGCCTGCCGCAGGTCGCTCTGGAAGAGCGTGGCGAGTTGGTCGCCTGTGTCCTTGCCGAGCACGACGGCGTCCACTTCATCGTTGAACAGCACGCTGCGATGATCGAAGTTTGAAGAGCCCGTGATCGACCAAACGCCGTCGACGACCATCGTCTTGGAGTGCAGAATGCCATCGCGGCGCTCGTAGATCTTCACCCCCGCTTCGAGGAGATCCGAGTAATGCGAATGCTGCACCTGCAGTGCCGGTGATGAGTCGCTCTTCGACGGAAGAAGCAACCGGACGTCAACACCCGCTCGCGCCGCGTGAATCAATCCCTCCTTCTCCTGGTGCGTGGGCACGAAGTAGGCAGCGGTGATCCAGATGCTGCTTTCGGCGTTGCGGATCGCGGTCAGAAGCGTCACGTAATACCGCGATGTCAGGCGTTTCGGCGCGCTGCCGATGATGCGGACGACTTCCGTACCCTGGGGCGCGGCAGGCGTATCAGCCGCCTGCTCTTCCAGCGCGGGACCCTGCTGCTCACGCCAATGCTCCTTGAAGAGCGCTTCGAGCTGGACAACAACCGGGCCGGAGATTTCCAGATCGGTGTCGTGCCAGACATCCGGCGCAGCGGCCGGCTGTGCCGGCTGGGTGGTGGCATGGGTCTGCGCGTTGGCGGACGCCTGCGCGTTAGCCGACACCTGCGCGTTAGCCGACGCCTGCGCGTTAGCCGACGCCTGCGCGTTAGCGGACGCCTGCGCGTTGACGGACGCCTGCGCGTTAGTGGGCGCCTGCGTGTTGCCGGACGGCTGCGCGCTACCGGCGGCCTGCCCGCTGCCAGGCGCGCTCTGGTACGTCGAACTGAGGTTCACGCCACCCACGATGACGACCGTGCCATCGGCGATCAGCATCTTGCGATGGTCGCGATCGTTGAGCGAGAAATGCCCGCCAGCCGCCAGCGGATTCGGCGGATTGAATTGCACCACCTTCACACCGGCGGTCTGCAGTCGCGTGAAGAATTCCGACGGCGTACCGATTGAGCCGATGCCGTCGTAAATGAGGTCTATGCGAACGCCCGCCTGCGCTTTGGACACCAGCAGGTCGCCGAGCTGCTCGCCGTCGCAATTCACGTCCTCGAATATGTAGTATTCGAGAAGCACGAAGTGTTGCGCGCCGCGGATGGCCGCGAACATGGCCGGAAAGGTTTGATCCCCGTCCCGCAGGATCTTGACACGATTTCCGGTGACCAGCGGGCTCTCGGCCACGGCCTGCTCGATTGCCAGATGGCGCTCGAGCGCCCCGGCGTCCGGAGCCTCGGCGGCGAGGCGGCTCAGGACCGCTTTGGACTGTCGCTGAGAGAGCGGGCCACGCGCACCGACCATGCGGATCTCGGTAGAGCTGTGTCCCGCTGCGGCGGTGTCGTCGACCACCGGAACGTTTGCACACGCGGCGAGTGTCACGCACGCGATGAATGTGCTTACGACTCTGGACGCGCCTGTAACCTGTGGATTCAATAGAGACCTCATTCCATGTCATGGTCCATTAACAGCCGTCATGTTCAGAACATCGCCCGGATCGTCCAGCGCGCCACGAAGTAAATCAGCAGCGCCTGCCCGGCGAACATGAGATATCCCACGACCGTCAGTCCGATGGCAGCCCTGCGGGTAGGCTTCGTCACGATCCGGGTCCTCACCAGCACATCGGTGAGACCGCGTACGGCGAAGAAAGACAGGTTGCCCATCAGGTAGGCTGCGACGAACATCCCCACGAAGAAATACAGGAGCGCCTGCCACGAAAACGCCACGGCCTCGCGCTCGGAATGAAACAGAAGCAGGCCGGCGACGACCCAGACCAGAGCCGCGAAAGTTCCGTGGTTTGATTTCATGCGCGCCGCACCCTATTCCAATCCAACTGGCTCCGCCGTGACAGGCGCATTCCTCTTCGGCGGCCGGATGAGCAGCAGCAGTGGAATCACGATGAGGGTCAACACCAGCATGAACAGGAAATCATCGACGTAAGCGATCATCGCAGCCTGGCGCGTGACTTCGTCGTTAAGTGCGAGAATGCCGGCCGGCTGGGATAGGTTGAACGCCGCCGCGAGCGCGCTGTTATCCAGGGTAGGGTTCGCAGCGCTCAGGTTCGACACCAGGCCCGCATGCGCAAGCTGCGTATTGCGCACCAGCAGCGCCTGCACGACTGCGATGCCGATGGCGCTGCCGATATTGCGCAGCAGGCTGTAGATGGCAGTACCGTCCGCCCGCAATTCCGGCGCCAGCGTTGCGAATGCGGCGGCGCTCAACGGCACGAATATCAGCCCAAGGCCGACGCCCTGGATGATGCTCGGCCAGATGATCTCGGTCTGCGTGATCATCAGGTTGTAACGCGTCATCTGCCACAACGAGAATGCCGTGATGGCGAAGCCGATGACGAGGAGTATGCGCAGATCGACCTTCCCGACAAGGCGTCCGACCACGAGCATTGCGACCATCGTGCCGACGCCGCTCGGCGCGAGCAGCAATCCTGAAAGAGTGGCCGGATAGCCCAACAGCCCTTGCACCATGGTCGGGATCAAGGCGCGGGTGGAGAACAGAATGACTCCGAGCAGGAAGATGAAGATCAGTCCCGAGACATAGTTCGAATTCTTCAGCAGCCGATAGTCGAAGAACGATTTGCCCGCCGGCGTGAACGCGGTATGCACGATGAAATAGGTGAGGCTGATGGTCAGCACGATCGCCTCGCCCCAGCTTTCGCGCGCAGAAAACCAGTCGTTCTCCTGGCCTCGATCGAGCAGCAACTGCAGCGCGCCGATGGCGATGCTCAAGGTCACGAATCCGAACATGTCGAAGCGGACGCGTCGGGCGGGTGGGCGCGCCTTGATGTAGCGGCCGATTCCATAAAAGGCCAGCGCGCCGACCGGCACGTTGATGAAAAATACCCAGCGCCAGCTCCAGCTCTCGGTGAGCCAGCCGCCGAGCGCCGGCCCGAGAATGGGCCCGATCATCACGCCGACGCCCCACACCGCCATCGCGGAGCCGTGCTTCTCGGGCGGATTGATGTCGAGCAGCACGGCTTGTGAAAGTGGAACCAGCGCCGCGCCGCACAACCCTTGCAGCAGGCGGGCAAGAACGATCTGCGCCAATGACCCGGCGACTCCACACAGGACCGACGCGACTGTGAATCCGGCTATCGATACGAGGAAGACCCTTTTCAGCCCGAACCGGTCGGTCAACCAGCCGGACAGCGGCGTAGCGATGCCGGCCGCGACGATGTACGAAGTGAGCACCCAGGTGATCTGGTCCTGTGATGCCGAGAGATTGCCACGCATGTTGGGCAACGCGACGTTCGCGATCGTGCCGTCGATCGCCTGGATCACGGTGGCAAGCATGATCGACACGGTGATCATGCGGCGATTGACCGCCTCACTGCCTCCCGTGCCTGCGCCGACTGCCTCGCTCGCGCTCATTCCTGTCTAGACTACCGCGCCTTGCACAATCATGGTCGCCGTTGCGGTCGGAACGATCTTCTCGAGTCGAAATCCCGCGGCCGCATACAGGCGCTCGAAGTCTGCGCGAGTCCGCTCCCGCCCGCCAGTCGTCATCACGAGCATCTCGATATCGACGATTTTCGCCGGGTGCGGGCCGGGCGTCTCGGGAACGATCAGTTCCAGCAGAAGCAGCTTCGCGTGAGCGGGCGCCGCGCGCCTGACCGCCTGAAGTATTGCAATCGCTTCGGGATCGCCCCAATCGTGGATGACGCTCGTGAGCAGATACGCGTCGCACGCGGGCAGCGGATCCTTGAAAAAGTCGACGGCCTTGAGCGCGAGGCGATCCGAGCCCAGCGTCGTGAGAGTCGAGATGACATGCGGTAGGTCGCACAACACCCCTTTTGCATCCGGATTCGCCGCGAGTACCTGTTGAATGAGATGCCCCCGCCCGCCACCTACATCAGCGATGAGCTTGAACTCCGAAAAATCGTAGGCGGCCAGCACCGCCGCGATCTGCTCCTGGGATTTGCCCGTCATGGCTTCATCGAACAGGCGGCTCTCCAACGGATGCGTCGCGAAAAAGTCGAACGTGCCACCGGGAGCGATTCGCGTCATGGCCGCCTCACCGGTCCGAACCGAATGTTCCAGTTCGCCGTATGCGGCCCAGTGCACGGCCATGCCCATCATGCGCGCGAAAGATCGCTGCGACTGCGGATGATCCGAGCGCAGCAGCCGTGAGGCCGGAGAGTGGCGGAAGCTCCCATCCACCTCTTCGAAAACACCCACCGCCGCCAACGCACGCATCACACGCGCGAGAGATTGGGGATGCGCTTCAACGGCCTTCGCAAGAACTTCAGGGGTTTCCAACTCGTCGCCGAGCCGGTCGGCAACTCCGAGCTCTGCGACGACGTGGAGGCAGCGCGGCACCCAGTAGCCGCACGCCAGCATCATGATCGTCTGGAATGGATTGGACTCACTCATGTCAGATCCCCGCGGAAACGCCGCATTAACAGATTTTGCTCGTGCCGCTCACGCAACGGCGCCGCGAGTATAACAGCGATCGTTTAGCCTGCGTTCAGGAACAGCCCAACGGTGCTCACATGTTGACTTTGTACGCGTTGCGCGCGGCGCCCTGCAATTTCCGCGCTGTAGTCAGCCGCCGACATCTGAAAAAAGCGCTCACCGGCGCGCGGCAAAACTTCCGATTTGCCCCGCTGCAGGCTCTGGCGCGGGTGATTTTTACAAGCACCGCGCGGCACGTTACATGCGTTGTCATCACCCAAGCGATTTCACTCGGAGCCCGTTGCAGAGTGCCGAACGATGAGAATCTGGGTTTCATCAACGCGCAGCTAACGATCGCGCGCTGGTACCTCGAGCGTGCCGCGACCGCAGACTCGGTGAGCGCCGCCAACCACGTTCGCAGCGCACGACACGCGTACGATGTCGTCGTGACATTGCTCCCGAAGATAACGTTTAGAGTACAGCCCGAGAGCTACGCGGAAGTTCAGAGGCAACTGATCGACCTGCGCGCCCGACTGAAATCAACAGGAGAGCCGGTTTAGGACCGGCCTTCGGACGACGGGCTCCCTGTCGCGGCAACCGATTGCGGCCGCCACGGACAGTGGTAGAGTGCCACTCGAGGTCTCAGGCGGCGTGATGGGGGGAGTCGCATCATGGTCAATCGACGAGAGCTCTTACAGCTTGGCGCTGCATTGAGCGCCCTGCCGCTGATCGGCGTGGCCAGAGCGAATCCGTCCCCCCTGTACAAAGTGATCTTCGACGGGAGATCCGCCGCTGGTCAGTCATTCGGTCGCGAAGTCACACGCCTCGGCACTCCCGATCTCGCCCACGCCATTGACGGCGACGTCACCGATGTCTGGTATCACGACCTCTACCCTCGGTGGCGCCGCGGTCCGGTCGCAATAGCGGGCCTCACCGACTATGCCGCAATTTTCTGTCTCGAGCGCCTGGCGTGGGATTTCGGGATGCGCACGGTTTTCCGGGCCGACCATAAGGTGGGCAACGAGACGGCCTGGGGTCCACGCGCAGCGCGCACGATTATCGGCCTGCCCGCGGGAATGACTGCGGTCGCGCCCCTGGGTCCGCGACCTGAGCATATGACCACCGGAGAACCGTGGCTCGTATCATGGGTAATCGCTCCGCCCCGGCCGCTCCCGTAGACTCGAGGCACGCCGCACAGGAATCTTTCGATGCGTTGGGATGATCTGCGCCGCAGCTCGAACGTCGAAGACTATCGCGGGACATCCTTTGGCGGGCCCGGCCTGAAGCTTGGAGTCGGCGGCACGCTCATCGTCGCAGCCGTCGCCTACTTCTTCGGCGTCGACCCGCGCGTGATTCTCGGGCTCGCGAGCTCGGTGCCTTCCCAAACTGCAGCGCCGCAATCCGGCGTCCCAAACGATCAGGAAGGCCAGTTCATCTCGGCCGTGCTCGGGGAGACCGAGGATACCTGGAGCGCCATTTTCCAAAGCCGGGGCGCCCGGTACGTGCCCCCGAAGCTCGTTCTGTTCAGTCGCGCCATCCCTTCCGCCTGCGGATTCGCAAGTTCCGCCTCCGGTCCCTTCTACTGTCCCGAAGACCGCAAGGTCTACCTGGACCTCGCGTTCTATCAGCAGCTCGCGCAGGACTTCCAGGCTCCCGGACAGTTTGCGCAGGCGTACGTCCTCGCCCACGAGGTCGGGCATCACGTCCAGAATCTGCTCGGCATCGAGTCGCAGGTGCGGGCGCGGCAACAACGCGCTTCCGAGGAGGAATCCAACCAGCTCCAGGTGCGGATGGAGCTGCAGGCAGACTGTTTTGCCGGCGTCTGGGCTCAACATGCGAACCAGACGCACCAGATTCTCGAGCAAGGAGACGTCGAATCAGCCCTGCGCGCCGCAGCCGCGGTGGGTGACGACACGTTGCAAAAGCGCGCGCAAGGCTACGTAGTGCCGGAGTCATTCACACACGGCACCGCCGCGCAACGCACGAGTTGGTTCCAGCGCGGGTTGAGCAACGGCACGATAGAAGCCTGCGACACGTTCGCAACGCGAAACTAGCCTGCCGGCATCGAGAAGGTCCCGGGTGCGGGCTGGTCGTCGGGCCAACGCTCCGTCACCGTCTTCAGCCGCGTATAGAAGCGAATGCCCTCCATCCCGTAAGCGGAATGGTCGCCGAACATCGAGTTGCGCCAGCCGCCGAAGCTATGAAAGGCAACGGGCGCAGGAATGGCAACGTTGACACCGACCATGCCAACCTCGGCTTCCTGCACGAAACGCCGCGCCAGCTCGCCGCTGCGGGTGAACACTGCGGCGCCGTTCGCAAATTCGTGTGTGTTGACGAGTTTGATTGCCGCCGCGTAGTCCGGAACTCGTACGACGCTCAACACCGGACCGAAAATCTCCTCGCGATAAATACGCATGTGGGGCAGCACGCGGTCGAATAGCGTCGGCCCCAGGAAGAACCCCTGCTCCGAGTCCGATAGCGCACCGTTGCGACCATCCAGGACAAGTTTCGCGCCCTCGCGCTCGCCCGCATCGATGTACTCGCGCACGCGTCGCCGGTGCGCATCGGTAACCAGCGGTCCCATCTCAACACCTGGCGCGTTGGATGCACCGACCTTGAGATGGGCAAGGCGCGCGTGGAGTCGCTCGATGAGCCGCTCCGCCGTCTGCTCGCCAACAGCCACCGCAACGGAGATTGCCATGCACCGCTCGCCTGCGGCGCCAAAGGCCGCGCCGGTCAATGCCTCCACTGTCGAATCAAGCTCTGCGTCCGGCAGAATGACCATGTGATTCTTGGCTCCGCCGAGCGCCTGCACGCGCTTGCCGCAAGCCGTTGCCTGACTTTGGATGTAGCGCGCGACGGGCGTCGAGCCGACGAAGCTGATCGCCTTGACGAGCGGGTGTGCAAGCAGCGCGTCGACTGCGACCTTGTCGCCCTGCACCACATTGAATACGCCATCCGGAAGACCCGACTCATGCAGCAGCTCTGCCAGGCGGATCGCAGCGGAGGGGTCGCGCTCCGACGGCTTCAACACGAAGCTGTTGCCGCACACCAGGGCGAGAGGAAACATCCACAGCGGCACCATCGCGGGAAAGTTAAATGGAGTGATACCCGCCACGACCCCCAGAGGCTGCCGCAGGCTGTAGGCATCGACGCCTGCGCCCACATTGTCGCTGCGTTCGCCTTTGAGGAGTTGCGGCGCGCCGCAGGAGAATTCGACAACTTCAATCCCGCGCAGCACTTCGCTTGCGGCATCGGCAACGGTCTTACCGTGCTCCTGTGAGATGATCCGCGCGAGGTCCGCCTTGTTCTCCTCCAGCAGATGCTTGAACCGGAACAGGACGCGAGCGCGCCGCTGAGCGGTCGTCCGGGCCCAGGGCTCGAACGCCATCGCCGCCGCGCGCACCGCTCGATCGACCTCGTCCGCCGTCGCCAGAGCGACCGCCCGGGCACGCACTCCGAGAGAAGGATCGAAGACGGGCGCCAGGCTCCCCGACGAGGCCACCTTGGCCCCGCCGATCCAGTGGCCGACGACCGGCTCCGCGCCAAAGCGGCGCCGCTCATTTTCGTCCGCGCTCATTTTCGTTTCCTCGTGCGCATCCAAACAGCCTTGAGCACGCATCGTCAGTACAAGACACTTAGGGTGCCCGAGAAGGCACCGGGAGACACCATGAATCACGATACGGTGGCGGCCGTCGCGGTCGTCGCGTTCTGGACCTTCATCGCCGTCGCAGCCGTAACCGGCATCACCTTCGATTATCGCAAGAAGCAGCTTGCGGTCGAAACCTTGAGGTTCCTGATCGAGCGTGGCGAAAAAGTCGACACCGCCGTGATCGACCGGCTGCTGTCATCACGGTTCGACTCGACACCCGTCGATCCCCGCCACCTCATCGTCGGCGGCTTTGTCACCTTTGCCAGCGGTGTCGGCGTTGTCCTGCTGGCGTTCTTTCTCGTCCGGCTGGTTCCGATCGCTTTCTACCCGGTCCTCGGCGCAGCCATGGTCGTCCTGTGTGTAGGTCTGGGCCTCATCTTCTCGGGACGATATCTCGCGAAAACCCGACCACCGGCCGATGCTCTGGAACGCCTCGCGTGACTCGGGAGCTGCCACGCAATTCACTGAGCGTGGCAGACGAATCGGCGGTGGTGGCTCTGGCCATGGGTGGGGACGATTTCGCCTACGGTGAGCTCGTCCGGCGCCGGCAGAGCACCATTCGGAATCTTCTGCGGCGACTCTGCGGAGACGAGGCGCTCGCCGACGATCTTTCGCAGATAACGTTCGTGCACGCTTGGCGCAAACTGCACACCCTGAAGTCGGCAGGCGCTTTCGGCGGCTGGCTGCGCAAGCTGGCGGTCAACGTTTGGCTGCAGCACGCCCGAAGTCACGGTGCAGGGGCAACTGCAACCGGGTCTGCCTTCGAGCCATCACACGAGCCGACGGTGGCGGAGAAGCTCGATCTTGACCACGCGCTTGCGCTGCTTCCGCATGATGTGCGCCTCTGTATAGTCCTTGCCTACGCCGAGCACATGAGCCACCGGGAGATCTGCGAGTCCACCGGATTCCCACTCGGCATGGTCAAATCGCACATAGCGCGCGGCGGCGCGCGCATGCGCCAAGCGCTGAACGCGTACAGGTGAGCTGCATGCAGGAACCGCTAGACCACGACTTGGCGCGTCTCTTTGACGAGGCGCGCGTTCAGTTGCCCGCCCAGAACTTTCTGGAACAAGTCGAAACGCGTATCGGTCGCGCCAGGCGCGTACGCCTCGCGCTGCAGATTGGCGGGGTAGCGCTCGTCACCGCGGTGGCGATTGCTGTGACGCCGTACGTGGCGGAGGGGTCGTTGGCGGCCGGTCACTATGCAAGCGAGTGGCTGCGTCGATTTCCGAGTGTGCTGGCTTCACCTGCAGGGTGGGTGTGTTCGGGCGCGGTCGGCCTCTGGATGCTGCGGCGGAGCCATGTCCTGGGTTCTTAGCAGCCGATAAAAGCAAACTATATCAATAGGATAGATGTAGAATAGAGTTCGACTTCCGCCACCTCGAGGCGGATGAGGCGTCCATGAAAGCCACTTTGCCGCTAGCGGCGGCGACCGCAGCACTTCTTGCCTTTGCGTCGCTGGCCACCGTGGCGGACGACGATAAGTCGCTGCCGCAGAAAGCTGCCGAAGTGGGCACTACGGTGAAGCGCGAGACCAAGGAAGCAGCCCAGGAAATCGCGCACGGCGCGAAAGTGGCCGGTCAGGAAGTAGCCGCCAGTGCCAAGGAAGTGGGACAGGCGGTCGCACACGACGCCAAGGAAGTCGGTCAGACTGTCGCCCGGGAGGCCAGGAAGACGGGCCAGGCAGTGGCGCAGGGCGCCAAGACTGCGGGCACGGAAGTGGCGCACGGGACGCAGAAGGCGAAGGACGCCGTGACACCCAAGAAAACGGACGACGCAACGTCGAAATGATCTCGGCAGAGGGGATTATGAACGCGCGAGCCGCGCACAGCGTCTCTAACGAGACTGATGTGGTGGTCATCGGCGGCGGTCCTGGAGGATCGACCGCCGCCATCATGCTCTCGGAACTCGGACACCGTGTCACGCTGCTCGAGAAGGCCCACCATCCGCGCTTTCATATCGGCGAGTCGCTCCTGCCGGCGAATCTTCCCCTGTTCGAGCGGCTCGGTGTCCTCGACCAGGTCAAGGCCATCGGCATGCAGAAATGGGGCGCCGAGTTCTTCTCGAAATGGCATAACCGGGGCGAGACCTTCGAATTCGCCGGAAGCTGGGACAAGTCGCTGCAGTACGCCTACCACGTGCGGCGCTCGGAATTCGACGAGATCCTCATCCGCCGCGCCGCCACCAAGGGCGCGAATGTGATCGAGGGCTGCCGCGTTCGCGACGTGGACTTCCTACCCGAAGACGGCGGCGCCGTGATCAACGCCGAGCACGAGGACGGCCGCAAGGAATCCTGGCGTGCCCGCTTCGTGGTGGATGCCTCGGGGCGCGATACTTTTTTTGGCAACCGCCTCAACATCAAGCGCCGCAATCCGAAACACAGCAGTGCAGCGATGTTCGGTCACTTCCGGGGGGCGCGGCGCTATCCGGAAACCAAGCGTGAGGGGCTGGTCTCGAACTACTGGTTCGAGCACGGCTGGTTCTGGTTCATCCCGCTGGCTGACGGGGTGACGAGCGTTGGCGCGGTCGTCTGGCCCTACTACATGAAGAGCCGCACCACCGACGTCCCCGAGTTCTTCAAGGCCACGATCGCCATGTGCGCACCGTTGGCCGAGCGGCTTGCGGAGGCACATCTCGTCACGGACGTCGAAGCAACCGGCAACTACTCGTACGAGTGCACGCTCTCTTACGGGAAGAGCTTTCTGATGGTGGGTGACGCGTACGCTTTCGTGGATCCGATGTTCTCCTCCGGCGTGATGCTCACGATGAATAGCGGTATGGAGGCCGCCAAGACCGTGGATGTTTGCTTGCGCGACCCTGAGCGCAGCGCGCGTGCGCTGAAGCAATATCAGCGCATGATGCATCGCGGTCCGGCGGAATATTCCTGGTTCATCAATCGCGTGACCGGACCGACGATGCGCAACCTGTTCCTGGCGCCACGTAACGTCTTCAGGATGAAAGAAGCGATTCTGTCGCTGCTCGCCGGCGACATTTTCGGTAACTCGCCGATCGGGCCGTCGCTGCAAGCGTTCAAAGTGCTCTACTACATCGCCGCGTTTCTCAGTCCACGACAGTCGCTTGCGGCGCTGAAGCAGCGTGCGGTCAACATCAAGCCCGCCGCGACCGACGCAGGCTGATGGGCTCTGGCCTGCAGGTCGACTATCTCCCACTGGCCGAACGCGAGTCGGCACGGTGGGACGGCGTACTGGGCGTCGTCGCATTCGACGATGCGCCGGCTGACCTCGACGGCACCGACGTTCCCGTGGCCGAGATCAACACCCCGGTATTGGGGGGAAGCACAGATATCTTCGAGGTCTGGCGGAGCCCGCGCCCTGTCGAAGCGGGACAACAGGCCCACGTTCGCTTCCGGCGTGACGCTAACGTGCTGTTCGGCTGTATCTCGGTGCCGGAGCTCCTGACAACGGCCTTCGTCGAAAACGTCAATCGATCGGCCTTGCACGCGGCCACCGAGCAGGCCTATCGCGAGATCTTTTCAGTTCTCGACTCGCTCGGCTACGGGCACCTGCTGCGCGTTTGGAATTACCTTCCCGAGATCAACGTCGACACGTTCGGCACCGAACGCTATTGGCAATTCAACAAGGCGCGCCGGGATGCGCTGATTGCCTGCGGCCGGGACGTTTCCGGCAACGTTCCGGCTGCATGCGCCCTCGGCTCGGCGCTCGGCAGCCCGCTCGTCATCTATTTTCTCGCGAGCAAGTCTGCGCCGCTCGCGGTCGAGAACCCGCGGCAGACGAGCGCATATCAATACCCGCCGAAGTACGGCCCGCGGCCGGTCTTCGCGCGAGCAAGCTTGTTGCAGGATGCCTCAGCGTCGATGCTGTTCATCTCCGGCACCGCGAGCATCGTCGGGCACGAGACCTATCACGTCGGAAACGCCGCCGCGCAGACGCGGGAATCGCTCGTAAACATCGAAGCGTTGCTGGGAGAAGCCAACCGCGTTGCCGAGGCGGCCCGCTTTGCGCTCGGATCGCTGGCCTACAAAGTTTACGTCCGACACTCATCCGACCTGCCCATCATCCAGGGCCAACTCGCCGCTGCACTCGGCTCAACGGCCCAGATCGTCTACCTGAAGGCAGACATCTGCCGGCAGGATCTGCTGGTCGAGATCGAGGCGACCGGCGGCCACAGCCTCAACGCCAACTCCTAGCATGGACACAGCACACATCGGTTTCCGCACTGGCGCCCCGCGCGCAATCGGGCTGGCATGCGCATTGCTATGCTCAGTCATCGCGCGAGGCGATCAGAAACCGCTCTGGGAGTTTGGATTGGGGCCAGGTGCGCTCGTGCTGATGGATTATCGCGGTGCGGACACGGCGCACGCCTATCCGCTGCCCGTTCCGTACTTCGTCTATCGCGGTAAATTCCTGCAAGCCGATCGGGACGGGCTCAAAGGCAAGCTGTTCGACCAGAAGTTTGCGGAACTGCACATCAGCGTCAGTGCCACTCCGCCCGTGCGGGCCAGCGCAGCTCGCACCGGCATGCCGGACTTGCGCCCGACTGTCGAAGTCGGACCCGCGCTCGACCTGCGGCTGTGGCGCTCCTCTGAGGATCGCGTGAAACTCGATTTCCTGCTCTCGGCACGCACGGCGGTCACGATCGAAGCGGGACCGCGTGACATCGGTTGGCTGATGGACCCGCATCTGGTGGTCGACATCGATGCGCCAGCCGGCGCGGCCGGTTGGAAACTGGGATTCCTGGCCGGACCGTTGTTCGCAACACGCCGCTACAACGATTATTTCTATACGGTTGCGTCCCGATACGCGACACCGGAACGCCCCGAATACGCGGCAACCGGCGGTTTTGCCGGAACGCAGACGCTCGTGTCGCTTTCGAAACGCTTTCCCCGCTTCTGGACCGGAGCTTACGTCCGCTACGATACGCTCTCCGGTGCGACCTTCGCCGCGAGCCCGCTTGTGAAACGCGACAGCTACTGGTCCGCGGGTTTCGCCATCGCATGGATGATCAGCCGGTCGTCCCGCCTCGTCGAGGCGTCGGACTAGAGAACCTGCCATGTCGTACCTACAGCAGACGCTCAAGACTGTCTACGAATGGGTCGCGTTGTATTGCCTGCTCGCGCTGCTTGGAATCATTTGCCTGACCTGGTCGGCGATTGCCTTGTTGCTGTATCCGCTCCCGCGACGCCAAGGTATCGCGGCCGGCCGCCTCGGCATCATGGCGGGATTCAGGCTCTATGCGTGGTTCCTCAGCTTTTTCGGCGCCTACCGCCTCGATCTGCGCGCCATCGATACTCTGCGCGGCGGCCCGCCGCTCATCCTCGCACCCAATCACCCCTGCCTGATCGATGCGCTGCTGATACTCACGCGGCACCCGAACATCGCGTGTGTGATGAAAGGCGCGCTCATGAGCAACGTCTTCCTTGGCGCCGGGTCGCGCCTGGCACGCTACATTCGCAGCGACATGCCGCGGCAGATGATCAAAGAAGCGGTGGCCGAGCTGCGCGACGGCGGCATCGTTCTGCTGTTTCCGGAAGGGACCCGCACGACACGGCTTCCGGTCAATCCCCTTACCGCAAGTGTTGGTGTCATCGCAAAGCACGCCGGCGTGCCGGTGCAGACGCTCATCATCGAAACCGACTCGCCGTATCTGAGCAAGGGGTGGACTTTGTTCCGGCGGCCTCACCTGCCCATCACCTACCGGGTTCGCCTCGGCAGGCGCTTCGACCCGCCGGCGGATGTAGCGGCGTTCATAACTGTGCTGGAACAGGAGTATTCGCAGCAGCTTTCCGGCGGATTGCAGCCCGAACGCCTGAGCGACACCAGCGCCGCGCAGGCCGGCGGCTGCGCTCAATGACTCAGCCCTCGGCGACGCACCTGGTCCTGATCCCTAGCTACAACCCTGGAACGAAAGTCTACGAGACGGTCCAGGGCGCCCGCGCGCAATGGGAACCCGTCTGGGTGGTGGTCGACGGCAGCAGCGACGGTACGGCCCAGGGACTGGAACAGATGGCGCGCAACGACCCCGGGCTGCGCGTACTCGTCCGGGCTCGCAACGGTGGTAAGGGAGCCGCCGTGCTCGATGGAATGCTCGCGGCGCGCGCTCAAGGTTTTACCCACGTCCTCGCGATGGACTCAGACGGGCAACATCCCCCTGACCGCATTGCCGAATTCATGGCGGCCTCTGTTGCAAATCCCGGGGCAATGGTGCTCGGGGAACCCCTGTTCGATGCAAGCGCCCCGCGAGCGCGTGTGATCGGCCGAAAGATCTCGAACTGGTGGGCCAATGTTGAAACCCTGTGGGCAGGGATCCACGATTCGTTGTTCGGATTCCGTGTGTATCCGATTGCGCCTCTGGTTCGAGTGATGCAGGCGCGACGCTGCATGCGCCGTTTCGACTTTGATGTGGAAGCGGCAGTGCGCCTGAGCTGGGCAGGACTGCCGGCTATCAATATCAAGGCCCCGGTACGCTACTTTCGACCGGAGGAAGGCGGCGTTTCGCACTTCAACTACTTGCGCGACAACGTGCTCCTGACGTCGATGCATACGCGCCTGTTCGCGGGATTCCTGATACGCCTGCCGTGGCTGCTGGCTCGCAGAGGGCTGCAACGCTGACGCGCCGGGACCGAAGGCACAGGTTATGCCGGCGCCACGGGCTTGAGTGCGCGGTACTCGGAGAAGACCCCAAGCTCGACGTTCCGGCTCACATCGACAAAACCGGCAGATCGCAGCGCCGTCTGGATGACCGGCGGCGACGCGCACGCCTCGATGGTGTCCCAGTAGTACCGCATCAATTCGGGCGTGTCGCGATGCCGGGCAACAAAACGTGCCGCGAGCGGAACCATGATCCGCATGTAGGTCTTCAACAGAGCTTGCGACCACACGCCTTCGGGCCGCGTGATCTCCAGCAGGCACAGGCGGCCACCGGGCCTGAGAACGCGGTAAAACTCGCGGAATGCCGCTGACAGATCGCCGATATGCCGCAAGGCATAGCCCATGCTGACGAAGTCCGCAGACGCATCGCCGGTGGGAATCGCCTCGGCGCTGCCTGCCAGAAGGCGTACTCCAAGCGGCACCTTGGCATTTTCCACCATGCCCGATGAAGGATCGACTCCAGTGACACGCCTCGGATCACCGCAAATCCCGGCGGCCTCCCGAGCCACCATCCCCGTGCCCACTCCAATGTCGAAAACGGTCATGCCGGACTGCAGGCCTGAGCCCCGCAATGCGCGGCGCCGGTACCAGGAGCCCGTGCCGAACGCCATGACGCGCTCGACACGCTCGTAGTCGCCAGCCGTCCGATTGAAGAGCCCCAGCACCCAGGCGCTCCGGTCCTGTTCGCACGAGTAATAATCCTGCAGTGGCGGGTGCGGAATGAGAGTGGGAGGCGTTTGCGACACGGGCGGCAGGGTAAACCCATTCGGCTGGATCTGCCATGAGGGGCACGTATAATGCTGCGAGCGCAACCATCGGGGGCCATTCGGGGGGGACTAGCGAGCGTGGCCTGCGCCACCCGATAAATACTATGCCGCGCATTTACCGTGACCGAACCGTAGCGACCTCGACAGAAGTCTCATATGTCCGATAACGCGTCGCCCGTCAGACAACCGGCGCCGCGGGCCGATACTGCCGACTTGCAGCTCGAGCTCGCGAAGCTCATCGTCCAGGCGCTGAATCTCGAGATGGCGCCCACGGCCATCCATCCAGGCGCTGCCCTTTACGGAGAGGGCCTCGGGCTGGACTCGATCGACATCCTCGAAATCGCGCTGGTGGTCTCCAAGCAGTATGGAATCCAACTTCGCGCTGACAGCGAAGAGAACGGTGAGATCTTCCGTTCCCTGGGACATCTCGCGACTTACATCGCAGCGCACCGGACGAAGTAGGCTTCTGGCAACGATCCCGCTGATCGCGCACGAATCGCCGGACGCGGTGGCCGCATACCGCGCAGGCGTGCCCGTTCGGGCGTCGCAACTCCTTGCAGACATCATGCGACTCGCGAAGGCCTTTCCGGCCAGCTCGCACGTTCTCAACGCATGCACCGACCGCTACCATTTCACCGTAGGCTTTGCGGCCGCATTGGTGGCGAACAAGATCAGCTTGCTCCCGTCGACACACACGCCCGAGGTCATTCGCGAGCTGACCCGATTCGCGCCCGACGTTTTTTGTCTGACTGACGATGTACGATGCGACATCGAGTTGCCGCGTGTTCCCTATGTCGAAGGCGCGGCAACCGACGCGCAGTACTGGCCCCCGCCCGAAATCGATATCGAGCGGCTGGCGGCGTACGTGTTCACTTCCGGGTCCACGGGCACGCCCGTGCCCTACAGGAAGACGTGGGGCCGCCTCGTCCGCTGCGTCCGCGACGGAGCCGAGAAGTTGGGACTGCTGGATGGGCGATCATATTGCATGGTCGGCACGGTCCCATCGCAGCACATGTACGGCTTCGAATCCACGGTGTTGCTTGCCCTGCAAGGCGCTGGAGCGCTTTGCGCCGAACGCCCGTTTTATCCAGCAGATGTTTGCAGTGCCCTCGCGTGCGTACCGCGGCCGCGCGTTCTGGTGTCGACACCGGTTCACCTGCGAACGCTCGTGAGCGCGGAAGTGGATCTTCCCGCGGTCGACTTCATTCTGTCGGCAACAGCGCCCCTGTCGCAAAACCTTGCGCGCGAGGTCGAGCAACGATTCGACACGCAGCTCCATGAAATCTACGGCTCCACCGAGACCGGCCAAATCGCAACGCGACGCACGGCAGACACCGTGGAGTGGCGACTGTGGCGGGACGTCCGCCTCACGACCGCGGATGACCAAACTTGGGCCGCGGGCGGACACGTCGAGCAGCGCACGCCGATGTGCGACGTCATTGAGATCACGTCCGAGGATCGTTTTCTGCTCCACGGGCGCATGGCCGATCTTGTGAATATCGCGGGAAAGAGAAGCTCCCTTGCGTACCTCAATCACCAACTGAACGCGATTCCCGGCGTGCTGGATGGCGCTTTCTTCCTCCGCGATGAGGCAGTGGACTCCTCCTCCTCCGGCGTCACGCGGGTAGCCGCCGTCGTCGTAGCTCCCGACCTGGACGCTCAATCCCTCACGGAGCAACTACGCAAGCGCATCGATCCCATCTTTCTACCGCGGCCGCTATTGTTCGTAGAACGCCTGCCCCGCAACGGCACGGGCAAGCTACCGCACGACGCGCTCCAAGCGCTCGTTGCGCGTTGTCTCAAACGCGCGGCGCCTGAGTAGCGCGCGATGATTACCATGGACGCACTCCCGATTCCCGCGGATCATCCCGCCTACGATGGGCACTTTCCGGGCGCGCCGATCCTGCCCGGCGTAGTGTTGCTCGACGCCGCCATGCATGCCCTGGAGCGCGCGAGCGCAGCGCCGGTCGCACACTGGCAAGTGCTCGCGGCGAAATTTCACAGTGGCGTGCGGCCCGGCGACTCCCTGACACTCGAATATGAATCGCTGCCGAACGGCAGCGTGCGATTCGCCATTCGGACGGCGGGCCAGATCGCTGCGAGCGGCACGCTAAGGCCTTCAGCCGCGACAGATGGGCGGAGCGATGGCTAGCGAACCGGCTGACGCCAGCGGGAAGGCACACTCGTCGCTCGCGGGATGGTCCACGCGTCAGGAGCGCGGCAGCGTCTTTCTGCTGCACATCATGACATTCATCTCACTGCGAATCGGGCGCCCGGCCGGCCGCTTTTTCCTGTATTTCATTGCGGCTTATTTCTTCGCCTTCGCACCCGAGGCGCGCCGTCACTCACGCGCGTACCTGCGCAGAGCCCTCGGTCGCGAGCCAACTGCTCGCGACCGTTTTCGCCACGTGCTGACATTCGCGTCCACCATTCACGATCGGGTGTATCTGGTCAACGGACAGTATGGCCTGTTCGAGATCAGCGTCGAAGGCGAGCCGCTCGTCCAGCAACGCCTGCAAGCGGGTGACGGCGCATTCCTGATGGGCGCGCATCTGGGGAGCTTCGAGGTGACGCGTGCAGTGGGGCACCGTCAGCCGGGACTGCGGGTGGCGATGGCCATGTACGAAGAGAACGCCACCAAGATCAACGCACGCCTGGCCGCCATCAACCCGGCCGCGAAATTGGAGATAGTGCCACTGGGTCGCATGGACGCGATGCTCAAGATTCACGCCTGCCTCGGCCAGGGTGCGTTTGTCGGCGTCCTCGGCGACCGCACCTTCGGCTCCGAAGAAGGCCAGGTAGTGCAGTTCCTCGGCGCGCCCGCCCGTCTGCCGCTCGGGGGGATGCGCGCGGCGGCGATTCTGCGCCGTCCTGTGATCTTCATGGCTGGGCTGTATCGAGGCGGCAACCGATATCACGTCGTCTTCGAACCGCTCGCGGACTTTTCGACAATTCCCGCCGGCGGACGCAATGCCGCACTGCAGGCCGCGATGGCGCGCTACGCGGCGCTGCTGGAAAAACACTGCCGCAACGATCCGTACAACTGGTTCAACTTCTACGACTTCTGGCAGGGCGCCCGGTGAGCTCGCGCGGCGCGCGGGTTCTGCTGGCAGCATCGCTGCTTCTTGCGCCTCTGGCGCACGCGGCCACCGATATCGATCAGCTCATGAGCGCGCTGGCGCAACGCAAACACGGACACGTAACGTTCAGCGAAGAGAAATTCATCGCAGTGCTCGACAAGCCGGTGAAATCGTCCGGGGAGCTGCTCTACGACGCGCCCGATCGGCTCGAGAAGCGCACCCTGAGCCCCAAGCCGGAAAGCCTCGTGCTGCAAAATGGAGTAGTCACCGCCGACCGCGGCCGGCGCCACTACGTGCTCGATCTGCATCAGTATCCGCAGATCGTACCGTTCATCGAAAGCATTCGCGCCACGTTGGCAGGCGATCGCGCCGCGCTCGAGCGGGTCTTCCGGCTATCGTTCGAGGGCAATCTCGATGCGTGGACGCTCGCGCTCGCGCCGTTGGATCCCAAGCTGGCTGACACGGTCAAACAGATACGGATCAACGGCACGCAGGACGCGATTCACCGTGTTGAGATCCTCGAAGCGGACGGCGACCGCTCCGTTCTGACAATCGGCGCCGCAGTGGCAGAATGACGCGGCGACCGTTCATCGGCACGGTCCTTTGGGTGGTGCTGACGTGCGCGGCAGCGGCGATAGTTTCGCAAGCCCACTACACCGCCGACCTGTCCGCGTTCCTGCCGCAAACCCCGACAGCCGCACAGCGCTTGCTCGTCAGCCAGTTGCGCGAAGGAATCGCATCGCGACTGATCATTGTCGGGATCGAAGGCTCGGATGCGTCGACTCGTGCGCGCTTGTCCGCTGACGTTGCGCGGCAACTGCGGGCGGACAGCCGCTTCTCGTCCGTCGGCAACGGTGATCAAAGCGGGATCGAGCGCGACCGCGCGTTCCTGTTCAACCATCGCTACGTGCTGAGCGAGTCGGTCACACCGCAGCGCTTCACCGTTACAGGACTGACGAGCGCCATCCAGGAGACGCTCGATCTGCTGGCCTCGCCGGCAGGACTGCTCGTCAAATCTCTCCTGACACACGATCCGACCGGTGAGATGGTGCAGATCATCGATCAGGTGGGTGCAGGTCAGGCGCCGCAAACGCTCGCGGGCGTCTGGGCTTCGCGTGACGGGAAACGCGCAATGCTCATCGCGCAGACTCGAGCTGCGGGTTCCGACACAGACGGGCAACAACAGGCAGTCGAGGCGATCCGCCACGCGTATGAGGCCGCCGCTGCGTCGCTGCCGGCCGCCGCAAGACAGGGATTGATGCTTAAGATGAGCGGGCCAGGGGTGTTTGCCGTGGCGGCCCGCAGCACCATCGAGCACGAGGTTCTGCGTCTCACGCTCCTGAGCACCGGGTTGATCGTGCTGCTGTTACTCGCTGTGTATCGATCCGTAGGGGCGTTGCTTCTGGGTCTGGTTCCTGTCGCATCAGGCGCGCTTGCCGGCATCGCAGCAGTTGCGCTGGGCTTCGGAGTCGTCCACGGCATTACGCTCGGATTCGGTATCACGCTGATCGGCGAGTCGGTCGATTACTCGATCTACCTGTTCATCCAACGTCGCGGCCGCCCGCTATGGAGGACGATAGGACTAGGCGTACTGACATCCATCTGCGGTTTCGCAGCCCTGTTGCCATCGGGTTTTCCCGGGCTGGGGCAGCTCGGTCTTTACTCGATCTCAGGCTTGATTGCAGCCGCTCTCGTAACACGCTTCGTCCTGCCGCATTGGCTACCGCAGAGCTTCGCGATTCGCGATGTCGCGCCCCTGGGCCTCGCGGTCGCGAAGCTACTCGGGCGCACGCGCGGCGCTGCCGCGGTGCTCGTGGTGTTACCAATCGTCGCGGCAGCGATTCTGTACTGGCATCGCGACTCGCTTTGGAATCGCGAGTTGTCAGCTTTGAGCCCAGTGACGCAGGCCGATCAGGATCTCGACGCTCAGTTACGCGCTGACATCGGCGCACCGGATGTGCGCTATCTCATAGTGGTTCCGGGTGCGGACCCGGAATCCGTGCTCCAGGCCGCCGAGCGCGTGGGCGCCAGCCTGACACCGCTCGCCGACTCAGGCGTCATTGGCGGGTTCGAGAGCCCGGCACGCTACGTTCCAAGCCTGGCGACGCAACGAGCCCGCATCGCGAGTATTCCGGATGCGGCGCAGATGCAGACACGGCTGGCCCAGGCAGTTGCAGACCTGCCAGTGCGCGCAGAGCAGTTGTCACCGTTCATAGATGACATCGAAGCGGCTCGATCACATCCGCCTCTGTCCCGGTTGGATCTGGAGGGCACTTCACTCGCCGCCGGTTACGACTCCATGATGGTCGGCAGGGACGCGCAATGGACGGCGATCCTGCCGCTCCGCGCCGCCACGGCAGGCGGCACTTATATCGATATCGACGTCGAGAAGGTGAATGCCGCCGTGACCCGGGCAGCAGCAGGAAAGGCTGTCGTCCTGGACCTGAAGCGTGAGGCGGACGAGCTGTATTCGACCTACCTGTCGCAGATCGTGCGACTGTCTCTTTTCGGGTTCGGAGCGATCGTGCTGCTGCTGCTCATCGCATTGCGCTCGCCGGTGCGAGTGCTGCGAGTCGTTGCACCGCTGGCGCTGTCGGTCGTGACGGTCGCCGCGGGCCTCGTGCTGGCGGGGCACGAATTGACTATCCTCCACGTGATAGGAATGCTGCTGATCGTCGCCGTCGGCTCGAACTACGCACTCTTCTTCGACCGGCGCGCCACGGACCAACAGGGTGACGCCGTGCCGCTGACACTGGCCTCTCTCGTGATTGCCAACGCCGCGACCGTTCTGGGATTTGGCGTACTGGCGTCCTCGTCAGTGCCGATCCTGTCTGCGCTGGGCTCGACCGTTGCACCGGGTGCCTTGCTCGCGCTCGTCTTTTCGGCTTTGCTCGCCGAACGCCTGCCTGAGCGGCAACCGCATTGAACGCATATCCATCCACGACCCGCAAACGCTGGAAGCCGTCGCCGCTCATGAGTGCGTCGGCGGTTTTGCACGTGGGAGCTGCCGCAGGCGTCATTGCACGGCCGCATCTATGGCCCTGGATGCTTGGCACCGTCGTCGCAAACCATCTCATCCTCACAGCCGCGGGCCTTTGGCCCCGCAGCAAGCTGCTGGGTCCGAACTGGACCTCGCTGCCGGCAGCGGTGGCCGCCCGCGGCGAAGTCGCAGTCACCATCGACGATGGACCGAATCCGCACATCACACCGCGAGTCCTCGACTTGCTCGATGAGCACCGTGCGAAGGCGACCTTCTTCTGCATCGGCTCCCAGATCGAGGAGTATGCCGAGCTGGCGCGGGAAATCGTCCGCCGCGGCCATGCGGTCGAGAACCACAGCCAACGCCATCTCAAACGCTTTTCCGTGCTCGGGCCGCGGGCCATCGCCGACGAGATCGAGCGCGCGCAACAAAGTATCGGCGCGGTGACAGGTGAACGGCCCCGCTTCTTTCGCGCGCCCGCCGGACTGAGGAACCCGTTTCTCGACCCGATCCTCACGCGCCTCGACCTGCGGCTGGCGAGCTGGACCCGACGCGGCTTCGATACGTTGAATCGCGATGCCGGCGCCGTACTCGAGAAATTGACCCACGGCGCACGCGGCGGCGACATCCTGTTGCTGCACGATGGACACGCGGGTCACACGCAGTCAGGCTCGGCTTTGATTTTGGAAGTCCTGCCCGGACTCCTCACTGCACTGGCATCATCCGGGCTCACCCCGGTGACCCTGCGTTCAACGCTCGAGTTCGTCGCGCCAACCGAATGAAACCGCTCGCCATCACTCGATTCACCGCAACGAGCTGCCTCGGCCGCGGCTCGACAGCGACGCTGGATGCGCTCCGGCAGCAGCGCTCGGGTCTTGTCCCGTGCGGATTCGAGACCGCCGATCTGCTGACCTACGTCGGTGAGGTCAAGGGCGTCGATGACGTCGGGCTGCCGCGCGAGCTGCGCGAATTTGAATGCCGCAACAATCGCCTTGCGTGGCTCGGTCTCACACAGGACGGGTTCGTCGAGGCGGTTCGCGAGCGCGTGGAGCGCTGGGGACCCAGGCGCGTCGGCGTGTTTCTCGGGACGAGCACCTCCGGGATACTTCAGGCGGAGCTTGCCTATAGACGACGCGATCCTGACACGGGCGCGCTGCCTGCGGACTTCGACTACACGAGGACTCAGAATTCATTCTCCCTGGCGAGCTTCGTGCGGCGAGCGCTCCATCTGGATGGACCCGCAGTAGTGGTCTGCTCGGCGTGCTCCTCCAGCGCGAAGGTGTTTGGCAGCGCGCGGCGGATGATCGAGGCAGGGTTGATTGATGCCGCTGTTGTCGGGGGCGTCGATTCTCTGTGCCTGACGACGCTCTACGGGTTCCATGCCCTTCAATTGACTTCCTCCGGGCCCTGCCGGCCGTTCGATGTGCGGCGGGACGGAATCTCCATCAGCGAAGCGGCCGCATTTGCGCTGCTCGAACGACCCGCGTCCACCGGAAGTGCCGAAGCCATCAGGCTGTTGGGAATCGGCGAGTCGAGCGACGCCTACCACATGTCGTCGCCGCACCCGGAGGGGCTGGGCGCTCGCGCAGCGATGCTCCACGCTTTGTCAACCGCTGGCCTCGACGCCGACGACATCGACTACATCAATCTGCACGGCACCGGCACTCAGAGCAACGACAGCTCCGAGGCGCGGGCTGTGCGCGGCGTCTTCGGTGTAGACACGCCCGCCAGCTCGACCAAAGGAGCGACCGGACATGCGCTGGGCGCGGCCGGCGCCCTGGAAGCCGTCATTTGCGCACTGTCGTTGCAGAACGACCTCATGCCTGCGGGACTGAACATCTCAGAGCTCGATCCTGCGGTCGGCATTCAATACCTCACCGCGAATCGCCCGGGGGCGCTGTCACGAGTTATCAGCAACTCGTTCGGCTTCGGCGGCACCAACTGCAGCCTCGTCTTCGGTCAACCCGATTGACGGCGTCACCCACGACTGCATTGACCGCCTGCGTGGACGGCATCGGGCTGTTGGGGCCCGGCTTGAGCGATTGGTCAGCGGGCTGCGCCATTCTGACGGGCGAGCGTCCTTACGATCCACGTCCAACGGTATTGCCCGCGCCGGATTCGCTGCCTCCTGCGGAACGACGCCGGACGGGACGCATCGTGAAACTTGCCCTCGCGGTCGGGCTCGAGGCCACAGCGCGCGCCGCCGTCCACCCGTCGCATTTGCCGACTGTGTTCTCCTCCTCCGGCGGCGATGGGCAGAATTGTCACGAGATCTGCCAGGCACTCGCCTCCTCGGACCGGCAACTTTCGCCGACGCGATTTCACAACTCGGTGCACAACGTCGCAGCGGGTTACTGGAGCATTGCGAACGGCGCGCGTGCTCCCTCCAACGCCCTGTGCGCATTCGATGCGAGCTTTGCCGCCGGACTCCTTGAGGCATTGACACAGGTCGTGGTCGACGGCACCTCATGCCTCCTCATTGCGTACGATTCCGAATACCCGCAGCCTCTGTTCGCGAAGCGTCCGATTCCCGACTCCTTCGGCGTCGCACTGTTGCTCTCGGCGCAGGCGCGGCCTGGCTCACTGGCGCAAATCACGGCCTCGCTGACGGACTCAGCGTTTGATCGCGTCGCAGAACCGCAGTTGGAAGCGTTGCGTGCGGCAATTCCGGCCGCTCGCTCGCTGCCCCTGCTGCAATGCCTCGCATTCGATCAGAGTCGGCGACCGCGGAATGTCGTCCTCGAATACCTGGCCGACCTCCGGCTGGCCATCGAGCTCGCGCCATGCTCATAGACCGCCGCTGGATCGAAGACCACATCCCCCACGCGGGGAAAATGTGCCTGCTGGACGAAGTGTTGGAGTGGGACGCGAGCCGAATCCGCTGCCGCGGCTCATCTCACCGGAACGCGGACAATCCGCTGCGATCGCACGGCCGCCTGGGAGCCGCGTGCGGCATCGAATACGCCGCACAGTCAATGGCAATCCACGGAGCCCTCATCGCCACTGCCGAACATGGGCGCACTCCGGTTGGCTACCTCGCGAGCGTTCGCGGCGTCACGCTGTTCGCGAAACACCTTGATGATGTGCAGGCCGACTTGATCGCGGCGGCGGAGCGCATCACTTCGGACAGCGCCACCGTGTTGTACGAGTTCTCAGTCGCCGCTGCGGATCGCGTACTCTTGGCGGGCCGCGCCACCATAGTATTTGACATCGCCAGGCAGATTTCGACTCCATGACGGAAATCCCCACAAAGCGCGCTCTTGTCACGGGAGGCAGCGGCGATCTCGGCGCAGCCATCTGTCGCCGCCTCGCGCAGGACGGCCATTTCGTCTACGTGCACGCGCACAGCCGATCGGCTCTGGCCGAAAGCCTGGCAGGCGAGATTGTCGCCGCAGGCGGAGCCGCACAGGCACTTTGCTTCGATATCACCGACGGCAACGCGACTGCAGCGGCTCTCGAAACGGCGCTCGAGGCGGGGCCTATTCAAATCCTGGTCAACAACGCCGGCATCCACGACGATGCGCCGTTTCCTGGAATGAGCGCGGACCAGTGGCATAGCGTGATTGACGTTTCCGTCAACGGCTTTTTCAACGTCACGCGGCCGTTGATCATGCCCATGATTCGCACGCGGTGGGGCCGTATCGTCAGCACCTCATCTGTCGCCGCGCTCATGGGCAACCGCGGCCAGGTCAACTATGCCGCTTCCAAGGGTGCCCTGAACGCAGCCACCAAAGCCCTGGCGCTGGAAGTGGCGGCACGGGGAATCACGGTCAACGCGGTAGCCCCTGGAATCATCGCCACGGGGATGAGCGACAAGGTTTTCGACCCGGAGACGATTGCGCGGCTGGTGCCCATGAAGCGAGCCGGGCTGCCCCAAGAGGTCGCCGGGCTGGTCGCCTATCTGGTGTCGGACGAGGCCGGTTACGTGACAGCCCAGATCATATCGATCAATGGCGGGATGGTCTGACCGCAGTCGCGGGGGGCGACTCGCAGTCAGCCCTGGCGAATCAGACGTGGCGAATCAGCAGATAAAGGCCGGTCGCGGCCACCAGCGCCAACGCGAACAGCGAGCTGAGGGTGATTCCGAGCCACTTGCCGATCCGCCGCATGGTTTCTCTCGCCGTCGCGCCCGCCAAAACGGGGGCTGTATGGGAGAAAGCGCAAACGGCGGGCAAAACCGGTCATCGCGGGCAGAAAATATTCCTGCCGCGACCTGCGGTTTAACTTAAGTCGGGAGAACTGCCCGCGACCGGAGGCGCCGCGACGCTGACCCGATTGCGGCCGCCGCGCTTGGCTACATACAGCGCCGCATCCGCACGCTCGACGAGCGATTCGAGAGTATCGGTGTCCTGCGCAGCCGCGACCCCTACCGACAGAGTGACATTGCCGACGTACTCGTTCCGGTCGATGCGGCGAATGCTGACCTGGGAGATGGCCTGGCGAATCTTCTCCGCGAGCACCGCCGCGCCCTGCACTGAAGTTTCCGGCAGCAGGACGGCGAATTCCTCACCGCCCATGCGCGCGGCGATGTCCCGCCCTTTGATACACCCCCGCACGACCTGCGCCACCGCGCGAAGTACCTTGTCGCCCAGCAGATGACCGTGCGTATCGTTGATCGACTTGAAATTATCGATGTCGGCCAGCAGCAGCGCGAATCCGCCCAGGGTACCGCCGGACTCGTTGATCGAGCGTTCGAGTCCGCGACGGTTGTTCAGGCCCGTCAGCGGATCGAGCAGCGCCTCGGTCTGCGCCTGTTCGAGCCGCTGCGTAAGCGTCTGCACTTCTTGTGCACTCCGCTTGAGCTGATCTGACAGCTCCGACGTGACAAGGCACATGTGCTGCGTGTCGCTGAGCAGCTCCGAGACGACGTCGCGGATCATCTCGAGACCCAACGTCTGCTTCAGCCGTGCGGTATGGCTCTCCAGCGCCTGGCCGAAATGCGAAGCATGAGCTCCAGCGCTTTCAGCCGCGTGGGAGGTTTCCGAGAGGAGGAACCGCAGGCGCTCCCGAATTCGCTCGAACGCATCCGCGTCTCGCGTGAGAATGTACTGCGCGTGCATCCGCCACACGTCGGCATCCGTCAAAGGCGTGCCGAGGTTGAGCCGCTCGTCGAGAATCTTCGTCAGAGTCGGGTTGATCCCGGCCACGTGCTCGTACCAGAGCGCATAGCTGGGCGGATGAAAGGCGGCTTCCTGCTTGGCCATGAAACTGAGCGCGGTACGCAGAATCTCGGCGCTCTCTTGCTTATTTTGCTGATAACGCATTGTGGGTGTCGGCCGCGAGGCGCGATTTGCGGGAGAACGAAAAACGGTTGACGGACTTCCTGTTCCTGGTCCCCCCGGCGGCGTGCCTGTCACTGTGGCTCCTCCCATCCGATGGTGGAGCCGTTCTTCGTCGACGCCTGGGGCGCTTAACAACCCGATTATAGTCATGTCGTCCGACGGGAATCACGGACTGTTGATCGATGGGGCCCGAATCGCGCGCCGCGAGTGCCCGCTGTGCGCACGGGCGGTCTCGTGACACGAGCCTCAACGCCAGCCTTGGCATATGATCCGCAGAGGAGTCGGTTCGTGCCCAGATCCGCTGTTTCCCCAGTTGCAACGTCCCTCGTGCGCCGCATTCTCGCCAGTGCGAGCGGCGTCGCTCTCTCGACGTGCTTGAGTCTGTCGGTCCCCGCCGAGGCGGCGGACACCGCGCCCGCCTCCCCGGCCACTCCCGCCGGCCATTGGGGGTTTTTCGGCCAGTATTGCCAGAAGTGCCACAACACTGAGGACTGGGCCGGCGGTGTCGCGTTTGACGCGTTGTCTGAGAGCGATATTCCCCAAAACGCCGACGTGATGGAAAAGGCCGTGCGCAAGCTGCGCGGCCGCCTCATGCCGCCGGCGGGAAAGCCGCAGCCGGACGGACAGGCGGTCAGGGATTTCGTCTCCTGGATGGAAGGCTCGCTGGACCAGGTTTCCCGCACCCGTCCCAATCCGGGCGCCGTCGCCCTGCATCGGTTGAATCGGAAGGAATACGCAAACGCGATTCGCGATCTCTTCAACCTCGAGATCGACCCGGTGGCATTGCTGCCGAAGGATGACGTTCAGCACGGGTTCGACAACGTTGCGGACGCGCTCCAGGTGTCCCCTTCGTTTCTGGATCAGTACCTGTCCGCAGCGCGCACTGTAGCGGTGCAGGCGATTGGCAATCCGACCGCGCGCCCCGCTGGCGCGAACTACTTCGCCAAGGACACGGGTACGCAGCAATTTCCCCGCGAAGGCCTGCCGCTTGGGACACGCGGTGGCATGGTCGTCACCCACTACTTCCCTGCCGATGGCGACTACGTCATGAACATCGGCAACATGGCGCAAGCGCTCTGGGTTTACAACATGGAGTTCGAGAACACCGTCGTAGTCACGGTCGATGGCGCGCAGGTGTACCAGACGAAGATCGGCGGCGAAGAGGACATGAAGGCGATCGACCAGAAGCAGGATCCGGCGGTCGATGCGATCAATTCGCGCCTGAAGAACATCCACTTCAAAGGCAAGGCCGGTCCGCACCAGGTCGCCGTCGCCTTTGTCGAGCGCACCCTGGCCGAGTCCGAGGACCGCTTTCAGATGAACGTGCCCGGCGGCGGCCAGGACCGCGTGCTGCGCGTGACTAACTTTGAAATCCGCGGGCCCTTCAACCCCACTGGCCTCAGTGACACGCCCAGCCGCCAGCGCATCTTCGTCTGCCACCCAAAGTCGAGCACCGACGAAGAGCCGTGTGCACGCACGATCGTGTCGCGAATCGCGCGTGAAGCTTACCGGCGCCCGGTGAGTGATACGGATGTCAACGACCTGATGCGGTTCTATCGCACCGGCAGCCATTCAGCGACAGGGCAGTCGGCGGACTTCGAGGCGGGCGTACGCATGGCATTGACTGCGGTTCTCGCAAGTCCCGATTTCCTGTACCGCGCCGAGCTTCCGGCAGAGCCCCTGCCGGCGGGCGCGATCTACCGCGTAAGTGATGTGGATCTCGCCTCGCGCCTTTCGTTCTTCCTGTGGAGTTCGGTGCCCGACGAGGAGCTGCTGACCGTCGCCGCGAACGGCGAGCTGCGCAACCCGGGCGTTCTCGAGCGCGAAGTGACGCGCATGCTTGCCGATCCGCGCTCGCGGGCCCTGGTCACCAACTTCGCCTTCCAGTGGCTGAACGTTGCAAAGCTGTCCGAGATCGAGCCAGATCCGAGAATCTTTCCCTACGCCAGCGGGGCCGGGGATCTGCGCCAGGATTTCCGCAAGGAGCTGGAACTCTTCGTCGGCAGCGTGTTCACCGAAAACCGGAGCGTCCTCGATCTGCTGACAGCCGACTACACGTTCGTGAACGAACGACTGGCGCTCCACTACGGCATTCCAGAGGTCAAGGGCGATCACTTCCGGCGCGTAGAGCTGCAACAATCGGTGCGCTACGGGCTGCTCGGCAAGGGCGCGATCCTGATGCTCACTTCCTATCCGACACGCACGGCTCCCGTGCTGCGCGGAGAATGGATTCTCGACAACATCGTCGGCACCCCTCCGGCAGCACCGCCGCCTGCCGTGCCCACCTTGAAGGAGAACGAGGCGGGCAAGACCTTCCACACCGTTCGCGAGCTGATGGAGTCGCACCGCAGCAAGCCCAGTTGTTTCGCCTGCCATGGCGTGCTCGATCCGCTTGGTTTCGCGCTGGAGAATTTCGATGCCACGGGCAAGTACCGGACGTTGGACCGGGACACGCGCGCTGCGATCGACGCCTCCGGAAAGCTGCCGGACGGTACGCAGATCACGGGTCCCGACGATCTGCGCAAGGCGCTGATCGCGCGGCCCGATCAGTTCGTACAGACCCTGACCGAGAAGCTCATGACGTACGCACTCGGCCGCGGCATCGACTACTACGACATGCCCGCGATTCGCGCAATCGTTCACAACGCCGCGCGTGAC
>FTEM01002360.1_pt1 | contig 48958 bp, 30 predicted proteins | sample 1640201 | NCBI WGS metagenome assembly FTEM01 (sample SAMEA3914816, study PRJEB12502) | metagenome | biome: forest; material: soil | place: USA | collected 2011-09-16 | depth 0.3 m | reverse complement strand
CCTTTATTCAAAGGCCGCTTGAGTTTGGCTTTGACATCGTCGTGCACTCCACGACGAAGTACCTGAACGGACATTCGGATGCACTCGGCGGCGCCGCCGTCGTGCGCGACGACAAGTCGCTGCAAGATCGCGTGAAGTATCTGCAGAACGCCCTGGGAAGCGTGTCGTCACCGTTCGACTCTTTTCTCACACTGCGCGGAATCAAGACGCTCGATCTACGGATGGAGCGCCACTGCGCGAGCGCAATGGCAATTGCGCAATTCCTGGAAGCCCATCCAAAAGTTGAGCGGGTGCACTACCCGGGGCTGGAAAGTCACCCGCAGCATGCACTCGCGAAGCGACAGATGGCGGGCCGTTACGGCGGCATCGTCACGGCCGTGCTGCGCGGAGGGATCGAAGATGCGCGCAAGATGCTGGAGCGGTGCGAGCTGTTCTCACTGGCGGAAAGTCTGGGCGGCGTTGAGAGTCTGATCGAGCATCCCGCTCTCATGACGCATGCGTCGCTTCCTGCGGCGATGCGGGCGTCTCTCGGTATTACCGACACGCTCATCAGATTGTCCGTAGGTGTGGAGGACGTTGAAGATCTGATTGCAGAACTCAACCGCGCGTTGGGCTGAGTGGTATGAGCGAGCCAACGCCGATTGTTTTCGTGCCTGGATTGCTGGCGACTCCGCGGATGTACGCGGATCAAATCGCCAAACTCTGGCCATTTGGACCTGTGACCATCGCGGACCACACGCGGGATGACAGCGTTCCCGCGATTGCGCGTCGAATCCTCAGCTCCGCGCCGCCTAAATTTGCGCTGATCGGACTGTCGATGGGTGGATACGTGTCGCTGGAGATCACGCGCCAGGCGCCAGAGCGTGTAGCAAAGCTCGCTTTGCTCGACACGAGCGCACGCCCTGACGCGCCCGATCAGGGCGACGCGCGCCGCGCGCTCATGACTATGACACGCGATGGACGCTTCGGAGAGATCGCAGACCAGTTGTTCGTACGCCTGGTCGCCCCGCGGCATCGGAATGATGAAAACCTCCGACGTATCGTTCGAGTCATGGCACAGGAAGTCGGCCCTGACGCGTTCCTGCGGCAGCAGACCGCAATCATGACGCGCCCGGACGCGCGTCCGATTCTTTCGAGCATACGCTGCCCGACGCTCGTACTGGTCGGTGACGTGGATGAGATCACGCCTCCTGATCGCGCGGCCGAGATCGCCGCCGGTATTGCCGGTTCCAGGCTGATGATCGTCCCTGGCTGCGGTCACCTGTCCACGCTCGAACGTCCGGATGAAGTTTCGCTGGCCCTGACAGAGTTACTGCAAAGTTGAGCGCGGCAGCGCCGGCGCGGCAATCCTTCGCAGCCCTGCGCCACCCGGGGTTCCGGTTCTTTTTCATCGGCATGGCCGTGACGATGTTGGCGGACAACATCGAGCACGTCATCAGCTACTGGGCCATGTTCCAGAAGTTCCACTCCGAGGCGCTCGCCGGGTTTGCGGTCATCTCCCACTGGGTGCCCTTCCTGCTCTTCTCGATCTACGCAGGTGCCCTGGCCGAACGATTCGATCCGCGCCGTATCATCCAGGCCGGCATGCTTCTGTTCATGGGTGTGTCGGTGTGCTGGGGCGTCCTGTTTGCTACCGACAGCCTGCAGAAGTGGGAAGCGATGACGCTACTCGTGCTTCACGGGATTGCAGGCGTGTTGTGGAACCCTCCGGCGCAGTTACTGTTGCACGACATCGTGGGCACCCAGGACCTGCAGAGCGCAGTGCGCCTGAATGCCACCGCTCGCTACCTCGGCATGTTGGCGGGCCCAGCCGTCGGTAGTGCTTTGCTTCTGGCCCTCGGGCCGGCGCATGGAATCTTCATCAACGCGTTCATCTATCTGCCCATGCTCCTGTGGCTGTGGAAGGCGCCGTATGGGCCCCGGTTCCGCGCTGGCGGTCCCCCACCGACACGTGCGGTGCGCGGGTTGCGCGACATCGTCGATGCCTTTCGAGCCATCCGCGACAATCCGATTCTTCTGTGCATGGTGCTGCTCGCCGGTGGCGCTGCCTTTTTCGTCGGCAACTCGTACCAGGCGCAGATGCCGGAGTTCACGCGGGACCTCGGACATGGGGACCCTGGCGTCACCTATATGATGCTGCTTGGGGCGGATGCTGCGGGGGCACTGACCGCAGGATTCGCGCTCGAGAGCCGGGGGCTGATGAAGGCTAGCCCGCGCACAGCATTCATTCTCGCGATGCTGTGGTGCGTCGCGCTCGGCAGCTTTGCGCTCTGCCGATCCTATCCCATCGCGCTCGGTCTGCTGTTTGTCGCGGGATTTGTCGAGCTGTCGTTCAATTCAATGGCGCAGGCGCTCGTACAGATCAATGCGCCGGTCGAAATGCGCGGCCGTGTGATTGGAGTCTTCTCGATGGCAGCGAGTGGTATGCGTACGTTCAGCGGAATCTCCGTCGGACTACTGGGCGGCTTGATCGGTATTCACTGGTCGATGGCGCTGAGCGCAGTCGTGCTTCTGTTCGGAATCGGGGCACTTTTCACACTCGAGCGCTCACCGCTGCGACGGCACGCGGCGTAGCGAATAGACTTAGGCGGTAGGAGCGTAACCTGCTACGCCAGCGGGTGCTGGCGGATGCATGCCGCTGCAAAGACGGCCGCCGCAAGCCGTCCAAAGTCGGGCGCGTCCGCCCGCCGTGAACGAGGGCGTAGCGGTGACGACCATTCGCATCGGTATCTCCGGTTGGCGTTACGAGCCGTGGCGCGGACCCTTCTATCCCAAAGATCTGCCGCAGCGCGCCGAGCTGGAGTACGCCTCCAGCATCCTCCCGGTCATCGAGATCAACGGCTCCTTCTATTCCCTGCAGCGGCCGGACAGCTATTCGAGCTGGTACGACCAGACACCGGCCGACTTCGTGTTCACGGTGAAGGGGCCGCGCTACATCACACACATGAAGCGGCTGCGTGAAGTCGAGGAGCCGCTGGCCAATTTCCTCGCTTCGGGGATCTTCAACCTGCGCGAGAAGTTGGGTCCCGTGCTGTGGCAGTTTCCGCCGAACTTCAAATACGACCCCGCACGCATGGAAAGCTTCTTCGAGCTGTTGCCGCACGACACGGTCGCTGCACGTGCGCTGGCCCGGAAGCATTCGGCGTGGATGAAAGGCCGCACCAGCTTTGCGGGCACGGATAAACGCAAGTTGCGGCACGCCATCGAGATCCGGCACGAGAGTTTCCTGGATCAGTCCTTCGTCGCACTGCTGCGCGCGTACGACATTGCGTTTGTCATTGCCGAAACGGCCCGGCTCTGGCCGATGACACATGACATCACCTCGGATTTCGTCTACATGCGGCTGCACGGCGACAAGGAGCTCTACAAGAGCGGTTACGGCGACAAAGCGCTGGATCGCTGGGCAAGCCGGATCCGCGCTTGGCACGCGGGCTCGGAACCCGATGATGCCAGGAAGGTTTCGCCGCAGAAGTCCGTAGCCAAGGGTGGCCGAGATGTGTACTGCTTCTTCGACAACACAGATGTGAAGCTGCGGGCGCCGTTCGATGCGCAGACGCTGCTGCGGAAATTGGGTCTGACGCCGGGCGAGCCGTCGGTCGTCAAACAGAAGAAGCCGAAGGCGCCACGGAAGAAGGCATCGGGAAAGGTGAAGAAGGCGAAGAAGTCAGCAGTTCTGGCCGCCGCCTGATCGGGGGCGCAGGGTTTCCGCAGCTAAATCGCGGTTAGCGACCAGCTTGAATTCCTTCATAACGCTCCCACTTCTCCCTCCTCGCGTGCCGCGCTAGCACGAGCTTCGCAACGTAACCCGAACGCCCGCGGGTTCGCGGCTGAGCGTGCAGGCCCTTGTTTCTCCTGCTTATACAGTGCACGACCCAGTGCACTACTGGACGCGGGCGCCGCGTCGAAAGCACGCGAAACTAGGTTAGAATCGGCGGATTCATGCGAGCGTCTCGCGCCCGCTGCTACATACGATTCCACTTTGCACAGACGGTGACGGAATGACCGACGCCTCCCGCGACGCCATCCTTCTGCGAGGCGCGCGCCAGAACAATCTGAAGAACCTGAGCCTCGACATCCCGTTGAATGAGCTGGTCGTGGTCACGGGCGTTTCAGGCTCGGGCAAGTCGTCGCTCGTTTTCGACACTCTCTATGCGGAAGGTCAACGGCGCTACGTCGAGACCTTCTCGCCCTACGCGCGGCAGTTTCTCGATCGCATGGACAAGCCGCAGATCGATTCGATCGCGGGCATTCCGCCGGCTATCGCGATCGACCAGACCAATCCCGTGCGTACGTCGCGCTCGACCGTGGGCACGATGACGGAGTTGAACGACCATCTGAAGCTTTTGTTTGCGCGTGCCGCGGCGCTGTACTGCCGCTGCTGCGGCAAGCCCGTGCGCAGGGATTCTTCCGAGAGCATCTACGCCGACATCCTTCATCGCGCGAAGAACGCCGGCGATCCGCGCCTGCTGCTGTGCTTCCCGGTGCCCGTGCCGAGCAATTTCAACGAGGCCGAGGTACGCCAACTGCTGGAGAAGCAGGGGTACACGCGCTTCTTCGAAGCGCCGGCAGAGGCGCCCTCCAGCTCGCAGATTCTGGCGCGCGCCGCAGCGGCAGCCGAAAAGGCTGCGGCTGCGCCTGCAAAAAAGAAGGGGCGAAAGAAAGCGAAGAACGCGACGGACGAAACACCGGTCGTGCTCGAAGTCGTGCAGGACCGCTTTCGCGCGGCAGGCGCCGAGCGCGGGCGGGTGATCGAGTCGCTGGAGGCCGCGTTACGCGTCGGTCAGGGGCGCGTCAATGTACATGTGGTCGACGACAGCGACCCGCCACGCAGTCTCGATTGCTGGAGATACTCAAGCGGTTTGCATTGCGCGGAATGCGACTTGTCGTACCGCGAGCCGAACCCGAGCTTGTTCTCATTCAACTCACCGGTAGGTGCCTGCGAAACATGCCGCGGCTTTGGCCGCAAGATCGGCATCGACTACGGTCTCGTCATTCCCGACGAGAGCAAGTCCCTCAGGGGCGGTGCAGTAAAGACCTGGCAGACGAAGTCATACGCCGAATGTCAGGACGACCTGGTGAAGTACGCGAAGAAACGCGGCGTCCCCCTGGACACTCCGTGGCGCGAGCTGAGCTCCGATCAGCGCAAGTGGGTGATCGAGGGCGAAGGACCGTGGAGCAAGGGCGTCTGGTATGGCGCCAAGCGGTTCTTCGAATGGCTGGAGACGCGCTCGTACAAAATGCACGTGCGCGTACTGCTCTCGCGCTATCGCGCGTATACGCCCTGCGATGCATGCGATGGAGCCCGGCTCAAGTTAGACGCCCTCTTGTGGCGCATCGGCACACGCGAGCTTGCGGACTCGGTATTGAAACCGGAGAACCGTTTCCGTCCCCACGGAGTCCAGTGGAGCGAAGACACTCTGCGCACGCTTCCGGGGCTGACCCTTCACGACCTGATGTTGCTGCCGCTCGAGCGTTCATGTGAATTCTTCCGCAACCTGCAGCTCCCCAAGCCGCTCGATGAAGCGACCGATCTGCTGCTCACCGAAATCCGTGGGCGCTTCGGGTACCTCTCGGACGTAGGTCTGGGCTATCTCACGCTCGATCGCCAGTCGCGAACACTTTCGGGCGGTGAAGTGCAGCGGATCAACCTGACGACTGCGTTGGGGACTTCTCTCGTCAACACGCTGTTCGTGCTGGACGAACCTTCTATCGGCTTGCATCCACGCGACATGCAGCGGGTCATCGGCGTGATGAAACGGCTGCGAGATGCGGGAAATTCGCTGGTCGTCGTCGAGCACGATCCGCAGATCATGCTGGAAGCCGATCGCATCCTGGACATGGGGCCGGGCGCCGGCGAACGCGGCGGTGAGATCGTGTTCTTCGGAAGCCCGAAGGAGATCCGCAAGCACGCGCGGTCGTTGACAGGTGACTACCTGAGTGGGCGCAAGACCGTCATTGCGGCATCCGACAGGGCAGCGGCGAACAGGACGGCCGCGAACACGAAGAAGGCGTCAAGCCTCACCACCCAACCGGGGGAGGTGGTCGCCGAAGCGGTATCCAACAGGTGGCTGGAACTGCGCGGTGCGCGCGAACACAACCTGAAGAATATCGATGTGCGGATCCCGCTCAAGCGCCTCGCCTGCGTAACAGGTGTTTCAGGCTCTGGGAAGTCCACCCTCGTCGAGGACGTGCTTTACCCTGCATTGCTCAAATATCGAGGCAAGCCGACGGAGGCGCCTGGTGAGTTCGACGGGCTGCGGGGCGCTGAACTGATCGACGACGTGGTGATGGTCGACCAGACTCCGGTAGGCCGCACCACTCGATCAAATCCTGCGAGTTATGTCGGCGCCTTCGACGTCATTCGCGCACTGTTCGCCACGGAACCGGCGTCGCAGGAGCGCAAGTACACTCCGGGCACGTTCAGCTTCAATTCGGGCAACGGTCGGTGCCCTACCTGTAGCGGCAATGGCTTCGAGCACGTCGAGATGCAGTTCCTTTCCGACGTATACCTGCGCTGCCCCGACTGCAATGGGAAGCGCTATCGCGACGAAGTGCTCGATATCAAGCGAGAAGGTGCGAACGGTCGCCGCGGCAGCATCGCCGACGTTCTCGACATGACCGTGACGGAGGCCATCGCCTTCTTTGCTGACTCAAAAGAACTGGCTGCCCGCCTCGCTCCACTCGCCGACGTGGGGCTCGAATACGTGAAGCTGGGCCAACCTGTCCCCACGCTGTCGGGTGGTGAGGCGCAGCGGCTGAAGCTTGCGGGTCATCTGGCGGAAGCAGGTTCGGTGGTCTCCAGCATCACTCATCACGGCAAACTCTTTCTGTTCGACGAGCCGACGACGGGCCTGCATTTCGATGACATTGCGAAACTGCTCAAGGCGTTTCGCAAGCTGCTCGCCGCGGGCCATTCCATACTGGTCATCGAGCACAATCTGGATGTGATCCGGGCCAGCGACTGGATCGTCGATCTGGGGCCGGACGGCGGCGATCGTGGCGGCGAGATCGTGTGTACCGGAACTCCTGCGGAGGTTCGAGCCAATCCGAGGTCCTACACCGGCCAGGCGCTAGCTTCATACGAGAAGGCACTCAGTGGCGACAAGCCAGCCGCCGAGGCTCTGAATCAGACCGCTGCGCTTCCAACCTTCGGCGGTGTCCAGGAGCCCGCCGCGGTGTACGGCCGCGCCATGGCGCGCAAAAACAACTCCGTAGTGATTCACAACGCTCGGGAGCACAACCTCAAGAACATTGACGTACAGATTCCCCGCGACAAGTTCACCGTAATCACTGGCGTGTCGGGATCGGGAAAGTCGACGCTGGCGTTCGACATACTCTTCAACGAGGGACAGCGTCGGTATCTCGAATCTCTCAACGCGTATGCGCGACAGTTTGTCCAGCCCTCCGCGCGCCCGGACGTCGACGCGATATTCGGAATTCCGCCCACGGTAGCGATCGAGCAGCGCACGAGCCGCGGTGGCCGCAAGAGCACGGTCGCGACACTCACTGAGATCTACCACTTTCTGCGCCTCTTGTACGTGAAGCTCGGGACTCAGCATTGCCCTGACTGCGAAGCGGCAATCGAGCCGCAAAGCGCCGCGTCCATCGCCGCAAGACTGTTGCGCGACTACAAGGGCAAGCGCATCGCGTTGCTCGCGCCTCTGGTCGTGGCTCGCAAGGGGTACTACACCGATCTGGCGAAGTGGGCTGCAAAGAAGGGCTTCAAGAGTCTGCGGGTCGACGGCGCCAACCTCTCCACAGCCCAGTGGCCACGCCTGTCGCGATTCAAGGAGCACACGATCGAGCTGCCCGTCGCCGAAATCGATGTCGCATCGAAGACGGACACCGCATTGCATCAGGCGTTGGCGCGAGCGCTCGATTTCGGCAAAGGAATCGTGCACGTTCTCGGGCCGAAATCGGACCGCGTGACCGTGTTCTCGACGAGGCGCGCGTGCCCGTCATGCGGTCGCAGCTTTGCCGAGCTGGACCCACGCCTGTTCTCTTTCAACTCCAAGCACGGCTGGTGCGAGAGCTGCTACGGAACCGGCGTGGAGATGACGGGCTTCGATGAGGAGCAAAGCGGCGAGGAGATCTGGTGGAATGATTGGTACGAGCACGAGCCGATCGCCTGCAGTGCCTGCGCGGGCCAGCGCCTGAGCCCGATCGCACTCAACGTGCGCTTCCGCAACCGTTCGATCGCCCATCTGACGAGCCAGTCGGTCGCCAGGTCGGGCGAATTCTTCGCAAAACTCGACCTCAACCCGCGGGAAACGGCAATTGCCCGCGATCTGCTGGCGGAACTGCGGGCGCGCCTGGGGTTTCTGGATCGCGTGGGGCTGGGGTATCTGCAGTTGGACCGCTCTGCACCGACGCTGTCGGGGGGTGAAGCTCAACGGATTCGCCTGGCTGCGCAGCTCGGCTCGAATCTGCAGGGGGTCTGTTATGTGCTGGATGAGCCGACCATCGGCCTGCATCCGCGCGACAACGAGATCTTACTGAATTCACTGACGGAGCTGTCCAGCCATCGCAACACGCTGGTGGTCGTTGAGCACGACGAGGAAACGATCCGTCGCGCCGACTACGTTCTCGACCTGGGACCTGCTGCGGGCGTACGCGGTGGCGAAGTGGTCGGATCGGGCACGGTCAAGGACCTCATTCGAAATCCTCGCTCCACGACCGGGCGCTTTCTGCGCAATCCCCTCAAGCATCCGGCTCAGCCTCACCGTGAGGTGAATAGCCGCACTGCGCTCCTGAAGCTCGACAGAGTCACGTTGCATAACGTGCAAGGAACAGACATCGGCATTCCACTGGGGCGCCTCGTCGTCATCACCGGCGTCTCCGGTTCGGGCAAGTCCACCGTTGCCAGAGACGTGCTCTACACGAATCTGCGGCACCTGATAGGCGAAGCGAACGGCAACGGCCGCGGCAACGGGGGCACGAACGGTCGGGGCAATGGGGGTGCCGGTGGGCGCAACCACGGCCGCGTCGACAGCCGTAAGAAGGGGAACGGCGCGGCGCGCAAGACCGATCTCATCGGCTGTCGCGGGATGCGCGGCGTCGAGAATGTCGATCGCGTGCTCGAGGTGGATCAGACTCCTATCGGCAAAACGCCGCGCTCGTGCCCGGCAACCTATGTCGGCTTCTGGGACGATATCCGCAACATCTTCGCCGGCACGACGGAGGCACGGATCAGGGGCTACACGACGAGCCGGTTCTCATTCAACACCGCCGGCGGCCGCTGCGAAGCGTGCGAAGGCCAGGGTGTAAAGACCATTGAGATGAGCTTCCTCCCGGACGTCAAGGTCGCGTGTGATGTTTGCAACGGTCGCCGTTTCAACTCCGAGACGCTTGCAGTGTTGTGGCGTGAGAAGAGCATCGGCGACATCCTGACGATGAACGTGGACGATGCGGTTGAGTTCTTCCAGGCTCATCCGCGCGTGCATCACGCGCTGAAGCTTCTGCAGGACGTCGGCCTTGGCTATCTGACGTTGGGCCAGCAAAGCCCCACCCTGTCGGGCGGCGAAGCTCAGCGCATCAAGCTCGTCACGGAGCTTTCAAAAGTGCGCGGCGAGGTTCGCGCCGGACCGAGATTCAAGCCGAAGCACACGCTTTACGTACTCGATGAGCCCACCGTCGGGCTGCACATGGCCGACGTGGAGAAGTTGATACACGTTCTGCACCGGCTCGTCGATGCCGGCAACACTGCGGTCGTCGTCGAGCACAATCTCGACGTGATGGCGGAGGCCGACTGGATCGTTGATATGGGGCCCGAGGCCGGAGATGCCGGCGGACGAATTGTGGCCCAAGGCACCCCGGCGGACGTCGCGGCGAAAAAGAAAGTATCCCATACCGGGCGAGTGCTGAACGAGTTCCTGAAGGATCGCACGACCGCCTAGCGCGTTGCCGTACGAGCGGTGATGATCGAGCCGTGAAACGACAGAACGCATGGCTGACACTCGCCGCCGGCCGGCACGCGGCGTGGATTGCCATCACGGTGCTGATTGTCGTCGCCGACCTGCAGAATGTGTACCTGGCCGGCTTCACCGGTCAGCCCGGTCCGCTCTGGAAGGTTTGGATTTACGAGCTTTCCAGCGGCACCGTCTTGTTGGCGCTCATTCCGCTGGTCGCCTGGACGAGCAAGCGATTTCCGCTGCGCGAACTTTCACCGGGGACCGCTGGAGCGCACTGGGTGGCGTCAGTCATCTTCAGCGTCATTCACGTCGCGGCGATGGTGGCAATCCGCAAGGCAGTGTTTGCCCTGCTGGGCGATCGTTACACCTTCGGACCCCCCGGTTTCGCCTACGAATACGGCAAAGACGTCTTCACATACGCAGCCTTTCTCGCGATTTTCGCGATCGGCCGTTGGGCGCGCGACTCGGTCGTGTCCCGGGTTGAAGCGGAAGGCTTTCGCGCACGTGGCGGAATCACTGTCAAAACCTCGCGCGGCAGTGTATTCGTTCCCTTTGCCGCCATCGTTCGCGTCGAGGCGAGCGGCAACTATGTAACGTTGTGCACCGCTGACGGCGAATTCCTGCATCGCGCCAGAATGAAGGAAATGGAAGATCTGCTGCCGACTGACGTGTTCGCACGCACTCACCGGTCGCACATTGTCAGACTGACCGCAATCCGCGGCGTCATCGTTGCCAATGACGGTGAGAAGCTGCTCGAGCTTCCGAGCGGTATACGCGTGCCGCTCAGCCGGACCTATGCGGCCGCACGTGACTGGACTCTATCGCTTGGCGCAACCAAACAGCCTGGCCCGCCGCCAACCGCGTAAATCCATCGGGGCTCCACTCCTCGCTGCCGACGCCGTGGTGCGCGAAGAACAATCCTTCGGGGTCGTATTTTGCCTTCACGGCGCGCAACCGCGCGTAGTTTCGTCCCCAGTATGAACGCTGCCAGGCGCGCTCGAAATAGTTGCTCTCCGATACATATGACCCGGCCCCGGGCGCCAATCGAGTCAACTGCGCCATGGAATCGGCAACCTCGCGGGCGCTCTTGCGTCCAGCCGATAAATCAGGCGCCACGTCAGGAAGACCCGGATAGGCGGCGGGTCCGCCATCGGCGATGATCGCCAAAGCGAAGGCGCGCAGTACATCCGGATTCATCGCCGTATCGCCCGCTCCGGCCAGGGCTTCCGCCGGTGCGCCGGCGAGGCCCTTGTTGAAGTGCAATTCGACTTCGCGTTTCCGGCAGGCCGCAAACAGCGCTTCGGCCAATCGCCCGCGTTGCTCTGGACGCAGCAACGATGACGGCAGCCACGCTGACTCGAAGCCATACAGAAGCGCACCCACCTGGTCCTGGTCGCCCGACCACCAGGCTCGCATTTCCGCAGCTTCGGGGCGCGCGTCGGGGATCATCGAACCGTTGCCACGCTGCTTGCGATACACCGCATCCCACCAGTGCCGCGCTTGCCCGGCGCCCGCATACAGCTCCTCGGTGACGGTCAGGTCCGCATTTGTTTTGATCCAGTTGAAGAACGGCTGCCAGAGGCGTGCGACGGTCGCCGGGGCCAGACCCTGACAGTTCATGGAAATGCGCAGCTTGTTGCCGGGTCCTGACACAAGTTGCTCGCCCCAGTGAGGGTTGAACAGCTTGTCGTGGTAGAACTCGAGACACTGACGCAGCAAGCGGAGGAACGCTGCGTCCGACCGAGCCCGGATGGTTCCCGCAGCGCCGCCGAAGAACTCGGGGAGTGGATGCGTGCGTAGAGTGACTTTGGTAACGACACCCCAGTTTCCACCGCCTCCACCCTTGATAGCCCAGAAGAGCTCGGGATCGGCACAGGCGTTGACCGTACGCGGCACGCCGTCAGCCGTGACTATCTCAGCTTCCAACAACCCGGCTGCAGCGGTGCCAAAGCCCTTCGAGAACGAGCCGAAGCCGCCACTCTGAATGAGACCGGCAACACCGACGGTCGTGCAGCCTCCGCCCTGAACGTAGCGTCCGACCTTGGTGGTTACGGCATCGTAAGCGTCGATCCACATTGCGCCGGCGTCAATTGTTACGGCGGGTTGCGGCGCATGCCTGTCTACGCATCCCTTTGCGATAAAGGCGTCGTGCAGGACGATGGAGTTCATCTTTCGCGTCCACACCAACAGGGAGTCGGGTGCGTTCGATGTGCCCTGGTAGCTGTGACCCCCGCCTTTGACGACCAGCCGTAAATTGTTCTCCCGTGCGAAGTTCACGGCCGCGACGACATCGGCAGCGTTTCGCGCAGCGACCGCGTAAGCGCTCGGCGTGGGTGTCCATGCGTCAACCCATCCGGATACCTGCGTCCCGTCGGGCTGGTCGCCGATGTACAAAGGATTGTGGAGGTACTTGAGCGCATCCGCGCAATCGGCACTACCCGGCGCAGCTTTGCAGGCGCCGAAAAGAGGCCGCACCTGAAGCAACCTCCCGCCGACGGCTTGATTGAGCGTGTCCCACTTACCCGCGGAAGGCCAAGACGGATCCTGCGGACGCGCACGTGTCGCGTGTCCGTTGGTGGTGGCCGCCAACACGAGGGTGCGCGGGTGGACAAAAGATTGAAGTGCGAAGGCGGCCGCGCCTGCAAGCCAATTGCGTCGGTGCACGTCGAGGCTCCGGAGCCGGGGATGCGTATTCCAGGAGCAGCCGGGGCGGACGTCTATCGGTTTGTGACGAAATGCGGGCCGGCGTGACGAAGTGACGGCAGCACAGACGCGGGACTCCCGGGACGGGACTTCTGAGGAAGGGTGACTCGCGGACCGCCGACCTAGGAGTGGGCTATGAGCGACGGGTCGCTTGCGAACACCCCGGTCTCCAGCAACTTGTGCTGCGCTTCGTCCATGAGTGCGACCTGATTGCGGCCGCTGGTCTTGGCCTCGTACAGGGCTTGATCCGCAAGCTGTAGTGCACCTTGCGGCGTGCGATCGGCGGTCGGCCTCACCAAGGCGACGCCCGCGCTGATCGTGACCGAAGGAGAAGTTCGGGAGCCACGATGTTCGATGCGCAGGCACTCAACCGCGGTGCGTATCCGGTCCGCGACTCCCATCGCCAGTGTTGCATCGACGTCGAACAGGATTGCCGCGAACTCCTCCCCGCCGTAGCGCGTCAGGACATCGAGCGGCCGGCGCACGAATTTCTGTGCCGTCTGTGCGACCCGGCGCAGCGTCTCATCGCCGGCCTGGTGGCCGTAGCGGTCGTTGTAGGCTTTGAAATGATCGACGTCGAGCAGGACGATCGCGATGGTGCGACGGTCCTCGACGGCTTGCTGCCACAGCCTGGCGAGATATTCATCCATGACGCGACGATTCTTGGTCCCCGTCAGCGCGTCGTGCTGCGCAAGATCCGCGATGATGTGGCTTTCAAGAAATGAGGTACGCGCATGCTTTTCGAGATGCCAGCCCGCGATGGCGCACGCAACGAGACCCAGAAGCAGGAGCGCATAAGTGCGCAGCGCGGCCGGAAGCGCCATACCGAAGACAGTCGCGGCGACGATGAAGAACGCCACGGTCAGCGCGCCGCAAAAGGCGGCTGTACGAAAACTCAGTCCCAGGAAAAAGAAAGGGCCGATCAACGCAATGGGCAGGATCATCAGCATTTCGGCGTAGCCGTGTGCTGCAGCGGCCGCAACGTGGACCGCCACTATCGCGTTGCGGACGGGGACGATCACCTGTGCCGATCGCAGATACAGACGCTCGAACGCCGCGCTCCAGGCGATCACCGCCAGAAGGATGGAGCTTGCGGTGAGCAGCGCAAGGTCGATCAGCAGAACGGTATTCCCGGAGCGCTCGATGAGTTGCTCGCCGACACGCAACATTGCCAGCAGGGCCGCAAGCAGGCACGCGACGCGGATGAGAGTCCGACTGTGCCGCAGATGGGCGAGGGTGTACTCGGACTCCAATACCGGACTGAAGCGCAGGCTCGGCGAGTTGCGCTGCAACTCGATCGCATAAGGCGAGTCCGCAGAAGCGCCGAGATTCAGTCGCGACATGACCATTACCTCAAGACTAAAGGCTATGGGGGCGCACTGATGTGACCGGCTCGGAAAATATGGTGCGTCCGCGACCGAATCGGGCCGAGTCCGCGGCTGAGCGGCTAATTCTTCACAGGCGCAACGAGCACGTTGTTGCTGCGATCCTTATCCGGGACGAGGTGCTCCGGGTCGATGGTCACCACGGCGATCGGTTGCGTGCTGTCCAGAAACAGGGTGGTCGCGGATTTCTGTATCCACGTCTCGACCGGCAAGCGGATGCGTTGGCGACTCCCATCCTTGAATTCGACCTGTACGACGGCAGGCAGGACCAGCCTGTCCAGATTCGCGATCGTCACTTGCGCGCCTTTGGATGGATCTCCTCCCGTGTAGGCGATGCCCTTTACGGCCAGATCCAGGGTCCAGTTGTTCAGGTACCAGCCGCGCCAGAACCAGCCCAGGTCCTCGCCCCCTTCGCTTTCCATCGCGCGGAAGAAATCCGCCGGCTGGGGGTGCTTGAACGCCCATTCGCGAATGAAGTGGCGCAAGGCCCAGTCGAATCGCTCAGGACCCAGGATCTGCTCGCGCAGCAGGATCAGACCCAAGGCGGATTTGAAATAAGTGACGGGGTGGCGGTACTTCTCCTGGATGGCATCGGCGCGCGTCATCAGGATCGGCCCGGCCGTGTCGGCCAGAATCGGCACGATCTCATCGATGGGGTTGCCGCCGCCTGGAGCAAATTCGGAATCACGCTTGGGCCCGTAGACTCCGTTGCCGAAGGCGTCGGATTCGTACACGTCGATGAACGTGTTGAATCCTTCGTCCATCCAGGCATCGCGCCGCTCGTCGAAGCCCACCACCATCGGGAACCAGGTGTGGCCAATCTCGTGAGCCGTGATCCAGAACAGGGCTTTACCCTTGTCATCGATCCCATCGAACAGCAGCGCCGGGTATTCCATGCCGGAAGAGCCACCGGCAACGTTCACGGCTACGGGATACGGGTAGGTAAACCAACGGCGCGAAAATTCCTCGACGGCATGTTTGAGATACTCGGTCGAACGGCCCCATGCCCCCTCCCCCGCGCTTTCAACAGGATAGAACGACATCGCCATGGACTGGCTCTTGCCGGGAAGTTGAATGCGCGCGGCATCCCATACGAACGCCCGCGATGCGCTGAACGCGACATCCCGGGTGTTCTGCATGCGAAAACGCCAGGTCAGCGTCCCCTCGTGCCTGGGGCGACTGGCCGCAGCGCCGACTTCAGATGGTGTGCGGATCATCACGGTCGCATCGCTCGTGCGCGCGAGCTCGAGTCGCTGCCGCTCGGTCGGAGTCAACACATCCTGCGGGTTTTGCAGCATTCCGCTGCCCGCAACGAGCATGTCCCACGGCACCGTGATGGAATAATCGAAGTTGCCGTATTCGAGGTAGAACTCCTGAATGAGATAAGGAAGCGTGTCCCACCCGTGGATATCGTCGTAAACGGCCATGCGCGGATACCACTGCGCAATATCGTAAATCTCGCCATTCTTGGTGTGGGTCCACGATGTGCGGCCGCCGAACTCAGCCGGAATCCCGTAGTGATAGCGGATATGGATACGAATCGTGCCGTGGGCCGGTTCCAACGCCTGCGGCAGGCGGATCTGCATGCGGGTGTCGGAAACCAGGTAATCCGCCTTCTGCGTGCGGCCATGTAACTCGATCGCGACCGCATCGAAGATCAGCCCGTCCGTGAACTGGGCATGGCGGTCGAGATCGGATGCCACCGAACGCGCATCGCGACGGTAGATATTCTGGTCAAGTTGCAGCCACAAGCTGCTCAGCGCATCGGGACTGTGATTCGTGTATGTGATGGTCTCATCGGCGCTCAACTGCTTGTCGGAAGTGTTGAGCTGCGCCTCGATCTGATAGTCCGCGCGATTCTGCCAGTAGTCCGGACCCGGGATGCCGCTGGCGGAGCGGTACCGGTTCACCGGCTGCGGTAAGGTCAGCGGCGCGAAGGTCTGCAGCGGATTGTAAACGGCATCTGGCTGGGTCGTTGCCGCACCCTGCGCGGTAGCGCCTGCCCACAGCAATGGGATGAAGTAGCGAGTGCAGTTCCGCATCAGATCCATGGGTTGGCGCCTGTTTGACATCGTCGGCATATTTTAGGCATGTGGCTGGCGGCGAGTGGGGACGATAATCGCACCATAGCGACTCGTTTCCGCCGGAACCCGAACGGCCACCGTCCGGCGTAACATCCCGCCATGGCGCACGACCTGGTCTGCTGGAAATGCGGCGTTTCGCTGGCCGCGCTCAGTCTGCCGCTGCGGAGATTGGACGAGTGTCCGAAGTGCCGCGCCGAGCTGCACGTCTGCCGGATGTGCGTCGATTACGACACGCGGGTTGCGAAACATTGCCGGGAGCCGACGGCCGAAGAGGTACGCGATAAGACGTACGCGAACTTCTGCGATCACTTCAAGCCACGGCCGGCCGCCTACATCCCGCCGAATGCGGGAGAGGTCGACAAGGCGAAGTCGGAGTTGGATAAACTCTTCGGGAAGTAACAGGCCTGCGGCCTTGCCGTGGCTAGTTCTTGCGCACGCGCTCGCTCAAACGCTCGATCAGGCGGCGGAACGGCGTGTTCTTCTGCACCTCGACGCGCAGATGCCGAACTCCGGAATCGTTCAGTGTCTCGCCGTTCCCATTGTCGATCTCGAGCTGGCCCGCGCCCAGAATTTCCAACGTCTCTTCCAACGTCTGCGGGCTGCGATGCTCACGCGCACGCACCTTCCCGCCACGCCTGCTTGAAGCAGCCGATTGAGACGAGTTGGCTGTCGGCGCCGGCTTCGTGGCTGCACGTTGCCTGGTGGGTGGCGCCTGGAGCGGCGCAGGCGCCACTTCGGCATCGATGAGCTTGAATTCATCCACCGGCTCGTGGCGCGTCTTCTTCGGAAATGCGAGGCCCGCACCTTTCTTGTCGTCCTCGGACGCCCGCGTCCGCTCTTGCGGACTCACGGGCACGACCGCGACCGATGCAAATTCCGACCGCACGTAGTACGCGACCTGCTTGGCGGAGATTGCGTCGGTGAAAAATCCCAGCCGTAGTCCGTACCACTTGCGCCCGTCGCGACTGCCCTCGACGGTGTACAGGGTGTATGCGCTGAAAATCGCCAGGGGTGGCACCTTGTCCAACTCGACCGGTTGGACCGACCACTGAAGTTGTACCGCGAATGAGACCGGGGCGTTTTGCACCACGGCTTCTTTGAGAGCACGACGTGTTCCCGTGTCGTCGGGTTTCAGGAGCGAAATGCTGCCCGAAGCACCCTCGTCATCCGACTTCTCACTTTCCTCATCGCGGCGCACTTCGAGGAAACGCAACACCTGGGTATCGGTGAGTGACGGGTCAGCGGCGGACTCAACATCAGCTATGGACGGCGCCGCCATCATGCGTGTCTCGCCCGTGTTTTCATCCAGAGCGGCCAGGACTTCGCGGACGTTTGAGCTCGGCAGTGCTGCCTTGGCCGGGGCCTTCACTGCCGCGGCGGGCCGGGCTGCCACTTTCGCAGAAGTTGGAATCGGGCCAGCGGGAGCGCGCGGCGCAATTGGAGCGCGCTGCGTAGCCGGGGCGCGCGAGGAAGTTTGCGGCTGCGTGGCCGCGGGCGCTCGCGGCGCGAAAGACACTCCCCTGTCGGGAATCCGTTGCGCCGGAATCGCAGCTTTCGCTACAGGCGCGGCAGCCTTTGCGGCGGGTGTCGCCGCCTTTGTCGGGACAACGGTGGACGCTACTGCTCGGTTTGAAGTCGTCGGCGCCCCTGTGACAGGCACAGGCGATGCGCTTCTTGCGCCGGCCGGCTGCACAGTGACTACAGGCTTCGCAACAGGTATTGATACCGACGGGGGAGGACGTAGAGCCGGTGCAGCCGCCTGAAGCGTCGGTACGGTGATGTTAAGCGGCACGCCTGCGCGTGTTGGTACGTGGGTCGCCTGCTGAACAACCGGGGGCGCTGCGGAAGTTCTAGTCGCTGAAGCGGACGGCGTAGCCGGCGCCGTGGCCGTAACCTGCACCTGCGGACCGACTGCATGTTGGACCTGCGCGGCAGCAGCAGCGACCGCGCGCTCACGCAATTTCTTTCCGGGCGCATCCCCAGCCCAAGCGCCGGGATAGATGTCACGCACGACATTCAGCCATTCCTGGGCTTCGGCGAGCGTCGTGAAATAGCCCATGTGAAGACGGAAGCGCTCGCGGCCTTCCTCGCGACGCCGACTGACGAAAAAAGTGAACCGCTTGAGCTCGGGAAGCTGTGTCTGCTCGAGTGCCATGGGCGACGTCGATGAGCACAGGTTGAGAACGAACGGACCGGCACTGGCAGCCTGTGCTGCCGTGGGTTCTCCAGCGCCGGCGCGTGCGACCGCACCGGATGCCGGTTTTGGCGTTGGTGTCATAAATTCCCCGGCAAGCGCATCAACATGAAAAACCCGGAAGCTTCGCTGCGCGGATTCTCAACTTGGGCGGGGAGTGCGAGCGGTCGCGCCTGAGCGCGATCGTGGCAGCCCCGCCGTCATAGGAATCCGTCCTTTAGACCGGTGGCTTTGCGTCCCCGCCTTTCGACGGGTTTGCCCTTATCACTACGAGATGCAGTGTCAAAGCGTCGCGGATTTCAGTCAAGCCCTTAAATAGTGTCTCGACTCTCAAAACAGACACCCGCGTCGTCGGAACGTGCACAGTCGTTAGTTATGGATACTCGAAATATGTTTCATCCCCTCGCTTATGTCTCAACATGGCGACAGGCGGACTTTCATAGATGCCGACGAGGTTCACGTGGCGGGGGCGCTGCACGCTGCAACGAGCATCAACACCGCGACTATCATCGCGCCCCGCAGTTTGCTCACGTCATGCATCTGTAGCGCAGGCGCGAGCTGAACGATTCTCAGCCGGCCTCGCGCACGTCGCCTATTTCGCGATGGGCCATTGTGCGGGCCTGGAGAAGCTCTGTCACGACCGGGCCGGCGAGTGGACGGGCGAGATAGAAGCCCTGGGCAATGTCACAGCGGCGCTCTCGCAGGAAATCCAACTGCTCGACCGTCTCGACTCCCTCCGCAACCACGCGCTTGCCCAGCGCGTGCGCCATCACGATGATCGTTTCGACGAGCGTCGCGGAAGCCGGATTGTGTGGCACCTCTTCGAGGAAGGTGCGATCGATCTTCACCGTGCCGATCGGATACTGCCGCAGGTAAGACAGCGAGGAGTATCCAGTCCCGAAATCATCCAAGGCCAGATGCACGCCCAACTGCTGAAGGCGACCGAGTGTGGCGCCCGCAGCGGCGTCTGCGAAGACGCTCTCTGTGAGCTCCAGCTCCAGCAGTGCCGGGGGCAGGCCGTATTTCTCCAGGGCGCGCAGCACGAGCTTCGGAAATTCAGCGTGCTTGAGCTGTTGTGCCGAGACGTTGAGAGCGAGACGAGGCGGAGCGATATTGTCGGCGCGCCAGGCAGCTAACTGTGCGCATGCGGCATCGAGAACCCACCCGCCGATGTCGATGATCAGGCCACTCTCCTCGGCAGCCGGCACGAATTCGCCCGGCTGGCGCATTCCGTCGCGCGGCGTCTGCCAGCGAAGCAGTGCTTCCACTCCGGTGAGCGTTCCGTTGGAAACCGCGAACTGCGGTTGATAGAAGAGTGAGAATTCGCGGCGCCGCAGTGCGAGATGCAGCCCGGTGTCCGTGGCGGCCACAGGTTTCGCGCTCATGTCGAGATCGAAGAAAGTCGTACAGCCGCGGCCAAGATCCTTTGCGCGATACATCGCCGTATCCGCGTTGCGCATGAGGTCGTCAATCGTCGCGCCATCGTCCGGGAACAAAGTGATGCCGATGCTTGCGCACACGAAGTGATCGCGTCCACCTATATTTACCGGCAGTCGCAGCGAGTCGATGATGCGGTCTCCCACGGCACGCGCAGAGTCGGGATCTGCGACGTTACGCAAGATGACAGTGAATTCATCGCCCCCCAGCCGGGCAACGGTGTCGCCATCCTTCACGCACGAACGCAGGCGTTGCGCCACGATCGTCAACATCTGATCGCCTGCAATGTGCCCCACCGAATCGTTTACTCGCTTGAAATGGTCCAGATCGATATACAGAAGCGCGCCACGGCTCAGGCCCGCACTTGCGTTGGAAATTTCCTGCGCCAATCGATCGCGAAAGAGAATGCGGTTCGGCAACGCCGTGAGCGGGTCATAGTGAGCTTGTCTGTACAGGCGCTCATCGTGAGCACTCTTCGACAACGCGACTGCGAGTCGCTCGGCGAACTGGCCGCCGTTGCGAGCGAGATGTGGGTCGGCGGTGGGCGCCTCGCGATAACCGACCGCGAGAATGGCTTCGACTCGATCGGACACGATGACAGGCCACACCCAGAAGAAATCGGCGCCGACTTCCTTGAGCGGCCTGAGGAAGCTGTGCCGTGAATCCTCGCAACGCGCCACTGTCAGCCCATCACTCTCCATTGCGAGGGTCGTGAGCATGTCGTCGTCGAGCTCAACTCGATTCACCGGCAGATCCGAAAGTCCTTTTGCCGAGAGATAGACGCGTCCTCGGCCAGGCGCATCCGAATCCCGCAGGGTGATTCCCACGCAATGGCAGCGGCTGACGCCCTGGACGCGCGACAGGATGGCGTCGAGAACCTGCTCGAGCTCAGCGGAGCCGAGGAGCAGCTTGTCGATCTCTCCCAACGTCTCGAGGGCGTGAAACTGCTCCTGCAGGCTGCCGGCGCAATGATTGAACACGTCGATGAGGATTCGCGGCTCATCCGCACCGCACGCCACGATCGGCTCGAAGCGGCGCACCTGCAGCGCCGGCAGACCCTGTTGGAGCTGTCGCAGCGGGTTCAGATACCGCCGACCCAGGTACAATGCGCCTGCGTAGGCACTGGTGACGGCGATCAACAGCACGAACGGCAGCATCATCCAGATAGCAGACGAACGGACGAAGAACGGGACCTCGCGACTGAATGCAACGACGGCCCATGGAACGGCAGTGATCCGCTCGTTGACGAGCGGCACATGCGTGAGCACACCGTGCCATTCGTCTCCGCCACTCTGCCACGCGAGCGACCGAACCGCGGCGCCACGTTCTCCTGACAGAGAGATGTGCTCGGCGAACATTCGGCCCACATCGCCACCGACGGTGCCTACGGTGTGCAGAATCTTGCCGTCTGCATCCACCACCGCGACTGTCATCAATGTCGTCGTGGGAGCGGTTTCCTTCCACAGCCAATCGGGCGCCAGCTCGAAGTAAGCGAGACGTGCGAAGCCGCCTGCGCTCACCGCTCGCGCCACGAATACCGAAGTGAGCTGCCCATCGAGGGTGACGGGCATCAGGACGGTCTGTCCGGTTTCCAGGGCGAGCAGTTGCGCAGCGCCGGGGCGCAACGCGGTTTCGCCGCCAGCGAGCAATCCATCGCGGTCGACTACTACCACGGATTTGAAGGCGCGCGAATTGGCGACTTCCTGCTTCAAAGATGAGCCGTCGTAACCGACGTCGCGATCCGTCAACGTCTGGACGATGGTCTCCGCGGCGCCAATCTTGGATCGGATGATGACTGCGTAGAGACTGCTGACCCGCGAATAGCGCTGATCGATGGACTCCTGTGCGGTGGAGCCTACAAAGCGCGCGGCCGAGACTGCGAACAGCAAGACGGGAACGGCGGCGCATACGGCCAGCGCCATACCCATTCGCCTCACCATGTTCGTCTTTGTGCTCGCCACGCCCATTCCTAACGCTTCCTTACGAGGAATCCTCCCTAAGCTTTGCAATGTATCGGCAGCGTGTCCGGCCCGGTGAGCAATACGTCAAATCTGGGGAAAATTCTGTGGCTCCGGCGCTTTCGGGAAGGTGTTAACCAATTCACGCTCCGCGGCGGCTTGCGAGCGCCCGGATCCCGCTATACGTGTACCGCTGCAATCCTTTGCGGCTGGAGCGCGCGGCAGCCACCATCGCAGCGGCCACGGTACGGGCGGAAATACCGCGATAAGCCTCCCGGGTACCGAAAAGCAGCGGGTTCACGAGCGGCATGGCCAGGCGCGCGGCCAGCTCGAGGGGCCGCATCTCCCGGCGCCAGCCCATGAGCAACCCGGGCTGGAGGATGTCCAGGGCAGGAAAACCGACGCTCGTGAGCGCTTTTTCCATCTCGCCCTTGGTGCGCAGATAGAAGTTCCTGGATTGGGGGTCGGCGCCGGCGGATGAGATCACTACGAAGCGCTGGGCCTGAGCGGCTTTGGCGGCCGCTGCGAACGCCAGGACGTAGTCGAAATCGACTTGGCGAAACGCCTCGCGCGACCCGGCCTGCGCGAGTGTGGTTCCGAGGCAGCACAGGGCGACCTGGCACGTGAGCCCCTTGAGCTGCGCTTCGAGCTTGTCGAACTGCACTATGCGATTGGCCAGCCGGGAGCTCTCGCGGCCCAGCGGTCGACGCGTCACCGCGAAGATCCGCCCCAGGTCAGGCGCGCCCAGGAGGGCTTCGAGAACGTAACCCCCCACGAAGCCGCTGGCCCCGGCGAGTAACGCCAGTTTCGGATCGGCTTCTGCCATGATGACCCTTGGATTGCGGAAAAAGACCGCTGTTGTTTTCGCACAGCTTAGGTCCACGCCGGGCTTGCCACAAGCTCTCAAAGGGCTACGATTCCTCACAATATGAGGGACATCGCACTCCTGGTGGTCGCCCTGGCGATGTCGGCACCCGCGACCGCTGTGACCGACGCCGAGCGAGTGCAGGTTTATCACGAGTTCCGCGCGGCTTTCGATGCGCATGACTTCAAAGGCGCGCTGCCAATCGCCGAGAATCTTGTGAAAATCACCGAAGAACAATACGGCGCGAACGACCGCGCGCTCGTCAACCCGCTCGCCAATCTGGGCACGACGCAATACCGCCTGGCCGACTACCCATCCGCCGAAAAGACCTATCTGCGCGGAATCAAGATCGTCGAAGACTCCTCCGGAGGCGCTGCGGACCGGTTGCTATTGCAGCCGCTCCACGGCCTCGGCGCGACGTACTTCGCCAGCGGGGAGTACGACGAAGCCAGCGCAATTCTGAAGCGTGCGCTCGACTTGAGCCGCAATCTGGACGGACTCTTCAATCCGCAGCAGACGCAGATTCTCGAGCCGCTGATTACGAGCCTCGTGGCGCTGGAGCGTCACGAAGAAGCGGAGCGCGAATTCGAATACTCGGTGCGTGTTGTCGAGAACGCCTACGGCAAGACGGACATACACCTCATGCGTCCGCTGGATCGTTACGCTCGGTGGATGGAACGCATCGGGCGATATACGACTGCGCGGGCATTGCACGCGCGTGCCCTCACCATCGCCGAACAGGTGGGCGGCCCAAATTCCGTTCTGGCGGTGGACCCCCTTACGGGAATCGCTCGCACCTATCGCCTCGAGTTCGTCAACGGTCCCGAAGAAGGCACGGAACAGCCGGTGGACACGATCGATACGGCAAGTGATTTCTTCCCGACTACGGTGCTCCAGCAACGCGTCAATCAGGAGGGCGAGCACGCGCTGGTGCTCGCCATTCAGGTCATAGAGAAAAACCCGCCGCTCGATCATGCGCGCCGCGCAGACACGCTGGTCGAGCTTGGAGACTGGTACATGTGCACCGGGTCTGCGCCCCGGGCGATCCAGGTTTACCAGTCGGCCTGGAAGGATTTCTCGACCGGCGGATCGACGGCGCCGCTTGCTGCGCCGCGTCAGCTCGCCTACAAGGGGCCCGGTTCGTCGCTCGGACGCTCCCACTTGAGCGCCGACAATATCGAGGAGCACTTCGTCGAAACGAGCTTCACGGTAACCAAAGACGGGCGAGTTGCGGACGTTGCCGTAATGTCGTCCGATGCGCCCGAGTCCCAGCAGAAACGAGTCGTTACGGCAGTCAAAAGGGCGCGCTACGCGCCGCGCTTTGAGAATGGTGAGCCGATCGACACGACCGGCGTGACGCTGCGTGAACGCATTGTCCTGAAGCGAGCCAAGGGCAACGGCTGACCCGCGCGCTCGCGGTCGCAGACCCGCTCCGGCGGGCGCCGACCGTTGCAGACCGGGTGCTGGGAGGCGCTGGCGGGCTGGCGGGCGCTGAACATCAAGGTAGTGGATCGTCGATCGGCACGACGTCCATTTGCGTGTTGTCGGTCTTCGCAAGCGTCGAAGGTTCCAACACAATGGCCTCGTTGTGCGCAAGCTTCTGGCCTGCCGGCTGGTCCGGGAACTGAACGAGAAATTTTGCGGCGGCGTCGCGCATGGCCGCGACACTCGCGCGCATCAATGGAGCCTCGCTATTCATGCCGTCGGCGAGCGCATTTCCGTAACCGGTGAGCGTCAAAGTGTCGGCCAGTTCCCCCTGCGGCGTATACAGACTGATCCGGTATCGGATCGTCACTGCGTAATAGCGGCCGCCTGTTTCCCGCGAGGTGACGAACGAATACTGATCGATGCGCGGCTCGAAGAGCGCCTTGAGATTTGCCGCGACGCGCGCCGAGTTGAGATCCTTGAACTCCTCCACATGGCTGAATTCAGCCTTGAACACATCCTCCATGAGCTGCAGGTGCCCGGGACCCAGCACGACCTCCCAGTCGACTTCCCACCGCGTTTCCTTGTGCGTGTACTTACGTTGGTCGGGCGGAACGATGAGGCCGACATCCGTCTGCAGCGGCTCGAGGAGAGGTTTCGGCAGCTTCGGCTGCGGATGAATGGTCACGCCACCACAGGCTGCGAGCCACAGAGCGGAAAGGAGCGCGACGGCTGGCGCGGTGGCGAACTTCTGCATGAGGACTACTGCTTCATTCCGACGAACGTGCCGTTATTCTGCTCGCAGACCCGCCGCATGAGGGCTGAAAAGCGGATGTTCGTAAACGGCGCCATGTCAGGCGCCTCGGGAAATCCGATGGCGTGAATGCGCACCGGCCGGCGGCCGTTGCGGTCGGGCTTGTTGAGCGTGCCGATCGAATCGAGCGCTGCCTGGATCGAGTCGCCGGTGAACTCGTCGCCGAGCACGAACACGCTGATGCGCTTGTCGGCCGCCCAGTAGGTACGAATCGCCTCCTCCATGCCCGGCACGGGATTGGACTGGCTGAAGGCGCGCCATTGACGTGCGCGCGCACGGATTTCCTGGCGTTGCTGGGGCGTGTCGGTGAGCCATTTCCCGCGTGTTCCGCCGAACAGGTACTTGCCCTGATCGTTCATGATCTGCATCCCGAGTACGTGCGGATACAGGCTCAGGATCTCATCGACGATGGCGAGGTTCACATCCCAATGATTGCTCGTCATGCTGGAGGACGTGTCAATGACGAAGATGACGTATTCGCTATCGACAGGAATTCCACCGACGGCGCCCGTGGGCGCGCGGCTCGCGCGCTCCTTCAGCAGGCGCTGCATCTCGGCCGTGAGAGTCTGGTAAGTCGAGACCAGCTCTCCTTCGGCTGTGTTGGTCACCGCGGCGTCCTTCCGACTGGCTGAATATTGACCCTGAACATGCGTGAGATCGCCGGACAAGCGGGCTAGTTTCTCGTGCTCGCGCTCGAGTGCCGCCACGCGACTGTTCAGATCCCGATTCAGATCATCGGTCTCGCCGCGAATCAGTTGGAGCTGTGCCTCCAGATTGCGCACCTGCCCCTGCATGTTCACGCGGCTCTTCTCGAGCTCGATCGGCTGGCCGACCTCGGTGAGTACGAGCAGCAGGATGATCGCGCCGAATCCGCAACATATGCAGTCCAGAAACGACAGGCTGAACACTTCGACTTCGCGCCGCCTGCGCATTACGGCCAATCCTTCGCCGGCATGAGAAGCGTGCCATCGGTAAGTCGCGCCAGATGCCAGAAGCGATGTGCCGCCTGTAAATCACCGTTCATCGGCAGCAGCACCGTGTCGACAGGTACGCGCTCAGGAAGCTGGCCGACCGCTTCGTCGAACAGCCGCATGCGCACCCCGGAATCGACATACTTGCGCAAGCCCGCGCTCTTGCCCTGCGTCGGCAGCCCATCCGTGATCAGAACAACCTGGTCGGGCAACGGACTCAAAGTCTTCGTAGCTGAAAATGCGTTGTAGAGGCTGGTACCGTCACGCGGAACGATCTGGTTCAGTGCATCGAGGCCGCGTGCGAGCTGCGCCGCATCGGCCCCACCGATCCATTTGCCACCGGAGTCGGCTAGCAGCGGTTGCGCCTTGGTATTGAACGTGTAGATCTGATACTCGCTGCCGGGTGGAAGCTGCGTCATCAGCCAGTTGACCGTCTCCACTGCACGTCGCCATTTAGCTGCGGCTCGCTTGCGCGCATCGTCGAAGTTGCGCATACGGATTACGGTGACTACATCCTCGTGAAGCATGCTTGCGGAAACATCGAGCAGAATCAGAATGCGCCTGCCGCGCATAGTCAGCCCTGTGATGTACTGGCGCTCGCCGCCGGTCTTGCGAAAACTGCTGATCTGCTGTCCCGGCGGACCTTTGTCGAGACTGCCAGCCTCGAGCCGGCGCACTCCCTCCTGCAGAGAGTGGACATCGGACTTCAGCTTTTCGATGTGCTCGACGCGTGCCAGGTTTTCCGCATCGTAGCTGGAGACGTCCTGGTCCTTGTTCTTCAGTTCTGCGACGAGCTGGGAGCTGCGCCCGACCGTGTTGGCCAAGTCGGTCTGTGCCTTGACCAATGCATTGCGCAGGACCGCGAGATTGTCGGCACCGTCGAGCACCTGCTCCGCGAGCCGGTTGACCTCCGCGGTCATGTCATCCGCCCGTTTGATGCGCACTACACCTGCCTGCGCGCTGACGATCGTGTAGAAGAGAATGACTGCTCCGAAGCCGCAGCAGATGCAGTCCAGGAAGGACAGCGTGAACACCTCGATTGTGCGGCGTCTTCTGGACATCCCTAGAGCTCTTAGACGGATTCCGCAGTGGCTTCGCCCACTGTGATGAGCGCAAACTCGATCCCTGGCTCACCCAGCCGCACGCGATCACCCGCGTAAACGCGGACGCGCTCGGCAACGCGTTCACCATTGACGAACGTTCCAAAGCTGCTGTGATCGAGTAGCACTAGCTCGCTGCCATCGCGAACAAACGTGCAATGACGCCGCGAGACGCCCGCTAAACCGTCGGGGAGCCTCACGCCTCGCCCGTCTCCAGGTGCGCGACCAACCACGATCGCGTCAGACCCGATCGCGAGCGCGCGACCGTCGAGCAATAAGTGCGTCGGAGGCGGACCTCCAGCCTTGCGTCCTCCCAAGTGTTGCCGCGTCACCATGCCGGCGAGCTCTTCGTGTGGATGCAAAGGCAATCTGCGCAGCAGATGCACGGTCCCGACCCCGGTCTTGATCTGCGTCGCATCTGCGGAGAGCCGCGGTAGATCGCTGATCGAAAGCGCTGCGGCCGCGAAGCCGTCGTCGCAGCCGATGAGATCGCAGCCGACGAACTGCTCAATTTCTTCCCGGAGGCCTGGAATTCGCGCGACGAGGTTCGGCATCACCAGTGAGACCGGCGATCCGGCGGGACGCAATTCGTGAATGAGCCGCAGGATTTCTCGATTGAGCGGCAGCGCAGCTTGTGCAAATTGGTCGCGACTCAGCTCTACCTCGAAAGAATCCCCGCCCTGGCCCGAAGTAACCACCGCGGTCGCGGCGCCCTTCGATTCAACAGTATTCACGAGTGCGGGAATTGCGTCGAACAACTCTTGTTCAGACACGGCGTCGTGCCTGGGATCAAAGCGTGTGCGCTTGACCATCGCCGTGCTGATGAATTCGAGCCACGCTTGATATATCTCGATCAGGCCGCCACGCTGACTCAACACCGAGCGCCGACGGCGAGCCATCCCTCCCCCGACATCCACCGCTGTTGCCGCGACGTGGTGCAAACCCAGCTCGATTACGATTGCGCTGCGCTCCAAACCCAGCGCACCAACTGCCACCGCCGCCGCGTCGATGAAGCCACCGACTGGCAACGACAGAGTTCGAATGATGCCCAACGCCGTTCCAAGTCCCGGAGCATCTGCGAACGCTGGAGCTGCGAGCCAAACACTTTCGCCGTCGGTCGGCCTGCATTCATCAAGTCGTCGCGCCAGGTTCGCGGCGGTCAATGCAAGTGCCCGATCAGACACTTCCGTCTCGGACAGTAATGACTGCAGATGGCGGGAGGATGTGACGGTGGGATGGCTCCGTAAAGCGTGCCACGCGCCGGTGCCCGCGACCTCAGCCGTGCTGCCGTCAAAGACTGCCGCCGGTGCGCTCGAGAGCACAATTCCGTCTCGGGCAAAAGAGATCGCGCGGTCGTCAAGCTCGATGGCGAACGACTTCATTCGCTGACGTCCTAATCAGATGTCAGCGGGAAACGTGACGCTGTTGTCGGCGTTTTCGCGCGGGTCGGGTGCAACGGTGGGGTCATCGCGGATGGTGGCCGACTCCTCGGGAGCTGAAGGCGCGGGGTTCGCGGGCGTGGTGGCCGGCGGCACGGACCCCGGGCTCGCGAGGGTGGGCGGGGGGCTCACAGGCGCGGGAGGCCGCACGGACGCGGGGTTCGCGGCTGTGGTGGCCGGCGGCACGGACCCCGGGCTCGCGGGGGTGTGCGCGGCGCTCACAGGCGCGGCACTTGGCGCTGCGGGCGCATCCTTCGGTTGCTCTGCGGCGCGCAAGGTAACGAATACCGCGCTCACACAAAGCACACCCAGCAGCGTGCTCCATCGAATCGACTGCCAGTAGGAATTCTTCATGTTGGCCTCCCTCCCGAGGGCTCACTCGGCGTAGCGCGCAATGCGAAAGCCGAGTGTCGGACTGATTGCTTCTTCGCCATCGCGCCACGCGAGGCGCAGTTCCGTCACCGCGGCAGATTTCCAGTTGGCTCCGCGCACAACGTGGCGTGTCCCATCGTCAGGGCCCAACGGGTCCGTTGCGGAAGTCGAGTCGACGAATGATAAATAGTAATCGTTCACCCACTCGGAGACGTTTCCGGACATGTCGTGCAGTCCGAGCGGTGTTGGTTTGAATTTACCCACTGGCGCGACGACGGGGTAGTCGTCCTCATATTCCGCCAGGGAGGCTGGTAACGCCGCGGCGGCTTCGGTACCGGCGAGGTTTCCGATCTGACGTTCGACCGGCAGAGCATCGCCCCACGCGAAGCGGCGAAACTGACCGGGGCCTGCGTAGCGCGCCGCGTACTCCCACTCAGCTTCAGTCGGCAATCGGTAACCGGTGGTTACCGGACGCTTCAGTGCGTAGCCGGCGTCTTTCTTTTCATATGCCTGCGGCAGACCATCGCGCCCGGATAGCCAATTGCAGTATTCCGCGGCATCGTTCCAGCTCACCTGCGTCACGGCCTGGCTATCGAGATCGATCGAATGCGTGCCGATGAAGCCGGAAAGATGCTCGGCACGGAACTTTCGGAACTCCCCGTTCGTTATTTCCGTTACACCGAGGTAAAAGGCTCGTTTGAGCGTGACCGAACGAAGTCCTTCATTGGGCCGGCGTCCCTGCTCCCTTCGATCGCTGCCCATCGAAAACGCCCCGACCGGTATCAATCGCATCGCGTATCCGGTGCCACTGGCAATCATCGGCGCCGACTCCTGAAGAGCGATCGCGTGATCTGCCGACACCAGGTGGTAGTGAAGGGTCCTTTCGAGACCCGCCGCCGGCGTCACGGTGCCTGCAAACGACACGAAACCGTCTTTCCGCACTTCGACGCGATGCTCGATAGCGGAAAGTGACATCGTCTGCGGTGTGCGCCCGCGATCTGCGCCGTCGACGAGAAGTTGCGCGTCCGCGGGGTCGCCTTGCACCGTCACTGCGGCAATGACGGCCTCGAGTCGCGCTTCAAGTCCGATGTTGCGTCCGGCGTCGGCAAATACGGAGCGATTCCAACTCGCGTACCCCGGCAGATCGATGACCACCTCGTGCGCAATTCCAGCGGGAAGATCGGCTTCGAGCGGGGTGCGGCCACGATGTGTGCCCGCGATCGTTACTTCCGCACCCGCAGGGGCAGACTTCAATATGAGATGGGCATCGGCCTGACCGAGAGTTACGGGACCCAAGGCGAGCTTCTCGCCAGCCTTGACCACGACGCTGCTTTCCCACGTCTTCAGGCCGGCCGACGAAATCTCGATCCGGCGCACACCGGAGGGCACGTCGAGCGTTGCGGGGGCGACGGCAGCGTGCTCGCCATCCACTGTGATCTTTGCGCCGTTGGGAACCGTCGAGACTTCCACAGAGCCCCAAGCCGGCTTCAGTGCTGCGATTAGATCCTGTCGCGCACCCGCTCCCTCGACAGATAGGTGAGTCACGTACTCGACGTATCTCGGAGCGCGCAGCGTAATCGTCCGATCGCCGGCGGGAACGTCGATGTTGCCAGGGGCGCGACCCGATTCCGCACCATCGACAATCACCGCTGCCGCGATTCCACCCGTATCGATGTGGACCTTTCCCGGGAGTTTGGTCAAGCGCAACTTCAAATCGTGGCGTGCGCCGTTGCTGATTTCGATATCCGTCTGCGCAGATACATAACCGTCGCGCTTGGCGTGCACTACATGATGCCCCGGCAACACCAACAGCTTGCCGTCGGTATGAAACGCCAAGAGCGTGCCCGGGGTTTTCACCTGTGCATCGCTCGGCAGAATATCGAGCGAAATGGATTCGAGCATCGACACGAGAGCAACTGCGATAACTGCAATCAGCAGTACGCCGGAAACGGCCCAGCCAATTCGTCTGCGCTTGGCTTGCTGCGCCGGCGTGATTGCACCGCGTGCAGTTGCTCGTGAAACTTCCTTCGGCTTCGAGATAACGGGCGTTCCACGCGCGTGTATCTCGAGTTCCTCGTCTCCACCCTCGCCGAGCGCCAGGGTCGCGATGGTTGCGGCGGGGGCAATCGTCGCGTTTCCCACGAGATGGCAGACGTCGAGTCGCAGCAGAGTGCGCGAGACGTCCACGACGACAAGTTGCGCATCTCCCAGCGCCACGACATCGTTGCGTCGAAGGTCGCGAGTACCTGTCAGCGGACGCCCGTCAAACCTGGCATCGAGGCCGGCTTCGGACTCAAGGACCCACACTCCCTTGCGCCGCTCGACATGCAGGAACGCGCCCGTCGCGACGCCGGGTACGACCACGTCCGCGCCGACGCCACCAACAGAAAACGATTCGCCAAGGGTCCGATCGCCGGCGGGCTCCCTGATGCGCGCCTCCGCATAGGGTGCCGGCTTCGCCACGGCATCATTCATATTGGCTCAGAGCAAGTAATGCTGACGGTTGCTGTCTGTCCCGGTGCCACGGTGATGTCACGGCGGACATCGCGAAAGCCGTTGCGGGTGCCGATGACAGTGTACTTGCCTGGCTTCAAATTGATCTCGCGACGCGCAAAGGTGCCGAACGCGCCGATGCTGGGAATGGCCACCTGGGTGGCATTATCCGATAGCAGGGACAGTCGCACCGGTTTGTCGAAGTCCGGAAGGAGAATCTCCAGACGTGCGATCTGAGATCTCAAGACCGGTCCGGTCGAAGTCTGCGAGCGTGCGGTTTCCAGCAGCGTACGGGCCTCGTCCCGAACTGGAGGTGATGCAAGGCGCTCCGGTCGATCGATGAGGTCCTGCAAACGATTCGACAGCTCGGCCCTGGCGCTCGCTCTGGCCTTTCCCTGCTGCGCAAACAGGAGCGACGGGTCGGTCTTCAGCGCCGCTTCATATTCTTGCGTTGCGTCGTCCCAGCGTTCCTGCGCTTCGAGTTGCGCGGCGTGCTGCCGGGTGGTGGCAAAGCCACGCGCCGCCAGGACGGCCCCGACGCGCCGCAGCCCCTCCGCGGCTTCTGCTCCATTCCCCTTGAAGTTACGGGCTTTCTCGAAAGAGTCGTGCGCCTCATCCAACCGGCCGGCTCCGAGTGCGGCGAACCCTGCGCCGACCGCCTTCGCGTAGCTGTCGTCGCCAAATGCCGCATTTGCGCGCGCAAGGCCGTCCTTTGCGCGCACGTTGGTGGGATCGAGAGAAGCGGCCTGGCTATAGTCCTGAACGGCACGCGAGAAGTTACGCGCACGCTCCGCGTTTTCCGCGTCCGCGAGCAGCGGCAGCACGCCATTCAAACTGCGGACCCGGCGCTGCCCATTGGCTACTCTGCTGTCGTTGGGATCGATGCGCCTCGCCAGATCGAAGGCCTGGCTCGCCACCTCGCCCTGGCCGTCGGCCAACGCCTTTTCTCCCGCGGCCAATTGTGCCGCCAGCGCCTGGGGTATGCGCCGTTCGACTCTGTCGAGGAGCTGACCCGCAGCATCCAGCCTTACTTGTGCGAGCGAAAGGTCCCCCGCGTCACGCGCACCGACAGATTCTGCAGAAAGCATTTTGGCATCGGCAAACTCTCGCCCACCCCACACGCCCGCGCCGCGGCTTTCGAGTGACGCAAGTCGTGCATCGAAGCGCACGCGAGCGGCATTGAGCTTCTGGTCTACCTCCGCGTCCGCTTTGCCTACCGAGACACCGCCGGCGGAAGGGGCAGTCGCAGTTGGAACTGCACCCGGAATGCCCGCAGGTGCGGTTGTGCCCGCAGTTGCAGTTACCGAGGCATTGGCAGACGGGAGGGTTGTTGGGCTCCTCCCGGAATCGATTCCCGCGCCCGACGGCGCAGCATTCAATGAGACAGCGGGGGCTGTGGAGGCGGCGCGCGAGGCGGGTGCGTCGTCGTTTGAAGGCAGTAAATCAGTTAACGCGGCCGGCACGAGGTCCGGCTCGTAACGCGGGACCCAGTAGACCAGAGCTGCTGCGATTCCCATCAGGAGACCGAGTGTGATCCACGGCCACCTCCGCGATCGAATCGGCTCGAGCTTTGAGACTCGCGGTACGTACTCGAGCTGCAGATCGTCAAATGCCGACCGCGACTTCCCAGGACGTGGTGCCGCCGCGGACATGGGTGGCGACGATGCGGAGCCGTGTGCTGAGGCCACGTTTCCGAAACGATCGGCGGTGAATCCAGGCGTCGGTCCGCGTGCCGTGATGGGCGCGGATGTTGGTGTGTATGCGGACTCAAATGCCGGCCCGTGTGCAGAGACTGACGCGGACGCAAAGCCGTGCGCGGGCTCAGGCGCGGTGATGCCGGCGGGTGCGAAACCTGACGCGGGCCCGGGTGTGGGCGTCCAGTTGGGCGTGGACGCGGCGCTGGACGCGGGTGCGCGTGCCGGTGCCGGTGCGAAACCTCCCGTAGACCCAGACCTGGGCGCCGACGCGGGCATCGACGCAGGCGTCGACTTTGACGCGGATGGAAACCTGCGCGCGGATGCAAGTTCAGGTGCGGAGAATCCGGATGGTCGCGCGGGCCCTGGCGCCACGGTGTGGGGCACGTCGTGCGCGGCATTGCGCGCCGTGTTGGGCGCGGCGTTGGGCGCGGCGTTGGGCGCGGCGTTGGGCGCGGCGTTGGGCGCAGCGTTGGGCGCAGCGTTGGGCGCACGATTGGACGCTGGCGGGCGGTCCGAGTTCGGCGCCGGTTCGGCTCTCCGCGATGCCCGCTCGGCCGGGATCTGCGGCTTGTCGGTTTGCGGTGGACGCTCCCGTGGCGGTGGCGAAGCATCAACTCTGGTTGAAGTATTGGGTGTCGGAGCAGCCGCCGCGGTTCGAAGGACCTCCGCAATGCGAGGAGCCTCCGGTGAGCGTTCAAACTCGAACGCAAGAGTGTCGTTGAGCGAAGCGTCGAGCTCGTCGATAACTTCGCGCATGGAACGTGGCCGGTCTTTGGGCCGCTTCGCAACCATACGCATGACGAGAGCGGCAAGTAGCGGCGGGACCTGCCGCGTCGGGGCAAGCTCAGCCACAGGCTCTTCCATCGCACGCTTCACATCGAAATGCGGGTAATACGGCGGATAGCCCGACAACAGCTCGTACGCGAGGGCGCCGAGCCCGTAAATGTCATCCGCCGGATTCGGCGGCTCACCCCGCAGTTGTGCGGGGCTCGCTGTGAACGGCGAAAGTCCGAGAGCTGCCGCGGCGGGTTGCGTTTCGCCGGACTGCGCGATCTCGGGTTGTGTGGAGTTGGTTTGAGCCGCCGCACGACTGACGTCGACGGTTCCCGCGACGCCAAAGTCGGCAAGCTTCACTCGGCCGCGCGAGTCGAACAGGATGTTTCCGGGCTTCAGGTCACGATGTACGACGCCTCGCTCATGCGCGTGCTCAAGTGCCTGCGCGACCTCAATGAGCACGGGAATGATCTCGAGATAACCCGCGCCACGGAATCGACGCAGATCGCCGCCGGAAGCAAGCTCCATGGGTAGCGCGATGACATCGCCGGAGCGCTCAGGCGGAAAGACTTTGAGAATTGCCGGGTGGTTCAGTCGGTTGGTGATTTCGTATTCGCGCTGAAGAGCCGACCACGCGGAGTCGTTGCCCACGAACGCCGGGCTCAGGATCTTGAGCGCGATATCCACACCGCGAAGTTCATCGTGGGCACGCCGGACCTCGCCTTGGCCACCCGCACCGAGTCGTTCGAGCAGCGTGTAGCGGGCATCCAGCCGGCGTCCAGTCGTGGCAGCGATAACCTCTGTCATGGCCCTCACGCGCGCCCCGCCAGGGCTAGCGCGCAGGCTCCTGGGCGACCGACTGATCGGCCGCGGGAAGTGTAGGTAACGAACTGCCGCTCGCCGCGGATGGCGCAGCGTTCACGCTCGTATCGGCCGAAGGATTTGCAGCCGGAGCGATATCGCCGGCCACAGTCAGTGTGCCGTTCTCTTCCAAGTACAGCTCGTGCAACAGTTTCCGCCATTCGCGGTACTGCTCCTCCGCGGTTCCGGTTAAGCGCAACGTGCGCCCTTCGACATCCACGACTTGTGGCGCCACCTCTGACTTGAACGAGTCCGAAAGCTCCTTCAACGCCTGGGAGTGGACCTTCGCATCCGAGTATTTCTTCAGGCCCGACAAAATGGCCGCAGTTCCGCCGATCGCGCCCGCAGTGCGCACCGCATTCTCGATCCGGCGGCAGTTGTAGTCCGCATCGCTGCATTGGCCGGGCACGAACACGCTTGCAACGATTGCCGCAGCACCCAGGAACGTTCGCACCCGCGCTTGGTTGCGTGTCCGCTCCTCTTTTTCGATCTCCTCGAAGCTCGACCGTCGCCATTGGCCGTAAGAGACGCTCATCTGGTCCGCAAAATTCGCGTAATACCCGTTCACCGTATCGATCACGGTCCCGTCCCGCTCGCGAATGCGGTCGATGCGCGCATTGACCGGATCGTCCTGTGCGGGCAAACGCGAGACGTTGACCATTCCCTTCGGATCGCGGCCCAGATACCCCTGCATAGCTTGTGGCGCAAGGTCGTGGGCGAACTCGAGCTGCGTGATTCGCCGGATGTCGCGGCGATCCGCCTGTGCAAGCTGCTCGCGGGCCGCCACCATATCGTTCGCGATCTGCGAGTAAACGTTCTGGAACGGATCGCGCGCCTTGAGCGACGCATCCGTCTTGTATGAGCCGGTGTCCGCGAGGCTCTCGTAGTGCTTGCCGTTGATCCATACGCGACCCGTGGAGTCCTTAACCGTAACCTGAAGAGCAAGCTTCGCTCCCGTGGACTCTTGGATCTTGCCCGTGACCTGCACATCGATAAATTCGGCGCTGGCGGGAATTACGCGCACCGCGCCCCACTGGCCGGACGATTCGAGGGTACTGCGCAGCATCGTCGCCGCGTAGTGCGATTCGGCCTGCCGGATCTCGGGATCGATGCGTTTCTTCGCCAGCTCTTTCTCGTCCTTGGCGAGCTCCGGCGAAACGCCTGGATCGAACGAATGCACGCCGACGTCGAGCCGCTCGTCGTCGGGGATCTGCCGGTCAGCCTGTATCGCGTTGATTTTAAGGAGCGGCTTGGTCTCCTTGACGACGCAACCGCCCAGCAGGGCCAGCAGCGCGACGCCGCTGACTGTCCAAACCGCTCGCCCGGGCATCACGTCACCTCGTCTCCCGCTGATCCATTGTCTGGGGCTCATTTCCCTGCGTTGTTCTTGTAGTTGACATATTCCTGCCACAGCTTGTCCTTCAGCTCGGGATCGGTTTCCTGCTCCGCGGCCTTGCGCAGCCGGCGCGCGACGATGTCGTCGTCGCTGCCATCGGGAATTTGCCGTGCCGTGGCGCCGTTTCCGGTAACGCCACCTGCCGCGGTGTTTCCCGATTTATCGGATTTAAGATCGCCGGCACGGCTCGCTCGCTTGTCGGAGTTACCGCGCTTGCCGGATTTTCCTTTGACGTCGGAGTCCTCATCAGGCGCCTCGGTGGCGCCCGTCCCCGATTTATCGCCGGCGCCGGCCGAACCCGCGTCGGGAGTCTGTGCTTCGGTGGTCGCACTTCCGTCTGTGCTCGCCTGGCGCGCGTCCCGTTCCTTGGCGACTCGCTCCTGCTCTTTGCGCAGCTCCGCATCGAAAGTACCCAGTGAATCGTCGAGACGCCGGTCGATCGCGGCTCGGCGCTCGTCCGGCGTTTGCGCTGTGCCAGGAGGAATGGCCGTGTCTCGGGCGGCGTCCGCACTGCCGGGACTGGCGGCACTGCCGGGACTGGCGGCACTGCCGGGACTGGCGGCATTGGCGGGGCTGGAGTCGCTGGCGGGGGTTGCAGGGGAAGTTGCGGCGGTGGTGGTGGCGGAACCCGTGGTACCCGACTCGGTGCCAGACGTTGGACTGTTGGAAGACGAAGTGGGCGCCGGCGGCGCCGATGACGGCGATGGCGATGGCGATGGCGAACCGGACGATGCACAGCCACTCACGGCAAGCACTGCCGCTGCGAGTACTGCTGCGAGCGCGGCCGTTGCAAGCGCCGCGACTGCGGAACGGGATGATTGTAGAGTCACGCGCATCGCGAGCTTCTCAATTCACCGCTGACGTCACTTTCGTGGGCTTCGCGGCCAGCGTCGCCGCTCTGACGGCTGTTGTTTTTGGTTTGCCATTGCTCGCATTGAGCGCCGGTTGAACGGTGTCGCCATCATCGCTTCCGGTGAAGAAGCTGCGCAACTGCCCTGCCATCCGGTTGCACGCGAGATTCTGCACGCGTGCGATGAATGGCAGCGGCACCACGGCGCCGATGATGGCCGACGTGCCGGTTACGTTGGTGTCGACGCTGCCGGCCGATTTCGCCTGCTTCAAATCCCACACCGTGGCTTCGTAGTTGGATTCGTTCTCCCACCATCCGAAACCGATGCAGCCCGCCGCGCCGGGCGCAGCGCCGCACGCGATACTGCCGCCGCCGTCGGTTTTCTGCGTACCGCCGTCGAGCCAGACAATGTATCGCACGCCGGATTGCGCCACCCGCTCGCTGACTCCCGGCCGAGTCAACAGCGTTGCAACGGCCTCCGGTCGCATCGGGGCCGTGCCAGGCTCGAACCAGGGAAACATCGAGTCCACAAACTCGACGTTGGATCGAACGGAAATTGCGCCGGCGCCGTTTCCAGCAAGCGCGTGACCTACGCAATTCATGAATCCGTCCTCGGTCGCCGCGCCTTCGATCTGCGGCTTCGCAAGAATCACCACGGCCTCGTCGCTCTGAATCTTCGTATGCAGCTCACGCGATTCTTCGACACGCGACTGCATGCACCCCGGCAAAGCAACGAACATCACGAGAGCGGCGGCGCAGCGAGACCCGACGGTGAGACCTTTCATTTTGGGATCCTCGTCTGGACGTGGGGCCAAAGAGGTCACTGGTTTGCTGCCTCCGAGTATGCCACCGCTCTCACCAGGAAGACCCGCGGTCGAAGCCCCTGTTCCCGCTCTGTCGCAGGAACGAAATGCATCCCGCTGAACAAGCTTTAGCCAGCGTTGACTGAGGCTGCCGAGCAACCCGATCGAATAGTCCAGCAACCGCTTATTCGGGTGCCGAGTTCGCAATCGTTGTCCTGGCCCGCGGCGCCATCTTTACGAGGGGTGCTGTATAGGCGTACAGTCCCGAGATGAGCCAAAAAACCATCGGACGGCGAGTATTCAAGGGCCGGGGAGCGCTCTCAAATCCCGCGGGTCGCTTCGAGAGCCAGGATCTCGAGCAGGTGGACGACGGTTGGTACGTCGAAGAGCAGCCCGACAGCATTGCGACGACCGTCGAGCCTGATCGCGCCCGCGGCATCATCAGCAAAAACGACTCACCCGACATCCCGTTCGAATACTCGATCAACCCTTATAGGGGTTGCGAACATGCGTGCATTTATTGCCTAGGGGGAGATACGCCTGTTCTGATGGCGAACGGATCCACGCGTCCCCTCGCGGAAATTCGCGTGGGTGACGCGATCTACGGTACGGCCCGGCAAGGCTGGTACCGACGTTACGTAAAGACGCAAGTGCTGGCTCATTGGAGCGTCATCAAGCCCGCCTATCGAATTACGCTCGAGGACGACACTGAGCTGGTTGCCGGGGGCGATCACCGATTTCTGACCGAGCGTGGTTGGAAATTCGTAACGGGAGCGCAGCGAGGCCCGGATTGCAGGCCCCATCTCACCACCGGCAACAAGCTCATGGGCAGCGGCGCATTCAGCACGGCGGCGCCGGAGAAGGATGAAGACTATCGACGCGGTTATTTGTGCGGTCTCATCCGCGGCGACGGAATGCTTCGAGAACATTTGGAGTTCGGCATCGGAGGAGGCTGGAGCGTTAGACACCATTTCCGCTTGGCGCTCTGCGACACGGAAGCGCTGAATCGGGCCCAGGAATGGCTGCAAGCAGAGAGTGTGGAAACAAAGCGGTTCGCGTTCGGGGCGTCTTCAATCAGGCCCATGCAAGCGATCCGCGCTCAGGCTCGGCTGAAAGTGGAACGGATTCGCGAGCTGATCGCCTGGCCGACTGCCGCAACGCGCTCATGGCGCGCGGGCTTTCTCGCAGGCATTTTCGATGCCGAGGGCAGTTACAGCGGCGGCGCCCTGCGAATCTCCAACACAGACTGGGAGATTATCGGCTGGATCGGCGAGTCGCTGCGGGCGCTTGACTTCAAGTTCGTCCTCGAGCCCGCTCGGGGCGGAGTAAATAAACCGGTGAGTGTCGTGCGCCTGGTCGGGGGATTGCGTGAGCACCTGCGCTTCTTCCTCAGCGTCGATCCCGCGATCTCGCGCAAACGCGATATCTCGGGCCAGGCAGTGAAGAGCGAGGCGCGGTTGGGAGTCGTATCGATCGAGCCGCTGCCCGGGGCGATGCGCCTTTACGACATTACGACGGGGACCGAAGATTTCATCGCCAACGGCGTGGTCAGCCACAACTGCTATGCCCGCCCGAGCCACGCCTACATGGGATTGTCGTCCGGAATCGATTTCGAAACGCGCCTTTTCTACAAGGCGGACGCGGGTAAGGTGTTGGAAGAGGAACTCGCACGTCCCGGTTACGTGTGCAAACCCATCACTGTCGGCGCGAATACCGATCCTTACCAACCGGTCGAGCGTAAGATGTTAGTCACTCGTGCCGTGCTCGAAGTGCTGACCCGCACGCGACATCCCGTTTCCATCATCAGCAAGAGCGCGCTCATCCTGCGCGATCTGGATCTCCTGACCGATCTTGCCCGCGACAATCTCGTAAGTGTTGCGATCAGCATTACAACACTGAGCGCCGAGACCAAACGGTCGCTCGAGCCCCGCACGGCCTCGCCGCTGGCGCGCCTCAGAGCTGTGCGAGAATTGAACGCGGCAGGTGTCCCCACGGGAGTGATGGTTGCACCGGTGATTCCTGCCATTACGGATCACGAGATGGAAGCCATCCTGGAAGCATCCACGGAGGCCGGCGCGCGCTGGGCAGGCTACGTCCTGGTGAGACTGCCTTACGAAATAAAGGATCTGTTCCGGGATTGGCTGGCGGAGCACTTCCCGGATCGCGCGGCCCACGTGATGTCCCTCATCCGCGATATGCGCGGCGGCCGCGACAACGATCCTAACTTCGGTAGCCGGATGCGAGGCACCGGCCCCATCGCCGAGCTGCTGCGCAGCCGGTTCAAGATCGCCTGCAAGCGGCTCGGCCTCAATTCCGGCAGTCGCGAGATGCCGCAGCACACCCATCTCTTCCGGCCACCCTTACGGGAAGGCTCGCAGCTCAAGTTGGGCTTCTAAGCGCGGCGCGGCTCAATGCCTGCCGTATTTCCCAGCTAAAGGCTTTTAACTTACCATCGAGGCGGACAGTTCATCGCATGATCACCGGCGATGGGGGATGCGGCAAATGGTAGAGCGATTCGGCGACAAACATCTGGGCGGAGAGTTCTTCGCGACGCTGCGCTTCGAAGGAGAAATCTTCGACTGCGAAGCCGAGGGACAGATCCCGCGCGAGCTCCGCGGCACTTTCTACCGGCTGGGCGGCGACTGGCTATACCCGCCGAAGTACCCGAACGAAGTGCCCTTCAGCGCAGACGGCTACATCTCGATGTTTCGCTTCCATGACGGGCGCGTGGATTACAAGGGGCGTTTCGTGCGCACGCCGCGCTACCTGGCGAACCGCAGTGCTGGGCGACAGCTATTCGGCAACTACCGAAACCGCGGCGGCGACGATCCTTCCGTACGCGGACTGAGCAGCACGGTCACGAATACCACGCCGGTTGTCCACGCCGGCCGCCTGTTTGCGACCAAGGAAGACGCGCGTCCCTACGAGATCGACCCGCACACGCTCGAAACGAAGGGCGAATATGACTTCGGCGGCAAGCTCTCCAGCCTGACCTTCACGGCGCATCCGAAGATTGATCCCGTTACCGGAGAGATGATCGCTTTCGGTTACGAGGCAACCGGCGAAGCCTCCACCGACATCTTCGTCTACTTCATCGACAAGTCCGGCCAGGTGAAGCGCGAGGTGCGCCTGCAGGCTCCCTACGTGAGCGAAAACCACGACATGGCGATCACCCCCACCCATGTCGTGATCCCGCATTTCCCGCTGACCACCAGCCGGGAATGGCTGGCCGCATCCCCCGAGAACCTGCACTGGTACTGGGATGAGAGGCTGCCGGGATACCTGCTCGTGTTGCCGCGCGACGGCGACGCGAAGGATGCGCGTTGGATCAAGGGCCCGCCGCATGCCATGGGACACACCCTCAATGCCAGTACCGAGGGCAACAGGTTGGTGATCGATGGCACGGTGTCGAACGCGAACCCGTATCCCTTCTTTCCTAACCGCGACGGCTCGCCGTGGACGCCGATGACGGGCGGGGCCACCATCCGGCGCTGGGTGGTGGACCTGGGATCGAAGCGGGACGGCTGGGAAGAACAGTCGCTCTTTCCGCAACAGCTCGGCGGGCTGCCGCGTATGGATGACCGGTTCTGCTCGCTGCCCTATCGCTACAGCTATCTGGGGTACACCGATTTCAGCCGGCCACCCAGCGTGCAGATGGTCGGTCCACCCTCCTTCCCACTCACCAACACCCTCGGTCGGTTCGACATGGCGGCGGGCAGGAGCGAGAGCCTGTTCGTGGGTGACAACGGCCACCTGCAGGAAGCGTGCTTCGTGCCGAAGGGCGCGAAGGCGGCCGAGGGCTCGGGCTATCTCATGAGCGTGTTCAGCAACCTGGTCGAAAAGCGCTCGGAACTGCTGATCGTCGATGCACAGGAGATGCGGGAGATCGGGCGAGTCATCCTGCCCATCCCAATCCCCGCGCAGGTGCATGGCGTGTGGGCCTCACACGACGATCTGCGGTTCGAGGTCTGAAAGTACCGGAACGAAGACGAGCTACGGGCTCGCCGCCTCCCGGCCCCTCTTCCTGAACTTGTCCATCAAACGCAATTCAGGAAACAGCTTCAGGTACGACGCGACGACTAACAGGGTGGCGACGCCGCCTATGACGACAGCCAATACAGGACCGAACCAGCGAGCCGTCAGGCCCGATTCAAACTCACCCAGCTCGTTCGAGGCGCCAATGAACATGGAGCTGACCGCGCTCACCCGGCCGCGAATGACATCGGGAGTTTCGAGCTGCACCAGGACATGGCGGATGTAGACGCTCAGCATGTCGCCGGCACCCAGTACCGCGAGCGCCGGCAGCGACACCCAGAATTCGTGCGACAAGCCGAAAACAATTGTCGCCGCTCCAAACGCAGCCACTCCGCTGAACATCCAGCGGCCGACGTGGCGCTCGATCGGATTGAACGCGAGCAATAGCGCCGTCACGGCGGCGCCGATTCCCGGCGCCGTGCGCAGAATGCCAAGCCCGGCAGGTCCGATGTGCAGCACGTCGCTCGCATAGACCGGAAGAAGCGCGGTGGCGCCGCCGAAGAGCACGGCGAACAGGTCGAGAGAGATCGCACCAAGAACCGTGCGCCGCCGGAATACGAACCGAATGCCCTCCAGCACGTCGGTCGGGCTGAACGCTTTCGCCGGCGCCGCCGCACGAAAGGGCTTGATCGTCGAAATCAAAGCAAGGATCAGCAGCAACAGGCCGAGCGAGGTTCCGTAAACAACGGCAGGCCCGAGCAGGTAAAGCAGTCCGCCCAAGGCAGGGCCCGCGATGACGCCGATCTCCAGGAGCACCGAGTTCATCGCGACGGCGTTCTGAAACGCTTCCGGTGGAACGAGGTTCGGCGTCATTGCCTGCGAAGTCGGCATCCAGAAAGCGCGTCCGGCACCGGACAGCGTCATTGCCACAAAAACGGGCCAGACCTCGCGGCCCCCGGCGAGCGTGAACCACAGCAGGAGAATGACTGCCGCCGTGGACACTGAATAAGCCGCGAGCAGCACACGACGCCGGTCTGCTCTATCGGCAGTATGGCCGGCCGGCAGCACGAGCAAGACGAATGGGAGAAATTGTGCGAGACCGACGAACCCGAGGTCGAGTGGATTGCGCGTGAGCTGATAGACCTGCCACCCCACGGCGACGTCGAGCATCGTCCAGCAGAGCGTTGCGCAGAACCGGGCCGCGGCGTAGACCGCGAAATCGCGGTAGCGCAGGGCAGCGAGAGGGTTGGACATTCGTGGCGCGAGCTTATCAGGAGCTGCGGCCGCCTGCGGAAACGGAGGCGGCGCTAGCCGCGATTGAACGGCGCGACCGGCGTCCCCTTTCGCCCGGGCTCCCGTAACGACTTCAATAATCCGTTGAGCACGGCCGGCTCCACGGGCTTGACCAGGAACTCGTCGAATCCGGCGCGAGCTGCGCGGTCCCGATCCGCCGGCTGGCCATAACCGGTAAGTGCGACGATCGTCGGTACGGATCCCTGCGTCTGCGCACGCAACCTCTTGGCAACGTCGTACCCGTCCATCTCGGGAAGACCAATATCCAACAGCACGACATCGGGCTTCATCGATACGGCCGCTTCAAGCGCTGCCTTCGCACTATGGACACTCCGGGTCTCGTACCCATCCAGACTGAGCAACAGCGCCGTGCTGTCCGCAGCGTCGACATTGTCATCGACGACGAGAATGCGCATCGCGTTGTCCTGTCGATTGCCAACCTCGACCGGCCAGGTCTCCGTCAACTCGGCGGTGTGCGCCTCGGCGCCGTTGTCGGCGGCTTGCGCCTCAGTACTGTTGTCGTCGGTATGCGCCCTCACCGCCTCACTTGCCGGCAGGCGCACGACAAACTCGGCACCCGCGCCCAGGCCGGGACTCTTGGCTTCGACGGTGCCGCCATGCATCTCGACGAGTAGCTTCACGAGAGTGAGTCCGATGCCAAGGCCGCCCTGCGACCGATCCAGCGTCCGCTCAGCCTGGGCGAACAATTCGAAAACGCGTGGCAGGAGTGACGGAGCGATGCCGGCTCCGGTATCCCTAACGCGCAACACTGCCTCCTGCCCCTCGAATTGGGCTTCGAGCCAAATGTCCCCACCCTCATCGGTATACTTCGCCGCGTTGTTGAGAAGGTTCGAGAGCACCTGCGCGAGACGCGTCAGGTCGCCCGGAAGCCAAACAGGTCGTTGGGGTAATTGGACGTGCAGGCGATGTCCACGCGAGCGGATCAGAGGCCGACTCGTCTCCACGCCGTGTCTTACGATTTCGGCGAGATCGATCTCCTCCCGCTGCAGGACAATCTGTCCGCGCACGATCCGTGAGACATCCAGAAGATCGTCGACCAGCCGCGAGAGGTGACGCGTCTGCCGGTCGATCACGGCCCGCGCCCATTCAAGCTCGGAATTTCCGGAGCCATGCACGCGCAGTATCTGCACCGCGCTTCGAATCGGCGCGAGCGGATTTCTAAGCTCGTGGCCGAGCATGGCGAGAAACTCATCCTTGCGTTGATTCACTTCCTTCAACGCTTCCTCGACGGCGCGGTCGGCCCGTGCCTTCTCGAAGGACGGCCACACGATATCGCCTACGCGTCGGACGAGTTTGATTTCGGAGTCGCTCCACTGCCGGGGCGCTGCCTCGACCACGGACAGCAGGGCCACGAGCTGCCCGCCTTGAAGGAGGGGAGCGGACACGACGGCTCCCACGTTCGCCATTCCAAACCAGCGGTCGTACAAAAACGGCGCGCGCATGTCGGCGCGCACGTCGTGCATGACCGTGACGAGTCCCTGGCGAGCCCCCACCATGAGATTTTCAAACGGACGCAGCGGCAGGCTCGCGACTTCGATCTGCGATCCATCGCTGTCGCGCTGCCGCAGCATGACGGCTTCGCTCTGCACCTCATCCAGCTCCACGAGAGTCACGAGGGCAGCTCCCAACCGCTCACGCAATTTCGTCATGGCGGCGCAGACCAACTCCTGCGGGTCGCCCATCGGAGCCAGCTCGGTGGCCAGCGCAAGGAGGAATGCACTGCATTCGTTCGCCTCCTTGATATCGTGCACATCTGTGGACGTCCCCATCCACTTGACGGTTTTTCCGCTGTCGTCCCGGACCGGATGCACGTGGGTGGCGTGCCAGCGGTAATGCCCGTCGAAGCGCTGCAACCGCAATTCAATTTTCAGCGGCTCGCCGACGCGCATGGCCGCATCCCATGCCGCGAGCATGTGAGGCGCGTCCTCGGGGTGAACGGCTGAACCGGAGGGGAAGGGGCACGACGCCGGGGCAACGCCGAAGAACTCTATTCCCTGTCGATTCAAGAACTCGAGAGCCCCTTCCGGCCGACACACCCAGACGATGTGCGGCAACGCGTCTGCAAGCAGCTTGAAGTCCGCTCCGCCAGTGCCGCTCTCAGGCAGGGTTTCCGATTTCCCACGCCCGGAGAGCTCGGCGTGGAGCTGTGGATCGCTTCCCATGTAACGTGGTCTTAGTCATCATGCACCGGCTGCAGGCCTCGAACCTGCACGGGGGCTGCCAATTCATGAGTATTCCAAGCAAGCGCCGTGCCGCCGCCATCGGCTTCCTTGCCTTAGGCATGGCGAGCTTCACTGGCTGCGCGGTGACGCCACCAGCGCCGGAGACGCCGACGCAAATGAGTGCGTCCGACATGACTTTCGACCGAATTTCAAAGCGCTACCTCGATGAAATGCTGGCGCTCACGCCAGTGGCTGCCTCTGCACTGGGCGAGCATCGATACGACGCGATGCTCGATGATGTCAGTGCCGCGGCCAACGGGCAGCGAACCGCCCTTGCGCGCGCTCTGCTGGAGCAACTGCGAGGCTTGGAGCGATCCAGCTTGTCACGTGCGCATCAAGTAGATGCGCAGCTTTTGTCGAATGAGCTCGAATACCAGATCTGGCGCGCCGAGGAGCTGCAGGAGTGGCGCTGGAACCCGCTGCTCTACACGGAGCTTGCCGGCAACAGTGTCTATCTGCTGATGGCGCGCGATTTCGCGCCGCTGCCCGAGCGCCTGCGCAATGTTGGTGCCCGCCTGAATGAGCTGCCGCGCTTGCTGGCCCAGGTGCGCGAAGTCCTCGATCCCTCGCGAGTTCCGAAAATACATGCCGAGACGGCGATCAAACAGAACACGGGCGTGCTCGATCTCATCGATCAGCTCGTGGTTCCGCAACTGAAGACGCTCTCGGAGGCCGATCAGGCGCAACTGCAGAGCGCCATCGCGCATGCGCGTACCGCTGTCACTCAGCATCAGCTATGGCTGGAGAAACGCTTGCTTCCGGCCGCCATCGGCGACTTTCGCCTCGGTGCCCGGCTGTATGATGCGAAGTTGCGGTTCGCGCTCGTCTCCACACTGTCGCGGCAGGAAATTCGCGCTCGCGCACAGACCGAGCTGGTCAGCGCGCGGGCCGAGATGTATTCGATCGCGCGCACAGTGCTGACAGGTCGCCCCGACGCGCCGCCTTTGCCCGAATCGCCGAGCCCGGATCAACAGCAGGCCGCCATCCTGGCTGCCCTGGAGCTCGCCTACGCACAGCGCCCGCCTCGCGACGCAGTCTTCGATACGGCGCGCGACGCGTTCGAGGCCGCGCGCAGTTTCGTGCGTACCAAAGACTTTGTGACCCTCTACGACGACCCGCTCGACATCATTCCGATGCCCCAGTTCCAACGTGGCGTCGCACTTGCGTACTGCGACTCACCGGGGCCGCTCGACAAGGGCCAGAAAACATTCTTTGCCGTCTCGCCGATCCCGGAGGATTGGACCGACGCGCAGGCCAGCTCATTTCTGCGCGAATACAACACCCGGTCGATCGACAACCTCACGATCCACGAGGCAATGCCCGGACACTATGTCCAGCTCATGCATGCCAACCGCTACGACTCGCCGCTGCGTGCCGTGCTCGCTTCGGGCACATTCATAGAGGGCTGGGCCGTTTACGCTGAACGCCTCATGGCCGAGGAGGGATTCCGGGGCGGCGACCCGCTCATGCACCTCATCCAGTTGAAGTGGTACCTGCGGAGCATCGCCAACGCAATTCTCGATCAGGCGGTCCACGTCGAGGGCGTCTCGCGTGAAGCTGCGATGCAGCTCATGATGCACGACACATTTCAAGAAGAGCGCGAAGCCTCCGGAAAGTGGGTGCGCGCACAACTGACGTCCGCGCAGTTGCCCACATACTTCGTCGGCGTCCAGGAGCATCTGGCGCTGCGTGAAGAAGCTCGTAAACGCTGGGCCCGCACTTTTGCCCTGAAGCGCTACCACGACGCCGCGTTGTCGTTCGGATCTCCCCCGGTCCGCTACGTCCGTGAGCTGATGTTCAATCTGCCGATAGACTGAGGAAGTCTCCCCCACATGACCCAGGCCCCACCCACGGTGCCGGCGCCGGATGCGCCTGCAGAAGCCGCAGCGCGCGAACGCCAGACACAACTCACGAAACCGCCCGGTGCGCTCGGCCGACTCGAAGAACTTGCTTGCTGGCTGGCCGGCCGGTTGCACGACCCGACTCCCGGGATGCCACGTTGCGAGATCTTCGTATTCGCGGGCGATCATGGCGTTGCGAACCGCGGGGTTTCGGCATTTCCTCAAGCGGTTACGGCGGGGATGCTCGAAAACTTTGCACGTGGCGGCGCGGCCATCAACGTGCTCGCCAAGCTCGAGGGCTGTCGCATAGAAGTCGTGGACGTCGGCGTCGCCTTGGACGCCGAGCCGCCGGCCGGAATTCGCAACGAGCGCATTCGCGCCGGCACCCGAGACTTGACGGCCTCCTCAGCGCTCACTCAGGAAGAAGCCACCGCGGCACTGGATGTGGGAGCCCGTTGCGCACGAGAGGCAATAGAGCGCGGCGCGCGGCTATTGATTGCCGGTGAAATGGGCATCGCCAACACAACCTCCGCCGCGTGTCTGATCTGTGCGCTGACAGGCGCGCCGCCCGAGCAGGTGGTCGGTCGCGGAACCGGAGTCGATGATGCGGGCTTGAAACGCAAACTCGAGTCTGTGACGACAGCGCTCGCGCGCATCGGCGCGAACGCCGGGACACGCGCGTTGGCCGAGCTGGGCGGATTCGAAATTGCGGCGATGGCGGGCTTTTACCTGGAAGCGGCACGGCGCGGGGTTCCCGTGCTGCTCGACGGATATATATCTGCCGCCGCTGCGTTATGCACGGTTGCGATTGAGCCGCGGTCGCTGCAGTGGATGTTGGCGTCGCACGCGTCTGCCGAAGCCGGACACGCAATTGCGCTCGCGGCACTACGCTTGGAGCCGTTGATACAACTTGGTCTGCGGCTCGGTGAAGGAAGCGGCGCCGCCCTCACGCTCCCCGTCATCCGCGGAGCACTCGCGTTGCATAGAGAAATGGCCACCTTCAGCGAGGCGGGCATTCCCGCAAAAGCATGAGACTGCGCGGCCTGCGCCTTGCCACCCAGTTCCTGACACGACTGCCCGTGCCAGGAGTGGATGACTTCTCGACGCAGGAGCTGTCTCGTTCGGGTGCGTGGTTCCCGCTCGTCGGCGTGGTTGTCGGCATTGTGGTCGCGCTGGTGTTGGAGCTCACACTCGGGCACGGCGCGCCGCTCGCCGCCACGTTGGCGATACTTGCCTGGGTGTGGGTCACAGGCGCCTTGCATCTGGATGGCCTGGGTGACCTTGCCGACGCCCTGGCTGCCTCGCATCGCGACCCGCGGCGCTTTCTGACTGTCCTCGCAGACCCCCATTTGGGGACCTTCGGCGTGGTGAGCGTCGTGCTCGCGTTACTGTTGAAAGCCGCGGCGCTGACGAACCTTCATGGACTCAGCCTCACCGCCATTCCCTTGATCACGGCGTGGGCGCGTCTAGGCCCGCTGGCATGGAGCCGCTGGCTCAGGCCCTTGAAACCCGGTCAGGGCGAAAGATTTGCGTGGAGTCCGCACACGGGCTGGATCATCTTCTGGACGATCGTGTTGCTGTTCGCAAGCGCGGCGGTTGCGCCGATACTCTGCGCGGGGCCAGTCGTACTGTTGGCCTGGGGGGCGTGGCTCAAGATCCGCCTTGGAGGGATGACCGGCGACTGTCTCGGCGCCGGCGTTGAAGTTGCAGAAGTCGCGCTTGTCGTGTTGCTCGCGCTGGCGGGGACGACTGGCGCACCACTCGCAGCAGCCGTGCCACTCGCGGCAGCATGGATCTCGCCATCAGCCGCATTCTTTTAGCGCCAGCGGCAACCCGGCCGCTACGAGGAAGACCTCATCGCATAGCGCGGCGATCGCTTGATTGAGCGAGCCCTGCTCGTCGCGAAACAGCCGCGCCGCCGCGTTCTCCGGAACGATTCCCATGCCGACCTCATTGCTGACTAGAATGATTTCGCCGCGGTAGTCGCGCAAGGCGTCCGCGAGATCCTGGCGCTCGAGTCGCCAGCCCGCGAGGTCCGGCGACGCCGTGCCGGCGGACGAGGCAGAGGGGCCGG
>FTEM01001724.1_pt1 | contig 49604 bp, 43 predicted proteins | sample 1640201 | NCBI WGS metagenome assembly FTEM01 (sample SAMEA3914816, study PRJEB12502) | metagenome | biome: forest; material: soil | place: USA | collected 2011-09-16 | depth 0.3 m | reverse complement strand
TGCACGACGGGGTTGTGGAATACATTGCCGATATAGGCTGAGTATGGTCCGGTCGCGAGATCGACGACCGTTGGGACCAACTCCACGGAGTCGACATACGTGGCTCCGTACGTCACCGCCGCTTTCGTCTCCTGGCCGCCCGCGCTGCCGATCACGAGCACGCTGTGATCCGTATCGCGCTTCAGATAGTGCGAGGCCAGAACGCCGATCTGCCAGAAGTTCTCGTTGACCTTGGCGCGATGGGTCTCCATGAGCTCGCGCAGTGCCTTGTAGTCACCGTCGAACTTGTAGAAGTAGCTGGTCTGGTTGCCGCCGTCGTACTGCAGCGCCTTGCGGTCGCCGGACTGATGCCAGGGCACTGCGTCCTCGGGGTGAAAGGTCTCATCGATCACATCGATCTTCGAGATCGGATCCCAGCGCACGAGCTCATCCTTGCCCGCGGCGATCGCGGCCATGATGCCGCGTTTGTCCATGTGATATTTGAAATCGATGTAGTTCACGCCCCTGAAAATCGGCACGGCAGCGATGACCACCGCCAGCGCCACGCACGCCCGGGTCATTGCCCGCGAGCTCGAGAAGAGCGCCGCCGCCAGCAGCCCTAGCGCGGAGGCGAATACGATCAGTCCGCCGGGGCCGACTTTCGCGATGAACGGGATGACGAGCACGGTCCCGAGACCCGCTCCGGCCAGATCCCAGAAATACAATTTTTGAATTTTCGACGCATATTTCGAAAACACCGCGATCAGGGCGTAACCGGCCAGGAAAAACGGAATCAGCAGCGCGACGTACAGGACGCCGAAGGCTGCGAGAGTCTCGCCGGTGTGCTGGACGATGCGCTTGTAGTCCAGCGGCAGCACGTTGATCACGGGAATCAGCAGCAGCACGGTGGCCGCGAATCCGGCACAGCAGGCGGCCAGAATCCCGCTGATGTCCCGCTCGATCGGCACCGGTCGCAGGGTGGCGTAAATGCCCGCCAGGCCGAAGGAAAATACGGCCAGAGAGACGACGAAATACGACAGATTGGGCGTCAGGGTGACGTCGAACACCCGGGTCAGCATCAGCTCGAGCACCAGGGTGGACAGCGCGATCAAGAGGACGCCGAAGGACAGTCTGCGCATGGGAAACCTTTAGACGTGCGTTACGGGAGATGAGCTGTGCATGCCCATCTGTTACGCCTAAGCATTTCTCGGGCCTGCCGTATCCCCGCGGCCAGCCTGAGCCAGGCCGTTGGGAGGTGGCGGGAGTCTGAGTTCGCCTGGGCGGGCGGTTTCCTTGCACGCTCCGGGCCGGCCCGGACCGGCGGCCCCGCCAGCCGCCAGCCGCCAGCGGGCCCCCAGGGCCAGCGCCCGAGGAGACCCGGGAGCCCTTCGGCTGGGACCGCGGGACGGAACGGTTTCAGCGCGTGGACTGCGCCAGTGTGGGCGCCTGCGCCTGCGCCTGCGTCGGCGCCTGCGTCGGCGCCTGCGTCGGCGTCGGCTCTATGGGCGTCTCGGTCGGCGTGATATTCCAGCCTCGCAGCTCGATGCGAGCGCAGTGGGCTCCTGCTGTTGGGCAGCGAATTTCCAGGTGCTTCGAATCACCAGGCAGCAAGGTGACGTAGTTGTCGCTGTAGTAGACGGGGAGGGTGCGCTTCCCTGTTTCGTCGACGACGGTCAACTTCGCTGCGAGCGCCGGTACGGCGCCATGGTTCTCCAGGTCGATGGAGATCAGGTTTTCCGAGGCTGCAGCGCCTGTGGGGGCCGCGACCTGGTGGGCCACGACGGAGATGGGCTGAGGCGCCAGATCGTTCAATTTACGCAGGCTGCCGTCGTCCCGGCCCTGCCAGTAAACGCTTTGCGACAGGCGCGTGCCTTTGGCGTCCTCGAGAGAGAGGGTAACGAGGACGACCTCGTCTTTTACGAAGTATTTCGTCAACTCGAGCGACGGCAGCGCAATGACCGAGTCTGCTGCTACCGAGACGTTGTCAGAGCGCTGTGCCAGCACGCGATTGTCGAGTGACAGAATCCGGCTCCTGAGTTTCAGCCCCCGGCGCGCATCGCGCGTGGTGTTGACGACAGCGAGTGAGTAGTCCGGGAGATTCATTTGCGCGTGGAGCGGCTCGCACGCGGCCTTCACGGCGTAGTAGGCGCCCGCGGTGTCGTAGTCGGAGCTGTAGATCTGCCACATGTTGCTGGGCCACGAGGGATGCGTCATCCACAGTAGCCGGCCGCTGTTGCGAGTCCACAGATGCGCCTGGAAACCCTCGAACACCGCGCGGTAGGTGACGAGATTCATCATCTGGGCCTTGCGCTCGAAGTCCGCAAGGCTCGTTGGCGCTCCGTACTGCGTCTCGAGCGCGGTCATGAAAGAGGCGATATCGCCATTCCCACCGAAATGCCAATCGTGGTACGCGAGCGTATCGCTGATCGGCCATCGATCCGCCGGGGGTATGGATGCTTCGAGAGACTCGAGGGTCGAAAGAGAAGGCGAGCCCACCTCGACCGAGAAGCCACGCGCCAGTTCGGTGAAGTATTGAGCCGGCGGGCGGTAGTTGTAGGGTCCGCTGCCCTGCAGGTTCACGTTGTTGGAGCTGCCGGTGTAGTGGCGCGTTCCATCCAGCTCCGCGACGATCCTGGCGAGACCTTCATTCACGATCGGTTGGGGCACGCCTTCGTTGCGGCCGAACCAGACTGCGATGGAAGGGTGATTGCGGTAGCGGGAGATGACGTCGCGCGCATTTGCGAGAAACAACTGCGGATCCTGGATCTCGACCTGGAAGTCCTGGGTCGACTCCCAGAAGTCATTCAGCACCAGCAGTCCGTATTCGTCGGCGAGTTCGTAGAACACGTCCTCCGTGTTCTGCCCGAGCCAGTTGCGGATGATGTTCACGTTTGCGGCGCGATGGAGCTTGAAGTAAGGCTCCAATCGTTCCCGCGAGACCCGTTTGAGTGCGTCATCCGTTCCCCAGCTCCCGCCGCGTGCGGCGATCGGAACACCGTTCACGCGGATGACGAGATAGGGAGAAAGCGACTCCGTGGGGACATCGCGCACGGCAGGCGAGGATTCGCCGGCACTCGTGAGTGACTCGGCCCAGCCGTTGGGCGTTTTCTTGATGGCCTCGTGACTGACATCCACCAATTGCTCGTGTCGCGCGGTTCCGACCGTGGGGTCGATTTCGACGCGGCGCAGTTTGCCGAAATGATCGAACAGCGAAAGCTCGTAAGTCAGCTCACGAATACCGAAGCGGGACGACACGGAGTCCGAGTCGTTCTGACCGTCTTGGATCGTCAGCGTGAGTGTGTAGAGCTCCGGTGTGCCATAGCCGTTAGGCCACCAGAGCCGCGGATTGCGTACCCGTAGCTGTGGGAACTCCGACTGATCGAATTGGACTTGCGACTTTCCCGGCGGCAGCGTGACCGATTTCTTCACGCTCACACCCTCGAAGCGGGCTTCGAGTGTCGCCGGTGTCGCGGCGGAATGCAGGTTCATGACCGGGACGGTGATGGAAATTTCCGCTTCGTCCGTTTTGGGCAGCGGCAGATGCGTCACGACGTGCGGATCGAGCAGGCGAATCGAGCCGCTCGCCTTGAGCAGGACGTCCTGCCAGATCCCGGAATTGCGGTCGCGTATGCCCGGAATCCAGTCCCAGCCTTCGGCGGCGACGAAAGTCGGGCCATCGATTGCCATATTGCCGCCGTTCTCACCGGGGCCGGCGGCTATCGATTCTTCGTGTGGAATCCCCGGATGCGGCGCGGGCGAGATCCGCACCGCAAGGGCGTTGCGCTGTCCGGGCTTCACTTTCCCCGTGACGTCAAAAATGCCGCGTATGAATGCGCCTTTGATCTCACCTGCGCGGCTGCCGTTGATCCACACGTCGGCGTGGTAGTTGATTCCCTTGAAAGTCAGGGTCAGTTGGCGACCCGCAAGGTCGGCCGGAACCTCAAAGGACGTGCGGTACCAATAGTCCTGGCGGGCCAGACTCTCCGGAATGGCCATGTTGTTCAGGCCATAGTACGGGTCTGGATAGACTCCTCTGGCAATCAGCGTCGTCAGAACCGTACCGGGCACGACCGCGGGGTACCAGGTTGTGTCCGCGAAATCGACTGACGAGACCTGTGCGGCATCCGCCGCGACTTTGTTCGCTTCCAAGAGCTTCCATGCGCTGACAGTCCAGACGTTCGGACCGGCGGGACTCAGCGATTGCAGTGCGCTGGATACCGGCGTTGAAACGGGCGCGCTCGGTGGAGTCTTAGCGTGTGGCAGCGTCCATGGATCCTGAGGCTGGAGCAAACCACGCCACGAGCGCACCTGCCAGGGCCAACCCGCTCCAACATGGGTGAAGACGACCAGGCCGAAGTCAGGCTTGTCCGCGAACAGGTGTTGCACGGAATCGGCGTTGAGCGCCTCGCCGTGCAGTGAGAACTGCGCAATCGAGCCCCCGAAGTGATGCGCTCCTGCTTGCGCGATGCCTTGGGGAGCCAGGCTGAGCTCTGGCGAAACATGCGTGCCGGTGAGCTGTTGCGCAGCGCTTTCGTGCCCGTCCACGTACAGGCGCACCGTCGCGCCATCGTAGGTGGCGGCGACGGCATGCCACTGCCCGAAATCAAACGCCTGGGAGGCGGAGAGCTGTTGCTTCCCTCCCAACCGGACGCCGATCTTGCCGTCCTGCAGGACCAGGCAGCGGCACTCGCCCACGTAAGGGTTGCCGACGCCGCCGATGACGACGCTGCCTGCCTGGGGAGCCGCAAATTTGATCCAGCCGGTGAGCGACCACGACGCGCCCGCCGCCAACAGCGCGCTGTCGGCGGCGAGCGGCCGCGATTCTCCGACGCCGCCTTCGAGAAACGTTGCGTTGTACGGACCAAAGTTGTCCGTCGCGTGCGGCGGTGCGGGCAACGCCGGAGCGACACCTGCGCAAAGCAGCGCAAGCACGTGCAGCGTTGGTTTCAGGAGCTCGACGCGACGCTTGCGCGGCTGGTGCGGCATAGTCGGAAATCCCCTCAAAGCGGCGGGCCTCTTGTCATCGGAGCCGAAGCCTGCGAATAATGATATCAACTTTATTTAATAAAAATCGATGCGCGGCCGCAGGGGAGACGAAGTCGTGAGCAGTACCCAGAGCATCATCATCATCGCCAGCCTTGCCGGCCTGCTGTTCGGCTTCGATACCGCCGTCATTTCCGGAGTGACCGGCTCGCTCGTCGAGGTCTACGCACTGACTCCCGCAGGCAAGGGAGCCGCGGTCTCGGCGGCCCTGTGGGGAACGCTGTTGGGCGCGCTGCTCATGGGCAAGCCCGGCGACCGGTTCGGCGCGCGGGATACTCTGCGATTCGTCGGCGTGCTCTACGTCGTGTCTGCCATCGGCTGCGCGCTGGCGGCCAGCCTCGAGTCGTTCGTCGTGTTCCGCTTCATGGCGGGCCTCGCGATCGGCGGATCGTCCGTGCTTGCGCCGGTCTACATCTCCGAAATCGCGCCGGCGCAGCGCCGTGGCGCGCTGGTGGGGCTGTTTCAATTCAACATCGTGTTTGGAATCCTGGCGGCCTATTGCAGCAACTTCATCATCGGTCGAGTGGTGCAAGGTCCGGACGTGTGGCGCTGGAAGCTGGCCGCCGCGGCCGTGCCGGCACTCGTGTTCAGCGTCCTGATGCTCCGAATTCCGCAGAGTCCGCGCTGGCTGCTCGTGAAGGGCCGGCTCGAGGAAGCGGTGGACAGCTTGCGGAGACTGGGATTCAGCGATCCGGCAGGAGCGTTGCGGGAGCTCGAGCAGCACAGTGCCGCGAATCCGTCCCAAGGCGGAGCGACGCTGTCGTGGAAACAGCACCGGCGCCCGATCGTGCTCGCCGTGACGTTGGCGATGTTCAATCAGCTCTCGGGAATCAACGCGATCCTGTACTACCTGGGAGATATATTCACGGCGGCCGGGTTCAATGCCGTGTCTGCGGATCTGCAGTCCGTGGCCATCGGCCTGACCAATCTCGCCGCGACGGTGCTCGCCATGTCGATCATCGACCGGGTGGGCCGCAAGACGCTGCTCCTCATCGGTTCGGTGGGAACGGCGCTGATGCTCGCGGGTGTGGCGGCAATCATGATCTCGGGTCAGGACAGGGCGTTGCTGCTGTGGCTGCTGATCGGGTTCATCGCGTTCTTTGCCGTCTCGCAGGGAGCCGTCATCTGGGTCTACCTGAGCGAGGTGTTTCCGACACCGGTCCGGGCGCGAGGGCAAAGTCTCGGCAGCGCGACTCACTGGGTCATGAATGCGGGGATTTCGTTGGCGTTTCCCGTCATCGCGGCGCAGTCGCAGGGCGCGCCCTTCGTATTTTTCGCCGCAATGATGGTGCTGCAGCTCATCGTGGTCGCACGCGTGTTTCCCGAAACCAAGGGCGTTACGCTCGAGCAGATGGAGCAGGTCATGGCGGCAAACCCGGATCGCGTGGTGCAGACTCACGGCAGACCTTAGGGCCGCTCGAGCAACGCGCAAATCTGGGTTCGCAGGCCCCGATCCGCCACCGCACCCGCGTGGCTGAAGCGCATGTATTCGTGGTCCTTGAGATAGCGGGGCCAATTCGGAAGGCCGTGACCGTTGGGATCGCCCGTGCGGATGAAATTGACCCAGTACGTCTGCAGCAAGGGCTGGCCGCCGTCGACGCCCGGATCGAGCGGCAGATTGCTGAAAATGAAGGACAGCTCGCTGCCGTGATCGATGCGGGCCGCTTCGGGCGCGGCGCGCTCCATCTGAAAACGCCACACGGGCTCGCGAGTCGCGGCGTGCATGTCGGCCGTGAAATTCGCTGGACAGCGGAATGTCAGATCGTCAGCGATCTGCATCGCTACGTTTCCCAGCAGCGGGTCGTCCGGCGGCTGAAACCCATCCTCGAGGCCGTACAGCGCTCGTGCGGCTGAAGCTGATGGGCCGAACCCTCCAGCCACGGTCCGCCACACCGAAGAATCGCCGCCGTTCAAGGTCAGCTCCTGCGCTGCGTTGCCGATCATGAGAGGCACGGGCGCGGTCTTGCCGGCACGCAGTAAGTCTTGCGGCGGGCCGGGGATTACCCAGCCGTCGACGACCGCCTGCAGAAAGATGAAGCTCTCGTCTGCAAGGGTGTGGGATTCCAACAGCATCTGGGCGTCGAGCAGCTTGCGACCGGGCGTGGCGCGAAGTGCTTCGATCTCGTGGTCGCCGCGAGGCACGCCGGCGAGATCGGCCAGTTCCCCGCCGAGGCGCTCGTTCTGAGCCAGGGATCGTGCGGGTAGACCGAAACCCGCGGTGCCGCTCTGTTGGATCGCGCGGGCGAACAGTCCGCGTGCCTGCGGCGAGAGAAGCAGAAGTCCGACGTCCTGGCCGCCGGCGGAATGTCCCGCCAGTGTGATCGAGTTGGGATCTCCGCCGAAGGCGGCAATGTTCTGCCTGACCCACTGCAGTCCTGCCACCTGATCCATCAGCCCATAATTTCCCGATGCGCCGTGCGGCGATTCCCGGGTCAACTGCGGATGAGACAGGAAACCGAATACGCCGAGGCGGTACTGTATCGTGACGACGATGACACCGCGGTCAGCCAGCGCGGAGTCGATCACCCACCCGGCTGAGCCTCCCCAGTTCGCACCACCGTGAATCCACACGAGCACCGGAAGGTGGGCTTTTGAATCAAGGTGCGGCGTATGCACGTCGATGAACAGACAGTCTTCCGCACTGCGCGCGGAGTCTTCTCTGTTCCAGCCGACGGATGCCTGAAGACAAGGGGCTGCGTGTTGTGTTGCCGCTCGGGTGCCTCGCCACGCTGTTGGAGCTTGCGGCGTACGCCAGCGAAGCTCGCCGACCGGAGCGGCTGCGTAGGGAATTCCACGAAAGATCGCGCCGCCGCTGGGCGTCCACTCACCCTGCAGCTTGCCGTCTGAGATTCTGACAATGGGAGGGGAGGTGTGTGCCGGGGTCGCGACAGCGGCTGCGAGAACGGATTCGCTGCCTGCGCAGAGCGCGCAGAGCCAAAACGTACACAGCGCAATGTTCGCGCTGGCCGCGGCCTTGGAAAACGCCATCGGTACCCCCTCGGCCAGTCTTCCTTGAGCCGTTTTCAGCACGATACCCGCGCCCCGCGAATAAAGAAAGTCGAAATATTTAATCGTTGACAGTGCGCGGCCGCGGCAGCTAGGCTCAAACGCGACCTCGACGGCTCGGGTCTGCCGAGCCGGACCGCAAGCACACGCGGCTGGGCGCGCGGCGGCAGGTAATATCGCCGAATGACGAATGACACGCTCTCTTTCAGAAGACCGCAGGATGACGGCCGCGATGGCGGCGCCAGCTCGTCCGGCTCGCATCTTTCCGGCACCAATCTCGAACGCGCCGGAGACCACAATCAACGCGTGACCCTGCACGCGATCCGCGTTAACGGCCCCGTCACGCGCACCGATCTTGTGGAATTCACGGGTCTCACCGCGCCGTCGATCGCCAATATCACCAAGCGTCTGCTGAAGGACAACCTCATCAAGGAAGCGGGGCGCCAACGCGGTGCCCGCGGGCAACCGCCGTTGAAGCTCGTCATCAACGCCGACGGTTGTTTCTCGATCGGGGTCAACGTTGACCGCGATCACATCACGCTCGTCGTGGTGGATTTCGAAGGACGGGTGCGCGCCCGCTCATCCCGCGAGATCCAGTTTGCGCTGCCGGAGGCGGTGGAGAGTTTTTTCCGCCGCTCGATCGGGCATCTTCTCAAGAAGGCGCACGTCCCGATGAAGCAGCTCATCGGGATCGGAGTTGCGTTTCCAGATGACATCAATCGCGCCGATCTGCCGGATAAGCCAGCGGCATACGCACGTTGGGGAACGGTCGCGGTCGACCGGCTGCTGACGGGCGCTCTGCCTGTACCGATCTTCGTCGAGAACGATGCGGCTGCGGCGGCCATGGGCGAAATGCAGTTCGGCCTCGGCCATCAATATCAAAGCTTCTTTTACATCCTCATCACAGCGGCGCTGGGCGGCGGCCTGGTCGTGGACGGCCACTATTTTCGCGGGGCGCAAGGGCGCAGCGGCGAGCTGGGCATGTTGAGCGGGCTGGATAGTTCCGGCCGTACACGGCAACTGCAGAACATCGTCTCACTGTCCGCCCTGTATAGCCGTCTGGCAGCCAAGGGCTACAAGGTCGCCTCGCCGCACGAGCTGACGCACCTCGATGAAGGCGGTGCGGCCATCGTCAGCGCATGGGTGGACAACTCTGTCGAGGCGCTGCGTGAGACGATGCTCGCCATCAACTGCCTCATCGATCCGCAAGCGATCCTGATCGGCGGGCGCCTTCCGGCCAGCATCGTCGATGAGCTTGCGACCCGCTTGAACACGCTGATGAGCTCCTACGCCGACAAGATACCGTCCATTGCCCACGTCGCTCGTGCCGCGATGTCGGACGATGCGCCCGCGGTGGGCGCCGCGATTCTGCCTTTCAGCGATCGGCTGCTGCCGACGCGCTCAGCCTTGATGAAAACAGCCAACGCTTTTTGAGAAAACGATTTCGAGGGGGACCGATGCCGACCGAACAGCGAAGCCTGCGAGCTGCGTTCATTGCCGTAACGACTCTGTTTTTCGCGTGGGGATTCATCACTTCGATGATCGATCCCCTGATTCCGACCGTGAAGGCGATTTTCAGCCTTTCATATACGGAATCGAGCCTGACCCAGTTCGCTTATTTCATCGCGTACGGGGTGGTGTCGGTGCCGGGAGCGGCACTCGTCGCGCGCCTGGGCTATGGACGGTCGGTTCTGTACGCACTGGTGGCGATGATCGTCGGCTGTCTGTTCATGCCTGTGGCGACATCGATGCAGCGCTACGAGCTGGTGCTGGTGGCGCTGTTTATCATCGCCTCCGGTATCACGGTGCTGCAGGTTGCAGCCAATCCGCTGGTGGCCGCACTCGGCTCCCCTGAACGCTCGCACTTCCGGCTCACTTTCTCGCAGGCGTTCAACTCCCTCGGCACGGTCATCGGACCTTACCTGGGCTCCTGGCTGATGCTGCGGGGTGGAGTTTTTTCAGGCGAGGCGGGTAGCACGCACACGGCTGCGATGCGCGAGACCTCGCTGCGCGGCATCGATACGTCATTTCTATTGATCGCCGGATTGATGGTCCTGCTGGTCATTTTCATCTGGCGCTCGCAGCGGTTGATCGTAAGCACCGCGCCGCCACCGGCCGCCAAGCAGGATTCAGTACTCACGGCCCTGGCGTCGCCGTGGGCATTGTTGGGCGCGGCCGCCATTTTCCTGTACGTCGGCGCGGAAGTCTCGATCGGCAGCAACATGACGCTGCTCCTGAATCGTTCCGACATGCTGGGGGTGTCGATGGAGCAGGCCGGCAAGCTCACCAGTCTGTACTGGGCGGGCGCCATGGTGGGCCGGTTCGGCGGCAGTGCGCTGCTGACACGATTCCGGGCATCGCGCTTGCTCACCCTGTTTGCAGCCGTGAACGCGATTTTATGTCTCATCGTGAGCCAGGGAACGGGAACCGTCGCGGCGGTCGCAGCCATTGCCGCGGGACTCTTCAACTCGATCATGTTTCCGACCATCTTCACCCTCACACTGGAGCGCAGCACCGCTTCGGCCGCCGCGACGTCGGGTCTGTTGTGCATGGCGATCATCGGCGGTGCCATTTTGCCTCTGGCGACCGGATTCATCGCCGACAAGGCCAACCTGCACGTGGCGTTTCTGTTGCCGATGGCGGCTTACGTTTTGATCAGCCTGTTTGCGTCGGCCTCGACACGCGCTCGCGTCGTTGGCGCCGCCGGTACAGCGCAAACCACTCAAGCGGCGCACTGAAGGACACCTCGAGCTCATGGAACCGTCCGACTCTGCCGCACAACTGCGCGCCGCAGCAGCCAAGGCGCGCGACCGGCTGGTCGATTGGCTGCTCAATGCGGCTTATCCGTTCTGGTCGACCCGCGGTGTGGATGCCGTTCACGGCGGTTTCCACGAAGCGGTAAGTCCGAAAGGCGTGCCACTGGAGGTACCGCGACGGGGGCGGGTACAGCCGCGGCAGATCTTTGCGTTCTCGAAGGCGCGCCATTTCGGGTGGCAGGGGAACGCCTTCGAGGCGGTTTCCCACGGCCTGACGTATTTCCTGACCCGGTATCGGCGGACGGACGAATTGTTCCGGACGCTGGTGGCCCCGGATGGATCGCCGCTCGACAATCGCGCAGTGCTCTACGACCAGGCGTTCGCGTTGCTCGCGTTCGCGACGGCCTCGCCACTTCTGGGTCCCAGCTTCGACCTTCCGGGCGAGGCGGAGCAGTTGCGCCAGGCGGTCGTCAAGCACTATCACCGCCCGACTGGGGAAGGATTCAACTCCCGCACCCCCCCGGGACTGCCGTTGCAGTCGAATCCACACATGCACCTGCTGGAATCCTCGCTCGCCTGGTTCCAGGCGACGGGCTTGCCTGCGTGGAGCGAGATGGCGGAGGAGATTGGCAAGCTCGCGCTGACGAAGTTCATCGATGCGCCCACGGGCGCGTTGCGCGAGTGCTTCGATGATAACTGGGCGCCGGCGCAGGGAGTCACGGGGCGGATCGTGGAGCCCGGACACCAGTTCGAGTGGGCCTTCCTGCTGATGAGCTGGAAAGGACCGTGGCGGGATGACGTACGCCAAGCCGCCTGCAAGTTGATCGATATCGGCGAGCAGCACGGTGTCCACAACGGCGTGGCGATCAACTCACTCCTGGATGATTTTTCGATACACGACGGCTCGGCGCGGCTGTGGCCGCAGACTGAACGATTACGCGCCGCTGCGATCGCGGCGCGCCTCATCGGCGACACACGCTATTGGAAGATGGTCAACGATGCCGCGGCGGGGTTACTGCGCTATCTCGACACGCCGGTGCCGGGGATCTGGTATGACCAACTGTTACCCAGTGGCGAGTTTGGCGAGGTGCCGGTGCCTGCCGGAAATCTGTACCACATCGTCGGGGCGATCGAAGAGATCGATACGTTGCTGAAACACTGACGTGTTGCGTTAGCCTGAAGCCGAACCGGCCTGGAGCGTTTCCGCTTCCAGGCCCGCCAGAAACTCTTTCACTTCCTCACGCGTGCATTGGCCGCGTTCCAACAGAACGCTCAGCAAGCCTGCAAGATGCGCGCGCAGCGCGAATGCAAACGCCGCTTGCGGAAAGCGCTCGAGCGCAGCCACGGCTGTGTCCAGCTCATCGATACATTCCTCCAGAATCGAATCCGGCGCAGCAGGTCCGAGGCTTGACATCGGGCGTTTTCCGCGTTTCACGAAAGAAGGTTCTGACGCTACACGATCGCAGCGGTTCGGATCCGGTCATAACAGTCGCGTTTCTGCACAATCACGCCGCCAGCCGAGATTCTCATCAGCGGGCCAATCGCTAGACTGTTGCGCGTCCACCCGGTGTCCGCAACGGACACAAGCGAATCACTTACCTAAAGCATCAAGGAGGATCGACATGAACAGCTTCACGCTGCACGCAATCGGCAATCTTGCCAGGAATCCGGACCTGGTCTCCAAAGGCGAAGTCACCTACACCCGTTTCTGTCTGATCGGCAACGACTACGCAGGCAAGGATGAGGAAGGCGAAGCGCGGGAGATCGTCACGGGAGTCTGGTTCGTGGCATTCGGGGCGCTGGGCGAGGCTCTCGCGCGAAATTCCCGCAAAGGCGATCAATTGATCCTCGATGCGCGCATCCGCGCAAACAACTGGACGGATGGCAACGGCGAGAAGCAGTACGACTATTCCTTTGTCGTCGAGGGATTCAAGTTCGGCGCGCCGGGAAAATCCAAGCGCGAGGAGTTCGAGGCCCGCAAGGCGGAGCTGCTCGAGCGCCTGCCGGCCGAAGACGAAGCGGAAGCCTAGAGCCGCCGACCGTTCGCCAAGGAGTAGGCCCATGAGCAAGACAATCCGCTATTTGTCCGGCGCCGCCGCGGTTGCGGCATCCGCAATGGCGAGCGCGCAGACCTCGCCGTTCATGACAGGCGCGACGGCGCTACAGACCAACATCCTGGAGTGGCTGACGCCGGTCGCGATCATCCTCGTCATGGTCCTGGGTGCAATGGCTATGGCAAATCGAATCGTCGAGAATTGCGGAAATACGTTGATTCTGCGGTGCTCGGGCAGTGAGCATGGCGGCACCTCGCAGTTCGCCTCCCGCCTGATCGGTGAGCGCGAGATCGTCCGGCGCCAGACGTCTCGCGGGCGGGACAGCCAAGGGTTGTTCTCGGCTGGCGGATTGCGCCGCTCCACGAACGTAACCGAACAGCACGTCACGGAAACGGCCGTCATGCCGTCCGAGCTCGAGCAACTCCCCGACTTGGCCGGCTACCTGAAGACGGCGTCGTCGCCAGAGTGGCTGAGAGTCGCGCTCTCTTGACGACAGATCGGATGATGCGGGCGACGCGCGGCGATGGCGATATTTCGCCTACACATCCAGTCTCTCGGGCGCAGCTCTGGCCGACGCGCCACGAGCGCCGCCGCATATCGTGCGGGAGAGCGAATTCGCGACGAGCGCACTGGGAGAGTCTATGACCACAGGCAACGCACCGATGTCTTGCACAAGGAAATCGTTCTGCCGTCGAAATTCTCCGGCGTCGAGATCGAATGGACCTCGGAGCGCTCGAAGCTGTGGAATCAGGCGGAGAGTGCGGAGAAGAGAAAGAATTCGCGTGTCGCGCGCGAATACCAGATGTCACTTCCCCACGAGCTTACAACCCAGCAGCGAACGCAACTCACATACGCATTTGCGCGCGAAATTGCTGACCGATACAACGTGGTCGTGGACATGTCCATTCACGCGCCGCGGGTAGGAGCCGATCCACGCTCCCATCATGCTCACCTGCTGACGAGCACGCGTGAAGTTACGGCGCCGGGACTCGGAGCCAAAGCGAGTATTGAGCTATCGGACACGGTGCGGTTGCAGCGTGGGTTGGCCAGGTCCTCCGAGGAGTACACGGCACTGCGCGCTCAGTGGGCGGGGCTTGCAAATGAAGCCCTGCGAAGCGCGGGACTCGAAGCACGCGTCGATCACCGTTCCTTAGCCGCTCAAGGGATCGATCGCGAGCCAACGCCGACAATTCCCGTCGCCGCGTTTCGGTTGGAGAGGCGCGGTGTGCGCAGCGTCGTGGCTGAACGCCTTCGCGAAAACTACCGGCAACGAGCCGCGGCTCGCGCCTCGCGCGCCGCTGCCGCAGCGCGAGTGCCTGACACAGCGCGAGCGCCTGACGCGGTGCGGGTGCCTGACGCGGTGAGGGTGCCTGACGCGGTGCGAGCGCCCGACGCCGCACGGGTACCTGGCGCTGCGCGTGATGCCGCCCGAAATGACAGTCGCAAAGGTGTGAGCCTCGAAGACATCAGGCGCGATGCGCGGGAGGCGTGGTTGCGATATCGAGAACGGAATGGAACTCAAGATAAAGCGGTGGCGAAGACTACCCAGCTCGAGCGCGGGCACGGCGAGGCGATTCAAGGCGGAAGACGAAATGGACGCGACGACGATTATTCGCTCTGATCCAGTGAGCCTGCGCGTCCACGAAGCCGGCTCATTTCTGCACCGCGCGACGGTAAGTGTTGCTTTTGCATCCTGCTACGTCTATTCACCGCACGGTAATGGAGCCGGTTCAGTTGCGTCGAGGGTCATGCGCACGCGCGTAAAGAACGCCGACCCCGAATGGCTGGCCGCATACGTGGACGGCGTGCGCGGCGAAAACCTGGGGAAAGTTCTGACCGCGGACTTTTTCGGGCGCGGCACATGTCTGGTCCCTGTTCCAAGCTACCTGCCGATTGCCGGCATCGGGGTGTGGAGTGCTTCCTGCCTCGTGTCAGCTCTGCTGGAGAGAGGACCCACCGGAACAAATGTCTGGAGAGGCCTTCGTCGGGTGTACCCAGTGAAGAAATCCTCCACGGCGCGCGCCGGAGAGCGGCCAACGGTGAAGCAGCACTACCGCTCTCTTGCCGTGGAGCGAATTTCTATCGCGCCCGAGCGAATCGTTCTCGTCGATGACGTCGTGACAAAGGGGCGCACTCTGTTAGCCGCCGCGATGCGTTTGCGGGAAGCGTTTCCGCACGCACGGATTCGGGCGTTTGCGCTCATTCGAACCGTGGGCTTCGGTGCTGAAGTGGGGCGGTTGCTTGAACCCTGCTCAGGGCGAATCGAGTGGACGGGCCGGGACGCCCGGCGCACCCCGTGAGAGCACTAACTCGTCGCTTCAGCTCTCGTCTCGTGCACGTCAACAGCGCCCCGGGTCGCCAGCCATGAACCGAGCAGAATCAGCGCGAATGCAGTAATGCCACCGACCCCGAGATGCTCGTGCAGTATCAACACTCCCAGCAGCGTTGCCACGGCAGGGTTTATGTACGTGATGACGGAGGCACGCGACGCACCCGCATGGCTGACGAGATAGAACATCAGCAACATCGCGACCGAGGTGCAGATCACGCCGAGCACCGCGATGGATGACAGCGCCAAAGCGCTAGGCATGTGCTGGGGAAACGTCAATACGGCGGGGATCAGCAGCACGATGCCGGCGACCCCGAGACTTGCTGCCAGCGGCCCGATCGAATCCATCCCGCTCAAGTGGCGCTGAATGATCAAAGGGCCGATTGCGTAGCCGAGGGTCGCGATCAGCATGCAGCCGACGCCGGCCCACCCCAGAAGGCCGGAAATCGTGCCGAATCCCAGTAGTGCCACCACACCGAGCAGTCCCAACCCGAGTCCCACGATGCGCCAGGTTCCGAGCCTTTCGTGAATGCCGAAAAAGCGCGAGATCAGCGTGATCGTCAGCGGCACGCCCGCGATGAGAATGCCCGTCACCGAGGAGTCGATCCAGCGTTCGCCGATGGAAATGGCCGAAAACGGAATCGCGAACTCGGCCAAGGCGAACGCGCAGATGGCTCCCTTGTGCTCGCCTAAAGAGCGCAATGCGCCGCGACGCCAGGCAATGGGCAACAGTATCAGCGTCGCGAGCACTATCCGGCCCCAGGCCACGACGAACGGCGAGACTTCCACGACCGCCAACTTGATGAAGAAGTACGGCAGGCCCCAGATGATTCCCAACGCGACGAATGCAAACCAGCCACGCCAATTCACGGCAGTCGATCCTTTCGATCCGATTTCGGGGAGGAACCTGAAGCTGCGCGACATGCTAGCAGGCGGGCGATGCGGGCTCGCCGGCATTTCGCGTTGACACTCATGTGGATTGTTGTTGCAATCGGTTGCAGAATCCTCAGCCGTTGGACTTCCCTTTGCTCCGCCTCCGATTCGCAGCCCTTCTCTCACTGTTCGCTGCCGCTCACGCCACATGCGTCGCCGCTGACGCGGGGACAACCGCGGGCACTTCATCGCCAACCGCCGCCTCGCGAGATGAACGAGTCGAGAAGCTCGTGCATTCGCTCACCCTGGCGGAAAAGATCGAGTTGATCGGCGGCACGGGATTTGGAACTCACGCGATTCCGCGCCTCGAAATTCCCGCATTGAAGATGAGCGATGGACCGACGGGGGTACGATCGCTGGCGCCGTCGACCGCGTATGCGGCTGGCATTGCGCTCGCAGCTACCTGGGATACGACCCTCGCCAACGAGGTCGGCACCCAGATTGGGCGGGACGCACGCTCGCGCGGCGTCAGGTTCCTGCTCGGGCCGGGAGCGAACCTGTACCGCGCGCCTATGAACGGCCGCAACTTCGAGTATCTCGGCGAAGATCCGCTGCTCGCGGCGCAACTGGCGGTCAGCTACATCGAAGGAATGCAGGCGCAGAACGTGAGTGCGACTATCAAGCATTTCGTCGGCAACGAGTCGGAGTACGCGCGGCACACCTCGGATTCGACAATAGATGAGCGAACGCTGCGCGAGATATATTTCCCTGTCTTCGAAGCCGCAGTAAAGCAGGCACATGTCGGTGCCGTGATGAGCTCCTACAACCTGATGAATGGTGAGCGCACGACCGCCAACCCGACGCTTATCCGAAATGTCCTGAAGGGAGAGTGGGGCTTCGGTGGCGTTTACATGTCTGACTGGACCGCGACGTACGACGGGGTCGGCGCGGCCAATGCCGGTCTCGACCTTGAGATGCCGGTGGGAAGGTTCATGAGCGTCAAGACTTTGGAGCCCGCGGTCCGCAACGGAACGGTCAGTGAAGGGGTCATCGACGACAAAGTCCGACGCATTCTCGGCGTTGCGAATCGGTTCGGGTGGTTGGACTCCGACGGGCCGGATATCTCGATTCCGCGCTACAACCAGGCCGGAAAAGCAGTTGCCCGGAAGGGCGCCCTCGAGAGCCTCGTTCTGCTGAAGAACGCAGGAAACCTGCTGCCTCTGGATCTGCGCAAGATGCACAACATCGCCGTCATCGGCCCCAATGCATATCCGACTGCAATGACCGGAGGAGGGAGCGCGCACGTCACTCCGTTTGCCGGGCTTAGCGTTCTTCAGGGCCTCAGCGACAAGCTCGCTGCGAGCGCAACCGTTACTTACTCCCGCGGCGTTCAGACATCCAGGATCCTCGGATTGCTAACCGCGTTCGTGACCTCGCGAGACGCGGGGCAGCCTGGCGTGGTGGTGGAATCTTTCCCCGACAAGGCATTCTCAGGATCGCCCACCGCCGTGCGGATAGAGCGGACTTTCGCGACCGGAGCCGATGGATTCCTTGGAAACCCGGATCAAGCGGCGCTTTCCGATGCGCTTCCCCCGGAAAAGGCTCGTGTGCTGTTGGCGCCCCCAGCCGGCGCAGCCCGGGATCAATCGTTCGAGCGCTGGAGTGCATGGTACACATCGACCGCGGCGGGCCCGTACACAGTCTTCGTGCAGGACACCGGCGGCTACCGCCTGCTCATCGACGATGAGGTGGTGATCGATTCGTCGCACATTCCGAAGGCGATCATGCGGCACACCCGGCGCGAGCTGAGTGCCGGCACGCACAAAGTCGTGTTGGAGCAAACCGCTGCACCGGACATCGGACGGACTTTCCTGCGTGTCGGCATCGTGAAGCAGAACGAGCTGGTCGATCCGCTTGCGGTGCAGCTTGCCGCGCATGCCGATGCGGTCGTGTTGTCGGTAGGCTTCGATTCGGACATCGAGAGCGAAGGTGGCGATCGGGAGTTCGGCTTGCCGCCCGGGCAGGATGAGCTGATTCGTGCGATCGGTGCCGTCAACCCCCACACGATTGTCGTGATCGACTCCGGGGGAGCGGTCGATATGCTCGGATGGATCGATTCCGCGAAAGCGATCATTGCGGCCTGGTATCCGGGACAGGAGGGCGGGTCCGCGCTGGCCGATGTTCTGACTGGCGCTGCAGAGGTCTCGGGCCGGCTACCGATCTCCTGGGAGCGCGCCTTTAACGACAATCCCAGCTTTCCCAACTATTACTACAACGATTCGCTGCACCCCGATCGGGTCGTATACCGCGAAGGCGTCTTCGTCGGCTATCGGGGCTTCCAGCACGCCGGCGTCAAGCCGCTGTATCCGTTCGGCTTCGGGCTGTCGTACACGTCGTTCAAGTATTCGAATCTCAAAGTCTCCCCCGTTGCGGCGCAGCCATCCGCCGGCACACGAAGGCCTTTGTACAGTGTGTCTTTTGACGTCACTAATACGGGTCCGCGTGCGGGAACCGACGTCGCTCAACTCTACGTCGGCGCTAAGTCTTCCCGCGTGCCGCGGCCCCTACGGGAGCTGAAGGGCTTTGCGAGAGTGGAGCTTGAAGTTGGACAGACGAAGAATGTAACGCTCACCCTCGACGCGCGGTCCTTTGCCTACTTCGACGTGAAAGCGTCTCAATGGCGCGCCGATGCAGGCGAGTATCGAATCGAGCTTGGGCGCTCTTCGGATGACATCCAGGCCATTGAGCGTGTCAAGCTGCGACATTCGCAGCGCCTCGCCCTCACGGACTGAACGTAGTCCGTCAGCCTGTCCCTTCCTCTCGAACCCGGCTCACTATCACAAGGCCGGTGAGCAGAAATACGACACCGACCGCAACGCCAGCCCTCTGGCTGTGAAAGGCCGACGTTAACAAGCCGATGGCCAGCGGACCCAGGAACGATGTGGCGGTGCCCGACATCGCGTAGATACCGAAGAACTCGTTCAGCATCGCGGGCGGCGACACCTTCGCCATCAGCGAGCGGCTCGTGACAAAACCGCCGGTGACCAAAAGGGCGACGAACGCCTGGGTCACGAAGAACAACTTATCCGGCAGCGTCGCGAACATGCTGTGCACGGTGTTGGCCACGGGAGCGACTTCGATAAACAGGATGCTGTGCGGAGTCACGGAGCACAGGATCAGATTGGCAATGACGCAGCCGCCGACGAAAATCATGGTCGCCCGTCTGGACCCGATGCGCGTATCCAGCCAACCGGCGAAGAATCCCGCGAGAGTCGCCACGACGCTGTTGAACAGCCCCTGGATAATCAACATCTCCGAGGTCCAATGCAGGATGCCGGCAGCAAAGACTCCCGTGAACAGGATCAGGACGATGAATCCTTCGTTGAAGATCATGCGCCCGACGATGAAGACCATCACATTGCGATAGCGGCCCAGCTTGGTGAGCGTGTGGGCGAGGCTGCTCAGCCCGTGGCTTACCGCTTGCGAAACCGATCTCGAGGTGCCGGGGGAATCCGGTGTGAAGAAGAACAGCGGAATCGCGAAAATGGCGAGGCACAACGCGGCCATGACACCGACCAGCCGCTCCGGCTCGTGGGCTGCGACGTTCACGCCGAAAAGCGGGTGGGGATTCCAGGTCCAGCCGAGCAGGAAGAACAGGAACAACACGATGCCGAAGAAATTTCCGAACGCGAAGCCGAGACCGCTGAGGAACCCGATGCGGCCCGGCGGCGCGACGTTGGGCAGCATGGCGTTGCAGAAGATCGCGGAATACTCGAACGCAATCGTTCCCCCGATCGGCGCGAGAAAGATCCAAGAGAATCCGGGTGGCATGCCTGGGGTCGCGTACCAGAGAGCCGCCATGCTGGGTACACCGAGCACCACGCAAGCGAACAGCCAAGGCTTGCGCCGACCGCCGGCATCGGCAATGGCGCCAAGGATCGGGGCGCCGATTGCCACCAGGAACGCGGCAACGGCGGTGAGGTAGCTCCAGGTCTCCTGGCCTCGAACGGGGTCGGCGATGACGACGGTGCTGAAGTACGCCGAGAAAACGAACGTGTTGACGAGGACGTTGTACGGGCCGCGTCCGCCGTCGAACAGTGCCCAGGAGAATTGCCCTAAGGGACTCGCGGGACGCGGTCTATCGACCGGAGCAGCGGTGGCAGCGGGTGTGGCACCGGTCTGCAGCCCGGCAGAAGACGCTTCAGCCATTCGGATCCCCCCCTCGAAACGCAACCGCAGTATGCGCACTCACGGCGCGCCCGGCCAGCCCGGTGCTGCGTTGGCCACAGCGCGGCCGGGCAGTTACGATGGTGAATTCGACCCAGCCGCGGCAGAGCATGAAGAACTTCAAATACTACGACCTGATCCTCGGGGCCTACGTGTGCGTCCTGCTGTGTGCGAACCTGATCGGACCGGCGAAACTCACCACCCTGCAGGTGCCGATCTTCGGCTCCGTCACCTTTCTCGCCGGCGTTCTGTTCTTCCCGATCTCCTATCTTTTTGGCGACATCCTGACGGAGGTCTACGGCTACGCGCGGGACCGTCGCGTCGTCTGGAGCGGGTTTGCCGCCTTGGTGTTCGCAGCGTTCATGGCGACGGTTGTCGTGCACCTCCCGCCCGGGAACGGATGGAAGGACCAGCCCTCGGTCGATGCGATTTTCGGCAATACGCCGCGCATCGTGCTGGCCTCCATTACCGCCTTCTGGTGCGGCTCGTTCGTGAACAGCTACGTGCTCGCGAAGATGAAGATCTGGACCGATGGCCGCTGGCTCTGGACCCGTACTGTCGGTTCGACCTTGTGCGGCGAACTGGTGGACTCCGCGCTTTTCTACACGATCGCGTTCGGCGGCCGGTGGGAAATGGGGCAACTCGTTGCGGTCACGACAACTCAATACGTGCTCAAGTCAGGGTGGGAAATCGTCGCAACCCCGTTGACGTACTGGGTGGTCGGGTTCCTGAAGCGTGTCGAGCACGAGGACTATTTCGATCGCAATACCAACTTCACGCCCTTCTCGTTGAAGGCCTGACCGGCGCAGCGCCTACTTCGAGAATCTGCCCGTGACCGGGTGCGGATAGTGGAAGGGCATGTACACGATGTCCGGCCATCGCGGCGGCGGCGGACCGATCTCATCGGGGCCGCGCGGATTTTCGGGGAAGGGCGCGCTGAAATTGCTCACCATCAGCGGCGCCACCGGTGAGTGCGCCCAACCGGTCTCATAGTTGGCCTGGTACACGACCCGGTAATTGAAGACCTTGATCTTCCAGGTACCGGATTCTTTTATGTATTCGTTCTCGTAGATGCCGGCTTCCCAGAACTGGCCGGGTACCTGCGGCGGGGCGTCCTTCTTCGTCTCGTGAACGCCGCCCTGCAGGAAACAGCGGAACCGACCCTTCGCGGTGCTGCCGTCTTCGGCCACGTCGACGATGTCCTGGGCAATGATGTGCTCGAAGAGCATGCCATACGCCGGCCCGTTCAGTCCGGAGCTGCCGCCGTACAGACGCCGTGCTCCTGCCTTGCCACGGAAGATTCCGCCCATGAAGTGCAGCACCGCTTCCTCGGAGAACAGGTCGACGATCTCCGCGAAAAGGCATTTATCCATGTAATAGCCGTACTTGAACTGCAGCGTCCGTACGGCCTGGATGTCGTCATGCCTGCGCACGTGGCTCTCGAGCTCGTCGACACGCTTCAGGAGGGCATCCACTCTGTCGTCTGTTGCCATGACAATTCCTCTCAACAAGCGAGCATGCGGCGTGATGGACACATCAGCGCAATGTGGCGGCGCGAAGTAGCGCGTCCAGATCGTCCGTCAGCTCGGTATATTTGCCCGACAAGGCATCGTAACGGCCGGATGCTAGATCGACGCAACGCTGGGCGCATCTATAAAGGTCCGTGTCTGCGCCTTTCTCTTCCTTCTTCGCGCGCAATCGGCCAACCATCTGGGGCAGCCAACGTTGCGCCTCGGGAGAGTTCATGGTTTCTTCGGCGATTCCAGTGAATACGAAACCGGGGTCGATGGCGAAGGCGCTGACGCCGCGGCCTTTCGTCTCTGCCGCAAGCTCTTCCACGATGCGCGTCTGGGCGATCTTGCCGACGCAATACGCGGACAGGTAGGGCGCGACCATGCGGCTCGCGATGGCCGAGACGATGATGACGCGCCCGGCGCCACGTTCGATCATTGAGGGCAGCACTTCGCGCAAGAAAAGTAGCGGTGCACGAATGTGCACGCCCTGAGATTTCCACCAGACCTCAGGGTCGATTTCCCAGATCGGACCGAACGGCCCCGGCACACCGGCATTGTTGATGAATAGGGCGATCTCCCCGAGCTTCGCTCGAGTTTCCGCCACTACTCGCGCAACATCCGCGCGCTCTGTCACGTCAGCCGCTACGGGAAGGGCTTTGCCCCCGATCGCCTCTATTTCGGCGACGACCGCGTCCAACTGAGACTTCGTGCGTGACGTGACGGCGACCGCCGCGCCTTCGGCAGCCAGCCGTTTGGCGATAGCCTTGCCGAACCCGCGGCCCGCGCCGGTGACCAAGGCGACTTGACCTTGTAATTTGTTGCTCAACGGGTATCCCCTTAACTTAAGCAGCGAGCCGTATGAATGCTCTGTTCTTCTACACGAGCATACGTCGCAGCTTACGGGGTGTCAGCAGTCTTGAGCGCAACCGCTTCGGAGCTACGCCGGTGATCGCGCGCCGGGTGGTTCACCCGTGCCGGAATTGAAGACATTGCGTGGATAGGTCGAGCGTGCGCGCACGGATTGCGCTAGATCCACTTCGGCGGTGACGAAGGGTGATTGATCCGTCGTCATGGCGATGGTCTTGCCATCTGGATCGATGATCCAGCCCAATCCGCCGTAGCCGCCCTTGGTGTCCGCGCGGTTCGACGAGAGACCAAACGCGCCCGCGAGCACTGCAGCGGTTCGACCGGCGGCGAGCCATTTCTCGCGGGACGCGCCGCTGGTGATTCGGGGCGTCGCGATGAGGTGCGCGCCGTCGTGGCCGTACTGCCGGGCCTGCTCCATTGCCCATAGCTCGGTGGAAATGAGAAATCCGATGTGCGCTTCGCCTACGCGGGTGGGTGTAAATTCCGGCGACGCGGCGTGATACCAGGTGACCTCCCAGGCACCTTCTTCGTTGGGGAGGTAAGTTTTGGTATGGGCCGCCCGGCTGCCGGTGGCGGACTCCCAAACGAAGCCCTCGTTGTAGCGCTCATTCCCGTAGTCGACGGGCCGGGTTCCCAGGACGGATGCGCCGTTCAGCTCAGCGAACCGGCCTTCCCAGTGGTCATGCGCTTCGACCGCTGCAGACCATTGGGCCGCATTGAATTTTCGGGAAGCCGCGATCCACGGATGGAACGGCATTTCCGGCAGCACAACGAGGTTGCTCGACTGCGCCTTGACGTGCTCTACGAGACGCTTCCACGCGCCGGCGATTGCTTCGGTCGAGTCGGGCCACTGGCAGACGGTTACGCGCAGGGTACTCACGCGATCTCCTCAATTGCTCCGCTTAGTCGCAAACCTCGTGCCGCGAACCTCGAACCTCGAACCTCGAACCTCGAACCTCGAACCTCGAACCGCGAACCGCGAACCGCGAACCGCGAGCGGCGAGCGGCGAGCGGCGGGGTACTGGGTGTGGCGTGGGCGGGCAGCCCGCGGCGTTTGGGCGGCGGACACGGGCGGGCGGTGCGAGGCGTGCGGCGCGGGCGATGACGCGAGAGGGGCAGACGCGAGGTGTCGGGACGGGGCGTGTGGCGTGCGCGGGGGCGCGCGGCGTGGGGGCGCGTGCAGGCGTGGTGGTTGCTGCGGTCGTGCCACGCGCGGGAACAGTAACTGTCTTGCACGCGTGCAATTGGAGGGGCAGGCTGAACGCGCGTCCCGAGCGCGTTCCGCGCTCGGGCTTGTTGCTTGCTAAGGTCAAGCAAAAGAGGAGTAGCCATGGCCAACAAAGATCGTACGACGCTCGACTATGTGCGCCCCGGCGCGGAAGAGCGCGGGCGGCTGCGCGAAGACTTCGACTACAACGATTTGAATAGCGATGGCCGCCTTACGCTCGGCGAGTTCATCCGCTACATGAAGAACATGGACGAAGACGTCACGTCCGAGGAATGCGAAATCGGTTTCGACACGATCGATACCAACCGCGATGGCGCAATCGAGTTCGACGAGTTCCTAGCATGGTGGACGGATCGCTCGTCGAGTTGACTCCCGGTCAGGCGACTCTTGCGACTGCCGCCTGCACGACGAACGTTGCGCTGAACTGCCCCACCTTGCTCAACGACTCGATGTCTGCGATGAGCGCACGTGCCGGTGATTCTTCGATCAATCCGGCATGGATGAACATCGGCATCTGGTGAACGATGAAGGCGCGCCAGAATGGGTGCTCGTCGAGGCTCGTGGTGTGAGCGAGGAAGGGACGAAGCCGGAAAGCCTTGAGTCCGGCGGCGTGAAAGTGCCGCGCGAGATTCGCGGACACGAAGAACTCATGGACGGCCTTCGGGAAAATGGCGTTGAAGGCGTTGAGCGCCTCGAGATTGGTTGCGCTCAGGGCGAAGAATGGCATCCACTCAATGGCGCCGACACCGCCTCCGGTCTTGGTGACGCGTGACATTTCCCGCAACGCAACATCCGCCGGCCCCGCGTGGATCAACACCTTGTCGCAGAAGGTTGCGTCGAACTCTCCGTCCTTGAATGGCAGCGCGCGAATGTCGCCCGCATCGTATCGGGCGTTCGCGACGCCGCGCTGTTGGCTTCTGCGGCGCGCGGCTTCGATAAAGGCTGTCGTCGGATCGACGCCGACAATCCGGCCTTGGGATCCCAGGATCCGCTGCAGGTCGGGAAGCGATGCGCCCGTGCCGCACCCGGCCTCCAGAATCGAGCCGCCCTGGGAGACGCCGAGGTTGGCCAACACCCAGCCGCGGGCGTCGTGAAACGCAGGCAACGTTGCCATCGCCTCCAGAATCTGGCCGATTCCCGCAACCGGCTCCGGGGGAAGCTCATTGAGGGTGCCGAAGAAATCCGAACCCCAGCTTTCGGTTCCTGACTCAGTCGATGGTGTGGACATGATCCCCTCCCGGACGAGCGCGTATTAGTCGCCGCAAGGTAGTGGATGTTTGCGAGAGCTGGAATATGCTCCTGCCGTGCTTGCCGGTCAAACGCCGCGCCCAAGGATCAACACTCGCTCTCGCCTTTGCGTTCCTTGCCTAACGCGACACGGTGCGGAAGCGGTTCAAATGAATCGCGATCCAAACGACGACGAATCCGGCGAACACGACGAGTCCCGACACAAATGATACGGAAGAGAGCCGCGGCGGCGTGCGTTCGTTCGCCTGAACAACGAGCCAGTGCGCGTAGCAGATGAATGCGAGCAGCGCGATGCCGAAGCGCGTCATCTGCGTGCGCACGAATTCGAACGTGTCGGCGCGCCGTTCGGGCGTCAACCAGTAGTCCCGGTTCGGCAGGTTGATGACCGCATTTGGATTGCGCAGTGCGAAGTGGAGCGGAACGACGACCGCAACGGGCAGCACGATGCACGCGCACAGGGTTGCGATCACGTACGTCCTGTGCTGGATGAACCCGTTCGCGATTCCGGAGGCGCCGAAGTGGGAGGCGACCATGCCGGGCAGGGATCGGCTCGTCATCCAAACGAATGCGGCCCCGATAGCCACGACGATCAGGAACAACGCGGAAGACGCGCCCCGCTGCATAGTGTCCGGCCTCCGATTGCTCATTTGCTTTAGGATAGTGCGGTTTGTGGCCGCAAGGCCAAGACATTCGTTCGTGCGCGTAGGGTCGTATCTGGATTCGCGGGAGGATCAGATGATGCGTGGTATTTGGCTTGTCCTGGCTGCGGTGCTGTTCACGGGGCCGTGTGTGGCGGATTCTCAGGCCGGCTCGCCAACCGCGGCCCTTGTCGCCGAGAAAACGATTTCTTTCAATGCTGCGCATGAGGCCGCGACAGCGGCAATTGAGCAGTGTCGCAAGGATGGCTTTCGTGTCACCGTTACCGTTCTCAACCGCGCGGGTCGAACCGCAGTTGTGTTCCATGACGATGGCGCACCGTTGCACACCATCGAGAACAGCCTTCGTAAGGCCTACACCGCGCTGACCTTTGGCGTCCCGTCGGGAGATTTCGGCAAGCGTGTCGCATCCAGCCCAACGAGCATCGGTGCGATGAACCTCGACCGGATAACCAGCCTGGAGGGTGGGTTGCCTATCCTGGCGGGGAAGGAAGTGGTGGGCTCCATCGGCGTATCCGGCGCGCCCACCGGGCCACAGGACATTGCGTGTGTGCAGGCCGGGCTTGCGCGAATAGCGAAGGGACTGACGGCGCAGTGAGGCGAAACCGCGCTGGTGATTCTCTTTCGGTTAATCCAACTCCGCCATCTCAGTCGCGAACAGTAACGCCATCGCTCCGCCGCGAGGGTCGGGTCCGAGTATGGCTGCCCGATGTAAATACTCGTCCAGGGATTTCATCCTCGTTGTGGATTCGCAGACATCCACAAGGTGTCCGTTTGCGCCCGTGCGTGTCAGGATCGCCAGCCACGCCTTGTCGATGAGCGGTTTGTACTGTTTCTTCGGCAGCCAACCGTCGCGTACGCCACGCAGCATTGCGAAGGCAATCATTGCGGTGGCCGAATACTCCGGATACGCGCCGGGATAGTCGATCACGTTGCGCCAAAGGCCGTCGGTGTCCTGAAAGCCAGCGAGTATCTGCATGTGTTGCTGATAGGAGCGCAGCAGCCGCGGATACTCAGGGTGAGCCGACGGAAATTCAGACAGCGTTAGCGCCAACCCGATTGCCGGGAAGGCATTCGCGCGACCCCAGGCTGCATCCGTCGCAGGCGTGTGACGGTAGAGGCCGTCAGGTCGCAGATCGAGACGCTGCATGAATGCAACGTGCCGTGCGGCCATGTCGAAGTATTTGCGCTCGCCGGTTAAGGAGCCCGCTTGAGCCAGGATTACCGTGCCCATGAACACGGAGTCGCTGTATTGATCGTGGAAGGGCATCGACTCCTTCATTTGTCCGTTCGCATCGAAACCCAGATCGGCAACCCGACGGACCAAGGCGACGTAACGCGGATCGCCAGTGCGCCGCGCGAGGTTCGTGAACACGATGTGTCCGGCCAGTACGAGTGAGTTGGGGCGCTCGAGGCTGTCCTTCGTCCCGTTGACATACGGTTCCGCGAGCCGCTTGACGTCCTCGAGATGGCCCAGGCGCAACTGTCCGATCAGGGCTACGGCGTTGATGTACCAGGGTTGGTCGAAATCCCGGCCGTAGTATTGAGCCAATTCGTCGGCGAGCTGACGCGGGGAGCGGGCCCGACGGCGCTCCAACTCCTGATGTGCTTCGGACTGCGGCGGGGTGCCCGATATCGTCCGCAACACCCCGGCGCTCGCAGCGACATCCTTCGCAGGAATTCGGCCTACCTCGGCCACCATTTGTTCTGACAGTGCCGCTGCAAGCCCGACGCTGTCGTCCCCGGCGATGAGCACCAGGTCGGGCCCATGCACACCTATCCAGCGCCATAAGGCGTTCGATTCAGCGTTTCCACGATACGCAACGCCTGTTGGTGGAAATTGCAGCCGCGCGCCGTCAGGGTTGGCAAGAGGAATCGCGATGAGACGAAAGGGTCGGCGGGAAGCAGGTTTTTTTTCGAACGCGTCAGCTTCCGCACGTACCGTCGCAACGCTTACGTCGTTTCCGCTGAGTCCGCCGATCAATAACACGGTCGGAGCGGAGCCGGTGGTCCCATCGACCACCCCGCCTTCAATTATTACGCCGCGCTCGCTCAGCCCCACATCGACGCGTGCAGCGGCAAACACTTGTGCGACGGATGCAAACCCGACTAACGCCGCCGCGATTGCGCCTCTCACTCGCATTACTCAGGACTGCCCAGGTCGTTTCCGACGGTTTCGGGGCTTGCGCTCGGGAGCTTTACTTGGCCTCGTCGCGCGCCTTGCTCGACATTCCTGCGTCCCAATTGCTCCATCCGGAGTTCATGCCGTAAGGCACCCGTTCCATGATCGCTTCGATCTGGTGAATCTTACCGTTCTCGATCCTGAAGGCTTCCGCGAGTTCCCAGGTCCAGGGGTTCTTCGGGCCCGCGGTGACTGCGCGGCCGTCGGGTGTCTGGAAGTTGCGTGTGTCGCCGGCCATGTGATCGAAGAAGATGAAGCTGAAGACGAGGCCTCTTTCGGGATCCACCGTCACGTAGCGGCGGTCGCGGATGCGGGATACGAAGTGCAGCAGGCCGGATTCGAACTGCTCCCTGCAGCTCCACTGGCCCGAGTAGTTACTGGAAGTCTTGGGGTCCGGCCGCGTCTGGCCCGCGGGAGTGGGCACGTTCGTCGTGAAGGTCCCGTTCTCGATGCGGTTGCAGTCGTCGGCGAATGGATAAACGCCTTTGCCGTCATTCTTTTCCATTCCGGAGAAGTACATGTTCGCAACCTTGACGAGATCGTCATGCGACATCCTCTCGCCGGCAGGCAGGGTCTCCGTCCAGCCGTAGCCGATTTTCTCAAACCCCTGTCCTGACTTCTCGTTGCGCTGCACGAGCGTCTCGACCGTCGCGATCCGCCCGTTGCGGACTGTCAGGTGCACCGCGAGCATTGCGGGCGTGTCAGCCTCCTTGATGGATCCGAGGAAACTGACCTTACCGGCCTTGGGGTCGGTGACGAACATGCGGTACGTCCCCTTGGCGGTGAGGGTTCGCCACAGACCGTCCCCGAGCTCGAGCTTTTGGCCGTTCTCTGTGAACTTGACGTCGTGCGCGAATGGAGCCGCCTTGGGGTCGTGCGCGAGGACGGCATCCAGGTACTTGTCAACGAAGCCCTCGAGGCATGCGCGGTCGCAAGCCCCCGATGCTGCGTGGGCGGAGGACTGGACGAGCGCAAAACCAACCAGCAGCAGCCCGGCGGCGGGCGTGGCGAGAGCACCAATTCGCATGAGTGAAACCCCCTCGATTCGTTGCAGAAAACGGCTCGCGGGCCGTTGCAGACAATGCCGCCGAGGGTACACCGTCGCTTCCCAGTGCAGGTGGCCTTTGTCGTGTCGCGGTCATGTGGCGGTGCGGTCAGCGTTCTTTGCTACACGGTGGGCCCCAAAGGCTTTACCTTGCATCCGGCAAGTGACTGGCCGGCCGGCGCGGGCCAACGTTGCTGGCATCGATGTTTTGTCGGGGGGAGCCATGCGAACTCGAATGATGCTTTCCGCCTTTGCGGCGGTGCTTGTGACAGGGGCGACTTATGCTCCGATCGGTCTTGCGCAGAACCCCGTGTCAAACCCCATCGCGGCTGCAGACTGCGACCGCGCATGTCTCACCGGCCTCATCGATCAGTATCTGGCCGGACTGCTTGCCCATGACCCGAAACGAGTCCCCTGGGCGGTTCATGTGAAGTTCACCGAGAACAACGTGCCGATGCGCATCGGCGACGGCCTCTGGGGCACGATCGACAAACTGGGCGACTACAAGGTCTACTTCGCCGACCCCGAGGCCGGTCAGGTCGGCTTTTACGGGATCGTCAGCGAAGGCAGCAAGACTTCGGTCTACGGCATGCGCATGAAGGTCCAGGACCGGAAGATCTCCGAAGTGGAGACCCTCCTGGCCCGGCCGCGAGACAACCGTCCCGACTTTCCGAATCCCGCCACCCTCAAGGACAAGCCGGTATTCAGCGAAGTCGAGCCGGTCGGGCAGCGGGCAACTCGCGAGCAGCTCATCACGATCGCCGACTCGTATTTCGCCACGCTGCAACAGAACAACGGCACGGTGTACGCCCCGTTTGACAAGGATTGCAATCGCGTTGAGGACGGCGTGCAGACAACCAACAACAAGCAGCGGGCCGCAGGGTCGGGCAACGGGTTTCCCGCTCTGGGGTGCGAAGATCAGTTCAAGTCAGGTTACTTCCACTTCGTAACGCGGATTCGCGACCGGCGCTTTCCAGTCGTCGATGTGGAGCATGGGCTGGTGCTGGTCGCGACGTTCTTCGATCACACCGGCGGCATGCGCAAGGTGACGCTGTCGAACGGAACTACGCGCGATATCGGCGCGCCGTTCGACGAGCCGTACTCGTTCGTGATCTTCGAGTTGTTCAAGGTCAGAAACGGCAAAATCCGGCAGGTCGAGGCCGTGCTCGAGGATGTGCCTTATTCCACTCAGTCTGCGTGGGTGCCTAAGCCGCCGCCCGAAGCACCCGCGATGCACGAACCGAATGCCGCAGCCGTGGTTGAATGCGATCGCCCGTGTCTGAATGGGTTCGTCGATCAATATATGGCGGCGCTGCTGAAGCACGATCCCTCGCGCCTGCCCTGGACGCCGCATCCTAAATTCACCGAGAACAACGTACCTCTGCCGGTTGGGGAGGGGCTGTGGAACACGATCGACAGGCAAGGCGATTACAAGCTTTACTTCGCCGACCCTGAGGCCGGCCAGGCCGGCTTCTACGGTACCGTCGAGGAGAACGGTCACGGCGCCGTGTTCTCGCTGCGCCTGAAAGTCATCCATCACCGCATCGCCGAAGTTGAAACCGTCGTGGTACGCAAGACGGCGCAGCAGTTCGCTGCCCCGGAGGCGCTGCGAGACAAGCCGATTCTCTCCGAGATCGTGCCACCCGCGCAGCGGCTCACGCGCGAGCAGTTGATCTCGGTTGCGAACGGGTACTTCGCGACATTGCAGCAGAACAACGGAACACTCTTTACCCCTTTCGACGACAACTGCAACCGCATCGAGGACGGCACGGCCACGACGCACAACAACCTGAAGCGCGATTACTCGGAAGGCTCGAACATTATGAGCATGGGGTGCGCGGAGCAGTTCAAGACTGGATTCTTCCGCTACGTGACGCGAATCCGCGATCGGCGCTTCATGCTGGCCGATGAGGAACGCGGCCTGATCTGGGCCGGCGCGCTATTCGATCATTCCGGGGTGCTGCGCAAGGAGAAGCTTACTGACGGACGCACGGTGGATGCGCAGTTCGAGGTCCCCTGGACGTGGCTGATCGCAGAGCTGTTCAAAGTGAAAGGCGGCAGGCTCGTCCAGGTCGAAGCGCTGGTGCTCAAAGTTCCCTACAACACGCTCTCAGTGTGGCAGTGAGGCTGACATGACAACCCTGAGCTTGAAAAGATCGGCCACAGCGCAGCGCGCGTGCGCACTCTTCGGTGCGTTGCTGTTGGTGAGCTTTTATGCCAACGCCGCGGATTCGCCCACGGCGCCGGGCACGACACGCGCCAATGCGGCTGGCGCGGCGTCCTGCAATCGTCGTTGCCTGCTGGAGATTTTGACGAACTACACCGAAGCCCTCACTGACAACGACACGTCGCGGCTGCAAGTCTCTCCGGCCATCCGCGTCACCGGCAATGGTGTGGTTGGGAAACTCGGAAAGGGTGAGGTCTGGGGCCTGGTGAAGCGCATTTCCTACCGGCAGGCGCTGGTGGATCCGGTTTCCGGGGCTGCGGTGTTCTACGGTGTGCTGACGAATGCGCCGACGCGGGACCAGGAGAAGTGGTGGTTCTACACAGTCCGCCTGAAGGTTGAGAAGCACCAGATCACGGAGGTGGAGGAGATTTCATACGACGGCGTGCTCGGCGGCACCGCGGCGTCCTCCTTGCACCTGCCGGAGCGGCTGTTCGACACGGAGATTCCCGTCGACGAACGCGCTTCCCGCGACGAGTTGTTTACGATTGCCGGCAAGTATTTCGATGCCGTCTCCAAGACCGTGGATTACCACGATGTCCCCTGGCACCCAGAATGTCAGCGTATCGAGTTAGGTACGTTCACGGTCAACTCGGCGCTCAGCGCCGGAAGCTGCGGCGGCGAGTTCAAGAATCCGCGAACCAAGTGGACCGTCGTGAACCGCCGCTACTACATCGCAGATGTCGAGCGCGGCATCGTCATGGCCATCGGCAACTTCACCACCCCGCCGGAGTATCCCGATAACAACGGCTCGGTCGTGTTCGAGCTGTTCAAGGTCCAGGATGGACTCATCCGCCAGATCCAGGCCTTCTTCCGCGGCAACGGCCAGTTGCACTCGGGATGGGGCGAAGGGCCGGGTTCCTGACTGTCTGCTCTATCGGTTGATGTAGTCCTTCATCGGCGCCATGCCGCCGGCCGCAGGGTTCGGCCGCGGCATCGGTCGGCCGGTCACCGGGTTCGGATAATGGTATGGCTCTACGTAAAAGCTCGGATACGTCAGCAATACCACCGTAGGCGGAAGATCCGGCGGCGGTAGAAAGCTATCTGGCCGCGTTTCCGGAGTGGCTGCGAACTGCCACCCGTCCTTGTAAGAGGTGTACATGTTGAACGGTGCATGGAGCTTGTTTATCTTCCAGATACCGCCCTCCCTGATGTAGTCGTTCTCGTAGGTGACGTCGCCCCAGCCGCCCACGCCCATCACGAATGCAGTCCAACGTCCCTTAGCCGTCTTGCCGTCAGGCGCGATGTCCACGATGCCCTGGAACTGCTGATGGTTGATGATCTGGCCTTTCTGCGGCCCGATCGGCCCCAGGCCCGTGACCAGATATTCCAACACGCGCTTCTTGCCCAGAAACACGCCGCGCCCGCCGATCTCCAGCGTGCCGTTCTCTTGATACAAATCGGTGACTTCGGGCCATTCGGCTTTATCCACGTAGTACCCGTATGCGCGCTGCACCTTTTCGATCGCTGCTACACCTGCGAGCATCTCGATTCGATTTCCGAGCGCCTGAGCTGTTTGCCACGCTTGCGCAAGGCCCGCTGAGGCCCCCGCGGGGAGCGCGTCGAGTGTCGTCTGCGCCCTGGCGGGAGTTCCGGTCACGGGGTTCTTATAGTGATAGGCCGGCAGATACACTTCCGGGAGGGATGCGTAGACCTCGGTCGGGGGACGGTCGGGCGGTAAGGTCTTGCTCGGCCCCTCCATCGGGAAGGGCGCTTCCCGCCAGCCTTTATCGTAGTCGGCCATGACCGTGACGTAGAAGTGCAGCTTGCTGATCTTCCACACGCCGTGGTCGTTGATGTACTCGTTCTCGTATTCGCCTTCGCCCCATTGTCCCTTGCCGTCGACCGCGACCTGTATGTCGCTGCGCCAACGAGCCAGGGCAGTCTGATTGTCCGGGGCCACATCGATGATGGGTTGCAGCATCATGTAGTTGTTGAGCTGGCCCTGGCGCAATCCTTCCGGACCGAACGCAACGGTCATCGCCTTCACGATGTGCGCGCGTCCCACGTAGACGCCGCGTTGCCCGAATTCGAATGTTGCGTTCGCGGCGAACAGATCCGCCGCCTGTCGCCACTGGCCCTTGTCGATGTAGTAGCCGTACGCCGCTTGAATATTTTCGATAGCTTCGCGCGAGCTCAACACGGCGATGTCGCGTTCGTAGGCTGCGACGGCTGCCTGCAGTTTCGCGACTTCTGGAGACTGGGTGGCGCCCGGAGCAGGCATGCCAAAGGCCAGGATCAATGCACCCGCGGCAATGGGTTTGTTCATCGTCATTTGCCCGTGACCGGATTCTTGTAATGGAAAGCGGGTGTGTAGACGTCGGGATACGGCTTGTAGCTCACCGTCGGCGGACGATCCGCCGGAAAATCCTTTGCCACGTCCGATTTCCAGTCACCCGTGACCGGCTTGAGCGTTACCCAACCCCCTTTATACGGCGCCACGAAGTTCGGGTAGAAGTGCGCCTTCTTGATCTTCCATACGCCGTTTTCCTTGGCATATTCGTTCTCGTAAATGCCATCGCCCCACGCGGCGTACTTCTGGAACTGTCCCAGCAGTGCAAGCTCGCGCCACCGTCCCTTCGCACTACGGCCGTCCGCGGCGACGTGGACGACGGGTTGCAATTGCATGTGATGGTTGAACTGACCGTACGGCAATCCCGGTCCGGGATTGCCGCCGCCCTGGCGGACCAGCAGTTCGTGAATCCTCGCCTTGCCGACATACACGCCGTCGACACCGACTTCCATAGTTGCATCGTCCGCAAACAGATCGGACGCTTCGCCCCAGTAGCCTTTGTCGAGGTAGTAGCCGTAGGCGCGCTGGAGCTTCTTCACCTTGTTGAGGTCTTCCAGCCGTTCGGCAGTTTCCGACAGGGTGGCGAGTCTTGCGTTGAGCGCTGCGATTTGTGCCGTGTCAGAGGCCTGGGCGGGGTGGTTGGCCACCGCGCCGCCAAGCGCCGCTGCGCACGCGCTCAGCACGATCACCAGCTTTGAAGAACGGGGCATCGTTAGGGCTTCTCGAATCGAATCAGATCGGGGGCTTCGTGCCCTTGACGGTGCTCTCATCCCGGGGGTCCTGGTAGGGAATGTCGAGCATCACGATACGCCGCTGGAACTTCCAGCGGCCGTTCTCGCGAACGAAGGTATCGTCGTAGTGTCCGCCCAGCGCGGGCGACGGTTTCTTTTCCGCGCTCCTGGCAAAGAAAATCAACTTCGAAAGCGCCGTCGCGTGATCGCCTTCGACATGCACGAGCGGATTGGTCAACACGTGGAAGCCTTTGACATCCTTCGGATCGCCCGCGGCCGTGCCCATGGACTTCTGCATGAGGGCCAGGATGCCCGCGGGGCCTGTTGCCCGGCCGAACCCGCCGAGCCACTCTCCGTCCTTCGCAAACAGGTTTGAGTATCCGACCAGGTCGTGCGCGTCGAGTGTGCGCCCGTACTCGATCAGCAGCGCGCGAATCTCGTTTTCGTCTTCCATGGTCTGCACGCGGGCCTGCAGCGATGCGAGATCGCCACGGGTCTGGGCGGATTGCGCGACGGACACGCCTTTGAGCCCGATGACGATTCCGAGCGTCGCGGCGACCGTTGCAACGGCCGTGTAGCGCAGGCATTCAGCGGCAGATGACTTGATTTTCATGAAGCCGTTTCCTTTGAGTCGCGCCGCTAACGCGGCTCCCACAACGATTTTCTGTCGAACGGACTGCGCATGCCGTAGGGTACGCGCGGACCTAAGACCACTTCGACCCGGCTGATCTGTCCCTTCACCACTTTGAACATCTCGACCTGCTCGATGGTGAACGGTATCAATTCGTCGGCACCCACCGTCAGAGTCTGACCGCCTCTCAAAGTGAGCGTTCTGGCGGTGCCGGGCACATTGGGAGTGAAGAGGCCGACCACGAGCCCGTATTCTGCATCCACCGCCCAGATGCGGCGCGGATCGACCTTGTTGCCGTTCTTGAATCGTCCCGAATTCATCTGGCCGAAGCAGCCGAGGCTGCCGATGTCGTGATCTGCCGCAGCCGACACTTCGCCGGGCGCCGCCGAATTGACGTCCTGTCGTCCCGGAGAGGGGCCGTTGGTCGTCTTGCGGCCGTTGTCGTAGCGCTCGCAGTCCGCCGCGTAGGGAGCCACGTCGCCGTTGCCCTGCTCCATGGCGTCCCAGTTGGAATTGGCGATGGCGATGAGCTGTTCTCGATTCGACTGCTCGCTGCGCGCGACGGGCTGGCTGAAGTCGGGCCTGGGGCCTGCAACCGTGTCGGCCGCGCCCAGTCCCACACGGCCGACGAGGGTTTCCGCTTCCGCGATCTTGCGGTCGATCACTTTCAGGCGGATCGCCACCATCACCGGTTTGTCGTTTTCCTTGAGAATCCCGATCCAGACGGCATCGCCACGTGCCGCATCCAGAGCGTAGATGTTGAAATCGCGGCGGCCGTTCGCGGTCGCCCAAAGACCCTGCCGGCCGAATTGCAGCGGCACGAGGTTCTCGGTGAACTTGATGTCGTGAGTGACACTCAGGCGCGATGAATCGTGCGCCAACAGCGCATCAATGTAGCGGTTCATAGTGTCCGTGAGGCAGGCGCGGTCGCAGCTCGGGTTCCGTGAGCCGTCCGCGGGACGAACGGAGACAGACAAAAGCGCTGTCAAAAGCACGGCCTGGATGCCGGCGATGAACGCGGAGCGACGCACTATTCCCCCCTCAACACGCGGAGCATTCTATCCGGTCACAATCAGTGCGAATCCGGCAACGGCACCGCGTGCAGCACGAACGGTCCCGGGTCCTGGCCCTTGAGCTTGGGATCGATCAGGAAGCCGATCTTGCCTTCGTTCGCATAGACGGTCTTGCCGATCAAAGTCACAGCCGTGGGGGAATTGAAACCATCGCGCAGTGGCTTGATCGCTGCGTGGTCACCGTCGATCGTGACTTCATCGATGCGTCCGGCGCCGCCTTCGGCGAGCAGGAAGGTGTTCTTGCGGACGAGCCGGAATCCGTCGGGGCCGCGCAGGGGCTCGGACGTCGTCAACTGGGTGATCGATCCGGCACTCCCGTCCTTGTTGCGATCGACGCGCATCAGCAGTCCCTTCGTGACGATGTTGACGTACAACACACCATCCCCGCTGAGCACCAGGCCATCGATCCACTTCAGGCGCGCATCTTCAGCGAAGATTGCGAGATTCTTCGCGCCGCGGGCGAGTTTGAGGATTCGACCGTTCGGGGTATCCGAGACGAATACCGTGCCATCCCGGGCAACCGTGATGTCGTTGCAAGCCGAGGCCGGCGCCGGAAACGGGTACACGCCTTTTTGCCTGCCGGACTTCAGATCGAACGCCATCAGCGAAGTCGTGCCGACGGCCGGCGGATTACGCAGCGAATTGGGCGTTGAGCAAAGCCATAACGTTGCAGAGCGCTCGTCAGCCAGCACGCCAAAGACAGACAGAATGCCGTTGTCCGCGGAAGGCGTGATCCACGGTTCCGCACGGGCGTTACGGGGAGTTGCGCGGAAGATGATTCCCTGCAAGCTGCCGGTGAACAGTGTCCCATCCGCGGTGGAGCTGATGCTCTCCGGATAGACGTTCGCGGCGTCAATCGTGACCTCGGGGGGCAATGGCCTTGCCGCATGCACTGCGGCGCAGCTCAGCATGGCCAACGCTGCGCCGCAGGGAAGTTTCACTCGACTTGGCATGCGGGATCTCTCACCTTGGATCGTACTTTCTTAGGACGCACCGGGGCATGCATTCTTGGGCTGTCGCGCGATTCGCGCCGGCGCGAGAGTCTGCGCCCGACTGTCGGCGCGCGCAATCTGGCCGGTTGAAATCCCTGCCACCTCACCTGTAGCGTAGGAAGCGAAGCGCAAGCCGCGTCGTCCGGAGCAACACACCGTGAAATCCAACAATCCTGAAAATCGGCCCGTGTACGCCCGACTCGCCCACAGCGTTGCGCTTGCTACCGCGCTGATCGTGTCGGTGGGGACGGCGTTCGCGCAAGCGCCCGGTGAGCGCAGCGCATACAACGCCATTACGTGCGACCGGGCGTGCCTGATCGGCATCGTGCATAGCTACATGGATGCACTGGTGCACAAGGATCCGATGCGTGCGCCGCTATCGAAGAATGTCCGGTTCACGGAGAACGACGTCGAGATGCCGCTGGGCAACGACGGTTTGTGGGGTTCGATCACCGGTGTTGCGCAAACGGGTCTCGAAGTTGCGGACCCATCGACCGGCAACGCCGCCTGGTTCGGAACCGTCGAAGAGCATGGAGCGCCTGCGTACTATGCAATGCGATTGCGCGTCGAGGATGACAAGATCGTCGACGTCGAGACGGTGGTCGATCGCAAAACGGCTCTGCCCGCGCCCTTCGGCGATCCGGCGCAGCTTGTGCATGACCCGGCGTTTGCCGAAATGCTCGCTCCAGAGCAGCGGCGCGCGAGGGAACGACTCATCGCGGTGGCAGACGGCTATTTCAGCACCGTTGAGCTGAATGACGGCCAGGTGCTGACATCGTTCGATGACGATTGCCAGAGAACCGAGAATGGAATCAGTACGACACGTGGCGGTACCGGAGCCGCCTCCATCGCTCAGGGATGTGAGGCGCAGTTCAAGCTCGGCATCTATCGAATCAACAAACGCGTGCGCGAGCGCCGCTACCGGCTGGTCGACGAGGAGCGCGGCGTGGTTGTCGGCACGGCGTTCTTCGATCATGCGAATACGTTCGATAGTTACAAAACCACCGACGGCCAGATTCGCAAGACGGCCTTGAAGTGGCCTAACTCGTTGTCACTCATGGAGGCATTCAAGATCAAGGACGGCAAGATCTACCGCGTGGAGGCCGTGTTCACCTATGTGCCGTACTTCATGCACTCGCCGTGGAATGACATGCATTCGGGCGTTGTAAAGGCGGGTGCGGCGGACAAGCCGACGCAGGGGCGCGGGCAAGACGCCGCGGCGTGCGATCGGGACTGTCTGATCGCGTTTTCGGACCGCTATATGGACGCGCTCGTGGCCCAGGACCCGAAGCGCCTGCAGTGGGCCAAGAAAGTTCGCTACACGGAAAACAGCGTTTCGATGATGATCGGCGATGGCATATGGGGCGCGATCAGCTCGAGGTCGCCTACGCCGCTGCATGCAGCAGATCCCGCGACAGGAAATGTCGCATGGTTCGGGCTCGTGGAAGAGCACGGCGCGCCGGCTTATTACGGCATGCGCCTGAAGATTGAAGGTGGAAAGATCGTCGAGGTCGAGACGGTCATTGATCGCAAGGGCGACGCAGGTCCATTCGGTGATCCCGTGAAGTACGCTCACGATGTCGCGTTCGGGGAGGCGCTGCCCCGCGCAGAGCGTCTGCCGCGCAAGAAGCTGATCGATCTCGTAAACGGCTACTTCAGCACGATGGAATTGAACGACGGCACGATCCGTACGAAATTTCATTCGGACTGCGCCCGCACTGAGAATGGCATTTCCACCACGCGGGGAAGTTTCGGAGCCGCAGCGACCGCGCAGGGATGTGAAGCGCAGTTCAAGCTCGGACTCTACAAAGTCGATGATCGTTTGCGCGGTCGCCGCTTCTCTGTCGTTGACGAGGAGCGAGGCGTAGTCGTCGCGACCGCCTACATCGATCACGCGGCTCGCTACGATTCCTATGAGACCACGGACGGACAGACTCACCAGACTTTGGTGAAGTATCCAAACTCTCTCGGGTTGATGGAGATGTTCAAGATCCGCGACGGCAAGATCTATCGTATCGAAGCGATTTTCACGTTTTTGCCTTACTTCATGACCTCGACCTGGTTGCAGTGAAGCGGCGACGGATGAGCGCGCGACTCATTCGGTGGCTGAAGGGGCTCGGACCATTGGCCTGGCTGCCAGCGAACGCACCGGCGGCACTGCGGTGAATCGTGCGGCAGCGCGGCTTCTGGTCTTCGAGTTGAGTGCCTGAGCAACGAAGGCGCGGACGCGATCCATGCGTACGTCATTTCCAGGGCCCAGGAAGACTGGGGCCACCAGAACGAGCACGAGTGAGGTTGCGACGAGGTAGCCGGCCACCGCAATGTAAAAAATTGTACGATGGTGGCCGGGGACCTGAACAGGCCCTCCGTGAACTGCGGGAGCCGTCGATGCGAGCTACAGCCTGTGCCTGTTTTGCAATCCTGTGCTGCCTGGCCGGTTGTACTCATCTGGGACCGAATCCTTCGGGTACTGCGTCGCCTGGCGCTGCGCCGACGGCGCCGCAAACCGAGGCCACGACAACGAATTCGGCGCCAAAGGCGGCCGCACAATCGGGTTCGGCTGCGACGTCCGGATCCGCACCCAAGCCCGCAACGCAGACTCCTGCGCCGCAGACGAAACCGAAGCCGAGCCCAGGCAGCTCCGCTCAGCCTCCGGCAACCTCCGCCGCCAAGCCCTCACAAAGCAAAACGACCGTTGCGGACAATGCCAAGCCCAAAGCGCCGAGTGGCAATAGTCCGGCGAAGCCTCCCGCATCCGTTGAGAGCGCAGCGCCTGCCTCGCAGCCGGCGCCGCAACGACAGAGCGCGCCTGCGGCGCCGGCCCTCGACCTGACGTCGCTGGAGCAAAGGCTGAAAGATACGCACGCCATCGGCGTGTTCACCAAGCTGTCCTTGAAGAACCAGGTAGATGACCTGCTCGAGGAGTTCAAGGCGTTTCATCACAAGCAGGCCAAGGCTTCCTTGGCGGACCTGCGGCAGCACTACGATCTGTTGCTGCTGAAGGTGCTCTCGTTGCTGCAGGACGGCGATCCGCCGCTCGCCGCCGCTATTTCGTCGTCCCGGGAGGCCATCTGGGGCATTCTCGCGGATCCGGACAAGTTTTCCAGAATCTGACCGCAAGGTGAAGGAGAGATCATGAGCCCGCGCAGTTTTGCTCTTGCTTCCACGATCGTCATGGCATTCGGCAGCTCCGGCCTGTCGGCCGCGGAGGATCCCGCCTTCAGCAAAGACCTGACGGCCACCATCGCCTTGCAGGGCAAGCCCTGCAATAAAGTGGTCAGCGTCACCCGTAATGCAGACAGCGATTACCTGGCGACCTGCCAGGATGGCAACCGCTACCACGTGTTTGTCGATGCGAGCGGGCGGGTCGTTGTCCAGAAGCAGTAAGATACTAAGGCAGCGAGACGGCCTCCACCAGCATCACCTCGCACGCGCCAGCGCCCGAGTCAGTGCGCGTTACGGATGTGTGAACGTACGCGCCGTCGTCTCGTACGGCATCGACGAGTTTGCCTGTCAGCCGCACGACCTGGCCTACGCGCAGTCTGGCGAGTTTGCTTCGAATGCCCGCATCGGCCGGAATCACATGCGTGTTTGCACTGTGTGCAATCACGTCCTCGCGAGGAATCGGCGGCTCGGCCCGCGGGCGCCAACTGTAGAACCTCGCCCCCTGTGAGATATCGAAGGCCGCGAGCACGTGGTTGTCGGACATAGGCCCCCACCCCAGCGCGAGATCCTCCGGAACCAACTCGGCCATTGCGTCGAACCGATAGGTTTCACGGCCTAGAATTCGTGCGGTGATCTCGTAGTGCGCACGCGGCGTGAGAGTCCAGCGACCCAATGTCACGGTCTGCGTCGTATCGGGTTCCGTCTGTAGCGGTTCATCCGGCGCAATGATTCCGTCGCGTGGATGAAACGGGCGGTGCTCCCATCGGTGCCAGGCGCTCAGCAGCGCGGCGGCAAGCAGCAATGAAATCCCGGCGGCGCGTGAGCTCATGCCGATATGGTCGCCTTATCGCCGACCCCGTGACGTGATCGCGGTCCGAAAAAGATCGAATGCGGTGTTGCCAGGCAAGCACTGAGCTGCGCGCCGCTGTTGTCCAAGCAGCAGTTGCGCTTCCGGGCTGCCTTTCAGGCACTTTGGCCCACCGCCTCAGCGGCGCGCGAATCTTCAGTCAAATCCGCGGTTTACGGGACGCTGACGCGTACTGATAAAGCCGCCATTGCGATCGGCACGGTATCTGCACCTGTCGCGAATTCAATCACCGGTTGCAACAGGTCGACAATGAATAGACAGGGACGTCGCGGTTTCCACGGAGCACGTTACTCGGGAATTCCAGGAATCGCGATGATGGGCTGCTGCCTGCAGATCTGCGCCGCGCCCGCCCACGCGGTCGATGCTGGCGAATCGGTGGGAGTGGGTGTTGGAGTGGCTGCCGCTGGCGCTTCCTCCGCAGCGTCTGCTGCCGCAGAGCTCACAACGGTCGTAGTGACGTCACGCAACCGGGAAGAATCGGCGCAGGACGTGCCGATTCCCATCTCGGTCTTGAGCGAATCCGAGCTCGATCGCGACGGTACGGTGGCGATCCAGGATCTGACCCGGAAAGCGCCCGGGTTGGAAGCCACCACTCCCAACTCGCGCCGCACCGGTATTTCGGTGCGCGGAATCGGCAAGTCGGCCGGCAACGATGCCCTCGAGGCCTCGATGGGCGTGATCGTCGATGGTGTCTTCCTGACCCATCCGGGCATGACGTACCAGGATTTCACGGATTTGGACCGCATCGAAGTGCTACGCGGCCCACAGGGCACCCTGCTCGGAAAGAATACGACAATCGGCGCCATCAATTTCGTCAGCAAAGCGCCGAGTTTCGCGCCTCAAGGCACGGCGACATTCACAGTAGGAGAGCGCGACATGCGCTCGAGCAACGCGTCGTACAGCAACTCCATCGTCGATGGGCTGCTTGCCTATCGCGCCTCAGCCTTCGTTGACAAGCAGGACGGCTATATCACCAATGTCAATACAGAGGGTGGGACGACGAACGAGAAGAACCGCTCCGGCGGGCGCCTGCAGTTCCTACTGACACCGGGAGGCGGGTTTACTGCCCGCGTGAATGCGGATTTCGCCGAGACGGATGAGCGTAGCAACACGAAGCCGATAGTTGCCGTTCTGAGCAACTACGACGATGCAGCCCACACGTCGCGAATTACCACGCCGGGCGGAACAGGCGTTCCGGCGGACGCAGCAGGTGCGAAGCTGCAGAATACCGGCACCAATACGTACACGAGCATCTTCAATCGCGCGTACTTCGGTGGTTATCAGCCCATCGTGGGCTCGGTCAGCGCCGAGGATCTCAACCTCAACGTGCCGGTTCTGACGCGCAATCAGGGCATCAGCTCCGATTTGAACTGGGACCTGGGCTCGGTCACGCTCACGCTGATAAGCGCAACCCGCTCCTATACCTTCGACGCCAAGAACGACGCCGATCAGACGAAATTCGATACCGGCCGCAGCGGGACCGCGATTGCGGCAGGCCAGCAGTCGCACGAATTGCGCATCAACCAGGTCGTGAGCGAGCGCCTGGACTACCAGGCGGGGCTGTACTTCCTGCACAGTTGGAATACTTCCGACAGTCGCACCCTCTATGGTCTGGATTCCGGTGCGTATTCCTCCAAGAACGGCGACTACAACGTGTTGTATGGGAGTGCTGCGGGCGGCCAATTGCTGCAGGCGGCCCTGAACCGCGTCTACCTGCAAAATATCATCACACCCGATACCAGGAGCTACGCTGCCTTCGGACAGGCGAACTGGCATTTCTCCGATCGCGCCACGGTGACGCTGGGCCTGCGGGAAACGTACGAGGACAAGACCAGCAGCTCGACGAAGCTCGCCACATTCATCGACGGCACGCCGCTCGACAATCTGACGACGTTGGGGCAAAGCATTGGCGCCAGCGCGCTCCAGATTTCCTCGGCGAACAACATCCGCGCGACGACTGTGGGGACGACCTACTCCACGGTGCAGGGCACGCCGATCAAGGCTTACGCGCCTTCGTGGCTGGTAAGCCCGAACTACAAGCTGAGCGATGCCGTGCTGTTGTACGGCTCGGCGGGATCGGGACGCAAGTCCGGATCGGTGCAGTTCGACAGCACCGGCAAGCCTCTGAACGTAGCCCCGGAGAAGGTGCTCGACTTCGAGCTTGGGTTGAAGAGCCTGTTGCTGCGCAAACGATTGCTGCTGAACGTCAATCTCTACCAGACGACGGTTCGCGACTATCAACAGACCACGAGCGTTTTCGATGCCGCGACCACTGCAATCAAGAATGACGGCAACCTCTTCTACACATCCGTTCTCGGCAACATCCCCCGCATCCGTGCGCGCGGCATCGAGCTCGAGGGGGCGTTCAATGTCACGCGTGACTTGAGCTTCACATTCGGCGCGACCTACAACGATGCGATCTATGCGAGCTGGCATACGGCAACTTGCCCCAACGAGCTGAATGCAAAGTCCAGCACGACTGTTTGCGACAACACCGGCAAGCAGATCGTTGCGGCCCCGAAGTACACGACGACGATCGGGGCGGACTACCAGCGGCTGCTGTTCGCAGGGCTGACCGGGCACTTGTGGGTGAACAACGTCTACCGCACCAAGCAGAACTTCGATAACAACTTGTCGCGGTACGGGATCCAGGGCGCCTATGCCGTGACGGATCTCGGAGTCGGCATCCGGTCACCGAACGGGAAATTCGAAGTGGATTTCGTTGCGAAGAATGCGTTCGACAAGCGGTATACGACCAGCGTGAACGTCGGCACCGACGGCTCGATCGGTTACGACGGCATCGGCGAGCCACGCTGGGTCGGAGTGGTATTCCACGCAAAGTTGTGACTTGCGTGCCGTCGGACCGCGGTCTGTGAAATAGTGCTGTGGCCGCGAGGTTCGGCGTATCCTGCCGAGGCATGCGGAGGGCGACCGGCTAGGGAGGAGACGGCAATGGCAAAATCGATCGTATTCTGCGCGGACGGAACCTGGAACGGCCCGGGAGACCCGCCTGGAAGCGCTGATATCGATGGTGCGGTCGCACAAGATGCCGATCTCAACGATAACGTCACCAACGTCGTCAACCTGTTCGCCAATCTAAGCGGCCAGATCACGCCGCAGACGCAGCCGCTGCACAACGAGCCTGAGAAAGTCTTCCTGGACGCCTCCGGTGCGGTGTTGCAGATCTCGAAGTATCTGCATGGCGTCGGCGATTCGAACAACCTCGCCGTCAAAGTGCTGGGCGGCGTCTTCGGGGTAGGGGTGATAACCCGCATCGTTCGCGGCTATACGTTCATCTCGCGCAACTACAAACCCGGAGACTCCATCCACATCGTGGGCTTCAGTCGTGGCGCATACACGGCTCGCGCGTTGGCCGGGATGATTGCGAAGGTCGGGCTGTTGAACCCGGCCACTTTCCCGGCGGACGACAGGACCCAGGCCTACGTGCGCGGCTTCGAAGCCTGGATGAAGTCCAAGGAAGTCTCGTTCAGCGGCATCGGCAAGTTCGGCGACCTGCTGACAGCGCTCACGGTGTTTGCCGATGACGTCATTACCCGCATCGCGCTCAAGGACAGCGACTTCATCCCTGTGCGGATTCAGTCGGTGGCCGTGTGGGATACGGTAGGCGCGATGGGCATTCCGAGCTACATCCAGGGGCGGCGCCGCGACTTGTTCAGTTTCGTCGATACCAAGTTGAGCCCGCTGGTCGACCATGGCTTCCATGCGATGGCGCTGGACGAGGAGCGGCTCGACTTTCCCATCACCCGGTGGGATCAGGATTCGCGCATCGAGCAATTATGGTTCGTCGGTGCGCATTCGGACGTTGGCGGCGGGTACCCGGCTCCTGCTGAGTCGGGACTATCGGACATCGCGCTCGACTGGCTGATGAAGAAGCTCGCCGGCGCGGGAGTGCGGTTCGCATCGCCACCTCAGCACGCCCTGGATCTGACGCGTTTTGCGCAGAACTATCACGAGCCGTGGGACAAGGTGCCGTTCAACATCGGCCCGCAGCGGCGCGTCCCGCAGAAGGGCGATGTTTTTCATCCGACCGTGAAGCAACATTGGAGCGCCAGCAACTCGTATCAGACGCGCTGGCCGGAGAGCCTGATCTCCGGTTTGCCCGGTGCCCCAAGCGCACCGGCCGCGATATCGCCGGGCTCGACTGCACCTGCCTCGACTGCACCGGGCAAATAAGCGGATGCGCTAGCGCTTAACGCGCGGCGCAGCGCGCGCCTACCAGGTCATACAGCGCGGCGCCCGGCCTGACCGACAGGCAAATCTTAAGTTTCCTGAGCTGACGAGACCACGGTCTCGGTCAGCGCTATGATCAGCGCCGCGGCCGATTGTCCGGTTCCGCAGCACTCACTCTCGATGTATTGCAGAAGGGGGAAGAATGACGGTCTCGAATTCTCTGAGATGGCTGATGATCGGCGCGGCAGTCGGATTTGTGGCCGCCGGCTACGCCGGGTTTACCCAACTCGCGCACGCAGCGCAGGCGAAAGCGACGGTCGAGCAGCGGCTGAAGGCGCTGGAAGATGAGCAGGAGATCCGCCAGCTATACGCGCGCTACATGCACTATCTCGACCATCGCGACATGGTCAAATATTCCGAGACCTTTACCGAGGATGGCATCGTGCTCGCCGACCAGGGCAAGTGGGAAGGCCGCGCCGCGATGCAGAAAATGTTCGAGCCCAAGCCGGGGCCGGATGGCAAGCCGCGTCCGGGAGTCGAGGAGATGACCCACATGGTGACGGACATCGTCATCCATGTGGACGGCGATACTGCGCGCGGTTGGGGCAAGTATTTTGCGTTCTTCCGCGTCAAGCCGGGGACTCGCGATCGTGCAGTCGTTTCCGGCATCGGCGGATATAACGACTGGCTCGTCCGCGTCAACGGCAAGTGGTTGTTCAAGAAGCGCGAGATTCTCAAGGAAGATCCGAACATCGAGTTCTGATCGCCTGGTCAGAGCAGGCCCGCTGGCAAATCGGGCCTGCGATTGAGCCGGGCGGCCCCTGGCAACAGAATGAACGCTACATCGGGGGGGTACGCATGAAGAACGGGAATCCAGCGGCCGTTGCGGCGTTGGTCGGCATACTGCTGACGGCCAGCTCTGCACTTAGCGCTACCGCATCCGCCGATTGCGACCGTGCGTGTCTGAACGCGCTGGCGGAGAAGTACATTGCGGCGATGCAATCCCATGATCCTGCCAAGGCGCCGTTAGCGCACACCGTGCGGTACACCGAGAACGGGGTGGAGCTGACTCTCCCCGATGGGCTTTGGCGGACCGTTGAAAGCGTGGGCGCTTATCGACTGTTTGTCACGGATGCGAAGGAGGGGTCAGTTGGCTTCTTCGTCAAGGCTCAGGAAAACGGTGGGCCGGTATTGGTCGCAACCCGACTGAAAGTGGTGAAGCAGCAGATCACCGAGATCGAGAGCAACGCCTCCCGCCTTACGGGAACCATTGGCGGTGGACCAAGCTCCGCGCCTCGGGTCGACCAGCTCGGCGATACGCCGAGAAAGCAGTTTCTGACTACTCTTGCTCCGGGCCAGCGACGCACGCGGGAGCAGCTAGCAGCCGTCGTGAACAGCTACTTCACCGGCCTCGAAAACAACACCGGAGACAAGCCGCCCGCGTTCGCAGACGATTGCTTCAGGCTGGAAAACGGCTCACAGACGACCGGCAGGCCGGTAGCTCCCGATGCGACACCTGGGCCGCTCAACTTTGGCTGCAAAGAGGCTTTCGCGCTCGGGTACTACCGAGAGGACACGCGACTGCGCAATCGTCGGGTTCTCGCGGTGGATGAGGAGCGCGGCCTGGTCTATGCCGGGGTTTTCTTTGATCACGACGCTGTCCTGCGGACTTATAAACTCAAAGACGGCCGCACGGTGACCGTCAGGAATACAGCCCCCTGGACCTGGGGCATTCACGAGATCTTTCAGGTCAACAGCGACGGTCAGATCAGCCAGGTCGAAGCGGTGCTGCTGAGCGTTCCGTACGGCATGCGTCCCGGATGGAGCACAGGTATGCACATGCCAAGTCCGCAGGCCGTGCGCGACGGCTTCAAGGAATACTAAGACGCGTGTAAATCGGATCGCACGGAGCAAAATCGTGAGAGAGCGGACCGACGTGACCGACCGATCCGCTTTGTTGTTCTTGATGCTGCTCTACGCGGCCGCCAGCTTGCTGCACTTCACGCACAACGCGGTGTATCTGCGCGAGTATCCGAATCTGCCGGACTGGCTCACAGCGACAGGAGTCGTTGCTGCGTGGTGCGCGACGGCCGTGGTAGGGGTAGTCGGCTACTGGCTCTACTCGCGCCATTCGCGCAGGGCGGGGCTTCTAACTGTCGGGATCTATGCAGCCTTCGGGTTTGCTGGATTGGATCACTACGTGGTTGCGCCTATCGCTGCGCACTCCGTCATGATGAACCTCACGATCGTTTTCGAGGTTGCATGCGCTGCGGCCCTGTTGGCTTTTGTCGTGTATTCCTGGCGATGGCGTGCTGGCTGAAAATACTCCCGAGCCCCGACATCCGATCCATTCGAGCTCATTCTGTGGGAAAACGTGGCTCGCAGCGGGCGCGCGCGGTCGCCGCAGGAAAAAACCTAGCTTCCCTCGCGGTTGAGTTCCTTGCGAGCCTTGAAGGCTGCGAGGCAAACCGGCAGATCGCTGAACATACGCACTGCCATCAAGCCATTCGCGCCCCGGACCGGGTTTCCGTAGTCGCGCCAGAATCTTTCGCAGTAGCCCGGATCATTGCGGCCGACCGCTTTGCACTTCGCGATTTCTGCATCGCGCAGCGGTTTGATCTTCACTTCGCGTTCCTTGTCGCATTGCGCTTCGAGGGCTGCGACATCGCTTGCGCTGTCTGCAAACGCCGCAATCGGGGAACCCAGCAACAGGAGCGTCGCAAAAATCGGCGCGCCGAGACGGAAGGACTTCTCCCGCAGTTTCTCTTGCGCCGCAGAATTCGTGTGCCGGCCGACGCCGGAAGTGCTTAATTGGTCGCGCGTTACCATTCGACACCTCGTTGCTTCAGGCCCGTCATTCGAGCCGATTCTAGCGCGACCGGATGCAATCGGAAGGCCCTGGAGCCGAAAGGGGAATTCAGGTGGAATTAGACGGACAGCGCGGCCTCGCTCAGGTAACTTTCGCTGCGCTGGTAACCTCGATCTGACGCAGGCGACCGGCGCACCGGTTAGACCATGATCATGCTTTATTACCGCGGCTTCGTGAGAGGACGAAACTCGGTGGTCGGGATTCGACGGGCTAGATCCGGCAAACGACATGAGGTGATCTATGCGGAAACTAGGGGCTATCGTGGGGGTGTGCGCGTTGTTGCTGGTGCTCGCCTTCGCGGCGTGGCTCTGGAGCCGGCCGGAGCGCGGCACGACGGGCCAGGTGAGCACCCGGTTCCGATGGATCGGCGCCAACGATCGGATCGTGGTGGATGGGTTTGATGATCCGAAGGTACGCGGAGTTGCCTGTCATATCAGCCGCGCGGTCACGGGCGGCGTCAAGGGCGAGCTGGGGCTGGCGGAGGATACAAGCGATGCCAGCATTGCCTGCCGCCAGGTAGGCCCGATTCAGATTACAGGCGATCTGAAGGACGGGGAGACGGTATTCGATGAGCGCCGCAGCTTGTTGTTCAAACGATTGCACGTCGTGCGCTTCTTCGATCGCGGCAGGAACGTGCTGGTCTACGTCTCGTACAGTGATCGGGTAATCGAAGGCAGCCCCAAGAATGCCATCAGCTCGGTACCGATAATGGGCTGGGTCGCGCCCGTACCGTCGCCCTAGAGTGCCGATACCGTGAGCTCTTCACCATGAAGCAATCAATCGGGAATGTATCGCTCGTCGTTCGAGACTACGACGAGGCAATCGATTTTTACGTCAATACCCTCGGATTTACGCTGGTCGAGGACACGAAAATCGAGGAGCAAAACAAGCGCTGGGTGTTGGTAGCGCCCCGGGTCCACCGAATCACGGCTGTTGCTCGCGCGAGCGGTTGGCGAGGTTCAGTCTTCGCGAGTCGGAATCTGCTGCAACTGAATCAGCAACTCCGACCGGTTCCATAGCTCACGGCGGGTGGCAGTCGTCGCACGAGGGAATAAGCGAAGTTCTCAATCGGGCATTGCGGAAAGCCCCGCGCGAAAGGATCATCTGCCCTGGCCTTCCCTCGGAAGGCCCCACGTCGCGTCGTTCCGCGTGCCGGCGCAAGGAAAACGAAATGGGAGTCGCCTCAATGAAGTCTGTCGCAGTCCTTGCCTCGACCCTAGCCCTCGGCGCTTGGCTCACCGCCCCGCCCGTCGCCGCCCAGACGGCACCAACCGCGCCGGCATCGTGTGCACCCGTCGGCGACCTCAGCTTCGTCTGCAATCTGATCAACGTGGAGGATTTCCTGCCGGTCGACGGCGGCCGCTGGTTGGTCGGCGGATCCTACAAGACCGGATCGGCTGGGCTCTATTTGATCGATACGTCTGCCAAGACGGCCAAGTCCGTGGCACTGTCGATCGCTTCCAAGCCGGACCCGATCTATGCCGGCTGTCCCGCGCCAGATCTTAAGGGGCTGCTGACTCACGGGCTGGACATCGACGCGGGTCGCGGCGGTATCACAAC
>FTEM01001895.1_pt1 | contig 66434 bp, 66 predicted proteins | sample 1640201 | NCBI WGS metagenome assembly FTEM01 (sample SAMEA3914816, study PRJEB12502) | metagenome | biome: forest; material: soil | place: USA | collected 2011-09-16 | depth 0.3 m | reverse complement strand
GAGCTGAACCTGATCCCGCTCATCGACATCCTGTCGGTGATGGTGGCCTTCCTGCTCGTCTACTCGACCGAGGTCGAGGTGATCCAGAACAGCAAGGGCATCGAGATTCCACAGTCGATCGCCGAAGTGGCCCCGAACCAGTCCGTCGTCGTGATGATCACGAAGGACGATCTGTTCGTGCAGGGTGAGCACATTGCGAGCGTTGCCGAGGTGCGGGCGGCACCGGGCGCGATAGTCGGACCGCTGCGCGATGCGCTCAAGCGCCCGCTGCTGGTCGGCAAGGACGTTACGGAGCAGGATCTTGCGAAGCGCGAAATCACGATCATGGCAGACAAGGCGCTGCCGTATGACGTGTTGAAGAAAGTCATGGCGACGTGCACCGACGCGGACTACGGCCGCATTTCCCTTGCCGTGATCCAGAAGGAAAAGCCTGTCGTGGCCGGCCAGATCAATCCTGCGTAGCGCACTTTTTTTGGAAGACGCCAACTCATGACCACCCTGGTCCCGTTTTACCGCGAATACGAGCTGCCTTGGGAGGGAGATCCCGAGTCGAGCGTGCGTTTCCGCAAGATCCTGCGGGTCATGTTGATCCTGTTCGTGCTGTTCGGAATTCTCTTCCCGCTGTTGCCGACCCCCAAGCGCACCGCGGCCGACACGGAGGTGCCGCAACGCCTCGCGCGGGTCATGATCGAAGAGAAGCCGAAGCCCCCGCCGCCACCGCCTCCGCCGCCGAAGGTGGAGGAGAAGCCGAAGATCGAGCCCCAGCAGAAGCCGGTGCCCAAACCGGTGGATCAGAAGCAGCTCGCGCACGAGAAGGCGCAGAAATCGGTCAACCAGTTCAAGGACGAGCTGGCCGACTTGCGTGAGCAGATGGATCTCACGCCGCTCAGCCAGACGAAGAATCTTTCAGGCGCGGTCGGTGCGGACTCGCACGCGGAGCGCGCGCTCATCACCTCCAAGGTCGGCGCGGGAAGCAATGGCATCACCTCTGCCAACAGCAGCCGCGGATTTGGTACGGGCGCCGGGTCGTTGACTGGACATGACACCACTGCGGTCACCTCGCAAATTGCGCGAGGCGGCTTGGATAGCCGCGGGCCCACGCGCACGGGTAATAGCGGCAAAGCCGCGCGCTCGCGCGAGGAAATCGAGCTGGTCTTCGACCGCAACAAGGGCGCCATCTACGCCCTGTACAGTCGCGAGCTGCGGGAGAAACCCGAGCTGCAGGGCAAGCTGGTGCTCGAGTTCACAATCGCCCCATCGGGTGAGATCACCATGTGCCGTGTAGTGTCGAGCGAGCTGAACGATCCGGACCTGGAGCGCAAGATCATCGCCCGTGTGCGGCTGTTTCATTTCGACCCCAAAGATGTCGAGACGATCACCACCACGAAGCCCATAGACTTCTTCCCGGCCTGAAGCTACCTTGAGCGCGCGGCCATGAACCTGAATTCGGAAATCGAGTTCTTTGCGGAGTTGCGGCTCCTCGACAAGGCCCGCTTGCTGAACTTGTTTCTGCACGAGCTGGCGGAGGAAGCGCGCAGCACGTATGGCCCCGGGACCGAGCAGGTGCACGACGGCGCGCATCTTCGGTTCGTCAACGAGCTGATGCACCGTCTGACCCGTGTCATCGAGCAGCTCCTTGCGGAAGACGCCACGCGTCCGGCGGATGATGTCGTGCTGCGCATGCTGCTCTCTCCGCGCGCAGACAAAGTAGCCGGGCGCCTCGTAACCAACGCGTACTCGCGCGCCATTCAGGGGTTCGAGAGCTACGACACGACGATCCTGATGTCGTCCTGAAACGAACCGAAGCGCTCTACAACGATTTCCGCAACTGCCGCAGCGCCTCGCGCATCTCATCTTCAGCCAGTGCGGCGAACCCCAGTCTGAAGTACGGGCGGGCCCGCCCGTCAAACGAGTACTTCCTCGCTGTCTGGATTACCAACCCGCGTTGCATCGCCCGTTCGGCCCAGGCATCCACGTCGATCTCCGACGCAACCTTCGTCCAGATGGAAATTCCACCCAACGGCACGGTAAACGACACGGCATCGCCCAGCTCTGTTCGCATCGCTCTGACCGCTGAATCGCGACGCGACTGGTAGATCCGCCGCGCCCGCCGCGCGTGACGCTGTACGTCTCCTTGATCCAATAGCTCGGCTACCGCACATTCGAGCGAATGATCGCCCTGACGGTCGAGGATGTAGCGGTGTGCCGCGATGGACTCCAACAGCGGCCTCGGCGCTGCGACGTAGCCGAGCCGCACGCCGGGCGCGATGATCTTGGCCAGCGTACCGACGTACACAACAACTCCTGCACGGTCGGCGCTCGCCATCGGCAGGATGGGGCGGCCGTCGTAGTGGTATTCGTGGTCGTAGTCGTCCTCGATTACGGCGATGCGCAGCCGTCGCGCAAGGTCCAGCAACGCAATTCTCCGGCCCGCGGAAAGTGTTGCGGTCGTGGGGTACTGATGATGGGGAGTTACATACACCGCGCGAATGGGCGTTCGGTTTGCGACATGGGCCAGCGCTTCGATGTCAATTCCGGCCTCGTCAACCGGGACAGGCACGAGCTTCGCGCCGTGCTGTTGGAAGGCGTGCCACGCGGGCCGATAACCGATCTGCTCGACGGCGACGCAATCGCCTGGCCGCACCAGCGCACGACTCACCAGGTCCAGGGCCATCTGGCTACCTGACGTGACGACCACATCGGCTGGCGTCGTCGCCAGCCCGCGCGTTGCCGCCAACATCGTTGCGAGTGCGGCGCGCAATTCGGGATGCCCGTGCGGATAACCATACCCGAGAGCGGTTCCGGAGTTCCTGCGCACTGCTCTGCGAAACGCTCTCGCGAGCAGCGCTGCAGGCGCCAGGCGCACATCGGGCGACCCACTGCTCATTTGTAGTCCAGGTATCCCCGAGGCTGCGAAGTCCGCGGCGGCCGGTCCTGCGGCGACGTCAAAGCCGGCACGACCGGGGACCTCTTTTCGCCGGGCGCCTCGCCCAGCGAAATCCCTTGGCTGAACTTCCGGGAGAGAGAGTGACACGTACGTGCCACTCGCGCGGGAGGCTTCAATCCAACCCTCGCCCAGGAGCTCTTCGTACGCTGCGAGGACCGTGTTGCGGTTCACGAGCAGTGACTCGGCCATCGTGCGAGTACCCGGAAGGCGGTCGCCGGCGCGCAGCCTGCCACGGCGGATCTCGGCGACGATCGCGCGGGAGATTTGCTGAAAGAGTGGGGTGCCCGTATCACCGGTGAGCGCGAGCGACAGATCCCAGGTGTGAGCTGGCCTAGTCAAGTTTGCAGAACTGGATCTTTTGGATGGGCCATTGTAACGGCAAACTGCGGGCATGAACCCGACAAATCGCACCAGGCTTGCCAGGCATCCGGAGCGTGGCTCGTTCGACCGCAACGCCGTGAATGCCGTTCTCGACGAGGCGCTCATTTGCCACCTTGGCTTTGTCGTTGACGGTCAGCCGTACGTTCTGCCGACGACCCATGCGCGGATCGAGGACCGGCTGTATGTCCATGGATCTGTCGCCAGTCGTATGCTGAAAACGCTTCGGGGCGGCGTCCCGGTCTGCGTGACCGTAACGCTCATCGACGGGCTGGTGCTGGCACGCAGAGCCTTTCTTCACTCGATGAACTATCGGTCGGTTGTCGTGCTGGGCACTGCGACGGAAGTGACCGATCCCGAGCAGAGGCGGCGTGGCTTTGACGCTCTGATCGAGCACATCGTGCCGGGAAGGTCGGCGCAGGTTCTAGCGCCCAATGAGAAGGAGCTGAACGCAACTCTGTTGCTGAGCGTGGCTATCACGGAGGCGTCGGCCAAGGCTCGCTCGGGTCCGCCGCATGACCGGGAAGAGGACCTTGCATCGCCATGTTGGGCAGGGGTGGTGCCCCTGGCGGTGCGGGCGCAGACGCCCATTGCGGATCCGCACCTGGCGGCAGGGGTGCCGATACCACCGGAGGTGGCGATGTATACACGAGGGCCTGCGCTGCGCGGAGGCTAACCGGTGAGCTGAGGGCATGGTGAGCTGAGGCAAGCCGTCAGCGATGCGACCGGCTGCGCTGAGGCAACCCAAGCGCTGAGGCAACCATTGCGCTCGCGGCCCGCGCCGGTCTAAGTTCGGTTTCGCGCTGGCCGAAGAGTTTGCGTTGCCGATGATCGAGCCGCTGTCCCAGGTTCTCGTTCTCCTTGCGGGCTCCGTTTTCGTCGTGACGCTGGCGCGCCGCATGGGGCTGCCCACTACGATGGGGTACCTCATCGTCGGGCTTGCCCTGGGGCCGCACGCCCTGGGCGTCGTGTCGGACTCCGATACCACGCGGCTGTTCGCCGAGCTGGGCGTGGTCTTCCTGCTGTTCACCCTGGGACTCGAGTTCTCGCTGCCCCGCATGATCGCGATGCGTCGGGAGGTATTGGGGCTGGGCTCGGCGCAGGTTGTAGCAACGGCTGCAGTCTTCGCCGTGATTGCGCGACTGTGCGGGCTCTCATGGCTCACTGCCATCGTGGTCGGCGGCGCGCTTTCCATGAGCTCGACGGCAATCATCCTGCAGCAGTTAACGGAGCGCGCGGAGTTGAACCGCACGCACGGCCGGCTCGCGTTCAGCATGTTGTTGTTTCAGGATCTGGCGTTCGTGCCGTTTCTGGCTCTTGCCGGCGCACTGGCTGCCGGAAAAGGCCACTTCCAGCTACGCGAAAGCGTGATTGCCGTGATCGGCGGCGTTCTCGCGGTCGTCGTCGTTCTGGCGGCGGGACGCTGGCTCCTGCGGCCCCTGTTTCATGAGATCGCACATAGTCGGCTGCGCGAGCTGTTCACACTGACCGTGCTGCTCGTCGTGCTGGGCTCTGGCTGGGTCTCCCGCTCGGCCGGACTCTCCCTCGCTCTCGGTGCTTTTCTATCGGGAATGATGCTCGCCGAAACGGAGTACAGGCACCAGATCGACGCCGTCATCCGCCCCTTTCGCGACATTCTGCTCGGCATCTTCTTCATCTCGGTCGGCATGCTGCTGGATGTCAGGCTGCTCATCAGGGAGATCGTGGTGGTGTCGGCCATATTGCTCGGGATCATTGTCGTGAAGGCAACCGTGGCGGCGCTGGTGACCCGTCCGTTCACGACGACGCGATTCAAAGCTCTGCGCACGGGAATCGTAATCTCGATCGGCGGTGAGTTCGGTGTCGCGCTATGCACGATAGGCCTGCAGACCGGCTTGATTCCCGACCCGGTGGGCCAGCCGTTGCTCGTGGCGGTCGTGCTCTCGATGGTGGTGAGCCCGGCGATTCTCAACAACAACAAGCGGATCGCCCGCTTGCTGCTCGGCGAACAGGGGCCTCCGGATACCGCAAGCGAGCGTGAAGACGCCGCAACGCGAGACATCGCGGCGCGCGATCACGTCGTCCTGTGCGGCTTCGGGCGTGTCGGTCAGAACGTGGCTCGTGTACTCGAGTCCCAGGGTTTCGAATACATCGCGCTCGACCTGGATCCGGCACGGATCCGGGCTGCGCGCCAGGCCGGAGATCCCGTTCTGTTCGGCGACTCGTCCGACGAGGAAATGCTGGCCACGGCGGGGCTCGAGAATGCCAGCGCGGTCGTCATCAGCTTTTCGGATCCTTCGACGTCGGTGGGAATATTGCGGAGCATTCGTCGCATCCGTCCGAACGTACCGGTGCTCGTACGAACGGCAGACGATGCGCGCATCAAGGAGCTGCAGGACGCCGGCGCGACCGATGTCGTGCCCGAGACGTTCGAGGCGAGTCTCATGTTGGTTTCGCACGTACTGATGCTGTTGCATGTGCCTGTAACGCGTGTCGTGCGCACCATGGGCGATATCCGCAACAATCGCTATGCGGTTTTGAGGAACATCGTACGCCGCGGCGATGCACGCCCTTTGGACGAGACGCACGAGTATCGCGAGGAATTGAAATCGGTCGTGATTCCCCCGGGAGCCTGGTCTGTAGGCAGATCGCTGGGCGATGTTCGCAGCCGGGGCGTCCATGTCACCTTCACAGGCATTCGGCGACAGGGGATCCTCGGTCGCGAGCCCGCGGGCGACGCAATTCTTCGCGACGGCGATATCGTCGTCATCTACGGCCAGCCCGAGGAACTCGAGCGTGCGGAATCCGTGTTGCTGGCAGGATGAGCGGGATTCCCCGCAGGCCGCTATAATTGGCGGCTCACCGTGAGCCGCAGCGAAATACATTTCCCCCCCAGGCACGAGGCACTGCGCGATGACGTGCATGCCCTTGGCGCGCTGGTCGGCGAGATCCTGCGCGAGCAGGGCGGCGAGGCGCTGTTCGACCTCGTGGAGCAAGACCGCGTAGCCGCTATCCGCCGCCGCGAGGGGGATGAGCAGGCGGCGGTCGAGCTGGCCACGCGGGTTCGCGGCCGGCCGCCGGCCCTCGCTCGGGACCTCGTACGCGCGTTTTCCACGTGGTTTCAGGCCGTAAATCTTGCGGAAAAGGTGCATCGCATCCGGCGGCGCAGACAGTATTTCGTCAAGGACAGTCAGCGACCGCAGCCCGGCGGCGTCGAGGATGCGCTGGCCACGCTCAAAGCGCGTGGTCAGGGGCTGGACGAAGTGCTGAAGCTGCTCGGTAGCCTGCGAATCGAGCCGGTGTTTGCGGCGCACTCGACGGAATCCACCCGCCGCACCTTGTTGCGGAAGCAGCAGAGGATTTCCCAGCAACTCCTGGATCGTCTCGATCCGACTCTGACGCCGCACGACGTCCGCAATATCTGGAGCAGCATTCGCGTTGAGATGACTGCCGGCTGGCAGACCGAGGAGCATCCGCGCGAGCGGTTGACGGTCGCAGACGAGCGTGAGCAGATATTGTTCTACCTCACGGAGATGCTCTATCGGGTCGTCCCGGCGTTTTACGAGGAGATCGCTCAGGCGCTGGAGAAACTGTATTCCGTGCCGGCCGACTCGATCGAACTGCCGACAATCCTGCACTTCGGCTCATGGGTCGGCGGCGACATGGATGGCAATCCCGACGTCCATGCAAAATCGATTCGCGAGACCCTGGCGCGCCAGCAACAGGTCATCGTCAATATCTACTTCTCGGAATGCCAGATGCTGGCGCAGCGTCTGTCCCAGAGCGCGAGCCGCGTCAACGTCTCAGCGGAGCTGTCGAAACGCATCGAAGAGTACATGACGTTGCTTCCCGGAGCGCGGGCGATAACACCAGCGCGCCACGATCGGATGCCCTACCGCGTGTTTCTGGCGCAGATCGGCGAGAGACTGCGACATACCTACGATGGGCGGCCTAACGGTTACGAGAACGCGCGGCAGCTACGCTCCGATGTCGCGCTCATTGCCGCCAGTCTCCAGGCAAACAAGGGTGCCAACGCCGGGCTTTTCTATGTTCGGCGGCTGTTACGCCGGATCGATACGTTTGGCTTCCATCTCGCTACCCTGGACGTACGCCAGCACGCGAGCGTCCTTCACGAGGTCATCGCGCACGGCTTCGACGATCCGAAGTGGCTCACGCGTCCGAGCGACGAGCGGCGCAAAATTCTCGCGAACGCACTGGAACGGGATGCCGGCTCACGCTCCGAGCTCGACGCTGTTGGCAAGCGTACGCTCGCGGTGTTCGACGCCATCATGCAGGGCCGTCATCGTTACGGGCCCGATGCGATCGGATTCTTCATCGTGAGCGGCGCGAAATCGGCAGACGACGTGCTGGCCGCCCTCTTGCTCGCCCGCTGGGCCGAGGCTTACGACAAGCGTACCGGCGAGGTCGCGCTCGACATCGCTCCGCAGTTCGAGTCTCTCGAAGCGCTCGAGCGGTGTGGCGAGACGATGCACGAGTTGCTCGCCGATCCTCTGTACCGCCGCCATCTTGAAGCTCACGGCCGCCGTCAATGTGTCCTGATCGGCTATTCCGACAGCAACAAGGAAGGCGGCACCTGCGCCTCACGCTTTGCAATTTATCAAGCGCAGCGAGCTCTGGCTCAGGTGCTGTCTGCCGCCGGAGAGCGCCACGTTGTGTTCCACGCGCGAGGCAGCAGTCTTGCCCGCGGTGGCGGCCGTATCGACGCTCTCGTCAAAGCGGCTCCGGCTGGAGCGGTGAACGGGGTATTGCGCCTGCGAGAGCAAGGCGAAACAGTGAAGCAAGGATACGGGCTGCGGCCGATCGCGATGCGCACGCTCGAGCGCGCATTCAGCGCGCTCACGCTGACTACTTCGGCGGCTCAGCTCGGAATGTTGCCTCCGGATTCCCCCGATCACGTCGGCTGCGCGGCCACTATTGCCGATGCGAGCGTGGAAGCCTACCGTCACCTCGTGTATGGCGAACGCGATTTCGGCGAGTATTTCCGCAACGTCACGCCGATCGACGTCATACAGCGAATGCAGATCGGCTCACGCTCAGTCCACCGCGCTGAGAACGAGGGAATCAAGGGCTTGCTGCCGGTGCCGTGGGTGTTTGCCTGGACGCAGACGCGGCACATGCTGCCGGGATGGTACGGCGCGGGGGCCGGCTTGCGCGCCGCCATGGAGATGCACGGGCTGCCGGCGATTCGCGCGGCTTACGCCAAATGGTTTTTTCTGCGCAACCTGATCGACGACGTTGAAACGATGTTGGCGCGCACCGACCTGGATATTGCGCAGGCGTACAACGTATTGGCGCCCGAGGCTGCACGCCGTTTCTTTACCGCAATCCGGGTGGAGTACGAAGTGGCGTGCGAGCACGTTCTCGCAGTGAAGGAAAGCGCCAAGCTGCTGGATAGCGAGCCGACGCTGCAACGCTCGATTCAGCTTCGCAACCCGTACGTCGATCCGATGAATCTGATGCAGGTCGACCTGCTGCGGCGCTGGCGCGAGAGCGGGCGGGAGGATCGCGATTTGTTCGAGGCGCTGCTCGCCAGCATCGGCGGCATCGCGCAGGGATTGCAAAGCACGGGCTGAAGAAGAGCGCCATGAGTGAAAACATCACCATCCGCCCCGCCGGCGAGCACGAAACGCATCTCGTGCTGCAGTTCGTCCGCGAGCTTGCCGAATACGAGCACCTGGAAGCGCAGGTGATTGCGACCGAGGCGGGCTTGCGCCGGGCGCTTTTCGGGCCGCGACCCTACGCGGAGGTCATCTTTGCGTGCGTCGCCGGCGAGCCGGTCGGCTTCGCGCTTTTTTTCCACAACTTCTCGACGTTTCTCGGGCAGCCCGGAATCTATCTGGAAGATCTTTTCGTCCGGCCGGCCAATCGCGGCCAGGGACTGGGCCGGCGGCTGCTCGAACGGCTGGCGGCGCTCGCGGTGCAACGCGAGTGCGGGCGCCTCGAGTGGGCGGTGCTCGACTGGAACGAGCCTTCCATCGGGTTTTACCGCAGCCTGGGGGCCGTGCCGCTGGACGAATGGACCGTCTTTCGCCTCACCGGGGATGCCCTGGAAGCGCTGGCCCGCGGCGCGGGCCAGCGCAGCGGACACTAGGCAATCATTGCCGGAGCGCTCGAGCTCAGACGCGACCCTCGCGGGCGCGAAGAGGGCGCTGCGGAATCCAACTCGCTGTCGTCGTCGAGCGCAGGCAGAGGCTGCCGGCCTTCGAGCATCTCCAGAAGCGTTTCCCTTGCGCGCGCTACGCGGCTCTTGATGGTTCCCACCGCGCAGCCGCAGATCGCCGCAGCTTCCTCATACGAGAAGCCGCTGGCGCTGACCAGGATCAGCGCGGTCCGCTGACCCGGGGACAAAGCAGACAGGGCTCGATTCAGGTCGCGCAATTCGAGCTTGCCGTCGTGATCGGGCGGCACGCTCGGCTCGGGCAGCAGCGAGGTATCCACACCGTGTGCCTCGAACTTCCGCCGCCGCAACTGCGAGTAGTGCTCGTTGCGAACGATGGTAAAGAGCCAGGCCTTCAGATTCGTGCCGGGCTTGAAACGCTCGATATTATCGAACGCGCGCATCAGCGCTTCCTGGACGAGATCGTCCGCCCGCACCCCGTCCCGCGTCAGCGAGCGGGCGAAGGTATGCAGTTGTGGCACGAGGGCCACCATGTCGTCGGTCACCATTTGCTCCCCTTTTGCCTCAGGCCTCGTGTCCGCAACCGGGCTGCTGTGAATCATTGAGGCACCTTGCGATGAAGTGGATCGAAAGCGTGGGTGCCAAGGTACCGGCTGGCGCTCGTCCGCAAAGTCGGCGTTCACGGCGTCAGCAGCGCAGGAGCTTCCCGAGCTCCTGTCAGACATGTCCTACCTCGTTGCGATTCGTAAGCGGCGCCGTGCCCGCGGCCGCCCAAACTTCGCCGCACCGTCGCCAATAGCAGACGCAGGCGCGACCTTAGCCTTGCATCCCGAAGTCCGGACAGCGCGGGAGCGCTTCTTGCAGCGCACTGCTTGCAATTTGCGACAACGATTCCGGCGAAGGGGATGGCGCGATGACACAGGCAAGCAATGAGGCGATCTACCGGGTGCGTGCCGCGGGGTCAGACCATTGGGTCGTGTTTCGCGATACGGCCTCCGAACCGGTCGCTTCCTTTGACGACAAGGCTTCGGCACTGGCGTACGCGCTGCACTTGGCTCGCCGGCGTTCTACCCCGACTTCGATGCTCGACTTCACGTCGAACTTCATGAGCAACAGGTCGACGAATCGCCTCGCTGCCGTGTTGAGCTCCAACCGCGAGCGACTGTAGGAACTGCAGCTCGTAGAGTCCCTGGACTGTCTCCCGCCGCGACGCTGCGAGCTGCTGCTCGCTCTTAACCCATACCCCCGAGTCGGAGGACGCCTACGCACGGACGGGCGATGCCGACGGCAATGAGTGGTCCGCAGCCGACAGCGCGCACCCACCCGGGAACGCGACTATGGCTGCAGCGATTTCCACCATCACAAGAGGGATGTGGTCATGACACCACGAACAATTACATTGTCGGCGACCGTAATTCTGGCGTTCGGCGCCAGCGGCTGCGCCACTCAAGGTCCGAAGCCCACTGAAGAAATGACTCGCGCACGTGCGGTAATTGAGCAGGCTGATAAAGGCGGGGCACAGCGTTACGCGGCGGCTGACCTGCAGCGCGCACACGACGAGCTGCGCGATGCAGAAAAGGCGAACGACGCGCACAAGTATGACGAAGCGCGGCGCTATGCGGAGGCTGCAGAAGTCGATGGCGATGTTGCCGCAGCGCGCGCCACCGCAGGCGAAGCTCAACGCAGCGCCCACGAAGTACAGAAGGGCACGGACACGCTGCAGAGCGAATCGGATCGCAACGCAACCAACTCCGGCGTGACCCGATGAAGACCTCATTTTCCTTACAGGAGCGACCCGTGAAATACGCACTCATTTTTGCAACCGTCGCCGGTTTGCTGGCGGCGTGTGCCTCCGCGCCGCCGCGGAACGACGAGCTGGAGCTGGCCCGGACGCAGGTTCAAACTCTGTCAGCGGAACCGCTGGCGCAGCAGGCAGCGGCGCATGACCTGGATTCGGCCCGCGCCAGCTTGCAGCAGGCGGAGACCGCACTCACCCAGCACAAGCCACCCGAAGTCGTCAATCACCTCGCCTATCTTGCGCGCCGCCATGCCGATGCGGGCGAGGCGCGTGTCGAAGAAGCGCGTGCCCGACAGGAAGTGGCGCGTTCAGAGGAAGATCGCAACCGCGTACTCCTCGAAGCACGCGAGCGCGAGACGCAAAATGCGCAGTCCCAAGCACAGCTTGCGCAGAATCAGGCAGCAGCGGCCCAAAGCCAGGCCGCAGCGGCCCAGAATCAGGCGGACGCTGCACAGCAGCAGCTCGCCACCACGCAGCAGCAGCTCCAGGACCTGCAGGCGAAACAGACGAATCGCGGCATGGTGCTGACTTTGGGGGACGTGCTGTTCGATACGAACAAGGCAACCCTCAAGCCGGGCGCGGATCAGAAGATCGAGCGGCTGGCGGCCTTCCTGCAGAACAACCCCAACGAGCGGCTGATCATCGAGGGGTACACGGATAGCACGGGTTCAGAAGACTACAACCAGGAGCTGTCGCAGCGGCGGGCAATGGCTGTGGCTGACGCACTCGCGGCCCAGGGCGTACCCGCGTCACGCTACCAGGCTCGTGGCAAGGGCCAGGCTTTCCCGGTCGCGACCAACTCCACTTCTGCCGGACGACAGCAGAACCGCAGGGTGGAAATCGTGTTCTCGGATCAGTCGGGACGCTTTGCGCAGGGCCCGGCGGACGAGCAGACGGGCCAGGTGCGCTAACAGCTCACAGGCCAAGGCATCATAGGCGCGCCCGCGTTCAAACGCGGGCGCGCTTCTTTGTGGGCGGTTGAATCGAGGGGAGTTGGGTTACGCGCGGCGGAAATCGACCGCAGGCAACTGCATCGAGCGTCTATATTTCGTGACGGTGCGGCGCGCGACTTTTACCCCCCGGTCCGCGAGCAGCTCGGTGAGCTGGACGTCCGAGAGGGGATTGCGACGATCTTCGGCGGCGATGAATTCCCGCAGCAGGGCGCGGATTGCAGTCGCAGAGCACGAACCACCGCTCGTGGTTGCAAGCTGGCGGGAAAAGAATCGTTTGAACGCGACGACCCCGCGTGGGGTGGCCATGTACTTATGACTCGTGGCGCGCGACACAGTCGACTCATGCAGCCCGAGTTCGTCGGCAATCTCGCGTAGCGTCAGGGGACGCATGGCCAGATCGCCGTATTCGAAGAAGTTGCGCTGACGCGCGACCACCGCTTCGGCAACCCGTTGGATGGTTAGAAAGCGTTGTTCGAGATTTCTAACGAGCCAGCGCGCTTCCTGCAGATGCTGGGCGAGCAACGTCGTCTCGCCGTCGCGCGCCTGGCGGAAATAATCCGCGTACTGTTGATTCACCCGGATGCGGGGATAGATCGCCGCATTGATGCTCACCATCCAGCGCTTTTTTTCCTTGCGCACGATGACATCGGGAACGATGGCGCGCGGCTCGAAGGTCCCCACCTTGGAGCCCGGACGCGGATCGAGGCTGCGAATCAGGTCGATAGCCGTGCGCAATTCCTCAGCCGTGCAGCCGAGCGCCTCGAGCAGGCGTGTGTTGTCGCGGGCGGCCATGAGAGCGAGCTTGTTTTGCACGATCTCGAGCGCCAGTGCGCGCCCTGGCGTCGCGCTGTCCAGGGCCTGTAGCTGCAACGAGAGGCACTCGCCCAGGTCGCGGGCTGCGATGCCGCTGGGCTCGAGCGTCTGCACGATCCGCAGCGCCGTTTCCAGCTCACTCGGGTCGGCAGTGGGCGCCAGCGCGGCGATTTCATCCAGCGGCTGGCGCAGAAAACCATCTTCATCCAGCGCATCGACCACGAGGTTCGACAGCGCGTAGTCGCGTTCGGTCAGGCCCAGCAGGAGGAGCTGCTCCCGCAGCGAGTCATGCAGGGTGGACGGGGATGCGGTCCATTCGGTCCAGTCGGGTGTGTCGTCGCTGCTACCCCCGCCACCGACACCGGAGCGCGAGAAATCGAGGTCCGAGTGCTCGGAGCCCTCCGACGAACTTTCCGACGAGCTGTCGGTGCTCTCCTCGGTCCCCTGGGCGCGGGAATCCGCCGTGTCTGCGGTCTCTTCCAGGAAGGGGTTCTGCGTGATGGCTTGGTGCAGTTCTTGCACGCACTCGAGAGCCGAGAGCTGCAAAAGCTTCACGGACTGCTGCAGCCGCGGTGTCAGCGTTAGCTGCTGCTTGATGCGCAGACCCATTACAGCATTGGACATTCGAGGAACCTCATCAGTAACGACTCGATCCGAAGCAACAGCTATGCCACTTGAGGGCGCGCGTGCCGTGCATTGCGGCACCGGTTTTGCCGGGCTGCGGCCTGACGCAGCACCCAAGTGCCGAGAGAAGTTGCAACGGCATGTAAGAACGCCACTGCCGCGAACTGTTGCAGCCTCAAGTCCCGTGCGAACAACATGAGATCAATTCACGACGACGGCCCCGGTTCCCATATGCATGAGCTGAGCGACGCCCCCACTCGCATACCCTACGAACCCGAGGCACTCGCAACCCGTTGTGACGAGTTGGAGCTCGTTCTCGCGGCGGCGCGCGTCGGATTCTGCTTGCTCGCCGCCGAGACATTCGCCATTACGGCCAATGCCCAATTCAAGGCCGAATTCGGCTATCCGCCGGATGCGCAATTCCGCTGGGATGAGCTGCAGCAGCGGGTGCAGCGTGCGGATCGGGAACTTCTTGCCGCGGCGGTCAACGCTGCAATGGAAAGTGGCGTCGAGCTGTCTGTCACCGTGCGCGCAGAGTGGCCGGACGGAACGGTCCAGTCGGTCGCACTACGCGGCCGCACGGTGCGCACCGAGACCGGCGCGCCGAATCGCCTGATCGTCACGTCGCGCAATGCAAATGCAGAGACTTTCGCGGCTGTGGAGGTGCAACGCGAGCACACTGCAGCCGTCGAGCACGAGCGCCGCTTGCGGCAGGGCGCCGAAGCCGCGAACCGCGCGAAGGACGAGTTCCTGTCGGTCATCTCCCACGAGCTGCGGTCACCCCTGAACGCCATCCTGGGCTGGAATCGAATCCTGTTTCTCAAGCGCCGCGACGACCCCGAAGTCGCGGCGATCGCCCCGCGCATCGAACAGAGCGCAAAAGCACAGCTAAAAATCGTCAACGACCTGCTCGATCTCGGCCGCATCGGCACCGGCAAGCTGCGAATCGAGCCGCGGCCGCTGCGTCTTGCGGAGCTCGTGGCCGGAGCCGTAGATCTTGCGCGTCCGGCCGCAGCCAGGAAGGACGTCGAGATCTGCACCGATCTTGCGGCGCAACTCGGTCAGACACGCGCCGATCCGGATCGCCTGGCACAGGTGGTCGCGAATCTGCTGTCGAACGCCATCAAATTCACGCCTTCCGGCGGCCGCATCGTCGTGAGCCTCGCGGGCGTGAATGGTTTCATCGAGCTTACGGTTTCGGACACAGGGCAGGGAATCGCGCCGGAGCTGCTGCCATACGTCTTTGATCGCTTCCGGCAGGGAGACAGCTCGAGTACGCGTCATGTTGGTGGACTCGGGTTGGGACTTACGTTGGTACGCGAGATCGTGAGTCTTCACGGCGGATCGGTGGCAGCAAGCAGTGCAGGAGTCGGGAGCGGCGCGACGTTTACAGTGAGACTGCCTGCCGCTCATCTCTGGAGCGGCGCGAACGGCGCAGATCCTTCCGGTCCGCTCGGAATGGCGAACCAGTGCAGTCTCGCCGGACTGTCGATTCTGGTCGTCGACGATGAGCTGGATGCGCGCACCGTTGTTGCAGAGACGTTGCGGCTCGAAGGAGCGCAAGTCACGGTGACCGACTCCGCAGCATGCGCATTCGAACATCTGGAGGCGCCCGGTGCGCATTTCGACATCATCGTGACGGACATCGGAATGCCCGATGAGGACGGCTACTCACTCGTGCGCAAGCTGCGTGCGCTGCAGAATGGCCGGCAGACTCTCGCGATCGCGGTTACGGGTTACGTCTCGAAGGGCGACGTAGATGCGGCGATGAATGCGGGATTCGACCTGCACGTGCCGAAACCCGTCGACTTCGATACGTTCGTGCCGCTGGTGCGGCGCCTGGCGGGCGGTGCAAAGCTTTAGCCTGAAATCGCGAGGCAAAAAAAGAGCGGGCTGGTCGCACCACAGCCCGCCAAACGGGGGGTCTTCGGTTGCGTTGCGGCCGTCTCCTTAAACTGCAGGAGCCAGCCACCACGCGAAACTTGTCGCCGCTCGCCGCTTCGGTCGCAAACGACGTACCTGCCGCTATCGAAATACAACCAATGCGATGCAACCAATGTGCCAGGGATCCAAAGCGCGGACGGTCGGGCACGAATCGTGCTTGCGCGCATCGCCAGGGAATCTAGCGAGTTGAAACTCATGCATCCGCGCAAGACAGTGAGCACCTTGAACCGGCTGGTCCGCACATGCCGCGATGGCGAAGCTGTGTGCCGTGCCTGGAGCGAAGCGGCTTCGAGCCCGGATCTCCAGGAGCTGCTGCTGGAACGCAGCGCGGAGTGGGCACGGCAGGCGGATGAGCTGCAAGCCCTTGTTTTACTGTTCGGCGGCCGCCCGGCGCGCATGGGCACGATCAGCGGCCAACTGTTGGAAGCGTGGATCATCCTGAAGAGCGTCGTGCTCGGCCGCAGCGACCTGCCAGTCGTGCTCGATTGGGAGCATGCGCAGCGGGGCGCTTTGCGACGCTACCAGAACGCTTTGGGAGGGCGCCTGTCCGAGCGGATTCGACGCACGTTGACCTTGCAGGCGGCCCGTCTTTCGGCCCATCACCACCGTTTGGAGGACCTCCGCGGGCAGTTTGCCGCCCAATCTCATTGAGATCGCCGGTTGAAACCGGCCATCCGGGACGCTCGTGGCGCTTGAAACCGGCTCGCGAGCCTTGAGCTTGAGCGTGTAAAAGGTACACAGACCGGAAAAAAGTGCCCGTGGGTGCTACCGGGCTGTATCCGGGGCGCTTGGAGATTTCTGCAGCCTGACCGCCGCTTGCACGGCTTCCAGGCCGTAGGTAACGATGCCATCGTCATCGGTACGGTGCGCAATGTGAAGACCGTGACGACCTCGGCGCGTTGGCGCGTAAGCCCTGCTGTACTGGCCCTGGGCCTCGGCATTGCCCTCGGCCGCCCGGGCTTCGGCCTCCTTCAACCGCAGTTACTGGACGAGAGCGGCCAGATCGAGACGAGCTGTGAAGTGGCGCTGCTCGTATCGTTGTTCTGTGTCGGGCTGCGGCTGCAGCTACCGTTCGAGTGGCATCGTTGGCGATTGGCGGCGCGGCTGTCGACGGTAAGCCTGCTGGCAACGTGGGTCCTGGCGGCGGTCGCGGCGAAAGTTCTGTTCGATGTCAACGTCGTGGAGGCCCTGTTGATCGCGAGCATTCTTGCGCCTACCGATGGAGTGCTGGCATCCGACATCCAGGCGGCTACGGACACAGAGCAGGACGCCGCGACTGCGACTACTCTCGCCGCGGAAGGGGCTTTCAACAACGGCATCGCCGTCGCAGCGGTTGTGTTCGTGCTCGGTCTGATGGGCCTGGAGGAGAAGAGCTCCGGTTCCGTCGGCTGGCTGGTGCTTAAGTCCTTGTGGGAAGTTACTGGCGGCATCGCCGCGGGCGCAGCCGTCGGCATCGGAATGTCGCGTTGGATTGCGCTGCTGGACTTCGACCGGCAGACGGATCTGCTCGAGACGATGGTCGTGTTCGCGGCTGCGGCACTGGCTTACGGCGGCGCGGAAGCGATTCATACGAGCGGTTTTCTCGGCGTGGTTGCGGCAGGGGTGGCTCTGGGCCATGGGGGTCGGTTGCATTCGCGACGGACCAAACGGGCGCTCGCGCCGCGTGTCTTCAAGATCGCCGCACGCGTCGAACGTCTCGCAACGCTGCCCGTTGTGGTGTTGCTTGGCGCGCTGAGCCCGGAGATGGACGTGAGGTTGCGGGTTGTCGTGTTCGCAGTGATTCTCCTCGCGCTCGTGCGGCCGCTCGCGGTTCGCCTCGGGCTGAATGTGCTCGCTCCGGCAACACCGCAACGCAAACAGTTGGAGTGGATCGGAGTGCGCGGCGTGGCGTCATTGTATTGCCTGGCATTCGCGATCAATCACGGTCTCGACGTGCCATTTGGCCGCCAGCTCGCCGGCATCTCGTTATTGGTGATCGCGGGGTCGATCATCGCGCACGGCGTGACGGGCAGTCCCGTGCGCAAGGCCTCACCCGGGGCCTTGTCGAGCTGAGCGCGGTTGAATTTCAAGCGGAGCGCCCATATGTGCCGGAAATTCAGACAGTCTGTGGACCGGCGCGCGTTTGCGCCGCCGTGCGCCCGTGCTCGAGGGGAACCGCGCCGCCCTCTTCTTCCCAGCGGTTGATCTCGGGGCGTGCTACCCTAATCCGCTCCCGTCGCCGGCGTCGGTCGTATGCGGCCCCAGCGGATACCAGGGCGATCGCGAGCAAGCTAACAAACCGACTCATCGAATATCTCCGTCGCTGCCTGAACCCTTCACGGAGCATCAAGCGTTCCTGTTACGACCGCGGCGCGAGTTGAAACGCAGCTCAAGAGGAAGACATGGCACACGCTTTGATAGTCGACGACGACCCGGATGTCGTGGACTGGTTGCAGGAAGTCGCGCGGATGGAAGGCTTCACCGTTGCTCGGGCGCTGAGCTTGCGCGAGGCGCGCATCGAGCTCGGGCGGCAGAAGCCGGATGTCCTGCTGACGGATCTGCGGCTGCCGGACGGCGAGGGCATCGAGCTGGTGCGCGAGCTGGAGAAACCTGAAGCGACCGAAGTCATCGTGGTCACCGGCCATGCGACGGTCGACAGCGCAGTGGCCGCGCTGCGCGCCGGGGCGAGCGATTACCTCGTCAAACCCGCAGACCTGGAGCGGGTGCAGGCCGTCCTGCGCCATGCCAAGAAGACCTCCGCCCTGCAGCAGGAAATCGGCGTGTTGCGCGATGAGCTGCGGCGGCTCGGCCGTTTCGGCCGCATTCTCGGCAGTTCGCCGCGCATGCAGGTGTTGTACGACCAGTTGACGCGCGTTGCGCCGACATCCGCCACGGTCATGTTGATTGGCGAGAGCGGTACCGGCAAGGAGCTTGCCGCAGCGACGCTTCACGAGCTGTCGAGGCGGCGCGATGCACCGTTCCTGCCACTCAACTGCGGTGCCGTCGCCCCGCAGCTCATCGAGAGCGAGCTGTTCGGACACGAGCGCGGCAGCTTCACGGGCGCTGACCGGCAGCACAAGGGTTTTTTCGAGCGCGCCAACGGCGGCACCATCTTCCTGGACGAGATCACCGAGATGCCGATGGAGCTGCAGGTGAAGCTGCTGCGCGTCCTGGAAACCGGTACTGTAATGCGGGTGGGCGGGACACAGCAGATCCCGTCCGAAGTACGCGTCATCTGCGCCACCAATCGCGATCCGGAAAAGGCGATCGTCGACGGCAAGTTGCGCGAAGACCTCTACCACCGCCTCAACGTGTTCCCGATCCGGCTGCCGCCGCTACGCGAGCGCGATACCGACATCGAGCAGCTTGCGCAGTTTTTCCTCGATGACCTCAACCGTGTCGAGGGCACCAACAAGACTTTCTCCAGGGATGCGCTGGTGCGGCTGTATCAGCATCCGTGGCCGGGCAACGTGCGCGAGCTGAAGAACTACGTGCAGCGCAACTTCATAATGGCGGACGATGTCATCGAGTGCGAGGTCGCGGCGGTCGAGCCGACACCAAAATCCGATGACGGCACCACGATCACGATCCGGGTCGGAACGCCGCTCGAGGAAGTGGAGCGGCGCGTGACGATGGCGACGTTGGCGTATTGCGGTCACGTGAAACGCAAGGCGGCTGAAATCCTCGGGGTCAGTCTCAAGACCCTGTACAACCGCCTGGAGACCTATGGAGGCAAGGAAGGCGGACCGAAGGATGAGTCCATCGCCGTCAACGACTCGCTCCGCTGACGTCGGACGATTCCTACACACCCATGCGCGGACGTGGCCGTACCAACCTCATCAATCCCCATACCGGCGGGACCGTCCGACCGGTAGCCTCGGCTTGCGCCTGGAACAGGTCGAAGATCTGCCGGGCGGGCCCCGCGCCCCCGGCGGGAAGGCCGACGGGAAAGCTTTACTAGCACGCCATGCCGGCCACCAGAGTTGCAGTAGTCGACGACCACCAGCTCGTGCGTATCGGGCTCAAGCAGATCATCGAGGGTCAGCAGGATTTCGTGTGGGCCGGGGAGGCCAAGAGTGGCCGCGAGGCGCTCAACCTGCTGCGCAACACACCCTGCGATGTGCTGTTGCTGGACCTGTCGCTGCCGGACATGTCGGGACTGGACGTGCTGCGCCAGATCAAGTCGCATCACGAATCGGTGGCGACGCTGGTGTTGAGTGCGTACCCGGAGAACCAGTATGGGCTCAACGTGTTACGCGCCGGTGCGAGCGGTTTCCTGAGCAAAACCGCCGATGATGGCGAGTTGTGCAGGGCTATCCGCGCGGCCGTACGGGGCGGACGTTATGTAAGCCCGGAGCTCGCGGAGATGCTCGTCAGCGGCATGCAGGGTGGCAATTCCGGCGAGCCGCGCCATAGCATCCTCTCGGAGCGCGAATTTCAGATCTTCTGCAAGCTGGCCGAGGGGCGCAGCGTGTCGGAGATCGCGGCGAAACTCTTCCTGAGCGTGAAGACAGTCAGCACCTATCGCACACGGATCCTGGAGAAGATGGGCATGAAGACCAACGCTGACATTACCTACTACGCCATCAAGAACAGCCTCCTACAGTGATGCCCATGGGCACTGCAGAAGTGCGCACCCCCGGCGTGAACGGCGCGACCAGTTCTGAAAGGCGAATCCTGCTGATCGAGGATTCGGCCGTGCTCACGCGCCGGCTCGTGGATCTGCTCTCGGAGCCCGGCCGGGTGGCGGTCGCGGCGCAGGCGGCCACGCAGTCAGAAGCGCTGCTAAGGCTGCAGGAAGCGCTCTTCGACGTGCTGGTGGTGGATATCGAGCTTGCCGAGGGCAACGGCGTGGCGGTCATCCGTCAAACGCGACAACTCTACCCCCCTGACGGACAGCCGTTGATCGTCGTGCTGACCAACTACGCGTCGGACTTCGTCCGTGATCACTGCTTCGCCGCGGGCGCGGATTATTTCCTCGACAAGATGCGTGACATCGCGCTGCTGAAGGCGATCGTCGCGGACGGCCAGTCCAAGTGGACCCCGCCCCATTCGAGTCACTGAATCGGCACTACCAACTTCACGGTCGTTCCCAAGCCCGCCACGGAATCGATGGCGAGAGTGCCCCCGAAAGAGCGCACGCGCTGGCGCATTCCCATCAGGCCAAACGTCCTGTGCGCCTGCACCGATTCGTTGTGGGCTTCCGGATCGAAGCCGCAGCCGTCGTCAACGAGCGTTATCCCAAAGTGCTCCCGGTCCGCGCTGAGGCTGAGGCGCACATGCTTCGCATCGGCGTGGCGGATGATGTTGTTCAATCCTTCCTCGACGATGCGGAATACGGCGATTGCCGTCTCGCGCGGGAGCGTCTGAGCTTCATCCGCGATGTCGGTTTCGCCCTTCAGGCTCGCTTTGGCACAGGCGGCAGCGAAATAAGTACGCAGCGCCGTCGGCAGTCCGAAATGGTCCAGCAGGGAGGGGCGCAGGTCATCGACGACGCGCCGCTTCAAGTCCATGGCCTCGTCGAGGACGCTTCCGAGCTGCGCCAGGCGCTCCTGGAACTCCGGGACTTTGACCCGTGACTGCAGCCATGACAGGTCCATCTTCGCCGCCGTCAACAGCCCGCCCAGCTCATCGTGGAGCGTGCGCGCGATCTCGGATTTCTCCTTTTCCGCAAGTTCCTGCAGATGCGTTGCCAAGCCGGAAGCCTCGCGCGTGCGGACGGCCACGAGCTGCTCCAGCGCGGTCGCTTCGGACTGTGAGTCAGGGGGGAGGGTTGGACTATCCGGCATCTGCATGGCGCCTTTCCTCGTGCGGTTTAGCAGATGCCTGCTGCGGAAGCCAGCGCGGCCGGCTTCCGGCGGGCCGCGATGTCGCGTTCCGCGCCTTACTCGCGATTCTCGCTGCTTCGCGAACGCCCCTTAGGAACGAGCACGGCTCCCAGGACCAAACCGACGGCGGCGCCGATTGACAGGGTCGTCCATGGGTTCTCGGACGCATAAGCCCGTGTCGCATTGCGGACACGGCGCACTTTGCGCTGCGCGCGGCGCTCGATATCTGCGAGACGGCCCTTGGCTGAATCCACCGCGCCGGTGACGCGATTGCGAACTTCCTTCAGAGCTTCGTCGCGATCCTCTCCTATCGCCTGTATCAACTCCTCGACCTGCTGCAGGACGGTACGCAGCTCATCGGCGAGAGCCGCGCTCGAGGCGGCGGTGCGCTCCAACATGTTCGTCTACTCCTAGGCAGCCAGCACGAGCAGCATGCCGACGATGATTGCCAGTAGGGAGGTGAGGTCGCGGATATACATGAGCGAGAAAATGACTCACAGCGGCCTGCGCCACCAGTCCTGCGCAAGCGTGCGCACGCCACGGCGCGGCTGAAAGGCCTGTCAGAAGAATCCTACAGCACGCTTTTCGTCGTCGCCGTTGCGTACTATCGGCGAGGGTCGGACGCAGCAGCGGGAGACGGATCATGGCCACCAAGGTGCAAGGCGAGGGCGACTACGAGTCTGCCCGCCGTTACAACTCCGAAACGCGCAAGTTCGTGAAAGCCAAGGGCGCCGCCGCCAGCCGCGCCCCGGGCGGCCCGGTCGATGCGGCCGCGCTGCGTAAGGCGCGCAGCAAAGCTCGCGACGGCGGTCAGGATGCGCGCGACGCGCAGTTGATGACGAAAGCCACACGTGCGGCAGAGAAAGCCGCGCCGCGCCGCAAATCGAAGCGGGGCCCATCACGGCCGGGCCAATAAAGAGGCCCGCCTCGTGGCGGGCCTCCAATGTCAATTCGAAGCGTCGCTTACTTCGGCGCGGACTGGTCGGTGCCGGTCGCCGGCTTCGTCTTCTTGTGGCTGTGATGCTTCTTGTGGCTGGTCTTCGCCGGAGCGGACGCGCTGGTGTCCGTCGACGGCGGGGTAGTGTCAGCAGCGAGCACCGGGCCAGCGAGCAACAGCAAGCTGAGAACCGGAACGATCTTCTTAAACATCGAGAGCCTCCACGAGACGGGTTGGTTGAGTCACGGATCGGGCGACGCCGCAGGCGCGCATCGCCGGCGCATATTATGACTTGAATTGCGCGCAGGCGTTTGCCGCTGTGCCGTTTGTGGCCGCGGCGCGCGACTCGCTTGCCTTACAACTTCTTAATTTGACAACCGCCCGGGCGCTTCAATGACCGGGGAAGCTCACCAGAGTGCGCACCGGCACACCGAGCGCCTCGAGCCGGCGCGAGCCGCCGAGGTCGGGAAGATCGATCACGAAGCACGCAGCGAGGATTTCGGCGCCGAGGCTGCGGAGTAACTTCACCGCAGCTTCCGCGGTCCCGCCGGTCGCGATGAGATCGTCGACGATGATGATGCGCTCGCCATACGCCACGCCGTCCCGGTGCACTTCCATTTCATCGATGCCGTATTCGAGCGAGTAGGCGACGCGAACGGTCGCATGCGGGAGCTTGCCCTTCTTGCGTATCGGTACGAAGCCGGAGGCGAGCTGATGCGCGACGGCGCCGCCGAGAATGAATCCCCGCGCCTCGATTCCGGCGACCCGGTCGATGCGCGCTTCGGTCCACGGTTGAACCAACTCGTCGACGACGCGCCGGAAGATGCGCGCGTTGCCCAGCAATGTGGTGATGTCCCGGAACAGGATCCCGGGCTTGGGATAATCCGGCAGGGTGCGGATGGAGGCGCGGATTTCTTCGAGAGTGCTGGGGTCCACCGGCCGTAGTCTACGCGGCCGCAGCTACTCCAGGTATTGGACGTTGAAGTAACTCTGTGCGTCGGTCCACGTCTGCACCGCGTTCCAGCCGGCTGCGCCGGCGAGCCGGGCAAAGGCGGCCGGGGTGTACTTATGACAGTGCTCCGTCACCAGCCGTTCGCCCGCGCCGAATGAGATCACTTCACCGGCGATCGTCACGTCCTGCGCACAGGTGCTCACCAGGTGCATTTCCACCCGGCTGGCCGCTTCGAGCCAGACCGCCTCGTGAGCGAACCTGGACAGGTCGAAGTCCGCGCCCAACTCCCGGTTCAAGCGCGCGAGCACGTTCAAATTGAAGGCTGCCGTAACGGCGGCCGAGTCGTTGTAGGCGCGCTCGAGGACCTGCCGCTCCTTGACCAGGTCGTAGCCGATGAGCAGCGCTCCCGCGGGGCCGGCGATCTTGCGCATGGTCCGCAGCAGATCGATCGCCGCCGGCGGATCGAAGTTGCCGATAGTCGAGCCGGGGAAGAACACGACGACCCGCGCCGGCTCGCGCTCGGTGCCGGGCAATGCAAATGACTGGGTGAAATCCGCGCAGACGGGCAGCACGTCGATATGCGGATAGGCCGCGGCAATGCGCTGCGCGGCCTCGAGCAGGTGGCTGCGGGAGATATCGACCGGAACATACGCCGCCAGTTGCGGCAGCCGGTCCAGGAGCAGGCGGGTTTTCGTGCTTGCACCGCTGCCGAGCTCCACGAGCAGTGCGTCATTGCCGATGCGAGTGGCAATCTCGGCCGCGCGCTCTTCCAGAATATCGGTCTCGGTACGCGTGACGTAATACTCGGGCAGCGTGCAGATCCGATCGAATAGCTGCGAGCCGCGCTCATCGTAGAAGTACGTCGGCGACAAGTGTTTCGGCGTGCTCTTGAGTCCGCGCAGCACATCGGTGATCAGCGACCAGTCCGCAGTGCGGCGATCGACACGCTGTTGCAGCCGCAAGTTGGGATGCGTCATCTTGTTTTATTCCTGTGTTAGGCATCCCGCGCGAGGCGCAGGCCCGAGAACTGCCAACGCGCCGCCGGAGCGAAGAAATTCCGGTACGTCGCGCGTATGTGGCTGCTCGGTGTAGCGCACGAACCGCCGCGCAGTACGAGCTGATTGATCATGAACTTGCCATTGTATTCGCCGAGTGCGCCGGCAAGCGGCCGGAAGCCGGGGTACGGACTGTATGGCGAGGCGGTCCATTCCCACACATCGCCAAACATCTGCAACAACGGGGGCACGTACTGGCGCTCGGTGGAGGCGATGGAAGCGGACGCCGGAACCGGATGCCAATGGCCGCTCTCAGCGAAATTGCCTTGCAAGCCAGGTTGGCCTGCGGCGTCATCAGCCATTGCGCGCGCGGCCGTCTCCCATTCAGCCTCCGAGGGCAAGCGTGCTTGCGCCCAGCGCGCAAACGCGTCGGCTTCGTAATAGCTGATATGGCACACAGGCGCGTGGGGATTGATCTCCCGCGAGCCGTTCAGCGTGAACTCACGCTCAAGGGATTCAGACCAATACAGCGGTCGGCGCCAGCATTCCCGCTTCGCCGTCGCCCAGCCGTCGGAGAGCCAGAGCTGCGGCTGCTCGTAGCCTCCCGCGCGTACGAACTCCAGAAACTCGGCGTTCGTGACCGGGCGGTTGGCGAGCTGAAAGGGCTCGAGATAAACGCGATGCGCCGGAGCCTCGTTGTCGAAACAGAAAGCCGTGCCGGTAAAGCCTATTTCCGCAAGTCCGCCCGGGAGTGCCACGAACGACAGGGGCGGCGCGGCACGCCAGACGGGCTCCTCGCGAGCCTGGTAGACCGGCAACAGCGGATTGCACGCGAACAGATGTTTGATGTCGGTGAGCAGCAGCTCCTGGTGCTGCTGCTCATGGTTCAGTCCCAGTACGACGCGCGCCACCAGGGCCGCTTCCAGGTCCGGGCGTGCAAGCAATAGCTGCATCTGCTCATCGACGTGCGTGCGATAGGCCAACACCTCCGCGACAGTCGGCCGGGACAACAGCCCGCGCTGCGGACGGTCGTGCATCGGACCGACCATGTTGTAGTACGAGTTGAAGAGATAGCGGAATCTCTCGTCGTAGAACCGATAATCGCCCACGCCGCCCTGGAGCACGAATTCCTCGAAGAACCAGCTCGTGTGCGCCAGGTGCCACTTTGCCGGACTCGCATCCGGCATGGACTGGACGACGTAGTCCTCGTCCTCCAGGGGCTGACACAGCGCCACCGTCGCGTCCCGGACGCGCCGGCAGGTTGCCGCCAGCGCCGACTCCACTGGGGCCGGGGCCTGTGGGCCGCGGCGTCGTGCCCCTGCGGCGCTCGCGAGGGTTCGAATTCCGGACGCAGTCTTGGCGCCCGCGGTAGCTGCAGGGCTCGGGGATGTCATGGGGCTGCTCGGGGTCATGGGGGTTGAACTTCGCAAGATGCATACCTTTGGGGCGTCACGCGCGCCAGACAAGAAGCTGGTTGTTGGCCGGCAGTGCGTGATTGGCCTGTAGCTGCAGGCCTTCAGCCTGCGCCAGGGTGTCGAGCGCGTCAAAATCCCGGACGCCGCTCCTGGGGTCGCGGTTTTGCAGGAAACGGTCGAAGGACTCATTGCTGGGGCTCGTGTAGCGGCCGCCATAGCGGAACGGTCCATACACACACAGCAGGCCCGGCCGGGACAGCACGGCGCCCACGCCGTGAAAGAATTCCTCCACCGCGCGCCATTCCATGATGTGCAGTGTGTTGGCCGAGAACACCGCGTCCACCGGCTCCACGGACCAGGGCTGCAGCCGCACGTCCAACTCGAGGGGCTCGCGCAGGTTAGGCGGCCGTTCGGGCTGCTGCAGGCGCCGGCGCAGCAGCGGCAGGTATTCGCCCGTATCGGTCGGTTGCCAGCTCAAATGCGGCAATTGGCTGGAGAAATGTAAAGCATGCTGGCCGGTGCCGCTGCCGACCTCGAGCACGCTGCGGCTGGCCGCCAGGACTACGGCCAGTACCTGCAGGATCGGGCCCTTGTTGCGCTCGCAGGCCTCTGACAGTGGCAGCACGTCTACGCTCATGGGTCCCCATTGCCGCACGGTCCGCGATGGGGCCCGTGCGCGAGGTGGGAGTCTGCCACCGAAGCGCAGGGACGGGTTTGCGGATTTATGAAAACGCGGCTAGCAGGAGGCCGCAGTGACCAGCGAACGGCCTCTGTCGGGGTGCTCGAAGCGTGCGCCGCCGCTCACGTGGAGCGCGAGATGGGCCACCGCTGCGACGAACTCGCCTTCATAGGTCCAGCCGGCCGAATAGGCCCGCCAAAGGTTCGAATGCCCGGCAGGCACTACCCCCGCGGTATGGTCCCGCTCGATGACCTCATCGAGGGCATCGTGGGCTATATCCATCCGCGGGCGCGGCCAGCTTGCCCAGATGTGGGTTCCCGCTGGGCCGTGGCCTGGGCCGGCGCTGGTGTGCGTGGGAATACCCAAGCGCGTCGCGGCAGCGATCAGTGGATCATCCATACAGGCCTCACTACCCATGCGTCGGAAGCGACTGGTTGGAATACAGCACGATCCGTGCCCGTGATGCCACAATTGCAACGCTCGGTGAGTTCCCCTGGAGGTGTGCGAATGCAAGCGATCGAGATTCTGTTGCAACGGTCCTCGGGCCGGGTGTTGCAAGAGCCGGCGCCCGATGAAGGCGCGCTTGCGCTGATGCTCGCGAGCGCCGTGCGCGCTCCCGATCACGGTCGCCTGCGACCCTGGAGATTCATCATCATCCAGGGCGAGGGGCGCGCCCGCTTCGGCGCACTGCTCGCCGAGCATGCGCGTCGCAACCGTCCGGCGCTCAGCGTGGAAAACCTCGAGCGCGAGCGGCAAAAAGCATTTCGCGCTCCGCTGATAGTCGTCGTCGCCGCGATAACGAGCCCGGCTGCGAAGATTCCGGTGATCGAGCAGGTGTTGAGCGCGGGAGCCGCGGCGCATGGCCTTCTGCTGGCTGCGCTGGCATTAGGTTTCAATGCAGTGTGGAAAACCGGCGACGCGGCCTATGACGACAGCGTGAAAAGTGAGTTGGAGCTGGAGGCGAAGGATGCAATCGTTGGCTTCCTGTATGTGGGAACGGAGGCAGCCGCAGCCCCGTTGCCGCCCCGCCCCGCCGCACAGGAGTTTGTCCGGTACTGGGGATGAGGGCGGCCAGCGGCAGCGATCAGCCGACGCGAATTCAAGCTGGAACGAACACGGGAAACGCGCGGAAGTACGTCTAATACCCGATCCGCCGAGGTCTCTTGGAAACACTTGCGGTTTCGCTCTGTCGTCTCCATAACCGATCATGCCGAAGGATCTGCAATGAAAGCATTCACCAGGATGGGCGCGCTCGCACCGGCAACCACTGTATTGGTGTCGCTGGTAGCGGTTGCTGCGTGTTCCTCCAAGCCCGCACAGGAGACGCCGGTGTCCGCTACTCGTTCCGCTCCCGCCGCGGGTGCGCCTGCGCCCGCCGATGCAAAGCCCGCGGCGCGCGCCGCAATCGGCGCTTTTGGCCTCGATCTGACGGCGATGAAACCGGGCGTGAAACCCGGAGAAGATTTTTTCGACTATGCCAACGGCAAGTGGCTCGACACGTTTGCGATTCCCGCGGATCGCTCCAGCTTCGGCGCGTTCAACCTGCTGGAGGATCTCTCGGAAGAGCGGGTGCGCGCGATCATCGAGCAGGCTGCTGCGAGTCATCCGGCCGCCGGCACGCCTGAGCAGAAAATCGGCGACTACTACGCAAGCTTCATGGACGAAGGCGCGATCGAAGCCAACGGCCTTGCGCCTGCGGCGGCCGACCTGAAACGCATTGCCGCAGCGGCGTCGAAGCAGGAAGTGGCGACGCTGTTCGGGTCGCCTGGCTTTGCTTCGCTGTTCGACATCGATCTGCCGCCGGACCTGAAGAATCCCGATCGCTACACCGTCGTCATCAGCCAATCGCACCTGGGCCTGCCGGACCGCGACTATTATCTGAAGGACGAGCCGAAACTGCAGGAGATCCGCCAGCAGTACGTCGCTTATATCGAGCAGATGCTGACACTCGGCGGGCTTGCGGAGGCGCATGCCAAGGCGGCTGCGATCATGGCCTTCGAGAGGCAGGTCGCCAAGGCACAGTGGCCGATCGAGAAGCGGCGCGATGTGGATGCGACTTACAACCCGCGCACCAAGACGCAACTCATCGCGTACGCGCCAGGCTTTTCGTGGCAGTCTTTTCTGGAGGCCTCCGAGATCGGCTCGCGCGCGGACCTGGTCTTGAGCGAGCTGAGCGCGATTCGGGATCTCGCCGCAATCTTCAAGCGCACGCCGCTGCCGACGCTGCAGGCGTACCTCCAGTTTCATTACCTGAGCGATCATGCGGCGTATCTGCCAAAACGCCTGGACGAGGCGCGCTTTGCTTTCTACGGGCGGACGCTGCGCGGCCAACCGCAACAGCGTGAGCGTTGGAAGCGGGCTGTAAGTACGGTGAACGATGCGCTGGGCGAGCAGGTTGGCCAGGTCTACGTGGCCCGCTATTTTCCGCCGGAATCCAAAGCCAAGGTGCAGGACCTGGTCGCCAATCTACGCGCCTCCCTGAGCGAGCGGATCGATGCGCTGTCGTGGATGACGCCGGAGACGAAGTCGCGGGCGCACGAGAAGCTGGCGACCTTCATTCCGAAGGTCGGCTATCCGGACAAGTGGAAGGACTACTCCTCACTGCAGGTGCGGCGGGACGATCTGCTCGGCAACGTCCGGCGCGCCAGCCTCTGGCAATGGCGCTTCCAGGTCGCAAGGCTCGACAAGCCGGTCGACCGCTCCGAGTGGCAGTTGACGCCGCAGGAGATCAACGCGTACTACAACCCGCTCAACAACGAGATCGTGTTTCCCGCGGCAATCCTGCAGCCGCCGTTCTTCGATCCCAACGCTGACGATGCGGTAAATTATGGCGGCATCGGCGCGGTGATCGGTCACGAGATCGGTCACGGGTTCGACGATCAGGGCCGCAAATTCGGACCGGATGGCAGCCTCAAGGACTGGTGGACGCCGCAGGACGTGAAGTCTTTCAGTGAGCGCGTCGCGCGGCTGATCAAGGAGTATTCGGACTTCGAGGCGCTGCCGGGCCTGAAGGTCAACGGCGCCAACACGATCGGCGAGAACATCGGCGATCTGGGCGGCCTGAACATGGCGTATCACGCGTACCAACTGTCGCTGCACGGCAAGGAAGCCCCGGTGATTGACGGTCTGACGGGCAATCAGCGCTTCTTTCTGTCCTGGGCCCAGGTCTGGCGCACGAAATTCCGTGACGGCGCGTTGCGCGAGATCGTGATGTCGGACGTGCACAGTCCGCCGTATTTTCGCGTCAACGGCACGATGCCCAACATCGACGCGTGGTATGCGGCGTTCGGGGTGCAGCCAGGCGACAAGCTGTACGTGAAGCCGGAAGACCGCGTTACGATCTGGTGAACCGCGTCCCGCTATCTGACTGCGCGATATCCGCCCGGCACGCCCGCTGGCGACAACACGATTTGCCATAGCTGGGTCTTGCGGGCACGGAAGGCGGCAGCCGAGGACAACAGCCAGAAGTGCCACATCCGCCGGAAGCGCTCGCCGTAGCGTGCGGCGAGTTGCGGCCAGGCGCGGTCAAAATTGGCGGACCATTCCAGCAGGGTGCGGTCGTAGTACACGCCGAAGGAGTGGATGTCTTCCACGACCCACAGCCCTTCGGCCGCAGCCGTGATCTGCGCAAGCGACGGTAGCTGCGAATTCGGGAATATATATTTCTCGATCCATGGATCGGTCGCGATCGAGGAGCGGTTGTTGCCGATGGTGTGGAGGAGGAACAGGCCGTCCGGACGCAGAAGCTCGCGCGCCTTCGTCAGGTAGGTGCGGTAGTTGCGCACGCCGACGTGCTCGAACATCCCGAGCGAGTAGATCCCGTCGAAACTGCCGTCAAGACTGCGGTAGTCCTGCAGACGAAAGTCCACGTCGAGGCCTTCGCAGCGGTGCACGGCGGATTGGAGCTGATTGCGGGAAACGGTGACGCCTGTGACGGCTGCGCCGTAACGCTCCGCCATGAATTGCGCAGAGCCTCCCCAGCCGCAGCCGATGTCGAGAATGCGCATTCCCTGGCGTGCGCCAATCTTGCGCGCCACGAGATCGAGCTTCGCCTCCTGCGCCGCGTTCAAGGTGGCCGCGTTCTCGAAATACGCGCAGCTATAGATCATGCGCGGGTCGAGCATCAGCTCGTACAGGTCGTCGCCGAGATCGTAGTGCTTCTGGCCCACTATGTAAGCGCGTCGCGTGTTCTGCATGTTGAAAAGACGCGCGCTCAAAGCCAACTTCACGGCGCGGGGCGAGCGTAAGTGCTCTTCGATGTTGCTACGCAGAACGCGCGTCAGCATTTCGTCGAGCTGGTCGCAGTCCCACCAGCCATCCATGTACGCCTCGCCGGCGCCGAGCGTACCGTGGCCGAGCACGCGATGAAACAAGCGCTCATCGTGAACGCGTATGTCCCAAGGACGGGAGCCATCGAGACGCACGTCGGCACGCGCGAGCAACTCCACAAGCTCTCGCTCGTACGAGCTTGCCTTGTGAGGGCTGGCGGTCACTTCCGGGGCGGACACGACGGGCCGGCGCACCGCTGCGTCTCGATTCAGCGTCCGTGAAATTCCAGGTTCCGACACGGCGTCCCCTTGTTTGTTATTCACGCTTACTCGCGAGCGCTAAACATAGCGCGGCGCCGGTGCATGTGACCAGTGGCGCAAAAAACATACGTTTATGCTTATTAAATATCCTGCGGAGCGCCGATTTGCACGAATATTTAATAAGCGATATCTTACTAATTATGACGACTGGTCCGCTTCCCGCTGCGCCCACTGCCCTCGAACTCTCGGCTGCGATCCGTCGTGGAGTCGCGAGCCTGGCGCGCAGATTGCGCGGCGAAAGGCTCGAGCGTGGCGTGAGCTTGGCCAAGCTCAGCGTGCTCGGCCGCTTGTATCGACTCGGGTCGATGAGCGCGGCGGAGCTCGCGAGCCGGGAGCGAATCCAACCACAGTCCCTGACGCGGCTCGTAGCGAACCTTGAGGAGGGCGGATTCATCAAGCGCCGCGATGATGAGACCGACGGCCGGCGCGTCCTGATAGACATCACGGCGAGCGGGAAAGAAATCCTGCTGCGCGACATGAGGCAGCGCGACGCGTGGCTCGCGCTCGCAATGTCCAGCGAGCTGACCGCGACGGAGCAGGAGTTGCTGCGGCTCGCGGCGAGCCTGATGGAACGGTTGGCCGATGCGCAAAGCGCCACGGCGCTGCGTAAGTCAGGTTAGGCCAAGTGCGTGCCCGGGCGCACCCGCGAGAGTTGGGTTGATGCGCTAGCCGCGTGCTGCGGCCGGCCCGGACGGAAGGCGAGGGTCTGTGACGGCGACCGGCTCGCCGGCAGTTTCAGGCTGGCGCTCGAGAAGATGACGGATCTTCGGCGGACTTTCACCTTGATGGAAAGCGAGCACTCGCCGCTCCGTTTCCTGGTCGGCGACCGTGAGGCGGTGGTGGCGGCGCAGGTGCTCGATCCAGTTCGGACTGTGGTACCGCTCCATCCAGGCTTCGGTGTTAGCCGTGTCCTGCATCAGTGTCCAACGCCGGGCACCATCGCGCCGCCGAATGCGGCGCAGCTCACGCATCTCGGTCAGGAAGCTCTCGGTATCGGCCGCAGCGATGCGGTATTCGATGGTCACTACGATAGGTCCGGAGTCGGACAGACGATCAAGCGCAGTGCCCGGCTCGACGGAAAACGTCCGCGACGGATCCAGGTTCAAGCCTTCCGGCTGGGGCAGCGGCAGCCTGAGGCCCAGGAGCGCGGAAAGGCACATCAGCCCACCTGAGATGGCAAGACTGGCAACGATGCCGAATCCGCCCGCAACCGTACCCCACAGCCAGCTTCCCAGCGAAAGGCCACCGAACGTCACCATCTGGTAGATCGCGATAGTACGTCCGACGACCCAGCGCGGCGACGATGTCTGAACGGTGACATTGAAGGTCGAGAGTGCGATCACCCACGAGGCGCCTGCAATCATCAACGCCGCCATGCTGAGGGCGTGCCACGTGCTGATGGCCGTCAGCACGGTCCCAATCCCGAACCCAACCGTGGCTACTCTGGCAACACGCTCGTTGCCATGTTTGACTCGAAGTGATGAGCTGAACAGCGCGCCCACAACAGCTCCCGCGCCGAAAGCGGCGTAGAGCACACCGAACGTGACCGCTCCACCTCCTATCAGGTCGCGCGCGATCAGCGGCATGAGCGCCCATATCGCGCTGCCGAGAAGCCCGAACGCGGAGCCGCGCACGAGCACAGTTCGAATTCCGGGAGACAGGCGCGCGTAACGCAGGCCGGCAGAGACGGCCATAGGGATGCGCTCTGGCGGCAGAAAGCGCGGCGGCTTCGGGCGCCGCCAGGAAGCGAGTACTGCGATCAGAGCGATGTAACACAGGAGGTTGACGAGGAACGCGGTGCGGGCGCCGGCTGTTGCGACGATCACGCCGCCGATTGCAGGTCCAGCGATGCGCGCGAGGTTGAACGCAAGGCTGTTCAGAGAAACCGCTGCGCTGAGAGCGGAGCGCGGCACTTGCTCGCCGACCGAAGACTGCCAGGCAGGCGCATAGAGCGCAGCTCCGCAGCCGATCAGGAATGTGAGCGTCAGCAAAGTCCACGGAGTTATCCGGTCCATGAACGCAAATGCGGTCAGGGTGCCGGATGCCATCAATAGGAATATCTGGGCGATGAGCATCACGATGCGGCGGTCGGAGATGTCGGCGATCGCTCCGGCGGGAAGCGACAGCAGCATGATCGGCAGGGCCGTCGACGCTTGTACCAGAGCCACCATCGCGGGCGACGGCGCAAGCGAGGTCATGAGCCAGGATGCGCCCACCGCCTCGATGAGCCCGCCGAAATTCGCGATGAGACTGGCCGACCAGATCGAGACGAAAATGCGGGAATTGAAGGGCGCGAGCGTGGCAGACCCTTGCCAGGAAGCGGGAAACAAAGACAGGAGGCGGGAGCGCTCGGTCACGTACCGGAGTTCCTGGCGCGTAGGGCGGTTCGGCCGCAAATTGTAGCAGCGAAGCCCCCAACGCCGTGGGGCGCACAGCTAGGGCATGGCCTGGACCCCTGTGGCGTGCCGCCGACAAACTTGGCGGCGCGAAATGAACTTGAACCCATCCGGTGCGTTTAGTACCCCGAGGAAGACGTGGCCCAAGGCCGGCGTCGCCTGTAAGGAGCCCTCATGCACGTCCAAAGTAGTGAGAATCTGGCACGTACCGGCCGCATCGTGCTGGTGGTGGCGTTACACGTCGTCGCGATCTATGCGATTGCAGTGAGTCTCAACATCGTTCATACGCCCGCGTTCGTCAAACCGATGGAAGCGGTGATGATCGATGCTTCCCAACCGCAACGCGAAGTCCAGCCCGTCGTTACCAAGCCGCAGATGACGCAGCCGGATCTCAACGTCCCGGTTCCAGAGACGCCCCCCGTCGACGAGCCGGTAGAGACGGCAATCGCGCCGCCGCCGACGACGGAAGCGAGTACGAATGATGCGATTTCGGATGAGAATCTGAAGATCACGCGCCGGGAGGATCCCACCTATCCGCCGGCTTCACGTCGCGCGGGCGAGCAAGGTACGACCGTGCTCAGTGTGCTGGTAGACGCGAGCGGACATCCGCAGGACGTCAAAGTGAAGACCAGCAGCGGTTTCGACCGGCTTGACCAGGCCGCAGTGCAGGCTCTTCACCACTGGATGTTCAACCCCGCGGTGCGCGATTCACAGAAGGTGACCGCGTGGACCACGGTGCGTGTGACCTGGCGCCTCGAAAACGCCAAGGGCTGACGCCCGCGCGGGACTTTACTTTGGGAGGCTGGTCAAGGCTTCACGACCGCGAGAATCACAATCGCAATCAGGAGCAGGGCGGGTACTTCGTTGAACAGACGGTACCAGCGCTGCGAGTGTGTATTCCGGCCCGAGCGCAGCGCCCCCATCAGTTGCCGGCACCAGATGTGGTAGCCGATCAGCAACCCGACCAGCGCGAGCTTCGCGTGCAGCCAGGCGAATTGCAGGTATCCCGGGGCCGCCACGACCATGGCGATGCCGAAGCAGACCGCAAGCGCCGCGCCAAGCGTCATGATGGCGAACAGCCGCCTTTCCATGACGACGAAGCGCTCGATCCCGGGGGAATCGGTCGCGACCGCGTGGTAGACGAAGAGTCGCGGCAGGTAGAAAAGCCCGGCGAACCAGGTCACCACGAACACGATGTGAAAGGCTTTGAGCCAGAGCATCGAAAGCAATCCATCCTTTCCTGCTGCGGACGGTAAACGGACAAACGGGCTGCCTTTGCCACGCATAGTCCGCGGACGCTACATTGTGCGCCCGATTAAACACACACCATACGAAAGAGAGCTGATGACCTCGTCCAGCCCCGTCTCCCCCGCAGCCAATGCGAAGCCCGCCACCCCCAGCAATATCGATATCGCGCAGCAGGCGAAGATGCTGCCGATCTTACAGCTCGCCCGCGAGCGGCTGGGGATACCGGAAGACAAACTCGAGCCGTACGGCCGTTTCAAGGCCAAGATTTCACTCGACTACATCAACCAGCTCAAGGACCGTCCGGACGGCAAGCTCGTACTCGTTACCGCGATCTCCCCGACGCCGGCTGGAGAGGGCAAGACGACGACGACGGTGGGCTTGAGCGATGCGCTGAACAGCATCGGCAAGAAGACCATCATCTGTCTGCGCGAGCCGGCGCTTGGCCCGGTCTTCGGCATGAAGGGCGGGGCCGCCGGCGGGGGCTACGCGCAAGTGGTGCCGATGGAGGATATCAACCTCCATTTCACCGGCGACTTTGCCGCGATCGCGCTCGCCAACAACCTGCTGGCGGCGCTGATCGACAATCACATTCATCAGGGCAACGTACTTGGATTCGATGTACGCCGCATCGCGTGGCGTCGTGTCGTCGACGTGAACGATCGCGCACTGCGGGACATCGTGGTCGGCCTTGGGGGTACAGCCAACGGTTATCCGCGACAGGATGGTTTCGACATCGTCGTGGCGTCGGAAGTGATGGCGATTTTCTGTCTCGCCAACAGCCTCGCAGACCTGAAAGATCGCCTGGGCAAGATCGTTGTCGGCTACACCGCGGCCAACAAGCCGATCCTGGCCAGCGACCTGAAGGCTCACGGCGCCATGGCGGCGCTGCTGAAGGATGCACTCCAGCCCAATCTCGTGCAGACGCTCGAGAATAATCCGGCATTCATCCACGGCGGGCCGTTCGCGAACATCGCGCACGGCTGCAACTCAGTCATGGCGACCCGCACGGCACTCAAGCTGGCTGACTACGTCGTTACAGAGGCGGGATTCGGTGCCGATCTGGGTGGCGAGAAATTCATCGACATCAAGTGCCGGAAGGCCGGATTGAAGCCTTCGGCAGCCGTAATCGTCGCAACGATCCGCGCGCTGAAGTATCACGGCGGGATCGAAGTGCCCGAGCTCGGCAAGGAAAATCTAGCCGCGCTCGAGAAAGGCATGGTCAATCTCGAGCGCCATATCGAGAACGTGAACAAGTTGTTCGGGTTGCCGTGCGTCGTGTCGATCAACCATCGCGCCGAGGACACGGACAAAGAGACGCAGCTTTTGATCGATCGCATGTCGACGCACGGCGTGAAGGTCATCCTCGCCCGCCACTATGCCGACGGCAGCAAAGGCGCCGTCGACGTGGCGAAGGAAGTCGTGCGGCTGTGCGAGCAGCCGAACAACTTCAAGTTCGTGTACGAGGATGCCACGCCGCTGTGGGACAAGATGAAGACGATTGCGACCAAGATCTATCACGCCTCGGACATCACGGCCGACAGCAAGGTGCGGACGCAGATCAAACAGCTTCAGGAAGCCGGCTACGGCCACTATCCGGTGTGCGTTGCGAAGACGCAGTATTCCTTTTCCACGGATCCCAAGCTGCGCGGAGCGCCATCGCAACACGTGGTAAACGTTCGCGAGGTCCGGCTTGCGGCCGGAGCGGAGTTCATCGTGATGATCTGCGGCGATATCATGACGATGCCGGGCCTTCCCAAGGTGCCTGCGGCGAACTCGATCGATATCGATGCGAGCGGCAAGATCGTCGGCCTGTTCTAACAGGTGACATGACACAAAGCGGGCGGTGGGATGCGACGGTCCCACCGCCCGCCGTGTCGTACTCGAGCGCGCAGAACCGCGGGTTTCGCGGGTGGGGCTGCGGCCCGGGCACACCGGATGAACGTTCGAGGCGGCGCGTCCAAATCGCGCGCAGAGCTTCAGTCGGGCGCCTTATCGCCGCTGAAGGTGACGGCTTTCGCTCCCTGCACGGGGCCGATGGTCGCGCGGTCGCTCACGTACAGTCGCACCTCCTGTTCGAACAGCAGAGTTCCTGTGACGACGGCGCCTGGTCCGATGACGACACGCGGCAGCGAGCGCCTGAAGAAAAGGAAACTGAACCAACCGGAGTTGTTCTCGTGCACCGTCAACCCGCCGTCTACCCGCGAGTTGACTCCTATTTCAATGTCGCCGTTGACGTCCGCCACGCCGTGATCCACCCGAGTGCTTACGATCTTTATCGTGCCGTTGACGGTTGTGAGACCGCCGCCGATATAAGTGCCCGCCATGTCAATCGGTCCGTTCACGCTGACCGCTTCCCCGTTGATCCGCGCCCCGCTGTCGACGTGGAGCGGCCCGTTTACTGTGCGAACGGTGCCGGCGATATGGGTATCGGGACCGAGATGGATCGGCCCGTTGACGTTGGTCACAGAGGCCGCCTGCACCTGGGCGTCGAGGTCGATGGGACCGTTCACCGAGGATACTTTTGCGACCACCGCACCCTGTTTGATGTGAGTGGGCCCGTTAACGTTGGAGACACTGCCCGCGTGCTTGCCGGGTTCGACGTCGAGAGCGGTAACGACGGCGGAGATCGAATCGTCCGTCGCGAGCGCAGCGCTCGACAGCGCCGCAGTCGCGAGGGCCGCTGCCGCGCAGGCTGCCCGGATCTTGTGCTGGAGCATGAGCGGTTCCTAAGTCGTTTGTTGCGATCCGAGCCTTTTATAGCGCGCACTCCACCGTCATGCACGCCCTGTGCGATGGAGAGAGACGGCCGGGCGACGAATGCGAGAGACTCGGAAAATGATTGCGAGGAGCGAACGATGCGGAGCCGGAAGGCGAACAGTGGAACCGCGCAGCGGCCGAGCCGCGTGCTCGTCCTCGATGTCGGCGGCACCCACGTCAAAATGCGTATTGGCACGCGTGGAGCCGTCCGAGAATTCGCGTCTGGCCGCAAGCTGCGCGCCCGGGAGATGGTGGCCGGGGTCCTCGAGCAGACCGTCGATTGGCGCTACGACGCCGTGGCCATCGGTTACCCGGGACTGGTGTTCCACGGCCGGATCGCCGCCGAGCCCCACAACCTCGGCGGCGGTTGGGTCGGATTCGACTTCAGCAAGGCGTTCGGCAAGCCCGTGCGTATCGTCAACGATGCAGCCATGCAGGCGATGGGCAGCTATGCGGGCGGCCGGATGCTGTTTCTCGGCCTGGGCACGGGGTTGGGGGCGACGCTGATCATGGACGGCATAGTCGAGCCGATGGAGATCGGACACATGCCGTTCAAGCACGGTCGCACGTTCGAGAATTATGTCGGCGAGCGCGGCTGCCGGCGGCTCGGCCCGAAGAAATGGCGGAAAGTGGTCGGCGAGGTCGTCCGGCAGCTCGCCACCGTGCTGGAGGTCGACTACGTGGTGCTGGGCGGAGGTAACACAAGGAAGCTCAAGACACTGCCAAAACATGTACGCCGGGGAGACAACCGGAATGCCTTCGCCGGCGGCTTGCGCCTGTGGGAGCAGAACGAAGCGGACATGCTCGTGCTTGGTGCCCGCGCCCGTGCTCGCGGAGGAAGATAGCGTCCTGCGATGGCCTCGCAACGCTTGCAGGGGAACATCAAGCCTGCGACGCTCTCACTCTATATGCCGTTTACGCTCGCGCACCCCGCGGCAGTCATGCCGCTGCGGCGCCTCAAATACCTGCCAACGCTCGCGCTCGTTGTCGGCAGCTTGACGCCGGATGTCCCGTACTACGCTCCGAGCCGGATTTTCCTCGCGCTCAAGGAAACTCACACGCTGTACGGCTCGATCGTATTGTGCGTGCCGCTCGGGTTTCTCATCCTCGCGTGCGGAGTGCTCCTGCGACGTCCGCTGACGGCGCTCATGAGCGCGCGTGCGCGTTGGGTCAGTCTGCGGGCAATAGAGCGATTCGCCGCACAGCCGTTGAACTGGCTGCTGGCCGTGCCGGCGCTCATCATCGGCTCGTGGACGCACATCCTCTGGGACTCGTTCACGCATCCGGGAACCTGGGTGGTGCGTCGGATCGATGCGCTCAGCGCACCCGTCACATTGTTCGGCATTTACACCGGCGAAGTCAGTCACGTTCTGCAGTACGCAAGCTCCGTTGTCGGGCTTGTCGTGATTGCGTACTGGTATCACCAGGTCGCCTCCGAGGCGCCCGCCGATGTCAGTACCACAGCGAATCAAGGGACGTTCCGCTGGGTGCTGTTGTTTCTAGTGGTCGCGGCCGCAGCGCTGGTCGGCAGCGTGCAAGCCGTCAGAACCTACAATCACTATCCCTCGTTCTACGGGATGGCTTACCTGCTTCTGACGCGCATCCTCGCATGGTTCATGGTTCTGTACGTTGCGGCTGGTACGCTCGCGGCCGTGACGGACCGTTACACCAGGAATCCTGCGATCCCCAGCGCCGTGCCGACGACCGCTGCGATTCCGCCGATCACCGGAAAGAAGCGCCTCTTGGAGAGGAAGTAGAGCGATGACAGCACGAGCCCCAGCTCGAGAAAGCCTTCGCCGATATCGAGCCGCAGGGCGCGCGCTTCCTCGTGCCGCGTCTCGTCTTCCTTCCCCTCGGCAACTTTCTTAGTGTCCTCGGCGTCGTGGGTGTAGCGGGTGCGTTCCGCACCCAGCTTGTCCACCAGGCCTTGCACTTTCGCCGGGTCGTTCGTCAGGGCATTCGCCAACTCCGCGCCGACTTCCACCAGGTGCTCACGAAGTTTCTTAGCCTGGTAGAACGACCACTGGTCGTTGGCCTCCGTTCGCGTGATCACCGCGGCCGTGTGCGCGCGGTGAGAACCGATTGTCACGACCGCAAGGACGATGCCTATTATTCCAACCGCGACCCCGACACGGCGCCCGAAATCGTCGCCGCCGTGATCGTGTCCTGTGTGAATCTCGACTTCCGCCATCGACGCCTCCGCCTTGGACCCATCTGTTACGGAGGCGCGATTCTACGGATTTCTAGCGGAAAAAGAGCACCGCCTTCTGCAACGTCACCCAAACGCCCCAGCCGATCGGAATCCACACGGCCAGCCACGCCGCAGGCACGATCCAACCGGGTGCGGAATCGTAGCTCGCAGCGCTGCCCGTGTGGGTCGCAGCGGTTGCGGGAGATGCGGCCGTGGAAGTCGCCGCGAGCTCTTCCGGCGTCATCTTGTACTTCGCCGGCGTCGGCTTGATCAGCCAATTGCAGACCAGGCCGCCGGCCAGCAGCACGGCGAGAATGTACATGGTGATGCTGTACACCTGTGCTCGCGGTACGCCGTGATCGAGCTGGTACTTGCGGATGAAATTTATCAGCACGGGTCCGAGCACGCCGGCAACCGACCACGCCGTGAGCAGGCGGCCGTGAATGGCGCCGACCATGCGCGTGCCGAACAGATCGGAAAGATATGCGGGGACGGTGGCGAAGCCGCCGCCGTACATCGAGAGGATGATGCAGAAGAAGCCGACGAACAGCGCAAGATTGCCGGTCGCTGCCGTCCATGGGATGGAGGAGTAGAGCGCAATGCCCAGCACGAAGAAGGTGTAGTAGGTCGCCTTGCGCCCGATCCGGTCGGACAACGAGGCCCAGAAAATCCGCCCCAGGATGTTGAACAGGGACAGCAAGCCGGCGAAGGCGGCGCCGAGCGTGGCGATCTGGCTCTTCTGCGCGGGATTGAGCTGATCGAAGGTCGCGCTGACACCGATCAGGCGGCCGCCGAACACTTCCTGCAACAACGGGGAGGCGAGGGCAAGGATGCCGATACCGGCCGTGACGTTCAGGCACAGCACCCCCCACGTCAGCCAGAATTGCGGCGTCCGCCACGCAACATCCAGCCGCACGTGGTTCTGAGTTGCAAAGGAGCCGGCTACCGCGGCGGGAGGAGTCCACTTCGCCGGCTTCCAGCCGTCGGGCGGCAGCCGGTAGCCGAGCGCGCCGGACATCATGAACACGAAGTAGACGGCGGCCAGTGTTAGAAACGTTTCCCACACACCCACGGAGGCCGGCGTCGCATAGAACTTCATGAGCCGGTCGGCAAGCGGCGCACCGATCATGGCGCCGCCGCCGAAACCCATGATGGCCATGCCGGTCGCCATGCCACGCCGGTCCGGGAACCACTTGATGAGCGTCGAGACCGGCGAGATATAGCCCAGCCCGAGGCCGATGCCGCCGATGGCGCCGGAGCCGATCCACAGCATCCACAGTTGATGCGTGATGACGCCGATCGCCGAAATGGCCAGCCCGCCGCACCAGCACACCGCCGCGACGACGCCGGTCTTGCGCGGGCCCGAGCGCTCCGCCCAGCCACCCCAAAGGGCGGCGGAGGAGCCCAGGAAGACGAAGAACAGGATCGGCATCACCTGCAGATCCTCGACCTGCCAGTCGCAGCTCGTCGCTACCAGGCGCCCGAACAGGCCCATGCCGCCGGGGCATTGCGTGTGCGTCGTGATGCCGATGGCCTCGGTCAGAGGCAGCGTGAACACTGAAAACCCGTAGGCCATGCCGATGCACAGGTGGATGGCCAGCGCCGCCGGAGGCACGAGCCAACGGCTGAATCCCGGGCGGGCAATGGTACGTTCCCGGTCGAGAAAGCCGGGAGCAGTGAGCACTTCTGTAGCGGACATTCTTTGCATCCCCCCACTCGCCACTGCGGCTCAGTCTACGTGAGGCCGATTACGTGTTGCCACCGCATTCCGGCAGACCCGGTCCGTTCCCTGCACAGCGCATGGAATTTCGCGATACGGCGAGTTTGTGTGCCGGAATTGGAGCAAAGTGCGCTGGCGCGAGCGACCTGAAGCTGCGGACCGGGAGAGAGCATGCTGACGCTGTACCACTGGGAGCCGAATGCAAATTCCGGCAAGCCCATGCTGGCCCTCGCCGAGAAGGGCGTGGCCTACGAGAGTCATTACCTGGACCTGCTGAGCTTCGATCAGCACCGCCCCGACTACTTGCTGATCAACCCGGACGGGACCATCCCGGCGCTCGTGCACGATGAGCGCGTGCTTACCGAATCGACCCCGATGATGGAGTACATCGACGCAGAGTTCGATGGGCCGCCGCTGCGGCCGAAGAGCCCGCTCGAGCGTTGGCGGATGCGCTGGTGGATGCGGTATTTCGATGCGTACTTCGCTCCGTCGCTGAGCATGATCGGCTGGAGCATCTTCATCGGACCTGCGGTCCGGCAGCGCGACCCCGCAGAGTTGCGCGCGGCGATCGATCGGATCCCCCTGGAATCGCGCCGCGTTGCCTGGCGCAAGGCCATGTTCAACGAGTTCACTCCCGCCGAGCTGGACGAGTCGCGCCGCCGCGTGGTGTTCTCCATCGGAGTTCTCGAGCGGCATCTCGGCGCGCATCGCTGGATCGCCGGCGACACTTATTCGTTAGGCGACATCAACGGCTTCAATCTGGGATATGCGCTGCCGCTGTCGCAGCCGGAGCGCTGCAACGACGTGCAAACTCCATACATCATGGAGTGGCTGCGGAAGATCTATGAGCGCCCGGCGGCAAAGGCGACCTGGGCGAAGGCGCGCACGCAGATGGGCGGGCGTGTGAAGTTCCTGGAGCGCAGATAAGTCATGCTCGACCTGTACCACTGGGAGCCCAACACCTGCTACGTGCAGCCGCTCATCGCGCTGTATGAGAAACAGGCGGCGTTCAGCAGCCGCTGGTTCGACCCGACCGCCTTCGAGCAGTTCGCGCCCGGCTTTCCCGGCAACACGGAGAGCGCACTGCAGTTGGAGCGCGAAGGGCCGCTCCTCGTGCATGACGGTGCGCTGATCAGCAGCTCCTTTTTTCTGCTCGAGTACATCAATGACGTCGTTCCGGGACTGGACCTTCGTCCGGGCGACGCCTTGCAGCACTATCGGGCGCGAGCCTGGGGCCAGGTGTTGTTGGCCGTCAGCTCCGGCGTGAGTGCTCTTGGCTGTGCGAGGTATCTGGCTCCCGTGTTGCGCTCGCGCGAGGCGGGCGCGTTGCGTGCGCAGCTCGAGAAGATCGAGCCATTGGAGCGGCGGCAAGCATGGGCGGCGGTGGTCGATGGGACCTATGATGAGAGCGCACTTGCCGGCATTCGAGAGCGGCTGCGGGGACCCATCGGACGCATCGAGGCGAGTCTGGCGAAAAATCCCTGGCTCGCGGGCACGGCTTATTCCGTCGCCGATATCGATGCGTTCTCCCTTTTGAACTCGCTCTCGGCCCTGGCTCCCGAGCTGCTCAATCCGAATGACACGCCGCGCACGAGCGAATTCCTGGAGCGTATGCGCGAGCGCAAGGCGGTGAAAGCGGCGTTGGCGCTGAGTCGTAGCGGCAGGCCCCAGGAAGCCTTCGTGCCCGGGGCCGAAGCGTCGCGGTGGGGGTAGAGCCTACTTCGCGGGCGTGCCAAACACCTGGGTCCAGTAAATGCCGTCGGCGCTCTTCGGGTCGTAGTAGTAGGCGACACCCATTTCCGAGAAACGCGGCCCCATGATGTTCTCACAATGATGCGGACTGCCCAGCCAGCCGCTCACGACTGCATCGGCGGTTGTTATGCCGCTCGCGAGGTTCTCGCCGACCATCCGCCACTTATAGCCGGCGTGCGTGACACGCTGTCCTGGGGAGGTGCCATCGCTGCCGATGTGATCGAACAGGTTGTGTGCGGCCATGTCCTTGGAGTGCGCCATCGCGGCGAGCTGCAGGATCGGGGAAAGCTTCAGGGGTGGCGCTGCGCCGAACGGCTCGCGGCCGCACTGACGGTCCGTTGCCCGGGCTGCGTTGGTCAGTTCAAGGACCCGACGGCTGATCGCGTCAGCGTCGCGCGGTGTCGGCGGCACCATCGGCAGCGCCATGACCGCCCAAATCACGGGACCCCGGCGATAGGTGCCGATTTCGGTGTACTCAGGATCGGTGACCTGAGCGCAGAACTGGCGCACGAGGGCGTGCTCGAGCAGCGAGTCATCCGGCACGCCTGGAATCATGAAGTTCGCCGCTGCCTTGTCGCGATAACCCACTTTCAGGGCCGCGGCTTGCATTTTCTCGCCGCCGGCCAGAAGTTTCGCCAGGGCGTCGAGTTTGCGATTCCGATGCAGCGTGGCGGAGACGCCGGGCCTGTCCGCGCAGCCGCGATGTCGGACGGCGATGAAACTCGAGGCGATATCCGCGCTGGCTTCGAGCGGCACCGTCACCAGCAGCACCGCAATCAGCATCTGTCGTATCAAGCTAAGCACCTAAGGTAGCCGTGAGTGGCGAATCCTACTCTGCCCGCGAGTCTATAGACGCACACGTGTCGCTTCGGTCATCGTTGCAGGATGCTCAGGCGTCCTAAATCGCTCCCTGCTGCTGCGGACGGTGGCCCATGGAGAGCCGGAAACCGCTTTCACCTCATTGCAGTCAGCGAGGAATTCTTCGCTCGCATGCTCGAGGCGATCGACGGTGCGCGCGAGTATGTGCTTCTTGAGATGTACCTGGTCGAGTCCGGTGAGCTGACCGACAAATTCGTCGCCGCCCTCACGGGCGCCGCGGGCAGGGGAGTGAAAGTCTGCATGGTGCTCGACGGCTTCGGCTCGCTTGGGTTGGCGACCGCGGACCGCTCGCGCCTGGTCAAGGCAGGTGTCGAGCTTCATTTCTACAACGCGTTGCGCTGGCGCAAGAAGCTGCACAACTTCCTGCGCGATCATCGCAAGTTGCTGCTGGTCGATGGCCGCCTGGCTTTCGTGGGCGGCGCAGGATTGACCGACGAGTTCGGCGGCGTCGGCGGCAAAGGCCCCCCCTGGCGCGACCAGATGGTCGAGATTGCAGGTCCCGTGATTTCGGATTGGCAGCAGGCATTTGCGCGGACGTGGCGGCGCTGCGGAGGACATCTCACCCTGCCGGAACCGCATCCGGATCCTGCTTTGATCGGCGGAGCTTCCGGGCGCGTGGCGCTCAGTGAGGCTGCCGCGCGCTCTGTAATTGCCAATGACGTGGTCCGCCGCATCGAACTTGCTCGCGAACGCGCGTGGGTGATGAGTGCGTACTTCGTCCCCTCCCGCAGATTTCGCAAGGCGTTGCGTCGAACGTCGCGGCGCGGTGTCGACGTGCGCCTCCTGGTGCCCGGACCTCTGACCGATCATCCTTGGGTGCGCGATGCCGCGCGTCGGTTTTACGGGAAGATGTTGCGCAGCGGCGTGCGCATCTTCGAGTACCAGCCTCGCGTACTGCACGGGAAAATGACCATCTGTGACGATTGGGTTTCGGTGGGATCCAGCAACCTGGACCGCTGGAGCTTCAAGTGGAATCTGGAAGCGAACCAGGAAATCATGGCGGCCGCATTTGCAGACGATGCGGCGGAAGTGTTTCAGAATGATTGCAGGCAATCCGAGGAGCTCAGCGCACATCAATGGCCGAAACGCGCCTGGCTGAACCGCATGCGTGAGCGAATCGCGGGCGCGCTGGATCGCTGGCTCGATAAATGGCGCCGCCCACGGGCGCCGTGAGCGCGCAGTTACTTCATGTCGGGCGGCGGCGGCGGCATGGGGATTTCTGAGAACAGTTCGGTGGTGCGAACGTAGGCGAGCAGGAAGGACGACATGACCTGCATCTGCGTTTGATAGGAGTGCAGCGCGGCGAGCTTTCCGTTTTCCTCCGCTTCCGTCAGTTGGAAGGCAGTGGGCGCCAACCCCTTGCTGCGCGGCGCCGGCGACTGTTTGAGCGTGGGGTGGTAACCGCGCGGCAATGGCCAAGTCTCGCCCCCGTGTACGATCCAGTAATGCAACTTGCCCAGCTCGTTTCGGCGGCTCATGGCACGCATCGCCAGGATTCCGGACGCCTCGTGGTCCGTGTGTGAGTCGCGTGGACTAGGCGCCAGAATGAGCGTCGGTTTGACGCGGTCGAGCACCATGTCGAAGTCGTGCTCGAGACTTGCACCGGTGTAGGGATGGCCGGGAGAAAGAGCGGAGTCGTAGGGAACGACGCTCGAGCCGTTGAACTTGGAAAAATAGGGCGTCGAGTAATGATCGGTCAGCAGGGACAAAACGCCACGGTCCGGATAGCCCAGGAAGATCAGTTGTCCTGGCAGAATACCGAGCCGTGTCGCCGCGGCACGCGCTTCCACCATGCGCTTCCCGGCCAGGTCCCGCAGCTTGTCAGGCCTGACGAACAGGCTTCTTTCGATGACGAGCAGGTCGAGCTCCGAGGCATCGCCGCTCGTGATCCACACGACACTGACCCGTCCGCCGGCCTGTAACACCCGCTGGATGACGCCGGCGCAGCACAGCACTTCGTCATCGGGGTGCGGGGCGACGATCAGCAGGGAGGTTGCCGCACCGAGATTTGGCAGGTTGGCCGCGGGCGGCTCGGGCTGCGCCGGCTCGTCCGGCTGCGAATTCGAGATCGCATACGCGGCGCCGATGAGAGTTGCGGCGATCAGCGACAGCAGGAATGAACGCAAGAGCGCCCTGACACGAGTTGGAACGGCGCGCAGTGTACTCGATTCAGCGCGCGGCCGGCGCGTCCTGCTGCGCAGGCACGAAAGTTTCCGTCACCGCCTTCTCGAGCAGCGCGAGCGGCAACAGCCCCTCGCCGATGATGAAGTCATGATAACGCTGGGCGGAGAACCGCGCGCCCAGGGAAATTTCCGCGCGGGCGCGCAGCGCCTCGAGCTTCGTATAGCCGTAGAAGTACGAGGTCGCCTGGCCCGGCGACGTGAACGTGTACCGATCGACCTCTTGCTTGGCCATCGGTTCGGAGAGCACGACCTCCTCCATCAGCAGGCGCTTCGCGGCGTTGGGCTCGATCATGCCGAGATTCAGCATGGGATCGAGAAACGCGCGTGCGGCGCGCATCAAGCGGAATTGCAGCACGCCCATCTGCGCTTCCGGCGGCTCGTATTGCTTCATGAAGGCTTCCGCATAGAGCGCCCAGCCCTCCACGTTCGCGCTATTGAATGCAAAGACGGCTCGCGCTGTCGAAACGCCGTGCTCGAGCATCGCGTCGAACTGCAGCTCGTGGCCGGGTCGCGCCTCGTGCGCGGTTAGATCCCACGCAATGGCGTCGTAGTTGAAGTCATCCAGCTCCGCCTTCGAGTCGGCGTTGGGGTTTGACGTAGGCAACACAAACTCTCCGGACTCTCCGGTGTTGCCGATGAGACGCGGCAGGCTCAAGTGGGGCGCAGGAGAGGATGCCGATTCGGCGTCCGTGCCAAGCCGGATGACCGCCTTTCGCTGCGGCAACGTGATCAGGTGCTCGCGCCGCAGGATTTCCTCGATTGAAGCGAGCCGGTCGTTGTAGACGGCGAGCAGCCTGTCGTTCGGAATCCGTTCCTTCTTCAGCTCGCGGATGACGTCGTGGTAGTCCGTCGACTTGAAGCCGCGGCGGGCGGCGATCACCGGTGCGAGCGCCTGCATCTCATCACGTGTTTGCGCGTACACGTAAAGCGCGCGCTCGACGATCTCATTTGGATCCATCAACACGCCGACCTGCTTCAGCCTGTTGGCGTAGATCTCCGGCGGCAGCCGGTTCGTGCTGCGCGCATGCGGCAGCACGGTTGCACGCACCCACTTGGCGTTGTCATCGAGCTGTGCCGCAAGAGTGTCGAGATCCTTCTGCCACCCCTGCAGTCCACTTTTCGTGAACAGATCGCGGATGCCCTTGAGGTACTCGGACTGGTTCTTCAGATTCTGTTCGATCTCAACATTCCACGGCCCGGTCAGCGACGAGTCGCCAAGCCGCTCCGTCAACCGGTCGCGGAACAACTTCGTGACGGGCTCATAGCCACGGGCGGAGCCGACATAGCGTTTCAGGCGCAGCAATGCGGCGCGCTGCCGCTGCTTTGCGACTCGAGGATCCAGCAGTCCGTTGAACCCCAGGAACAGCGCCTGCGGAAGATCGAAGTAAGGCACCATCAGGCGCCGGTTCAGTTCGATCGTCGTGCGGTTGCGCTCGCCGGCGTCGATCAGAATCTCCAGATCCTGCCGCACCCGCGGGTCGGTTGCCGCGGGTAACGCCTGCTTCAGATCCCCTATGACTGCGTCGAGATCGGCTTCCTGCCGCTCCTCGTTGCGGGGCTTCAGATCGAAGACGTCTGCGTCATGGCCTTCGACGCCGAGCTGTGCCGCGCCTTCGGGGGCGTACTTTGCGCCCACCTCCAGGAGAGCCGCCGCGTGCCGGTTGCTTTCGACGATCCACGGTTGCTGTACGGCTGTCGCCGCCGGTGAATTGGCGGCCGATGCGCTGGCGGCCGATGCGCTGGCGACCAATGTGCTGGCGCTCTGCGAGCTCGTGGCCGGTGGGGCCGCAGCCGTGGCCGCAAAGGCCTGAACAGTCGAGGCGATCAACAGTGCCGCTGTAAAGGCGATTTTCCAGGTCATTTTATCTGTAGTGCCGTGGTCTTGCTGCAGCCGGCCAGCTCGCGAACGGCCTTCACCACGACCTCGGGCCGGTCGCGCTGGATGTAGTGGCCGCTATCCTCCACCCGGAGGTGGCGCGAGTTGGGAAAGTCGGCCGCGATCTCGTCCTGCATGTTCGCCGATATTGCGCGCGTAGCGGGCGTTTCGCCCTGCAACCCCAGCGTGCTGGAAAGGACGATGGTCGGTATGCGGCTGGGCTGAGGACTTGCATGAACCTGTTCTCCGGCGGTGGCGCTGTCGGTCAGCTCGCGTCGCATGATCCACGGCATGAACAGAGTTACCGCGGTTCGGCCGGCGTACGGAGTGTTGGCCGACTTGTCGACGCGCAGACCTTGATGCCAGTGAGTGGAGTCTATGAGGACCAGGCCAGTGACCTCGTCGGGAAAATTCCGCGCGAAATACTGCATGTAGAGACCGCCGAGCGAGTGTCCGACCAACACGTAGGGTGGTTGAAGGTTGCGGCGTTTAAGCTCCGCGCGCAGCTCGCCCACTATCGTCGCGGCGTCACGTGGTCCCAGCGCGGGATCGCTGCCGTCATACCCGGCGCGATTGTAGGCCAGCGTGCGGCTGCACTTTGCGGCGATCTCGGGCTGAATCTTCTTCCACACGTCCAGCGTGTCTCCGAGTCCCGATTCAAGGATTACGGTGCGAGGGCCGTGGCCTTCCAGCTTGATGCGATGATGCAGCTCGTCTGCAGGAACGGCGGCGGCGCTGGACGCGACCAAGACCAGAAGAAGCGCGTGCAGCTTGGCCGACAATTTCATTCTGATGATTAGAACCCCGCGCAGTCGTTAAGGTTCCGCGGCGATACCCGGCGCTGTGGCGGACTCGCGGACGATCAGCTCGTGGGCGACGAGATGATCTACCGCGTTGCTGATCTCCCCGTCGCGGCGCCTGCGAATGTCGAGAATAAGAAGATCGAGCGCGGCTTCCGCCATGGCCGAGATCGGTTGTCGGATCGTCGTCAGCTCAGGCCACACGGTAGTAGCGATCGCCGTGTCGTCGAATCCCACGACTGACAGGTCCCGCGGCACGTCGAGTCCGCGGCGGTGGGCGACGGAAACGGCCGCCGCCGCCATGTCGTCGTTACTTGCGAAGATGGCCGTCGGCCGGGGCTGGGTCGCGATCAGCTTCTCCGCGGCGTCGAGCCCCGAGCGGTAACTGAAGAATCCCTGCTCCGTGATGGGACCCTGCGGCTTGCAGTCCGCCTCGCGCAGTGCGGTCTCGAATCCCAGCAAACGCTCGCTGCTGGCCGTTTGGTTCGGATGTCCCTTGATGAAGCCGATGCGACGGTGGCCCAGCGCCAGCAGGTAGTGCGTCATCTCGTAGGCTGCTTTGAAGTCGTTGATCCGTACGCACGAAGCGTCGGACCGGAATCGCCCGGTTGCGACGGCTACCGTTGGAATCTCCGCCTTCTTGAGCTCAGAGAGGATTACGTGTGACTCGCACACCGGTGGCGGGAGGATGACACCTGCGACCGACCCGTCGATCAGCCTGCGGACGGCGGCGCGCTCGGCCGCGGGGGAGCTGACCTCGCACTTCTCGAGCAGCAGGTGCGCGCTCTTCAGGCTTCCCTCATCCAGCGCACCGAGCAGGAACTCGCTCAGATACGCGGCGCTCGGATTGCTGTACAGCAGGCCGATACGTTCGCTTTGTGCTCCTGCAAGGCTGCGCGCCGCAGGATTTGGCGCGTAGCGGAGGTCCTTTACTGCTGCGAGCACCACAGCACGGGTCGCGTCGCGCACGTTCGGCTCGCCATTCACGACGCGCGACACCGTCATGGGCGATACGCCGGCCCTTCGGGCCACATCGTGAATCGTGGTGCCGCGCTTAGCGCCTCCGCCGGTATTGCGCAGCGGCGCCCGCCGGGAACTCATGCCGACCTCGGTCGCAGGAATACGGGAATGAATTGTGCACCACGTACTGGGCGTGAAAGCCACTTTTTGGGATGAGCGGGGTTTGCAGGCTGTACGCTGGACCCTTGTTAGCCGACTTTGAATGGAGGTCACTCGTGCGGTCCCCCCGGTCGTCTGGCTTCAAAGTCTCGCGCCGTGCCATCCTCGGAACGGCCGTCGCCGCAGGTCTGGGATGGGCCGTAGGCGGTCCCCTTTGGGCGGCTGCAGCGAAGTCACTCCCGCTGATTCGCAAGCCCGTTCCTTCGACGCAGGAGATGCTGCCCGTCGTCGGTGTGGGAACGAACAATTTCACCGCGGCCTCCGCCGAAGAGCTGGCGGCGCGGCGCGCGGTCTTGGACAAGCTGCCGCAATTGGGCGGCTCGATCGTGGATACGGCCGCGATCTACGGCAGATCCGAGGAAGTGATCGGACAGGATGTGGCCGAGTTGCACCTGCGGGACCGGCTGTTCCTGTCCACCAAGGTCATGGTGCAGAACGGCAACGTCGAGCAGGGCAAAGCCATGATCGACGAATCCTTCCGCAAGCTGCAGACGTCCCGGATCGATCTTCTGCACGTGCACAACCTGGCCTCGACGGACGCCATGATTCCGGTCCTGCAGCAGTTGAAGCACGACGGCCGGATCCGCTACATCGGCATGACCACCTCGTTCACGAACCAGCACGCCGAGATGCTCGCGGCGATGCACAGCCATCCGGTGGACTTCATCCAGGTGGATTATTCGATCGGGAACAGAGCGGCTGCGCAGGACATCCTGCCTCTGGCGCTGGATAAGGGTATCGCGGTGATGCTCAACGTGCCGTTCGGCGGGCGCCGGGGGGCGAACCTGCTTGCCAAGGCCTCGAGTCACCCGCTACCGGACTGGGCCGCGGAGATCGACGCCACGAGCTGGGCGCAGGTGATGTTGAAGTACGCGATCTCTCATCCGGCCGTGACCTGCGCGATTCCGGGCACGACACAAGTGAACCATCTCGAGGACAATCTGGGTGGCGCCCACGGACGTCTTCCGGACGCTGCCATGCGCAGGCGCATGGAGCAGGCTTGGGACGCGTTTGCGTAATGAGCAGACCGCGATTTCACCTCGCATTCCCGGTGCGCGATCTCGACGAAGCACGCCGCTTCTATGGCGACCTTCTCGGGTGTCCCGAGGGACGCTCCTCACCGCAGTGGGTCGACTTTGATTTTCACGGCCACCAGATCGTTGCGCATTTGAGCGAGCAGCGGACCGACGCAGCGGTGAACGAAGTCGATGGTGAGAACGTGCCGGTGAGGCATTTCGGCTTGATCATGACGCTTGCGGATTGGGAGGCCGTCACGGCCAAGCTCACGAAAGCGCGCGTCGATTTCCTCATCGAGCCGCAGATCCGCTTCAAAGGCCAGGCGGGCGAGCAGGCCACCTGCTTCTTTCTCGATCCATCCGGCAACGCCTTGGAGCTGAAGGCTTTTGCGGATGAGACGATGATCTTCGCCAAGTGAAGTTCCAGGCTCCGTAAGCCGTCCGAGCGGTACAACCGTGTAGATTTAGTGAATTCTTCGACGTGTCGCCGTGTGGTGACATCTGCACGCCGTCGCTGGGGCGTCGTACGCTCATAAGCGATGTACGACCGGCTAGTCATTCCAGACCAGGATCAAGCGGAGCAGGAAATTGCCGTCGCTCACCGCTGGTGGACGTTTTCTGCACGGTTCAATGTCGCGCCCGCGCACAGTGTGCCCATTGTTCGCATGCACGATGGGGACTCGGAAGCTGTGATGATGCGCTGGGGCTTCGTGCCTTCGCCGGTGGAAGGGGCGGTTACACGCCTGGGCGCCGCGCACATCAGCAACAGGATTCTCGAAAGCTCGAAGGATTTCGGGAAGGCGTGGGTCAACGGTCAGCGCTGCATCGTGCCGGTCGCGGGGTTCTATGTGTGGCAGCAAGCGCCGCAGGGATTCCGACAGCCGTTCTACGTGCGTCTGGTCAATCGCGAAGTGTTCGGTGTGGCGGCGGTGTGGGCGCGAGCGGTGACGATGGATGACGATGTCATCGAGAGTTGCGCACTCGTCATGGTATCCGCCAATCGGCTCATGGCCGAGATTGATAATGTCGACCGGCAGATGCCCGCGATTTTGAATCGCGACGACTATCAGACGTGGCTGACGGCGACGCCGAATGACGCTCGCGCGCTGCTGCAGACGTATCCATCGACGCGGATGGTGAGTCACGCCGTTAGCCCGCGGGTGAATTATCTCAAGTACGACGACCCCGGGCTGATACGCCCCGCCTCGTAGCGCTCGGTGAGCGCTGTACGCAAGCTCAAATGCTGCGACAATCGCTCAGAAGGAGGGTACCCATGAAGTTGTTCTTTTCTCCTGCGTCACCGTATGCGCGCAAGGTCCGGGCTGCGGCGATCGAGCTGGGGCTGTCGGATCGCTTGGCGCTCGAGCAGACCGATGTGGTTCCGGGCAGGCCGAACCGGCCTTATGCGCAAGCGCACAACCCGCTGCGCAAGATTCCTGCGCTTCTTATCGACGACGGTACGACGATCTACGATTCCACGGTGATCTGCGAATATCTCGACAGTCTCGCCGGCGGTGGCCGCATCATCCCGCGGGAGCCGCCGCACCGGTGGCGCGTTCTGACCAACCACGCGCTGGCGCAGGGTATGTGCGATGCCGCCATCCTCATTCGCTACGAGATGGTCATTCGTCCCGAGGAGCGGCGTTGGCCGGTGTGGATCGACGATCAGTGGGACCGGATCGACTCCGGCCTCGAATGGTTCACGCGCAACAGCGCGGAGTTGGCCGATCCGATCAACGTCGCCCATCTGGCGTTGGGCAGCCTTCTGGGCTACATCGACTTTCGGATGCCCGAGCGCGAGTGGCGCAAGCGCTTCCCGATCGTTCGCGACTGGTTCGAACGCATCGGGCGTCGCCCTTCGTTTCAGCAGACATGGCCGGCGTCGCCTCCGGGCGCGCCCGCGGCAGGCGCCAGCGCCGGAGCATCCGCGGCCAAACAAGGCGCCGCAGAGCCGTCCGCGCCCGGACATACAGCGACGAAATAAGGAAGCAGCGTGAAACGAAGCACCCGACTGTGTTGTTTGGCGCTTTCGCTCGGCGTGGCAGCGTGCGGCAACAAGCCTTCGCCTGCACCTCCACCTCCTGACGCGAACACGCAATTCAGCTCTGTCGAACACGATTACGCCGTGTTCATCATGAGACAGTTTCCCGTCGTGGCCACGTACCTCGGGGGCTCGGCATTCGATCCTTCGCTTGCCGACATCGACGGCAAACTGCGAGACGACTCGTTCGCAGCGTTGAACGTGGAAGACGTGCAGCTCAGCGAGTTCCGCGATCGCTTTACGGCTCTCGATCCCGACAAGCTGCAGGCGCGGCGCCGCATCGACCGGTCCGTGGCACTGGCCGAGATCGAATTCCTTCTGCACCAACACGAAGTGTTGCGCCATCAGGAGCGTGCTCTCGATTCCTATGTCGACGGGCCATTCCGAGGTGTCGACTGGCAGATCCAGGGAATGACTTCTACCGGCACTTCGACATACGGATCCGACGCGGAGTGGCAGCAGGTGATCGCGCGCTGTCGAGCAATACGCGTCTATCTCTTGAATGCGGAGACTGAGCTCGCCACGGGCGTCTCTTCCAAGAACACGCCCGACTGGCGCGTGTTGATCGAATACGGTCTGAAGAGCACCAAGGCCGACGCGGAATACTTCTCCAAGGGGCTGCCACAGCTTGCAGCGGCGGACATCACCTCTCCGAATCGCGAGAAGTTGCTTGCGGATCTGCAGGCGGCAGGAAACGAAGCGGCCGAGGCGTACGCGCACTTGCGCAACTATGTCGTGACGACATTCTTCGACAGCTCAGACCCGAAGGATGCGTCCGCGTTGAAGGCAGACTATCGCGCCGATCACTACGCGTTCGGCGAGAAGGAATACAACTGGGCGCTGCATAACAATCTGCGGCTCAACACAACAGCCGCGGAATTGTTCGAGCAGTCCTGGCCGGTCGTGCAGCAAACGCAGGCGGAGATGATTGCGCTCGCCCGCGAGACTGCGGCGACTCGCAAATGGAAAGTGCCGGCGGATGGGCCAGGCGTGGTGCGCGCGGTATTCGCGAAGATGAGTCTTGCTGCGCCGAAGAACGACGACGAGATGGTCGAGGGTTATCGCAAGACGGGCGAGCGCCTTGTCGCCTACGCACGCGACACGGGTCTGTTCGATGTGCCTGCCGACTATCGGCTCGATGTGACGGTCACTCCGCCGCCGCTGCAGTCGTCGCTTGATGGCGCGGCTTACTATCCGGCGCCGGCGTTCAAGAAAACGGGTGTGGGGCGATTCTATGTAACGCCAACCGGCAACGATCTGGCCGTGCTGCGCCAAGAGCATAACGACGCGGCCAGAGCGGATCTCGCGGCGCACGAAGGCTTCCCGGGGCACGATTGGCACTACAAGGTGATGACGCAATATCGCGAAGGGATTTCGCCTATTCGCTGGCTGACGCCGGGAGCGGTCGAGGACTCCTCGTCAATGTGGCAGGACTCGATGGCCGCGGAAGGCTGGGCGCTATATTCGGAGGCTCTGTTGGCTGAGCCCCAATCGTCAGCTCCTCACGGGTTCTACACACCGGAGGAACATCTCTATCAACTGCGGGGAAAGCTCTACAGGGACCTGCGCGTACGCATCGACACGGGCATTCATACCGGTCAACTGAAGTTCGACGAAGCCGTTACGCTGTTTTCCAACGTCGTCGATTTCCTGCCGGGATCGTGTCAGGACGCCAAAGCGCTGCACGTCGAGACGAAGCGGGCGAGCTGCACGTCGGCCGGAAGCGCGGTAACGCGCTATTCCCGCTGGCCGACACAGGCGATTACCTACCGGCTTGGAAAGGAAGAAATCCTGGCGTTGCGGAAGAGAGCGCAGGACAAGCTGGGTGATAAGTTCTCCGCCAAGCAGTTTCATGTGGAATTCATGAAGCAGGGGACGATTCCCGCGGGCTACTTCGGGGATGAGCTGATCAATGCGTTGAATTGAGCCGTGCGCGGGTCACGGACGGGTGGGCCGGCCAGGTTCAGTGCGCGGCGCGGCGTGGCGTGCGCGGGTGCGGCAAGGCCGCGAGTTAGTGTCGTCTGGGCTTCGAGAGGAAATCGTTGCGGTCGGCCGAACGGACGCGCACCTGCGATGTGCTGCGGCCACGCGCGAGCGTGATCGGGATGTCGGCGCCGGCCGGGCCCACGCTCCACACTTTGCGGAACAACTCGCTCAGTTCCGATACTGGCTCGCCCGCTACCTCGAGCAGGATATCGCCTACGCGCACGCCAGCGCGATGCGCGGGGCCGCCCTGCGTCAGGTTGCCAACCACCAATTGACCCTGCATCGGCGTGGCGTACATCCCGAGCCACGGGCGTGGCGGACGGGCGGGGCGTCCCAGCTTCAACATGTCCTCCAGGATCGGCTCGAGCAGATCGATCGGCACGAACATGTTCGCGTCGAACATATCGCCTTCGACGGCCTCCTGGAGTATCAGTGAGCCGACCCCCATGAGGCGCCCGTCAAGGCCCACCATGGCTGCCCCACCCCACTGTGGATGGGGAGGCGAGGTGAACAGCGCATCGTCCAGCAGATACTCCCAGTCACCGGCGTATTCGCGGCGCGCGATGATGTTCGCGGCCAGCGAATGCTCCAGTCCCCCGTGCGCGATGACGATGACGTCGTCATCGACCGCTGCATGGATCGCCGAGCCGCGCTCGAGATGCGGAACATCGAGCCGGCCGAGCGGCAGGATGAGTCCGAAGCCCGAGGCCTGATCGTAGGCGAGAGCATGTCCGGGAACGACCGCACCCTCGTTTGTCGTCAACCACACCGTCGTCGCTTCGACGATGAGATATCCAATGGTCAGCACCAGGCCGTCGGAGGAAATCACCGTCCCATGACCGATTCGCTCCGTTCCGAGCGCGGCGGCCGTGAAGGCATCCTCGGGAATTTCCGTGTGCACGAGCACGACGGAGCGCAGCGCCGACTCGAGGTCGAACTGCAACTCCTCGGCCTTGGGCTGCAGGCGAGGCGGAAAGGACCACTCGGTTGCGTCGGACATAACGGTCCCCGTCAGATCAGGCCGGCCTTCTTGACGGCATGGTAGCGATTAACGAGCTCGACACCCAAGCGTTCCGGCAGCGCGTCGACCATGAGCGCATCGTGGGCGGCCAGCCGGTTGAACGCGTCCTTGCGAGCCTGCTCGTACAGATGCGCGCTTGCAACTTCCACGGCAGCGTTGGCTCCATTGAGCGGTTGCGAGGCCAGATCGGTCACGACCTGCTCGCTGAGGCTCGCGAGCAGCACCAGGTGTCGCGTGCGCAGAAGTCTGAGGGCATGGTCGAGCTCGATACTGTCCTCGTCGCGAAAATTCGTGACGATGATGACCAAGGCCCTTTTGCGTTGCCGTCGCATGAGAGTCGTGGCGGCGGCAATGTAGTCGGAGTGAGTCAGCGTCGGCTGCACATCATACAATTCGCCCATGAGGAAATTCAGCGCGGCGACGCCTTTGCGCGGGGAAATGGCGCGCTCCGACCCCGCTGGAGTTCCGAAGGTCATCGCGCCGACCTCATCGCCCTGGCGCAGCGCGACATAGGCGAGCAGCATGACCGCGTTGAGGACGTGGTCGAAATAAGCGCCCCCGATGCCTTCGTGCCCTTCATCGGCGCGCATCCGCCGCCCGCTGTCGACCAGCAGCATGACGCATTGATCGCGTTCGTCCTGGAATTCCCGAATGATCGGTTTGCCGAAGCGCTGCGTGGCCTTCCAGTCGATGTGCCGCACGGCATCCCCGAAGCGGTATTCCGCAAGCTGCTTGAAGTCGGTGCCCTCACCTCTGCGCTGATAGGTCTTGACGCCCAGCTCCGTCAGCCTGCGGTCTCCGGCGAGCCATGCATAACGTGCCACCTGTGCGAAGTCCGGAAAAACCCGCCGGGATTCTTCGGCGCCCAGGCGTTCGAGCAACTCGCACAGCCTGAGTCGCGAGCGGACGCGGACTTCCGCGGGGCGTAGCGTCACGTTGCCGCGGCGCGTCGGGGTGACAGAGTATGAGACGTCGAGGCGCCGGCTGCCGGGTACGGTGACTGAGATGGGTAAGCCGTCCGTCAACAATGTCGGATCGACGTAATCGAACAGCTCGCACTGCCAGTCATGGATTCCCGCGGCCTCGATGGAGACTTGAACATCGCACTTCATGCCAATGGCGAGCGCGTCCGGCAGGCGCCGTGACAATCGGGGCGCAGCCGCTTTCCAAGCCCGTCTCGTGATCGCGTAGTCGACGGCTGCAGTCGCCAGCAACGCCAGCGCCCAGGTCAGCGCAAGCCAGCCTGCGAATGAAACTTCGGCCCCCGCGATCAACGCCAACAGGACGCACGCACCCCCGGCAGCGATGACTGCAATCGCGATCGGTGCAGGGACTACGCGAATACGCATGTTCGTCAGGCGCGTGGCGCGGCGACGCTATCCACCACTGAGTTCAGGATGTCTCCGGGCTTGCGGCCTTCGAGCAAAGCATCCGGTGTGAGCGCAATTCGATGGCGCAGCGCGGGTAATGCGAAACGCTTGATATCGTCCGGGGTAACGAAGTCGCGCCCGTCGAGCAGTGCGACCACGCGCGCAGTGCGAACCAACGCAATGGCGCCGCGAGAGCCGCTCCCCATGGCGAGCCCGGGCCAGTCGCGCGTCGCCCGAGTGATCCGCACGGCATAGTCGATGACTTTTTCGTCGACGAGTTGGCGCGCCACGATCTGTTGGATCCCCAGGATTGCGCGCTCGCTGAGACAGGGCTTGACGTCTGCGAGCGGTAGCTGGTCGCCGGCCTGGTCGCTCGTAGTGCGGATCACTACTGCGACTTCCTCTGCGGCGCTCGGGTAGTCGATTTCCGTCTTGAGCAGGAAGCGATCGAGTTGCGCCTGGGGAAGCGGATACGTGCCCTCGGTCTCGACCGGGTTCTGCGTGGCGAGCACGATGAACGGCCTGGGAAGGACCAGTGTCTGGCCTTCGAGCGTGACCTGTTGCTCCTGCATGACTTCCAGCAGGGCGCTTTGGGTCTTCGCCGGCGCCCGGTTGATCTCGTCAGCGAGCAGCAGATGCGTGAACACGGGGCCGCGTACGATTCGCAGCTCATGCGTGCCCGGATCGAGCACCGCGTGTCCGGTAATGTCGGATGGCATCATGTCCGGAGTGAACTGCACGCGCGAGTGATTGAGGGACAACGCTTGCGCCAGTGCGCGCACCAACAGGGTTTTGCCCAGGCCCGGCACACCTTCGAGAAGCACATGGCCGGCTGCGACGAGGGCGATGACGACCTGCTCGATCACGCCCGTCTGTCCGACCATCGCACGTCCGATTTCCTGCCTCAGTCGCGCCAACAGCTCTGCGGCGCGGATAACCGGGCTCGCTGATTCCGTCTGCATGTTCAAGATCCTTCCCGGTGATTTTGGGTTGCGGAAATGCTGCGCCGGACGGATTCGAGCAGCGCAAGGCCCTGACGCAGGTCCCCCAGGCGTCGCGGACCGGAATAGTTCACAACCGCGGCGAGCGCGCTCGCGTCGGTTCCTGCCAGTTCCGCCAACTTCGCAGTGCGCTTGGCTGGACTCAGGCGCAAGTAGCCGGGTATGTATCGATCCGCGGTTTCCTGCAGGGCTCTGACCGCCGCTGTGTGCAAGGCATGGCCGCCGCCGAAGCGAACGGTAAATTGACCCGTTCCCCGAATTTGCTCTGCGAGCGAGCGTCGTGCGGGATCCGTTGCCGCGGCCGGCGGGCCGAAGCGCACACTCGAGCGCCACAGCCACGCAGCGATAAGCGCAAACGCGAGCACGACTACGGGGGCCGCCGTTGTCCAGATCAGCGAGAGCAGCGATGCGCCTGCTTCTTCCGTCAGGAACCAGACCTGGTCGCCGCGACGTAGCTGGGTGGCCGCCACAAACAGGGCCCCGTGATCGCCGTCGAGCATTTCGCGGTTGCCGAACGGTCTCGTATTGATGAGCGTAACGCTGCCGAACCCGATCGGCACCCGCACAGCCTGGATCGCCGAGCTGGCGTCGCGTAGCGCCCACGAGGTCTTGCGATCGGCGCGCAGCGCCGAAATACGATCGAGCGCGCAAACCTGGAAATGCGCGCCGTCGCCGCTGTCGAGAGTCGGACATTTCTCCCATTTCCGGGTCCGATCGGTGCGGCTGATGTCCGCGCGGCTGCGCGAGTAGCGCGAAATACCCGACCAGGTTTCCAACTCCTGCTGGCCACCGACCAACGAGCGATCGATGACCAGACGGCCCCCGGAGGCGACCCAACGCTCCAGCCGCTCCCTGCGGTCGGCCATCAGGCCCCAATGCCAGTCAGACGCTACAACCACACCGTTACGTGGCGGCATCGCGCCCAGCACACGCTGCCATCGCGCTTGCGCGCCGAGCGACCGGGCCAGGTGCGCGGCGGAGTAGAAGGGGTTGTCCGCGGCCTCACCCCGCAGCGGCTGCGGAATTGGCACCTCTTCCCAGTAGGTGTTGTTGGCGATCCAGAGGATGAGTCCCGCGAGGCAGACGATCGCAAGAAGCCCGATGACGCGTTTGAGTGTCATGCGGCGACGCCCGCGGGAGTGAGAGCCGGAGTTGGATCCAGCGCCACGGCGAAACCGTCGCAGAGAAAAATCATGACGTCCGTCTGCGGCTCTTCGCCGCGGTACACGGCGCGCTGCCAGACGCGTACCAGCTTCGAAATGTAGTCGATACTGCCACTCCTCAGATGCCGGGCGGCTAACTCGACTGACTCACCTTCGGTGGTCGAGTGCCGGATCGGTACTCCGTGAGCGTGCGCCAAGCGCGACAATGACCCGCGATACAGCAATGCGAGCCCGGCGCGGTGATCGCCCTTGTCCCACAATTCGCGCGCTGCGGCGCCGATATCATCCGGCAGCGACTCCGGCCGAATGTCGAGGTCGCGCACGTGAGTTGGGGCAGTCGCGACCGTGGCGTGGATTCGTTGCCGCCGCACTCCGAAGGTGCGAATCAGATACACGGCGAGCAAGCCCGCTACCACGGCGCACGCGGCCCAGACGACCATGCGGCCCGCTTCGGCGAGCCAGGCGAACAGGTTGGCGATCCATCGGACCCAGGCCGGCTGGTCGCTGCTCGGCGGATCCTGCTCCGCGTGGCCCACGCTGTGCAGCACATGCACCTTGCGCGTACTCACAAGGTTTGGGTCTTCCTTGAGCTTTTGCACCGCAGCGGCAATCTGGGTGTCGGTAGGACGATCTGCGGAGATCGGCTCGGCAGCCGGACAAGCCGCCGAGCCAAGCATCAGGAACCCAACCAGGACGGCGGCGCAAGCCCTCTCCTGCGCCGGTCGTTCAGACCGCGAACGCACGTCGAAACTCCTGCTCTATGTCCCACGCTTCCAGCTCCGCGCGCCGGTTCAGATACATCGCAAATCCGGCGGCGACGAAAAACGGCTCGAGAAACAGGACCACGGCCGCATACGCGCCCTGCATAGCCAACTCGGTAGCTGCGGTGGCCTCACCGAGCCACATCTTGCCGAGGTTGGGCTCGAATCCTTTGGGTGTCAGCCAGAACGCCAGCGATACGAGCCCGATGGTCAGCGAGCTTTCCGCCAGCCCGAACACAAAGCTGACCACCGCAGCGGCGCGCGTCCGGCCTCTGCGGATCTGCGTGACGCGCTTGCGGAGTTGCACACCACGCAGACCCTCGAGCTGGTAAACAGGCTGAGTGAAGGAGCGCCACGGCGACAAACGCCGGACCGTCCACGTAGTTATGAGCTGCCGCCACCACACTTCGCGCTGGGCTTGCCACACGTCTGTGAACGAGGTCGGCTGGCCAAACGCTGCGCGCGACAATACGAACAGGATCGTGCGATCGAGCCATGGCTTCGCGCACCACACGACCACGACCGGCAGCCAAGCCGCGATCTCGAACGACGCCATAGCCAGCACGATCACCGGCACGGCGACGGCCCAGTAGCACCGGAAGACGGACCGGGCGGCGCTTTGGCATAGGCGCACGCCCAGATCCGCCGCCTCCATGTTGGATCGGGGCCGAAGGCGGATGGCGAATGCATCAATCTGCACGGCGGCCCTGCAACGTGAGATAACCGATCACTGCGATCCAGCACACGGCTGCGACGGAATACTTGGTCGATAGCGGGATCCAGCCTGCCGACGACCAGAATGCTTCGATGGCCGCCGCAATCAACAACATCGCGCTGACGCCATAGATGATGACAACGGACTCTCGTGCAGCGGTCACGAGCGACTGCAGGCGAGTTTGACGTCCGGGCGCGAGTATCGAGTGTCCGAGGCGCAGTCCTGCGGCTCCCGCAAGGACGATCGCGGTCAGCTCGAAAGCCGCGTGGGTCACGACGAAGGAGAAAAATGTCGACCCCAAGCCCCGCTCGGCGAGGTATCCGCCGACCGCTCCCCCCAGCGCGCCGTTGATGGCGATGAAAAAAACGCTGCCGACGCCGGCAAACAGGCCGGCGGCGAAGCACTGGAAGGCGATACCGATATTGTTGCGGATGTAGAAACCGAACATCTGCCAGTCCGTCTCGGCCCCGCCGGGGCGGCCGATCGCATCCGCTGCGCTCGAATACATCTGCTCGAATCCCGCCACGGTGTTGGCGTCTACGACTGTCAGGATCAGCTCGGGGCGCAGGTAGACGAGCAGGCCGAGTACGATCGTCGGAATTACAAACAGTGCGGCAGAGATCCAGACGTAGGCGGCGTGCGCACGCACCGCGCGAGGGAAATCGTACTCGAACAATTGCCGCAGACGCCTGAAACCGAGCTCGCTGTGCTGATAGATCACCTGGTGCGCATCGCTCGTGATCTGTTCCAGGCGGTCAACCAGATACGCGGGATAGTAGCGGGCGCGCGCCAATGCCAGGTGCTCGCACGTTTTCCGATAAAGGGACGCCACGCGCTCGCCCTGCACCGGACTGCGCTCGCTGCCGTATTGGCGGTCACGGATCTGCGCGAGCAGTTTGCGCAGCTCGTCCCAGTCGCGTTCGTAGAGCTGTTCGAATTGAAGCGGTGTCATGGCAGGCGCGGGTCGGTGACGCTATCAGCGGCGCCCGATAAACCATTGTGCGACGCCGAGGACGCGACGCGTCACCGCGGGTCCCGTTTGACCGCCGTCTCCGGAAACCGCGGCGGCGAGAGCCGCCAGCTCATCGAGCCGCGCCGCGGTCAGCCGGTTCGCGCGGGCTGCAAGAGCGATCACCGCCGCCTGGTCCTGAAGCGCTACCGGTATGACCGGCGCAAACGGTTCGGCCTGCGGAAGCTCCAGTTTCCGCGCCTCGCGCGCCTGGTAGACAACCAGGGTTGCGGCCGCGAGGTCTCCCAGGCGCTTGAAGTCACGCCGCACGAGCAGGCACACGGTGGCAAACCCGTACATGAACGGCAGGAAGTCGGCGACTCGCAGCAGATTGCGCGTCAGGGAGGCGGCCGGCGTGATGGGCAAGCCGTTATCCATCACAACCTTCAGCCCCAGTGCGCGTTTCCCCGGCGTCGCGCCCCAGCGCGACAGCTCGAATATCACCGGGTACAGCCATTCGAGCAGGAACGCGAGGATCAGGTAGATCGCGGGTGCAATACGGCCGAAAACCGCGGAGGACATCAGGACTCCGAACAGAATCAGCACGCGTATCACCCAGTCGAGCACGAACGCGCAGGCACGCGCGCTGAGCCCGGCCGGGCGCAGCTCGAGCACGATCCCTTCGGGGGTTTCAGCCGCAACGATCGTGTCCAGGACGCTCCGCGTCACGCTCGGGTCCGATTTTCTTCCGGTAACTTCGGGTAGCGCGTCGATTCTGCTCCAGCCAAGCTGCGGGCGCACCTACGCCGCATCGAATCGAGCTGCAGAGTTTGTGGGCTAGGACGCGCTGCGTTGCGTGCGGAGCGTCAGGCCGTGCCTGGCTGGCAGAAAAACAGGTGTGCGGGGAGGACGTTGAGCGGCTCGAACTGCCGCTTGACGTAATGGAAGATGCGCTGCAGATCCGGCAGCACCCGGGTGGAGAACTGGTACACGAGGAACGAGCCCCCGGGCGCCAGCGCCGCCGAGGTTTTGCGCAGGATCCGCTCGCGCAGCGCGGCGGGAATCGTGCTGAAAGGGATGCCGGAGATGATGTAGTTGGCCTTGCCCGGCCCGAGCCGTTGCAGGATCTCGTCGACCGATTCTGCGGAATCCTGCATCACCTGCAGCCGCTCGTCAGGCAAGGCGGCACGCAGGAACTGCACGAACTCGGGGTTCGTTTCGATGGCCACCAGCGTGGCATCGGGCCGCATGCGCTTGAGAATCTCGGCCGTAATGCTGCCGACGCCGGGTCCGTACTCCACGATCACCCGCGCCGCGGTCCAGTCGATGGGCTGCAATAGCTGCCTGATCAGAAAGCGCGAGCTGGGGATGATCGAGCCGAGCATCCGCGGGTGACGGAAGAAGTTGCGGGCAAACAGGAGGGCGTCCCCGCTTCGTGTCCGGCTTTGTGTCCGCTTCTTGTTCGACACGTCATTTTCCGCGTAGCTGGTGCGCATTCCAAACTCCCACGTGGTGCGTAAGTTCCGCGGTACCCCCGTATGAGGGGAGCTACGCTTCGGTAAGCACGACTTTGGCGGTTTTAAGTAGCGGTAACTCTATAGCAATTATGCCTACGCGTGACTATCCGCGGATGCCGCGGGATGGGAACGCACTTCAGCCGCCGGAGCGTTTCGCCTCGTAGCCAAGCTTCTGCAGCTCGGCGACGAGCCGGTCCCGGTGGTCTCCCTGGATCTCGATGGTGCCATCCCTGACGGCTCCGCCTGCCCCGCAGAGCTTCTTCAGCCGCGTCGCAAGCGCTTCGAGGTCCGTGCCTTTCAAGGGCAAGCCTGCGATCACCGACACTCCTTTCCCGCCGCGGCCGGCGACTTCCCGCCCCACGCGCACGCGCGCTGGCCCCGGTTGGGCGCCGGGGCGAGCACTCGGCTTCACGACTTCGGCGCGCGCAGGTCTGCGTCGCGCAGATTGAACAGCCGCTTGCGGTCCTCATCGCTCATCGGCTGCGAGAAGTTCGCCAACTCCTTGCCGACGTCGGCGCCTTTCACGACGGCCGGGCGTGCGCCGACTGCTTCGAACCAGCGCTTGACGTTCGGGAAGTCGTTGAGATCCTGTTCCTGCCAGTCATGCCGCACGACCCACGGCCAGGCAGCGATGTCGGCGATCGAATAGTCCCCGGCAAGATAGGCATGGGCGCCGAGCTGGCGGTCCATGACCTGGTACAGCCGCGCGACTTCCGTGCGGAAGCGATGCATGGGGTATTCGATCTTCTGCGGTGCGTAACGCAGGAAGTGATGCGCCTGCCCGGCCATCGGGCCGAGTCCGCCAACCTGCCAGTACACCCACTGCAGCACGCGGTACCTGCCTGCCGTGTCCGTGGGGAGGAATTTGCCGGTCTTTTCGCCCAGGTATTGCAGGATGGCGCCCGACTCGAACACGCACAGCGGTCCGCCCTGCGCGTCGTGGTCGACGATCGTCGGCATCTTGTTGTTGGGGTTGAGAGCTGTGTATTGCGGCGTCGACTGCTCACCCTTGTTGATGTTCACGGGAATGACGCGGTACTCGAGAGCGCATTCCTCGAGCATGATCGAGATTTTCTTGCCGTTGCCGGTCGGCCAGAAATACAGGTCAATCACGCGGACCTCCGCTGTTGTCAGATGTTAGATGTTTGTATCGAGCTTGACGGTGAGGCTGTCGCCGTCGGCCGACGCGGCGCGCCCGTGGGCATGCCGATTGCGGCAACTACTATAGCTGAACCGCACTGCGCGGTTTGCGCCATAGCTGATTGAGGATTTTTGCAGAAAGGAGAGCCACATGAACAGACATCTTGCGCTTGCCGTAGCGGCATCGTTGGCGCTCACGGCGGTCGCGTTCGCCCAAACGCAGACTACGCCGGCGCCGGGCAGCACAGACGCGGTCACGCCTGGCAGGGTCACCCCTGCGCCGGCCGATCCCAGCACCACCACGCCCGGCACGCTTACCCCATCACCATCGACAACGGGCACGCAACCCGGCAGTGATGACAGCACCAGTCCAAGCTCGGCCTCGAGCCCGCATCAGCGGGATGCGACCGGCAAGACCAACACGGAGGAGGCGACCTCCGCGAGCGGCGCGAATCCCACCGACGCATCGAGCCCGCACCAGCGTAACTCCACGAGGATGGCGAAAGGCGCGACCGGCGTGACCGCCGGCATGGGCGTGCAGACGACTGCGGGTGAAGCAATAGGCACCGTAAAGGACGTCGTTCCGAATGCCAGCGGCCAGCCTGGCTACGTGCTGATCACAACGCCCTCCGGCGGGCGAGCCGCGGTACCGTATGCGACCGTGAGCTCCATGACCCACAACGGCAAAATCGTCCTGGATCGTTCGCGGCTCGAAGGGGCACCGCAGGTGCGGGACAGCCAGCTTCAGGACCCTGCCAACACCCAATGGCAGCGACAGGCCGACCAATACTGGAATGGAAAGGGCTCCTCCCGCTCCGCGTCGCCCGGAAAGAGCGCCACCAGCTCCTCCCCCGACGACCAGGGCTAACGGGCGGTGACCTCGCGGGCGCCGGCCCCGACCGGTTGGCGCCCGTTCGCCGCTGTTCCACCTCGCCGACCGCATGGTTTGGCACATCTCGGGCCGCTTGTTGCAACGATTCGTGCGCCGCGAGGGCGCAGGAAGACGTAAATTGGAACGCGTCTGGCGTCCTGCGCCAGTAGTATTCCATCCTCATGACGCAACGCTCGCGACTGCACGTTCCCAATCCCCCGGCCCGGCCGGGCGATAAGCCCGATTTCAGCTACGTTCAGATCTCGCCGGCGGGTGCCGTCCCCCGGCCCGAAGTCACGGCCGCCCCACGTGAGATGGAACAGTTGGCGGTGGAGATGGTGCGCGTCCTGGACGACGAGCATCGCGCGGTGGGTCCCTGGAATCCGCACCTGGAGGCGGACGACCTGCAGGTCGGATTGCGCCACATGCTGTTGACCCGGATCTTCGACGACCGCATGCAGCGCATGCAGCGGCAGGGAAAGATCTCCTTCTACATGAAGTCGACCGGGGAGGAAGCCGTCGCCGTGGCGCAGGCCATGGCCCTGCAGCCGGGCGATATGTTCTTCCCGTCGTATCGGGTGCAGGGGCTGCATATCGTGCGCGGCCGCAATCTCGTCGACCTGATGTGCCAGTGCCTGTCGAATACCCGGGATATGTGCAAAGGGCGGCAGATGCCCATCATGTATCACTGGGGCAGCGGCAACATCTTCTCGATCTCCGGCAACCTCGGCACGCAGTTTCCGCAGGCCGTGGGCTGGGCGATGGCCGCCGCCATCAAGGGCGAGGATCGGATCGCCGCGAGCTGGATAGGCGAGGGCGCCAGCGCGGAAGCCGATTTCCACTACGCAATGACATTCGCCGAGGTCTACCGCGCGCCGGTCATACTCAACCTCGTCAACAATCAGTGGGCGATCTCCACGTTTCAAGGCTTCGCCGGTGGCGAGCACCGGACG